>Ga0206835_1004_pt3 | contig 88271 bp, 82 predicted proteins | sample Alteio_BWOrgCont_31_FD_152853 | JGI IMG/M metagenome (GOLD analysis project Ga0206835, IMG submission 152853) | Enriched cells from forest soil in Barre Woods Harvard Forest LTER site, Petersham, Massachusetts, United States -... | ecosystem: Environmental > Terrestrial > Soil > Temperate forest >...
TTGAGTGTTGACGGGCGGCGCGCCGTATCCGCATCTTCTGACAAGACACTGAAGGTGTGGGATGTGGAGACGGGACGCGAACTCCGCACCTTCCAGGGCCATACAGACGCTGTCAATGGGGTGGCGTTGAGTGGGGACGGGCGACGTGCTGTGTCTGCATCTGATGACCGTACGCTGAAGGTGTGGGATGTGGAGACGGGGCGCGAACTCCGCACTCTCCAGGGCCATACAGACGCTGTCAATGGGGTGGCGTTGAGTGGGGACGGGTTTCGTGCTGTGTCCGCCTCTGATGACCGTACGCTGAAGGTGTGGGATGTGGAGACGGGGCGCGAACTCCACACGCTTCAGGGTCACACAAACTGGGTCCGAGGTGTGGCATTGAGTGTTGACGGGCGGCGCGCCGTATCCGCATCTTCTGACAAGACACTGAAGGTGTGGGATGTGGAGACGGGACGCGAACTCCGCACCTTCCAGGGCCATACAGACGCTGTCAATGGGGTGGCGTTGAGTGGGGACGGGCGACGTGCTGTGTCTGCATCTGATGACCGTACGCTGAAGGTGTGGGATGTGGAGACGGGGCGCGAACTCCGCACTCTCCAGGGCCATACAGGCTATGTCCTTGGGGTGGCGTTGAGTGAGGACGGGCGGCGGACCGTATCCGCAGCTTATGACCAGACCCTAAGGATGTGGAATGTGGAGACAGGGCGGGAACTCCCCACCCTCCAGAGTCACACAAACTGGGTCAATGGCGTGGCGTTGAGTGGGGACGGACGGCGCGCCGTATCCGCATCCTATGACCACACGCTGAAGGTGTGGGATGTGGAGACGGGACGCGAACTGCGCACGCTTCAGGGTCACACAAACCGGGTCAATGGTGTGGCGTTGAGTAGGGACGGGCGGCGCGCCGTATCCGCATCTTATGACCACACGCTGAAGGTGTGGGATGTGGGGACGGGGCGCGAACTCCACACGCTTCAGGGTCACACAAACTGGGCCCGAGGTGTGGCATTGAGTGGGGACGGGCGGCGCGCCGTGTCCGCATCTTCTGACCGTACCTTGAAGGTGTGGGATGTAGAGACGGGGCGCGAACTGCGCACCCTCCAGGGCCACACAAACTGGGTCAATGGCGTGGCGTTGAGTGTTGACGGGCGGCGCGCCGTATCCGCATCTGGGGATCAGATGCTGAAGGTGTGGGATGTGGAGACGGGGCGCGAACTGCGTACCCTCCAGGGCCACACAAGCTATGTCAATGGCGTGGCGTTGAGTGTTGACGGGCGGCGCGCCGTATCTGCATCGTATGACCACACACTGAAGGTGTGGGATATGGAGACGGCGCGCGAACTGCGCACCCTCCAGGGCCACACAGAGGCTGTCCGAGGCGTCGCGTTGAGCGGGGACGGGCGGCGCGCCGTATCCGCATCTGATGACCATACGCTAAGGGTGTGGGATGTGGAGACGGGCGAAGTGACTGCCACATTTACGTGCGATGGTGCAGCCTATTGTTGTGCATTCATCGCCAATGATCGAATCATCGCTGGGGATGCCAGCGGACAAATTCATTTCCTACGCCTGGAAGAACCGAGATCATAGATTGATTCCGAACATTGCGCCGTACCTGTGTCCCAGATTTTGGATCTATAGCCAGTTCGGATCAGCATTAATCTGGTCAAAGCGGTCAGCGTCCTCAGCAGCTTGAACTGTCAACTCTCCCAACAGGTCGATGTGCTCATTGCGCGATACTCGTTAATCAGTATTGACGGCAAGTGGACGAATTACCGGCTATCCGGACACTGATTATGATCGTTCTGCGTCTACGGGAAACTGAATATCTAACCAACGAAATCGAGCGCTAGGCCGCTTCCATTGGAATCACTTGCCCGAATGGTGCCCGTCGCGACTCCGTCGAGGCCCACAACACAGGGTAGGCAGGAGCCTCCTTCGGGAATGCGCCGCACAGGTCTGTCAGGAATATCAGGGTCTGCGGCACAATTCCGCGCTCGTCCAACCACCGGAAGCAGGGCGCGAAGCTCGTTCCTCCTCCGCCAACAGGGGTAAGTGCGATCGGCTGCCCTGGTTGATAGACCTCAGTCTTATGCACCTCGGTATCGAAGTAGAGCACATGCACACGGCTCGGTCGTTGGCCTTCGAGAATGGAGCGAATCTCCGCCTCGAAGAGACCCAGTTGATGCGCGTTGATCGAACCTGAGCAATCGACGGCGATGGCGATCTCCCCCGCACTTTCACACCTCACACCTGGAAGATAGAGGCCGGCCCAGATGTGCCGCCGGTTGGGCGGCATCCAGCTGTAGTCAGATGGAATGGTTTCGGACCAGGCGCGGCGCAGCAGCTCGCGCCAGTCCACACCAGCCGCCTCGGATTGTTCGAGACTACAAGTAACTCCTGCCGGTAGCTTACCTGCAAGTTTTGCGACGTTCTCTGCCTGCTCGACGGCTATCTTCCATTCCCGCGCCTGTTCGGCTACGGTGTCGCTGTTGTCTCCTTCGGGCTCAGGAGCGTCAAGCACTTGGCCAAAGCCACCCGGAGTTGTCGGAGCAGTAGGCTCGCCATCTGCACTTGGAGAATCGCCTTGTTCTCCACCCTCTCCGTTGCAAGAGGGACCATCCTGGTTCTCTCGTTCACCGTTTGAGCCCTCCTGATCTTGGTGCTCTTCGATCAGGTTGTAGATGCGTTCTGCGCTCATGCCGCGAAAGCGATTGTCGATGAGAACGTCCTTTGGCAGCGTGAGTCCAGCATCCAGAAGTAAAGGGTTGATGGCATAGTCGCACGCCATATTCCAGCGTTCCCGATCACGGTCTGCGCGACGCGTGTGATGCTGAAGTGCCGGGTGCATCACCTCATGCGCCAGAACGCCGGCAAGTTCTGCCGCGTTCAGCGTATCGACAAATTCCGGATTGTAGAACAGAGAAACGCCATCCGTGGCCATGGTCTGAATCGAGCCCGTAGCCCGTCCACTCAGACGGAACAGCAGCGAACCGAAGAAAGGATGATCGAGAAGGAGCGCGGTCCGGGCCTTCTGGATCCGGACCGCGGGAGTAAGATGCTCTGTGATTTGAGGCATAAGTTGGCAGTCATGTATTCAAAAAGTGGCAGTGACAAGCTGACGATGAGCAGCCTTCATGTGGTTTCAATGGAGGCCGAAGCGAGATGGAGCGACGCATTGCGCCGCTGTCCACTCAAACTAGCCTTGTCAATTTTCGTAGGACGTCTTATTGCGTTGCACCATAATGTGGCCACAGTGACCACATATAGTTCATTAGGTTGGAGGTTTGTCTTTCGGAAAGCCGGTTTATCGGCAACTTGCTAAAGAGACATATCCATCCGAATCGCTCAATTAGCACGCATTGGCTGTTATCGCCGGTTGAGACATGCTTCCGAATTGGCCGTCACTCAGGTGGGAAGCTCTGCACAATCATTTGTCCGCGAAACCGACCACACGGCTCAAGTGACATTGCTCTCGATGTTGCTCGCCTATGGGCCAGTTCAAGATGAGGATGGTCATCAGGTGTGATCTCCTCATGAGAATTACAAATAAAGTCACTCAACACCGAGCAATTGGGAGTGATTGCACGTCCAGTGGATGAATCTTCCGAGCTTTTGTGTTTGCCTATCGAGCTTTTGCGTACTCGATAGGAAAGTGGATCCTCTGTTCTCGTAATGGTGATCCAACTCCGGATTATTTATCGCCAATTCGCTATTCGTTGGAGGGTTCCGATGTTGTGGCTTCGCCGTCTCTTTGCACGAAACCGCCCCCGCAACGCACATGCGGTCGAAGTCTGGCAGTGGAACCGGATTGAGTCACTCTGGGCAGACCTCTGCTACGCTGTGCGCATTCTGAGTAAGAGCCCTGGCTTCACGGCGGTCGCGGTCGCCTCGCTCGCCCTTGCCATCGGAGCCAATACCACTATCTTCTCGTATGCCAACCAGGTGCTTTTCGTTCGGCTCGGCGTGCCGCATCCTGAACAGCTTCGGGTCTTCAGGTTAACCGGCGACGACCATATAGCGGTTCGGGAAATTAAGGGACATGACGTCTATGTAAGCGATGATGGTCATTTTCGCCTCGGTCTTTTTCCTTACCCTGCCTATCAGCAGCTTCGCCACAACAATCGCGTTGTAGAAGACATATTTGCTTTCATGCAACCACCGGACGTTGACATTACTGCCGCCGGGATGTCGGAGGTAGGCAAGGTAGAGTTCGTCTCCGGCAACTTCTACACGCAGATGCAGGTAAAGCCGCAACTCGGTAGACCCATCGAGGCCGCCGATGACGGCACTCCAGGCGGAGGCGCGGTCGCCGTCATCAGCGACAGCTTCTGGCATCGTGACTTCGGCGGAACGCAGGACGTCATTGGTAAAACGATCCGCGTGAACCTGACGCCCGTGACCATCATTGGTGTCAATCCGCCTAACTTCAGCGGGCCCGTTGCCGCCGATACTTCTGCGCCTGAGATCTTCTTGCCGCTTTCGATGTTGACCACGGTATTCCCCGACCCCACCGGGATATTGATGGCTCCCAACACCTTGCTCCTTCAGCTGATGGCCCGGTCCAAGCCAAGCGTCTCAACTGCCGCCGCGCAGGCATCGCTCGACACCTCCTTCAACGCAGCGTTTCGGGGTACAGCCATCGTGAACAAGGGCGAAACCGTTCCCAGACTCTCGCTCGAAGACGGAAGCCGCGGCATCACCTCCGGGACTCGCGACCTCTTGCAGCCGCTCTACATCGTGCTCGGACTCGCCGGACTCGTGCTCCTGCTTGCCTGCGCGAACATCGCCAACCTGATGCTGGCGCGCGCGTCCTTGCGCCAGCGCGAGATGAGCATACGCATGGCACTCGGAGCCGGCAAGGTGCGCATCCTTCGGCAAGTCCTCACCGAGAGCCTTCTCCTCTCCGCGATGGGCGGCGCTGCGGGTCTTGTCTTGGGTTATACCAGCCGTAATCTGATCCCGTGGCTGATGCGCACGGCCTGGGACGGCGGCGAGATGAACGTCGGATTCGACTGGCGCGTCTTCGGCTTCACCTGCGCCGTGACTCTCATCACCGGCATAGTCTTTGGCATCGCCCCGGCGTGGCGCTCCAGCCGTGCCGAGATCAACACTGCGCTGAAGGAAGGATCCCAAACATCCAGCAAGCGGCGCAAGGCTTGGTCCGGAAAGATGATCGTCGGCTTCCAGGCCGCGCTCTCAACGCTACTGGTCATCTCGGCCATTTTCTTTCTTAGGACACTCCTCAATCTCAACTCCGTCGATCCCGGTTTTCGAACTCAGCATCTGCTGCTGCTGGATGTGACTCCCTCACCTACCCTGCTGGATACGGCCTCTCAGGTCGCCAGGCTGCGCAGCCGCGTGGCAGACGCCTTCGCGACCATACCCGGCGTCCAGGAAGTCACGTACGCTAACCATTCTTTGGGCGATGCGAACTCCGATTGGAGATCTCCGTTTCAGCGTGAAGGCGCTCTGCAAGACCTCGCCGCCGATCCAAAGAAGACCGGACACGCGTATGCGATGTTTTCGTACGTCGGCCCTCACTTCTTCTCGACCATGTCTATCCCGATCCTGGCAGGCCGCGGATTCAACGCGCAGGACACAGAAACCGCTGTCCCGGTTTCGGTCGTAAATCAGGCATTGGTGCGTAAATTCTTCCCCAACACCAATCCCATCGGTAAGCGCTTCTTCGGGGGCTACGGCACGCGCTTGATCGTTGGTGTATGCGCAGACACTCGCTATAGCGATATGCGGCAACCAACCCCGCCCGTTCACTTCGATCTGGACCCCCAGTCTCCTTGGCCGGGCCAGATGACCTACATTATCCGTTCTCCGCTACGGCCTGCCGCCTTGGTCCCATCGCTCCGTCGGGCAGTGCAGCTGATCGATCCCGATCTTCCCCTCAGCAACATCCGCACCCAGCAGTAGCAGATCGACGCCAGCATGCAGCAGGAGAGAATGTTCGCGTCGCTTACCGCCGGCTTCGGATTGCTCGCGCTGGCTCTTGCCTGTATCGGCATCTACGGCATCATGGCCTATACGGTTTCGCAGCGGACAAACGAAATCGGCATTCGTTTCGCGTTGGGTGCGAGTCGTAGTCAAATCCGCGCGATGGTGCTGCGAGAGGCGGGATGGTTGGCAGCAGCGGGTGTGGTGGTTGGCCTTGGCGTCGCGATCGTTCTTATGCGATTGGTTCAATCGATGCTCTACGGACTGAAACCGGGCGACCCGTTGAGCCTCACGGCCTCCACTATGCTTCTACTGACGATAGCGCTGGTCGCTGGTTGGATACCGGCCGCTCGCGCCTCAAGAGTAGAACCGATGGAAGCTTTGCGACACGACTAGCTCTAAAATTGAAATCGGCTAAAGTGAGCGCTCATTGCGTCATTCGTGATAATTCGTCGAAGCACTGACCGATAGATAACCGCGATTTACTTGGACGTGCAGACGCCATATCGGACACACGACCAGGCTGTTGTTGTGGGCTGAGCCCAAAGCTACAAATGACCACGAGGCTATCCCGCATGAATCTGTTCTTAATATCCACTCGTACCAACTTACTCACGGCTATTGCCAATGGAGATACGGAGCGCCCTTCAACCCTGTAGGGCGCTCCGTATCTTACTGCCACTTTATGCCTATATTTCACACTTACTGCCATTTCATGGTTCAGCAGTTTTGCAGCTTGGAAGGGCTGCAGCGATTACAAAGAGTTTAGACGCGAGGCACTGCCATCATATCTTTCAAAACGCTGCCACCTTATGGGTAAAGTCATATGCTTCGTCATGGCGCTGCAGCCTCCATGTATGCCGACATGTGCGAGAAGATGTCATCGACACTTGGCGCGTTCTGCTGCACAGGCCTGTCGTTCGGCTCGTTCAAGTCTTGCTCCCGCCCGCGCAGGACCGCGTCCATCTGCGACAGGATCTGAGCGGCGTCCGTGGCAGTCGAAACTCGGAGAATCTCGTTCTTCTTCAGGTCGTGAGCGCTGAAGTTGCAGAGCCGATCCTTGATCTCGACCGCGAACCGGTTCAGCTCCTCGTCCTGGTTCACATTTAGACGTGGGAGCAGGTCTATGAGATCGAGAACATTGGTGACCAATGAAGCATGGAATCGCGACTCCGGCTCGTTCAGTTTGTCGACCATGTGTGTGACCACGTCCGTCAGCCGCATCCAAAGGTCCTTGGTCCCACGATTGAGCGACTGACGTACGCTATCGTCGATTTCGCGCACGACCCGAGCCTGCTCTTCCTCTGAGAGTGTCACTCGAAAATCATCGCCACTGGGAATGGGAAGCACTTCGAGCTTCACCCCAAACTTTGCCCGGAGTTTTTCGGCCGATGGATAGTCCTCCTCGCGAAAAAGGCCGTTCAACTCTGGACGGACTTGTTCGATGTAGGACGGGTAGACCTCTAAAAACTCATCGACACTCTGGGAGAACGCGCGCTCAAACTCTCGCATCTGTGTGGTGAGTTCAAAGTAGAAGTGTGCGGGCAGCAGACGATAGCCTTCGTCGGACCAAGGCAAGGTGATCTTGTAAAAGTGCTGACGAATTTGTCCGGCGAGCGTCCGCAGCGTGTCAAGCTTCTCTGCGCCGCGCAGCAGTTGTTTGTTGTACCGACCTGCGCCCTCGTACGCGCCGTGTTGATGGGCAACGTCGCGACTCACTTTGCGGTCGTGTCTCACCGCGGTCCAGATGCTGATATGAACTGCGGCCAGCATGGCTCGTTCGGTGATCATTGCAGGACCTCCCGTTATGTTGCTCGCCACATAAGCGGAGTTATGTGGTGTTTACAGTTATGTTGCGTAGCAGTGTCAATGCCCGGTAATCATGAGGATATGAAGCACTGCGGACGCAACATAAGTAATCAGAGAGAACGGAGAAATGCCATCAGAGATGGATTCTCTTTCCAGGGCCGTTTAGATACAGGGTTGGAGCGGAGAGCGTTGGTCTTTTCCAGCATCTGAGCCTTGCGTTCAAGATCGACTTCGACATAGATGTTGGTGGTGTCGATGGAGACATGACCGAGCCATGCACGAATAGTGTTGATGTCCACGCCGGCGCGGAGTAGGTGCGTACCGGTGGTGTGGCGGATGGTGTGGGGGCTAATGCATTTGTTGGCAAGAGATGGGCAAGGGGCCATGGCCTTGCGAACATATTTCCTGATGAGGCGATGAACACCGTGACGGGTAATAGCCTGCCCATGACGGTTTACGAAGACCGGCTCGTCAGGCGAACGGTTGCGGGTGAGCGCAAGTAATTCCGCCGCTGTGGTAGCCCATAAGGGACAACGACGGGTTTTGCCGCCCTTACCGAATATTTCGACATGGCTCATAGCGTTGGGCCTGAGATATAGTTTGTTGATCGGCAGGCTTGATGCTTCTGATACGCGGGCACCGGAATTGTAGAGAAAGAGGAGCAACGTGTAATCACGCCGACCCAGTACCGTGTTACGATCCGGAGCGGCTAATAATGCATCCATTTGCGGCTTTTCTAGGTAAGTGAGTTGAGGACGATGAAAACGCTTGAAAGGTACTGCACGAATCGTAGCGCACCATGCGACATGCTCAGGGCTGTGCTCAGCCACGAAGCGAGCCATCGCATGAATAGCGGCCAAGCGTTGATTGCGTGTGCGGATTTTACAGTGACGCTCATGTTCAAGGTGGTCGAGGAACTCCTTCACAACATCTCTGGAGAGATCAGCGATACAAACATGGTCAATGGGGTGTCGGCTACGTATGCTGATCCATGGAAGTAAAGTGGAGAAAGTGTCACGATAACTGTGTTGCGTGTTCTTGGAGAGGTTTCGCTCCGCGATCACATGCTCCAGAAGAAAGCGCCGTACCCAACTGCCAAGCAGGTTCGCGCTAGACAAGGCTCACCTCCGGTCGGGCGTAGCGCTCGAAGCAGATGCTCGCCTCTGTGAGTAGCTCTGTTGCCATCGCCAAGTAGTGCGCAGTGTCCTGAATACTGCCGTGTCCGAGATAGGTTGTGAGGTGGGGCAGTAAACGCTGCACGTTCTTACCCTCTCGATACCACGTAACGATCCGTACCAGGGCAAAGCTGTGACGAAAATCATGAAGGCGCGGCTGGTATCTTGCCTCCCTGGAACGATGGACTCCGGCTTCTTCGCGCAACTTCTGGAAAACCTCTTCGGCAGTATTGCGAGTGATCCTCTGAAGCTTTACTGTTCCCAGCATTGGTGTGCTCGCCGTGTGATGGACCGATGGCCACTGTTGATCGATATAGGCTTCTAAGACGCGCCGCAGGTCAGGTCCAACGGGAACGAGGCGGCTCTTAAAGAACTTGGTCTCGCGAATAGTGAGCACCCCAGAATTGCGATCAAAATCTTCAAGGTTCAACCGCAACGCTTCACTGATCCGGAGGCCGGTTCCATAAAGTAACAACAAGAGCGTACGGATGGTATTGGGTGTAAGAAACCACGTGGATCGATGGCGCGAGTCGGCAGCATCAATCAACTTGCGCATATCGTCGTTGGTGTAGATGTAGGGTTGAAACTTCTCTGGTGATTGCGGTTTGCTGCGTGGCAGAGGGATCTTTTGAACGTAATGATGGGCCTGTGCATAACGGTAGAAGGTTGCCAGAGTCTGATGCTTGTAAAACCAGCTAGCGGTCACGGGACCGTTGCCGTCCAGGAAGCGTCGAACAGAACATGGGTTTACTCGCCTTATATCGCCGTCGCCTCCGCTCTTCACAAAGGCACGCAGCGTGGCGGCCTTTGACTTGAAGTCCTTTCCGAGAGAACGCTTATATGCAATGTAGGACTCAACGACCTGTGACAGTGTCATAGTAGTCCTCCAAGGCTGATCGAACCTACGGCCTGAAGCGCTTCGATGCTGCCTCTGGGATAGATCGGTGTGGCAATATGAGCACTGTGCTCGGTATGGGTAACCAGGCCACTCAGATCGAGCTGACCAACTTCTTGCAACGCGACCAGGTTGGTCTTGGCATATATCTGCGTAGATTCCAAGGAGACGTGGCCGAGATGTTCGGCAATATCCTTGAGCGTGAATCTTTCCGCCAACAAATGGGTGGCGCAGGAATGCCGAAGAGCATGGGGCCCATAGCATGGTAGTGTGAGACCCAACTGGAACAAACGATTACGTACCGTCGTCCCGAGACAGGTTGCCGTTAACGGCCGAAACGGCTGAATTAGTGTGACGAACACCTCACGATACGGACATCGTGGACGCACTTCGCGAAGGTACCGCAGGATTGCATCGCCCACATTGCGGAGCAAAGGATAATGTTGAGTTTTGCGCTGCTTGGTACAGCGAACATGCATCACCGCCTGTTCCCAGTCAATGTCGTCCAGACAGAGATGGCGCACTTCACCGCTCCGAAACCCATAAACTGCCAGCAGCAATAACATAGCGTGATCGCGAATGTCGTTCGGAGTGTCACCGGAAGATGCAACTAGAAGACGCTGCACATCACTCCACAGCGGTCCTCGTGGTAACCGTTCGAATTTGTAAATACGAGGCGCATCGATGGTGTTGGCAAGGCCCTGAGCACACCAATTCATCGATTCAGCAAAACGAAAAAAGTTGCGCAGTGCCTTGACATGATTAGAAATGGTTGTCCGCTTCCATCGTCGTTGCGCGGCCTGCCAGGCAAAGTAACGAGATAGATCCTCGGGAGTTATCTTGCGCAGCGTCTTTACGTGGTCTGCAGCCCAGTCAAGGAATGGGCGCAAGTGTCTCTCGTGGGTTATCAAGGAAGCATCTGCCAGACCTCGCTCTTGTTGTTCGAAATGAAGGAACGCATCCTGCTCAGAGGTGAACGGAAGTTGGGACACCGGTTTCTGTAAACGTCCCAACATGCGCAGCCAGTTTGTCGCGTGAAATACAAACTTTGTTTCCATGCGATGCCGACTGATACGGCAGCGAACAAGCGTCGCACTCCACTGTCTGGCAGCGGCTTCAATTTGGGTGGGCGTAACTGACGGGAGACTGAGCGGAAGTTGCTCTGCCATATGGTAGAGCAGATTTGCGATTTGTCTCAAGGTTGGCAGAGCGCGGCCTTCTTCCATTAGCAACGTCAGATAGCATTCTCGTTCTTTTGCATATGGGCCGTTGCGGTGGCGACTGAGATCTGATCGACGGAACAAAATTCTCTCGAACATGGTGATTCTCCCTTGAAAGTGGTGATTCTCCAAGTATCGAGTGTGAGCGCTAAGTAGACCTCATCTTGCAGATGGAAGGAACAGTTTGTTGCCCAAGCACCCTATGGCCGAGGCGTCTCCGTAGCAGTCAACCGGGCCCTTGCCGCGCTTTTGAGCACCGGGCCCCGGCGGCATGGTCGTTGGCGCGATCCCCGTTTCAGGGGATCTATCAGCGAAATGGCGCATACCATTTCTGGATGAGCGCTTTGGGCTGAAATCATCATTAGAGAATCCGTCGCCTACGGCATCCCCTTGACAGTGAATGGTCGAATCTCTACCATCATTTCTCATTCAGGGTCGAATGTCTTCTATGGCGAAAGAGACACAGCAACGCGCGAATCTGTTGCAGGGCACTTTAGACATGCTCGTACTGCGGACACTTCTCTACGGTCCTGCGCACGGGCACCAGATTGGCAAGCACATTCAGCGGACGACTAACGATTTCCTGCAAATGCAGCATGGTTCGCTCTATCCCGCATTGCATCGCCTGGAGCGAAGGGGCTGCGTTGCTTCCAAGTGGGAAATGGCCCCGGACCGAAATCGGGAGTACAAGTATTACCGCCTGACCGAGAAAGGCCGAAAACAGCTGGTTGTCGAAGAATCGCGGTGGAGGGAGATGGCCGAGGCCGTAGCGCGGGTGATGTGGCCAGTGGCTGAGGAGAGCTGATATGCGATGGTGGCAGATCAGGAGACGAGATGCAGATCTGGAACGGGAGCTGCGCTCCGACCTCGAACTGGAAGAAGAAGAGCAGCGTGAGAAAGGCCTGTCGGAAGATGAAGCGCGATACGCGGCGCGGCGGGCGTTCGGCAACACAACGCTGATCCGGCAGCAGACGCACGAGGTCTGGGGATGGGCGCAGTTCGAGCGCTTTTGGCAGGATCTACGCTATGCCGGGCGAGTGCTTGTGAAGAATCCGGGATTCTCCGTCACGGCGATTCTTGTGCTGGCGCTGGGGATCGGGGCGAGTGCGGCGATCTTCGCCTTTGTGGACGCGGCTCTGGTCAAGCCGCTTCCCTTCGCGGATCCGCAACGACTGGTCCACGTGACGGAAAGCGATCCGGAGAGTCCGCACGTGAACATTTCCTATCTCGATTATTTGGACTGGAAGAAACAGAACAACACCCTCGCCTCCATGGATGTATTCGCCGGTTGGAACATGCTGCTGAGCACCCCCACGGGCACTGAGCCTGTTCCAGGGGAGAGAGTCAGCGTGGGATTCTTTCGCACGCTGGGTGTGGCTCCGTTGCTGGGCCGGGATTTTCGTCAAGGCGAAGACACCTTGGGCGCGCCGGGTGTGGTGATGCTGAGCTACGGAATCTGGCAGCGGCGGTTTGGCGGCAAGAAAGATGTGGTCGGGCAATCACTCAAACTCAGCGGCGTTTCTCACACAGTAATTGGTGTGCTGCCCAAAGGTTTTGAATTTGCGCTGGGAGCCAGTCCGCAGTTCTGGGCAGCTCTGCAACCCGATAACAGCTGCGAGAAGCAGCGCGACTGCCACGACCTTTATGCAGTCGGACGCCTTAAGGATGGAGTGACGGTTCAGGCGGCGCTCGCCAACATGCAGTCGATTGCCAAGCAGTTGGAGAGACAATATCCCGAATCCAATCGGGACCGTGGGGCGAGTGTCATGCCGTTATCCGAAGCGATCGTCGGAGATATTCGTCCCATTTTGCTGTTATTGCTCAGTGGCTCCGGGCTCTTGTTGTTGATTGCATGCGTGAATGTATCGAGCCTGCTACTCGTCCACGCTGAGCGCCGCAAGCGCGAGATTGCAGTACGCGGCGCGTTGGGCGCTTCCCGCGCGCGGCTTGGGCGCCAGTTTGTGACTGAGGGACTGGTGCTCGTGATTGGCGGCGGCTTGGCAGGCCTGGGGTTCGCCTACCTCGCCATGCAGATTCTGAGCCGTCTCATCTCGAAAGATATGATGGCCCGCATGCCCTATCTCGCGGGATTGGGGTTGAACGCGCATGTATTGGCGTTCGTTGGAATTCTGGCCCTGCTGGCATCCATCGTGTTTTCCTTCACGCCGATTCTGCATCTGTCGTCATCCGATATGCGCGACAACTTGACCGAGGGTGGGCGCGGCGCGGCGGGAACTCTGTGGCGAAGGATTGGGGCGCAGTTGGTAGTGATTGAGCTCGCCACCACGATGGTCCTTCTTACCGGAGCTGGTCTGCTAGGCAAAAGCCTCTATCGCCTCTTGCACGTCGACGTGGGATTCCAGGTTGACCATCTGTCCACTCTGCACGTCCGATTGCCGGGCGCCGCGTTCCCAGGGGATCGGGAGCAGGTCGCTTTTGTCCGTCGCCTGCTGCCGCAGGTGGCGAGCTTGCCGGGAGTCCAAGCCGCGGCCGTCACCAGCCTGCTACCTGTAACCTGCGCCTGCAACAGCGACTGGGTTCGGATCGTTGGCAAGCCATACAACGGCGGTCACATTACGGCCAATGAACGCGATGTGAGCGCAGGGTTCTTCACTACACTTCATGCGAGGCTGCTGGCGGGACGTTATTTTGCCGACGCGGAGGATGCATCGAAGCCCAAGGTTGTGCTGATCAATCACGCCTTTGCGCGAAAGTATTTTGCGGGAGAAGACCCGATTGGAAAACAGTTGGGAGACCCCACGCTGAGTCCATCGTCGATCAAACAGATCATCGGCGTGGTCGAAGACTTCAAGGACGGCGGGCTCGATGACGAGCAACGGCCCGCTGTCTACTATCCGTTTAACCAGAACGCGAGTTCCGGTTTCGCTCTGATGGTTCGCACCGCTCAGGATGACCAGAGCATCCAGCCCGCTCTGGCAGCCACTGTCCACGAGCTCAACATGGATGTGGGAGTCGAGCAGGGCTCAACCATGCGGGAGCAGATCAACGAATCGCAGCCAGCTTATTTTCACCGTTCCACGGCATATGTGGTTGGAGGGTTTGCGGTGTTGGCGTTGATTCTGAGCGCGGTCGGTCTTTACGGGTTGATCGCCTACTCAGTGAGCCAGCGAACACGCGAGATCGGCGTGCGCATGGCGCTGGGCGCGCAAAGAGGTTCGGTGTACAAGCTGGTGCTCGGCCAGGCCGGATGGCTGACGGGAACAGGGCTGATTATCGGGTCGATCTGCTCGATCGGAGCGTCATTATCCATACGCAGCTTGCTGTTCGGCGTGCAGGCTTGGGATGCAGTGACGCTGGTTTGCGTGGCCACGTTGTTGGCGGTTGCGTCGATAGCAGCGGCATTCATACCGGCGCGGCGCGCGGCTTCGGTCGATCCCATGCAAGCGCTGCGAGCGGAATAACCCGATTGTCTGAATAAACCAGGAAAAGCGCCCTCGGTTGACGCATTATCGCCAACTCACTCATTGACACCGATTACTACCCGGGAAGTCGGCCAGTGTCCAATGAAGTTTTGAGGCGCACGTCGAGCGAGTTTTCGCGCTCAACAGAGAGCACTGGCCGGTTGGTCTGCGACTCTTACCTTGGCGTGAGCGGGATCACTCCCTCCGATCAATGCCCAAAATAGTGGGCGCTTGCACAAGAATGCAAAGCCAGCCTAGCCTCAGCGCCAAATCAAGCTCTGCAACCTTGATCCGACCTGTGGTTCACGTAACGTACGCTATCGAGTTCAGTTATGTTGAGAGCAAAATGCCACCAGACCAATAGGAGAGCGTGTGATCGCCTTCTACACAACATAACCTCAAACGCAACATAACTCCGCATGTTCGACACCAAAGCGAACAAACTCCGGGGTATGGGTGATGCCACGATTCCGCGCGGCTGCGTCGCGTATCGCTAGTACACGCATCTCGGTGGGCATGCGATCGAGAAATTGCATGCCTTTCGCGATGGAGTGATCGCTGAGGACCCTTCCTAATGCAGTGGCAATTGCGATCTGAGCGGAAGGCTCCGCAGGGAGCGGCGCGCGATCCGGGTTCAGGAGGATTTCATCGATGGACGGCAGGTCGCGGAATAGCCGCAGGAAGGCGACCAGTTCCGTCGTGGCCGCGGGCCCAACGGTACCTTCAAGCAACTGCGCCTCGATCTCGGTGGTTCCTGTGAAGAAGCTACTCTTCTGCCGCCGCGCGAAGCCGGTCAATACGTTCGAGGCCATCTCCCAGGAGCGGGGTGTAGGCCACGCATTCACATCCGGCGTTGCGTTGGCATCATGCAGGAGTGCCGGCTTGAACCGCAGGAAAGCGACGATCTCCGGACGCACTCCGGAACGAACCGCCCACTGGCACCAGTCTTCGAAGTCGGGCTCGAGGTTTAGGTGGACAAAACGATTGCGCAGCGGCCGGGGCATGGAAAAGTGCACACCACGCTCGGACGCCGGATTGCCTGCGGCCACCACCACCCAACCGTCCGGGAGTCGGTATTCACCGAGCTTGCGGTCGAGCACCAGCTGATAACAGCCAGCCTGGGTCATCTGCGGTGCGGCCGTCAGCTCGTCGAGAAAGAGGATACCTTCTCCGGAGGTAGGCAGAAATTTCGGTGGCACCCATTCTGCCTGATCTGCCGAGATGCGCGGCAGACCGCGCAGATCGACTGGATCAAGCTGAACAGCTCGAATATCGAGGAACTGCCAGCCTAGATCAGAAGCTACCTGTGCAACGATTTGCGACTTGCCCACTCCGCATGCGCCCCAGATGTGCAAAGGCACATGTTCGGTAATTAGCGCGTGGAGCGCTTCAAAGAGTTCAGAGGATTTCATCGGTTGTCCTTTATGGAGTGATTGGTCGGGCGAGATTGAGATGAGGTGGAAACGGCGATGCGAACCGTTGTGAAGTCAGCGAACAGCTAGGCTGTGAATCCCCAAAAAGATGGCCCTTTGGCATCTTTCCGGAACAAATCGGCGATTAGCAGTAACAATCAAACGCTGGTGTCTTGTATTCACCTCGAGTTTCCGCCCTCGCCGAGCGCCCACAACGCTGGCGAGGGCGGAGGATGGTAACACTCCAAGTGAGATTTAGAGAACCCGTGCGGATGCGCACCCTACTCCTGTACTGGCGACTCGGAGACTTCCTCCTCCTTCACGCCGAAATCGACGATAAGGCGCTCGTTCAATTCCTTATAAGCTTCAACATGGGCATGGAGCTTTGGCGCTGCGCCGCGCTGAACATACTTCACTGCAGCGTCGAAAGGTTGCCGAAGAGTCGGATCGGTTTCAATGCGCTCTTCCATCACGTCAGCGAAGGCTTTCTCTTGCAGCACCCACATCATGCGCTCTAGGCATGAGATGTTCATACTAACCAGCGGTGTGACCACAACGCCTTTGTGCGATTTCGTGCTGAGTTGGTCTTTGAATCTCTTATTCAGATAGGCATTCACTCCCCAACATCCACCGAAATCGTCGCGCGTGATGATCACCGGAATGATCTTCTTGATGCCCTTAAGATAATCGGGCACATCATCGCCCTTGGCGCCGAATCTCTTCACAGCATTCAGGAGTTGATGGACGCCCTTGGTCTTCACCAGTTTGTCTTCGAGATAACCCTTGATCTTCTCGTAATCGCCGGAATACCGATCCGCAGCCGTGCATGTGGCAAGCTTCGCTTCGATCAGCACAGCCGTATCGCCGCAGATGATGATCTGATCGCAGATTTGATCAGTGCTGCTCACGTACCTTGGGTTCGGATAGAGCTTATGCAGAGCAGGCTCAGCATAAGTTTCGAACATCCACGTCACATAATCCTCAAATACCAGTCCCCAGTAGCTGAGCCACGGGTCTTTCTTGTTGTTCGGAAAAGTGCGCAGCACACGCCAGATAACCGCGCTTTCCAGCTTGCCGAGCGCGAATTCGTAATCGAGCATGTACATCTCGCCATTGAATAGGAAATAGGGGCGGTCTTTCAGAAACTCGAAATCGGCGTAGCCGAGCGTGTCTTTCGGTTCGGGCATGTTGTCGAGCGAGAAGGAAACTGTTTCGAACATCTGTTCAATTGTTGTCTCGGGAATGTTCGTGTTCTTGAACCAGCCCCTACGCAACGTCGCATCAATAGGTTTGTCATAGGTCTGGTTCTGCCGCTCCCGAACCGCATGCAAGGCAAACGTCGCAATGAACTCGGCATAGGTGATGATCGGAAATGGAAACAGCTTTTGGAATTCCGCTTCGAGGTCAAACTTGAGCAGGTGCGCCGGAAGCCGAGGGAGGATCTTTGTCAGCCAGATATAAAAACGCAGAAAGCTAAATATGGGATCTGTCGGTGATGTGATCTCATATGACGGCAGGAATTCGGCTGCGATGTTGGCATAGCCATCCAACTCGTTCTCCACGATGACGTGCTTCTTGTAAAGCAACTCACCGGACTGAAGCATCAGTTCGCCGAACCGATAGTTCTGCGGGCCTTTCTCAGGAATTTCAGGAACGGGATGCTCCGGCTGCAAGCGCACCGTTTCGGCCGCGAGGTAACGTAATTGCCCGTTGAAAAACGGAAGCCTTCCCTCTTGGTGAACCCACCAATTGACGTGAGGAACCAAGACCGGCGGAAAGACAATCGGGATATGTAAATCTACGACTTGATCCGGGGGAACGGTGCAGGCATCAGGCCCATATCCGAAGCCGACGCTCAACTTCGTGCACGCGATTAAGATGCTGGATTTTGGATATTTAGCGAGCTGAGCCTGAAATTGCTCTTTCGTGATGCGTGGGCTGTTGGTTAGTTCCGACCACGTCATCCACATTCTCATCTTCGGCGGCGGCACCATGCTCTCCAATCGAACAAACGGTTCAATGGAAATATCTTATGCCGCTTTCGCGGCTAGATCGGGCTAGAATTTGCGCTACGAAGCGACAAAGCCCTCCTCCTCGTTATCTTCCTCCATTTCCTCATCCTGTTTTGATTTCGGCAAGAATCTCGGCTTCTTCGTCCGAATCGGTAGACGGAGTGTGACCCGCGCTAACCGGAGCGGGCATATCGAAAAGGCCAGGCGCCGTTGGTGACTCTGCCTCTTTCTGCTCCTCTTTCTTTTCCGATTCTGCGGGCTGAGGCGACTTCTTCGCCGTCTTCGATTTATTTCTCGCCTCCTCCTGGGCTGCCTTGGCGGCGGCAGCCATTTCTTCTTTAGCGCGGTCGAGGGTGTTCTTCAATTCCAGATGACTGCCGACAAAGTTGACAATTGCATCTGGCAATTGTGCATCGAGCTCTGCGGCTGTTCCGGTGAAACTCATCGGCGTGGTGAGGGCAGCGTTTTCGCCGTCCGCCAGCTTCTTTGGCAGGACATTGACGCGAATCTGGTCTTCTTCGAGAGCGGTGACCGTCAAGAGGACGGACCTCTGGCGCAAGAGTGGAACGAGTTGCTGAAACATGGGCATCTCCGATGGGTGGTATTGGATTGAGTGCGGAAGTATGACTGTTTGTTTAAGCTGCGGCTCGGAGCCGGAGATTGCGTCTCCGGGCCTTTGTCCACATTTGGGGATCGACAGGCAGAGCGCTCATACGTCCTGTTTCGGCGTTGAAAAAGGCTCCGTGGTGGTTCAGCTTTCCATAGCGAAAGAGCCGCGCCAGCATGGCCAGTGCGCTCGACGCCAGGGTCTGGTTGATGAAGGGCTCTTGCCGATCGAGAGCTTCGATGGCGGAGCAGCTCGGTAATGGATCTTCACCGGCTGCAGCGTCGACGATTTCGGGATACAACTCACTGACCGTGCGCAGCCTGGCGGCAGCACGCCTATTCCGTGAGTTCAGCGGCTGCCCGAGGATGTATTGTCCGCTCCCCGCATTGTTCCCAATATCAAGCCAGTATGTTGTCGCGTGCATTGGCCGCGTCACTGCCTGGTCGATGATCTGCCGTGCGGCGCGAGTGTCGACGCATCCGATTAGCAAATCTGGAACCTCATTCAAGCACCTGAAATCCTATGAAACAGAACACATCTGGAGTGGCTACACTCCCTCTTGTGCGGATATAGAAAGGCGAGCGTTTCAGGTATTCTTTGCAAGCATTCAAAGTCCAGCTGGAAGAGGCTCCCAATTATGTCGATGCATCGCCGTGATCTATTGAAGTCCATCGGAGGGGCTGGTTTGCTCGGCCTGGCCGCGCCTGTCGTTCGCGCACAGGAGCAGTTCGCACAGGCCACGCGAGCCATGCCCTCACCACGTATCAAAGACATCAACGTCATTGAGTGCGCGCCAGCCGGAGTGCGGCTAACGGTGGTGAAGATCACGACGAATCAGGATGGTCTATACGGCTATGGCTGCGCGACATTTACGCAACGGGCTGAGCTGGTGAAGCCGGCAGTAGAGCGGTATTTGAAGCCATTTCTGTTAGGCAAGACGACGGACCGGATCGAGGACATCTGGCAGAGTTGCTATGACAGCTCATACTGGAAAAATGGACCGGTGCTTAACAATGCGTTAAGCGGGATCGACCAGGCGCTGTGGGATATCAAAGGGCGACAGGCAGGAATGCCGGTGTACCAGCTGGCGGGAGGCAAGTGCCGCGAGGCGGTGGACTGTTACGCCCATGCCGATGGCCCGGAGTTTGCAGATGTGGTGACTGCGGCGAAGAAACTTATGGCACAGGGCTTCCGTAACGTCCGTGTGCAAGTTGGGCTGCCCGGGATGGCGGGCTATGGTTCGGCGCACGGGGATGCTCCGCCGCTGAAGGCGCTACACGACAAACCATTGTTCGAGCCGGCCTATCAGATGCGGCGTGCACTGAAGCTGCTGGAGGTCTGCAGAACGGAACTGGGAGACGAGGTCGAGCTACTGCATGATATGCATGAGCGACTGACTCCAAACCAGGCGGTGCAGTTCTGCAAAGACGCGGAGAAGTTCCGGATGTTCTTCCTGGAGGACCCGCTATCGCCGGAGGACAATGAGTACTTCCACCAAATACGCTCGCAATGCTCCACTCCGATTGCGATGGGCGAGCTTTTCAACAACCCTCATGAATGGCAGCCGCTGATCGAGCAGAGACTCATTGACTACATCCGCGTGCATGTGTCGCAGGCGGGAGGGTTTACGCCCTCGCGAAAGATCGCGATCCTGGCCGAACAGTATGGGGTGAAGACGGCGTGGCATGGACCAGGGGATGTTTCGCCTGTTGGCCATATGGCCAACATTACGCTGGATATCGTGAGCTATAACTTTGGCATCCAGGAGTACACGCCCTTCAATGCGGAGACGCAGGAGATATTCAAAGGGTGTCCCGAGATGAAGGACGGCTATTTCTGGGTGAACGAGAAGCCGGGTTGGGGAATCGAGATCGACGAGAAGATGGCGGCGAAGTATCCATTTATTAACAGTCCAAACCATTTGAATGGCGGGTGGGGGGAGATCAGGAAGAGGGATGGAACGGTGATCAAACAATAGCCGTCAGCCGAGGACTGAATGGTGGCGCAGCCCACTAGCCACGGAAGCTTTGGCGAAACACAAACAGCCGCCGTTCCCGATGTTAATTGGATCAGGCTTGATATTGAATGTTCGTATGCTCGAGGCATGTCTATGAAAGCGATGGTTCGTTCCCTGGTTGTGACTTGTCTGGCGCTCTCAATGTATCCGGTAGTGGATGCTCAAGCTCCTCAAACGGCCAAAGATGGTGTGTACGATTCGGCGGCGACAACGGAGCAGACAGAGACCGACGAATATACGCGCTATGAGTTGTTGGCACCTGAGACGGCTAGCTTCAAAATCTACTACGAGGTGACGGCGACTACGGCGGGCGCGAAGGTTTTCTACAACCCGATTCGCAAAGGCAGCGTCGCGAGTGATGAGAGTGTCTATGACGCGATGAGCGGAAAGCCGCTACCGTTCGAGGTTGTGAGCGGTGCCGAGGCGCGTAAGGATGCGTTGATGGCTGATGCCGACCTGGACACAGACTACATCAAGGTGACCCTGGCACGACCGGTGCCAGAACATGGGCAGGGTCGCATAGTGATCGTCAAAACCTATAAAGACGCGAAAAGCTACTACCTGGACGGGAAGATGATTATCTTCAATCGAGCACTGGGGATCCAACGTAACAAAGTGGTGTTGCCGGCGGGGTACGAGGTGGTCGGATTGACTGTCCCGTCGCAGATTCTGATTCAGAAAGATGGGCGGATTGCGATTAGCTTTATGCATGCAGGGACGGGCGAGGCACTGCTGGTGCTGAAGGCAATCAAGGATGCACAGACGGGGGCGGCGGCACTGCCGCAGGCTATGACAAAGAAGCGGAGCTGGGAGTCGCCGTTTGCAGGCGAGACTGAACAGGACCGGCTGTCGGAACGGTCCTATCAAGACCGGGATATTAAGTACTTCTTGCAGCAGCCAGAGACGCATGCGTTCAGCTTGTATCACGACTACACGGAGACGCGTCCGGGCGTGAACGGCTACGCAAATGTGGTTCGCGAGGGCAGCGTTGCGAGTCATCCTTCGGCTTATATTCTGGATACGGGGGAGCAACTGAAAGCGCAGGAGATGAGCGGTGCGGAGATGATGGCATCGAAGATGAATGTAGGGGAAACAGTTGAGGCGAAGGCGCGGGTGGTGGTGATTCCATTCGCTCCCGTGCAGACGGGCCAGACGTTACGTTTGCGGATTGCTGAGACATACACGGCGCCCGTGAGTTACATGCTGAATGGAGAGGAATTGGTGTTTGATCGTAGCCTGGATCGGCCACGGAATGCTGTCGTGTTGCCTTCGGGTTGGTATTGCACAGCCAGTGCGGCTCCGGCGACGGTAAGCCAATTGCCTGATGGAAGAGTGCGGCTGGATTACTGGAATGATCGACCGGAAGCACTGGATGTACTGCTGAAGGCAAAACGGCGTGTTACTGGGCAGTGAAGCTCGGGCCGAAGGGTCAGGGTCGCGGTTGAGGATGAGTTCAACCCGCAGAACCGTTTCACTGCCGCAAACACCACAGCGATCGGGCCCGGAGTTGGCCCAACAGAGCCGTGTTGGAGAACCGTGCTCGTTGAGATCAAGTACCAAGGTAGATAGCATTGCGTCGACCGTCTGAGCCGGCACGACTTTAGAGGCACAATTCCTTCGCCTCTCGAGTGACTAGGGGATCTGGAGATTTTCCAGAATTGAATGGCATCGTTTCTCTATCGCTATTTTTCATTCTGAGGTGTCATGCTACTCAGGTTGTGTCTCTTGCGACGGCACAAACAATTCTGAAGGTTAAAGAGTGGAGCCTTCAGGCAATAATTGCCCCTTTCTTCATCCCACGCCAGGTTTTGTTAAACCCGCATGAAACCTCTGTTTCGCAGATCCTCTGGCCTATTTCGGGCAGGGTAAACACTCACGCCGCAAACCATTCCATTTCATGCCACATCCGACCGCGCCTGATTCGTCGGCACAGAACCTGCGCGTTCCGTCACCCCGTTGCCTGTCCGGGCGGGCGTCAATCACATACCCTGCTTTCTCATGACAATAGATCGAGAAGATGTATCCGTCATGCTTCACGTAGTTTCCGACAATATATTGCCAGTCCTTCGCATTAAACACCGGGCCAGAATAGTGCCGCTTCAAAGCAGAACCATCACAGATACGCGCCGGACCGCCGATCTCTGCCACTGTTTGCAAAGCCGCGTTGCTCAACGAGACTATTCTCTCCTTCGCAGCCCGATCATTGCGCGCCATCCTACCCGCTACGAGGGGAGGTGTCAGCGCAACGGTTACGGGCCCAAACGCAACACAGCACATCAGAGCAAACCAGACGGCGCGGCTGTGCTTGGGATTCGATAACGCCACCCTCCGAAGGGCTAGTCCAGCGACTAGCGACACAGTTGCCGATGCCAACATGGCCGAAATCACCACGAGAGGCACAAACGACGCATCGATTCTATCGATAGGCCACCAAATCAGAAAGCCGCCGAATGCGCCGACGCCCGTGCCAAAGAAAGACGCCCCGGTAAAGCGCAGCCAGACTCCATCGGACAAGATAGCGGATAGGCCCGCCGCCGACGCGATCAGCATTAAAGGAATCCACCAGAAAGGAAGATCAAGGTTGGGCTGCATAATGACAGGCCACCAGCACAATGCTGAAGCTGTCGCGGTCATAACGACCAGAAGCTTATTTCGATCCATAACTCGCGCCCTTTGCTATGGTTAGCAGACAGGCAAGGGCATTTCGGCCAATATTTTCCTTCACGTAATTGAAGAAAAATCTCGATTGAGAAAAGTCTACATTAAGATCGACTGTGACTCGTGACATTTGAATGGATCGGGCAAAAACAGCCTCGTCGTCCCCGCATCGATGGATAGTCAAATATCGATCTAAAGAAAACAACATTTAGAACCGCGGATTTACAGCGGCACGACCTAGAGTATGGCGCCAAACCCAAAGCTGTAGAAAACTCGAAACAAGGTGTTGAATCCAGCTTTGTCCTCTGATAGAGGAATTGTTGCCTCCCAGATACCAGATCCCTGAGGCTGGAGTGGATGTGTCTCAGAATCCAAAAACACACTCGGTGCATTCTTCATAGCACTGTCAGAGCTAAGTACCAAAAGAAAGCTTCGGCGCTGGTCGACATCTGCCATGAACGCAAGTGCAGTCACATCTGGGCTCAAATCCTTCGTCCCGGCTGCTACCGGACTGACAATCCCATCACGGCGAAGCAACCGATACACCCAATAATTGTGGGTACTAAAGGCCTCCCAACCGAATACTCTCGCCGAAATCGGCTTGGAACCCTCTTGTGAGGTTAATGCTCTGGCGATCTGCTCAAAGTCCTGACGGTCATTCGTCATGACAAAATACGAGTTAGCTATTTGAGCAGCATAATATTTGGTTGGGCTTGAAGTTTGATCGAGCGGAGGTGGCGACCAGGCCCAAACACGTCTTCCTCCTATTTCTTCGTAGGGAATTCTTTCGAAATAGGCTTCAACGTTAGGCGGGGCGCCGGCTTCCGAAACGCCAATATAGCACTTCCGCGAACCAACAGCACCGATTCCCTTCGGTGGAACAAAGTCTTTGGCGCCCATTAGAACCGAGCCATAACTATTTTTTAGATCGTTCGCAGTAGTAGGGCCTAGACTGTGAATGATACCAATCAATTCCTCAAAAGGGAGTTTTAGGTTAATCATACTGTCGACGTAGGGAGGACTACTCATATTGGACTTGGCAGAAAAATCGGTCCTAGAATAAGCAATAGTCTCGTATTGCTCAAAAAGGACAGATGCTGCACGCATTTCTTGGTTTGTCTCCGCGTGACCTATCACGTAACAAAAGAAAGAGAAAGCAACGAAGGCAGCCGCAGCAAAGAAGTGCCTTTTGTTCGTCATAATTGCCTCACGATCGGTAGCAATGTCGGTTACCAGCCAACGGCGGTTGGCGGTGCTGTTGCTGCGAATCCTGCTTCCTCCGCCGCACCGTAAGCGAACGAATTGCTGTTGGGTCCTGTATAAACGTAATTCGTTACAGTCTGTTGCCAATAGGTGCCGAAACTCCATATCGCGGTCGCTCCAGGACAGAGTGCCTGGGAGGTTGGTCCAGCACTCCACCATGTACCAACACTCGTAGAATCTCCGGGTAATCCTGAGCTAGCAAATGGGACTACTCCCGCAGTGACCCAAGCATGCAAATAACCACAATCAGGCAAGCAATTGCCCGATGGACCACCATCCACTATGTATTGTGTACCGCTAGGAAGCTGGATATACCAAAACGTATGAGTGGCCTCGCCACCGACTATACTGCGATACTTTAGCTGAGCGAAGCATTCAGGAGGGTTCACATTCGCCGGACCTTGAGGCACGTAATGCCCAACTCTACACTTCTTGAAATCCAAGGCCCCAATCTCGATGTCGCCGGGAGAAGACTGAGATGCCGATCCGACGCCCATCCCTTTCACTAATGCAGAGGTCGTGTTGATGGTCGCGACTGAGGTATTTGCGCTGGACCAGGAGTAGAAGCTATCAAGGACGCTACTCGTATAGGAGTCACATCCGTCGTCGGCTTGTACATCCAGTTGACCTTGAAATGCCAGGATCACCCCAAGCGGGTCCGGTGCAACCCACGGCGTGCCAATATATGCACAGCAACTCGCACAGCCATAGGAAACATGACCAAATCTCAGATCGTAAATGACTTTGCCCTCAAAAAGGCTGCCTATGCCTTTATTGGTTAGATCGGTAAATTGATAAGAGCCCGAGGTGAGGTCTGCAGGAAGGGTCTTGCCGTCTTTGTCTGGAACCTGTTTGCGGATGAGATCCCCGATATCGATCCACATCTGGTCATCGGGCTGTAATGTCTGTTCGAGCTGGTATTTGTTGGCCCCACGGTTATAATAGATGGTGAACGCGGCCTTGACTGGCTTGGTTCCTCCATTTCCAGCCGTGACAATGGAGTCGTGATCTCGATCGACCTCCCACTTGCCCCCTTCCCAGCGAAAGGTCATCTGGTCGGAGAAGGGAGTCTGAGCGCCGTACCGCAGAGTCTCGTCATAGCTCGCCGCAACCGCCATGACTTCGTCGGGTAAGCCATTTGTTTTCAGGATTACCGCGGACCAGTGGGCGTCCTTTGGAATGGTTTTTCCATCCACCAGCTCTCCAACGTCGATCCGGCGCGTTTCATAGGGTTGTAACTGCAATGCCGGTCCGAATGCCTTTCCAATCGTGCTTTCCATGCGCCAATTGAACTGGAGGGTGGCGGTTACCTTGTGTTCGGTCGTGTTATGCACAAAGAGCTGCGGCTGCAGCGTGGTTCCACTAGGGAATGCCATGGCTGGATCTGGATTTGTTAAGGCAAGCATGGGCGCTCGCAGCGTCCATGTCCCTGTACGGGCAAAATCCCGTTCGCTGACCCGTGCCCTTGGGTCACGATCAAACATCTTCAAATTGGCGGAAAACCCGCCCTCTTCATCGTATAAAACATGAACAGTGTCGAGTGAGCCAGCGTGAGCAGCGCTCTCAATCTTCACGCCGCCGTAGGTTCCGCTCAAGCCCGTCTGCTTCAGGATTTGGCGTACGGAATACCTGCCTGTCTGCCGAGGCCCTAATGCAATCTTCTGTTTTGCTGATTTGCCACTCGAATCAAAGAGCGTAAGCGTCAAGTCCAATGCGAATTTCCCTTGGTTCGTCAGGATCAGGGAGTCCTGAACCGAATAGCGAGGCAGCCACCAGACGCCTTCTCTGCTTACTTGATCGTAATTCTCGACTTCGTTGATGGCATCCAGGTGAAAGGCGAGCGGATGGCCCATGTCGTGGGCCATAACTGCCGCATAGAGATTCAGCAATCCCTGCGAATGGTAGCGCAGCACGAGGGAGCCATAAGAACCGGTCAGTTGAGGCGCGATCGTCTGGAGGGTTGCATTGATATCAACTGACTGTACTTCCTGAGGCTTGATAGTGATTGGATCGAGCGCATATTCAGAGCCATCGGCAGCGCGGATGGCAGGAGTGACTGTCAGGTCTGCGCTTCGTAAGTTGTTTCTAACCTGTAACTCGCTGTGCCAACTACCCTCAGTCGTCCAATAAGGAACGAACTGCTCGTAATCCTGCGCGGCAACAGGGTGTGGTACCAGTGGCACAACACCTCTCGGACTATTTTGAGCATTTGATTGCGGTGCTGTATTTAGTTGGCTTGAGGAGGGTGAGACGAAAAATCCAAGGCTGAGCAGAAGCGAAAAATAGGTACGCATCACTGTTACGCTCCAGATAGCGAATGGAACAGCAACATCAAACTCTGCTGAATTTGGTGGGTATTCGAGCCTACTTAGGGCCTGTAAATCGCCACAACAATATTCCGACAAGAGTTAACTAGTCAACATCAATTTCTTTTAACTTAGGGTTGCTCCTGCACAACCCATCCGTCATATCTGGTGGCTAGGACCGCAATGGCAAGAAGGGCTTGGGCGACACGCATATTGCTGAAATGCATATTGCTGACTACCTGCTGGAAGGAGCTATGTATCAAGGGGAGATTTCTGTCCCATCGCTAGGGCGCATCGGAGCATGGCCTACCCTGGAAGTTAGAACGCTCACTACGCTGGTCCTCCTCCGCCTGTGTTTCAAGTTGATTGTGCATGGTCTTCAGCGTCAGTACCCACAAATTTTGTGAAAGCAACCTGACGTAGCGGTTATCAATCGACTCGGAAGCCATTGCCACGACTACGTGGTACCGGGGCGGCATATAGAGGCATAGGTGCAGCCTAGCATGTTGACGTGAGTTGTCGGTTGAACGCTACCCGGCCGGCTAGGCTCCGACTGTGCGGAGTAGAGAGAATCGGATAGGGAGTAAAGCTCGGCCTGGAGGGTCAGGGTCGCGGTTGAGGATGGGTTCTACCCGCAGAACCGCTTCACTGCCGCAAACACCGCAGCGATCGGGTCGGGAGTTAGAGATCGTGTTGCAGTTTTCGCAATAGACCGCCTGGTGCAACGGAATGCTGCAGATCGCGGGCTCCGTGCGGATTTCTACGACTTTCGCCATCGAGCATCACCTCCAGGAGGCGTTGCCGCCATTTGTCTGGGGTTTGGTTTAGAGAAGCGGCCACCGACAGCGAATGCGTCATCTTCGTTCGTGAGTCGATGGATCGGAAAGTGATCGACTCCGAAGGTCTCGATGATCATTTCTTTGTGGCCCTCACAAAACACTTCTTTGTCGATCACCCAGGCCGCTGGCCGCCTGCACATCGAGCACTGGATAAATTTCATGGGTTAACCTCAGGACAGGAAAAGGGGATGCGATGTTTCGCATCCCCCGGTCCTGTTTGGCACTAGTAGTTAGGCTGCTGACTTGCTCGGCGCGGCCTGCGCCATCTCGTCTACCAGGTTCTTAAGCACACCGAAGTTCGGTACCTTGGCAAGAGACTGGACGCCGTGGTGGTCGAGTATCGAGTAGAACTCTGTCTCCGGGATCTCGGTTGCAATCTTCCGTATTTGCGCCATTCCCCGAGAGGCGCTCTCCACCCAGTTCAGGACGCTTTGTTGGAGTTGCTGGTTGGGAATATAGCGAGCGGAACGTACCTGCGCAACCATCGTCAGAATGCTTTGATACAAATCCTGGCCAAGTTCCTGGCGATGCCCCTCGATCTTCGTAATGACGCCGGCATCAAGGGGACCCTTTGCAACAGCCGAGGAGGATCTTGGCCGCTGGTCCGGCTTCCCGGTTGCATGCGGCTGCGGTGCCGACGCTTGGTTCTTCGGAAGCGCCCACGCTGGTAGACTTGGAACGTTCTTGGGCTGCTTATTCTCGTTCAGATCAACCCATATCTCAGCAAAGCTGTAGAAATACCGGCCGAGTCCGAAGCACGAGCACGCACGTTTGAAGGCTTGCGCTTCTGCGCTTGTCATTGCGTTTTCGTCATCGGCTCACTCTTCTCCGCTACCACTGTGGCTTCCGATGCCGGCGATACTCACAGTGCAGGTCACCAGCACTGTGCCCGTTTGGATCGTCTTGTCTTTCTTGATCCTGGTTACCGGCGAGATGGTGTGGACCGTGTACTGGCGAGTCCATCCACTCGCGGTGAGGACTTTATTCAGCCTGTCCGTGTACGCGCGCGGATTGGCATATGGTGTGACACGACCTTTGCGGCCGTCGCGGGATGTTGCTGCCACAAGCCATTTGACCTCATCTTTGTCGAATGGCTCTTCGAGTCGCAGCAATACGTCCGCAATCTCTTGCGTATTTGTTTCCATGATTCACCTACTTGTCAGGAGTTTTGAAGAGAATCGCGCGCGGCGGTTCTGTAGAGGTGTGTGCGCGGGTACGTGTGGCGTAGCTAAAGCACGTCGCGGGTGTTCATTAATGCATAACTTCCGGTGGCGGTAGCTGGAAACAATCAAAACCGGCAGTACACAGGGTTATTGTGCCTGAGTCCACTGAACGACTTGGGCCGTCGTGACAACATCCGTCCGCTTGGCGAGCAGGCGATCGAGAAGACAGGCGTGCAATTCAGGATCGCTGTCCGCGCAAGCGTCCCGGACAATCAGAACACGGTAGTCTTGGTCCATCGCCTCCAGTGCCGTCGAGAGCACAACGCCGCTGGTGATGATCCCGAACAGAACGAGCGTGTCTATGTCTTTCGCCCTGAGCAAAACCTTCAGGTCAGTGCCTTCAAAAGCACTGATGCGGGACTTGCAACGACTGGTTCTTCAGGACGCGCCTCCAAGGCGGGATGCAGCTTAAGCAACTCGGTGTTCAGCATTTTGGCACAATCGGGATTTTTGGTGAGAGACGAAAAGAGGCGGTTCCTCTCGCTGACCTCCGGGAAACCCGGCCGGAAGCCGACTTTGACGTGAATTACCGTTGCATTCAGGTTACGCGCGCAGGCTAGGAGGGACGTAACCGCACCTACAAAGTCCTCTTTGGCGTAAAAGTCGACCAGAGCGGTCTGGATGTCGAGAGTGAGAAATGCGGTTCTGCGCGGATCCAACGTCGAAAGAAGTTCGCTCATTCTGCCTCAGCATTCTATGGGTTTCGACTGCGAATTGTCGCCAGCCGGACATTACACCCGTTTTGGGGTAACTTCCGGGTGGGCGGTGATCCATTCCGAATCTGATTTGCGCCAAAACCAGTGAAGTACATTTGACTTCGTGCCTCAAAAGCCCGGCCACGAGGTCGCGTTTCAATCGCAGTAATGACAGCGTAGAATTTGTGCCAATTCCCACGGAGAGCGAAAGACAATGCGCCGATACCATCACATCGGAATTCCCACTACCGTAGCGAAGCCCGGGGAGACCCACTTGAAACACCTGAAACTGTTTGTCGTCAGCCACGAGAAAAGTGAATTCGGCGTGGAGTGGATGCGTTTCGAAGCGGACGCGGCGGTCCCTGATCTCGTCCGGCAAGTTCCGCACGTCGCGTTTGAAGTGGCTGATCTCGCCTCCGAGCTTGCTGGCCGGGAAATCCTGATTCCTCCTAACAGCCCATCCGACGGCGTCCGCGTCGCGTTCATAGTCGAAAACGGCGCGCCCATTGAACTGCTCGAATTCACCGACTCTAACCACTCTAGCCGGCGCCAGCAGAGCAAGATGCTGATACAAACGCCCTCCATCCAAAGCACCTCTTAGGCTATCTGGAGTATCAATCCATCGGGCCAAACTTTCGGTCGGCAGATGACACAGCGTTGATTAGGTGATGGATGTGTTCGACATGCGACTCGGAATCTGTATCCCAGGGATCGATACGAGCGTTGAGTCATAGAGAGAGGGAAGTCACACGCCTTTATTTGGCAGCGGTGGCGGCCGTCTTCTTTTTCTGAGCCTCCACGGTCCAGGGAGGCACGATGGCATTTTGCCGGGCGTAGGCGACTAGCTGGCCGAGGTGTTCGTGTGCGTCGGCAACGAGGAGGTAAACAACGTCGCCCTCGTTAGCCTGCGGGCCGAGCTTTGGCAGCAGCTTTGCGAAATCCGCGTTGCTCATGCCATTGATCGCCTTGCTCGCGAAATCCCAGGATTGATTCAGCGCCTCAATGATGTGACCCTTTTCGGTGGTGGATTTGTCGAACTCGCCCGCTTTGAACCCTGCCGGAGGATTCGCACCCATCATGCTGAGGAATGCGTAGCGTTCTCCAGCTACATGCAGAAACACTTCGGCAAAGGACCGGGTGTCGGGCGAGGGGCGCCAGGTGAGTTTGTCGCTCGGAAGTACCTCGGCAAGATCGACGCACTTCTTATTCACCTCCTGCAGGTCGAGAAGCGCCTGGGCTTTCATGTCATAGCTGGGTGCAGTGCGGTCTGCGGAAGCGTCGGGAGTTTGCGCGTGCATTGAGAGAGCGCCGGCATTCAGGACGCATGCGATACAAATCGAAGAGAGAATCGGCGATTTCATTGCGGTCTCCGGTGGAATCGAAACTCTTGTAATCGCCCGAGGCTAGAGCAGAGGTGGGGAAAGATGCAAGCAGTTCGTGATCATCGGAAGTTTTGAGGGACGAGTCGCTGCGTTCACGGGACTGATGATTCCGGAGATGGCACGACAGATGCTCGAACGCTAAATTGTTGGGGACCTGCGTTACGAGAGCGATCACACGCGATTTCTTTACCCTTAGGTCGGTTGGTCGCCAATCTGACATTACCCGCTCCAGCGATCCCCACTTCTGGGCGCGTGCCTCAAAAAAGGGCGTTTCGGGTAACTTGCTCGCCCTGGCCGGGCCACGGGGGAAGTTACCGGAAACGAGACTTTACGGGCATTACCATAAGCTATGCAAAAGCTGATCTCGCCACATCGGCGACCGCTGCTAACGCAGCTACTGCCCTTTGGTATGACGGGATACCACGTAAATGAATGGAAATTCGTTTCCTTTCCGAGTCTCAATCGACCGCCGTCATAATGCGGATCGGTCCCGGGCTCGATCGTTAGCATTCGTCTATCCTTTTTCAGAATTGACGGATGTGCAGTCCACACACCGTTTCTCAGAACGTACAAAGCGTAGCCTGCTTCGGGAATCGCAAGTTGCGCTTCTTTTGTGATTGGTTCAAACGCAATCAGTTCTACGTCAATGTGCGGCACACCTTGTCCGGAGCCTGAGGAGCCGCCGATGCCGCCGTGCGCGTCTCCCCGCAATTTGAGGGTAGCGATTTCGTCAGAAATACCGCGTCTTTCATCCGCAGAAGCAACAATCGGCTTCTCGCCAGCGGTGACACGCATCAGATCGTAACTAACGTCAGGCACAGGCTTCTTCGCAGGAAAGGTGAAGCAATCCAGTACAAGAAGATGGCCGCGCTGCACGATACTACGCTTATCCGTATCCACATCCTTACGGGTTGAGTCCGCGACTGAATGAAACGGGGAAAGAGAAATACTCCGTATAGCAAGCCAAGGATGATTGCTGAATCAGGACCGAGCTCCGCGAGGGCGAAATACCAACCGGCACCCCTCACGGCGAGGCCAGCCGCCGCTGCTGCAATTGCTCCCCCTAAGAGACGATTAAGCCATCGGGGGAGTCGAGGTGACGCCCAGCACTAAACTCAGTCCGAAGAGTCCGAGCCCAAAATACAGACAGAAGTATGCAAACCAAGGTGCGAATCCGATGTAGTTGGCAAACTCCGCCCAAGAGGGCCAATGAACACGTCCCCACCAACCGGGACCCGGTCTGTCGCTGTACGGTAAGTAGCCGAAGGAACTCGAAAGCAAGAGAACAAGACTTGTTCCAACGCCTACAATGCCACTAAACAGCAGAGCCGTTCCTCGGAATCTTGTTTCAGTCTAGCCGAAGCACTCTAAAGTTCCCTGAAAACGATGTTATGAGCAACTTCAAACCTCCACCGGAGGCCGACCGGGGCACTTACCGAGAAGCTGACTTTTCAGGCAGTTCGGTTCGCCTCTCTGAATAAGCGGTTATATAACAACTTGGCAGTTGATTAGCTCGTCGACATGTATCGACGCACCAATGCTGAGATTCAACTAAAAAAGAAAGTCGAAATCTGCCAGTATATGCCTTCCATAGTTTCCAAAGAATATGCCGTATTGTGGATCTCCAGTGTTGTTATGTACCTGGAGATAGTTTGCGGGATTGCTTAGATTGATCCCATTCAGGGACAGTCGGACAGCATGCTTCGACGAGACATTGATATCTTTCGAAACGCGGGCATCGAGAGAAAAATACCGAGAATAGCGCAGCTGCGGCTCCTCGGGAAGAGAAACATATTGCTGCAGATCGTTTACGGCTTGATATGGAAAGCCATTGCGATATTCCACATGGGGCGAAAGACTCATGCGCCATGGGAGATTCCACATTCCCCAAAAGAGAAATCTGTTCGGAATCTCTCCTTCTGTACTGGCCAGGGCAAGGGATCGTACAACCGGATAGCGGAAAGCTCCTAAATAATTGGCGACATCTGTGAGCACTCCACGGGCGAGTTGCCGGGCATAAGAAAAGTATGCGTGATGCTCTTCGTCTGACCCAATTCCAGCGGTGATATCGAACTGTTTCGTCTGTCCGGAACCCGACCCGCTGAGGACCAGTGCGCTTTGATCCTGCGTAACCTGTGACTGAAGCGTGAGCTGATTATTTGCTTCACTCTGGGAATAGCGAAGCCTAAGCGAGCCAACTGAAGAAAGAGCCTGCTCCGCCTCCACGTTCCACGTCAATGAATAAGGAGAAAAATTGCCACTCTGATTTTTCTGATCGATAAATGGGAACGGAGAATGGGGATCCGTTGCAATAACGTTCTCAAAGAGACGCGGCCCATCCGTGATGTTCCCGTGTCCGTCGTATGTGGTCACAGTTTGCAGTGGATAGTTGCGAAAGGCATATGTATTGAGTGGAACCTGGTCATAGAACGCGCCCATTCCACCACGAATGATTGGGCTTTGCGCGTCTGCGATTGGAGTCCAGGTGAAACCGGCTCTCGGTGCCAGCCGCGTTGCCGATGTCAGACTTTGTGTCTCCCATCTCAATCCTGCATCCGCGGCAAACCAAGAGCCCATCACCCAGTGATCCTGAGCATAGACAGCTGGCTCTATATCGGTAACGTGATAGCTGCCCGGTCCGTCCGCTATAGGTGACGGTCTGCAGCAAGTTGCCATTAGTATCTCTCAGGATAACTTCACTGTTATCCAGTTGTCCCCGATCTTCCGCATAGGCCAGAAGTATTCCCGTTTGAAAGGAATGCGCTCCATGCCAGTGAACCTGGGCGGGATTCCATGTCTCGAGCACCTGGGTGCGCGTAGCATCGATATTCTGCTCCCCGAAGTAGCGGCCTGAGTCGCCGACCGGAGTGAGCGTCATCTCTCCCAGAGATTGAGGCTGTACATTGGTGCCTATCCGGGTAATGGCTAACGCACTCGAAAGCAATCCTCCGTCGATTTCCAGTCGATGCGTCAGTGTTCCCGTGTACTCCTGATAGTCGGCGTTCGGAGTGACAGGCTGAGGATCGAAAAAATTTAGATTGGCATATGCACCTGGTGCGGGCCAGGTGAAACGTGGCGGTTATCGTTTGCTTGCTGGTTGCTAAGATGTCGAACTGAGTGAATGAATTGAGGGCAGTTGAACGTATCTCATCGTTTGGAAACGGGAGCGTCCGAACCTCGTCTTTATGCATGAGGTAGTCTGTCCCGTCTAAAAAATAGAAACGGTTATGCACCAGCGGAGCGCTGAGGTTGAACCGTGGCGTCGCTGAGCGCACACCAACCAGGTGTCCGCTCCGAATGCGAAATTCAGGAAGTGAGTCGTTCAGATCGTAGGCCCATTTATCGCCGCCTCTTCGTGTCTCTGCGCTTACCAATCCTGCTGTGAAGTTGCCGTACTGCGCAAGATAGGGAGACTGCATCACCTTGGCTGTCTCAACACTGTCAATAGGAACGCTCAACCCAAAACCGCCCGTAGCCGGATCTGTGACATCGATGGAGTTCACGATAAGCGCACTGTGTTGTTCGTCGGCCCCCGCAATCTTTACCCGTCCATCTGGAGTTCGAAGCAAGTCGCTCGGTTGAACTTATCGAGATCTCCGTTTTTCGGGAACCTTCAACATAGAGCAGCAGGCTACGCGGCGTTTCTACTCCTCGTCGGATATGAGACTTCAAGAATGCCACCTGTCTCCATATAACTTCTGGATCAAATGACCGTCTCAAATCAATCCAGGAGTCCCCATTTCGGCGGCAGCTTGGCGCGTTCCCCGCGCTAACGATGGGAACTCAGGCTCTCCGTATAATCATCCGAAGTCGCGCGGTTCTGGCTATGGAGTAGTAGGGCACTTTTTCTCGCTTAAATCGTCTTTAGCAAACAAGGAGATGCGCTCCCATGCATCGTCTCACTTTCCGTGTTTTCATTCTCGCCAGTCTCTATGGAGCGACTTTCTCACAAGCTCAAACGGACCGCACTCTGGAACAAGAAAGGCTGAAGGCGGAATTAGGTGCAACGCGGACAACGGATTGTCCCTCAGCGGAAAGTCCTTTCTCAACCAGTAGCTTAATCACTAGCGGCGACTATATTGAATTGCAGCGAACGCGGTGCTACGGGGTGTGCCCGGCCTACAAGGTGGATTTATGCGGATGGCACCGTTCAATGGCAGGGAGACAAATCAGTACAGGCGGAAGGCGATGCAGTCTCCCACGTGGATACAAGCAAAGTCGAAGCATTGATACAAAGCGCGCAAAGGCAGGGGTTTCAGTCGCTGTGTGCCGGATACTCTCGTATGGTTACCGACGTCCCCACCTTTTTCACCACGCTTAACGTTGCAGGCCAAAGCAAGACGGTGCGCGATTATGCAGATGGTGCTCCGAAATGGCTACGGGATCTCGACCAAGAAATTGATGGACTGGCCGACACCCATCGCTGGCGACATGGTGATCCTGCTGAAGAGCTGTTTGGGGAGATGAGACTTCAGGAAGACACCTTCATGCCGAAGCCCGGCATAACCTGTCCATTGAGACACCGCTCCGCGACGTGGTGCCCTGCGCAGTTCGTTACTTCGAAGTCACGACCTTCGCCAATTTCCTGCCGGTGCGCGCTTCAAGAACAAACATTTCATGGGCACAATAACCGGAAATCCTCTGTTCGTCTAGCCATTGAAATTGGATCGAGAGAGGGGGTCCGAGCAGCTAAAAATAGATCTTCCATCCATCATGATTTCCGTTGGCTGTCTGATCCAGGCTGTGTGCTGTAAATCAAGAGAGCTTGGGAAACTGAAATTCGCTCTCAGCGCCCACTGGCGTCAGGCGAGTACTTTCTCCTGTAATCAGATCGAGTTTTACAATGGAACTAGAGCGACTTTGAACGACTGCGGCTACCGCGCTAGAGCCATCTTTCGATACATCCAGTTGACAGAGGTTGAGAGACCCAGGTACGGCTGTCACTTTGCCCGTAGGAGAAACGATCTTTATAGGCTGATCTCGACAGCCGCTGGCAAAACCAACAACCCGCCCATCTTCGAGCAGGGCAGCAACCTCGAAATCTATATCAAGGTTTGCTTTTCGCAGCGTGCGAGCTCCGACGTCGTAGATATTGTAGCCATAATCGTATTGCCTGGTTGTCCAGTCGCCCCGGCCTTCGCAAAATCGACACACTCCGTATCTCCCGGCACAACAGCGAGCAGAATCCGCCTACTATCGGGTGACCACGCCGAAATCAATGCCTCCACCGACGCTAAAGCTTGCGTATATGGGCGGCCCGCATGGGTCACGCGTGCCGACCCTTCACTTGTCGTGTCATAAAGCCTAGATCGTGGCCACAAATGAAGGCGACGTAGGAACCATCTGGCGCAGGGCTCAGTAAAGTGCTGCCTCTCAACTCTTCTGTCCAGTCTGTCCGTTTGTCAATCATGCGCTACACGGGAGGTACAACTACTTATCTTGAAGTTCTCGATGGGCAGCGTTCACTGTTTGCAACCGAGCTGACACTCGCTGGAACGCGCGGCGCCGAGTACCAGAGTTTGGTCCAACTCTATCAAGCTCTTGGCGGAGGATGGCAGCAAACTCCATAGCATCAACTTGTCTTGGGGACGGGCATCGAATACTTAGCCAGACGATCCCGAATCTGCTGGCGGCGTATTCACTGCGTCGGTCGTGTCGGATACCGGACAAGCAGACGCAGTCGTCATCGCGCGAGAATTTTTGCGAGCCCGTACTGGCCATTGCGGACAGCGCGTGAGCTAGGGCAGGCAATTTCGTGGCCTGTGCAGTATTTGAGAGCTGCGCCGGAAGGCTCGCAAGCGCGGGCTCCGATAGACCTCAAGAATCTAGAGTCCAGCTTCGAGGAGCAACATACCATTCCTGAGCGCTGACGTTTGACGTGTATGTTCTCAACCGACAACCCGAGGTTAATTGACCGTCTTCCGAGCCGCACCTGACCCACGACAGATTAGTAACGGGAAATGCCGTTATCGTCATCCTTGCGCTTCACTCGAGAGAAGTCGACTTCCGGATACGAACTACGTCAAGGTAAGATGGAGCTGTCGAAAAAGACCCCGAGTGGCAATCGGTAAGCCCGCTCACTTCTGCAGTTCGTGCAGGAGCTCTGTACCGGAAGGATACGACCGGACCCGCGACAAGCAGTGTGTGCGCAGGCACACGTCGGCTTGGGCGGGTCTTTTCCGTTTGGGGAACGTCTGATCCGTCTTTCGCCACAGACAAAGGAGAGAGTTATGGCATTCATTAAGGCAAATGACGGGGTCATCACACAGATCAACGTCTTCACCGTAGCCCCAGAGAAACAGCAGGAACTCATCGATCTCTTATCGGAGGCGGCAACCTTCGCAAGCCGACTTCCGGGTTGGATCTCGGCCAGTATCCATCGCAGTCTGGACGAGACGAGGGTGGTGAGCTATGCGCAATCGAAAGATCTGCAGAGCGCCCAGAACATCATCACTGCTCTGCGCGGAGCTGGTTGGCTGGACCGGAACAAAGCGCTTGGCGAAGCACATCCCGGCCTGTACGAGGTGGTTTTTACAAAGACTGCATGATCCGATCAGGAGGGCTGCGCCAGTGCAGTCCTCCCGATTATGAACACATGCCTCCTCTTAAACGCGCTAGGGTGCGATAGTCCGAGATAGCGATCCAGATCATGTTGTTTGCCACGGCAAGCTGTAGGCCGTACCCACGGCAAGCAGCAAAACAAAGCGCAAAAGGATACCTAAATCGATTCTCAAGCTCCCCGACCTTGAACAGTCCAGATCGGCGGTATTGAACAGCCTGATCTCCAGTTCCCAGCGCTATGATCATTCGATCAGAGAATCATCGAGTGGTATTGCTCGGAACCCAGACTCGCATTCAACAAGATTGTGGTCACTCTGTACCGAATCTCCCTGGAGCAGCGTCTTTACGCATCAACCACCATCAATTTGCGACTCGCTTCAGTCCGGAGGTTGGCTTAGCCCTCAGATTGCTGTAAATCGGGAGGCTGACCGAAAAGACCGAACCTTGGCCTAACTGGCTGACGACCCCGATGGTGCCTCCGTGAGCTCCCACAATCGCCTTCGCGATTGGCAGCCCCATGCCTGCTCCAGGCGCCGTGTAAACCTTGGCGTCCGCCACGGTAAAACTTGTCGAAGGTCAATGTTTGTTCGAGAGAATCTATTCCAATACCCCGGTCAGCGACGCTGATGACGAACCGGTCGGACTTTACTTCGGCAGTTACTTTTATAGGAGTTCCCGGATCAGAATATTTACCGGCATTGTCCAGCATCAGTGAAATCAAGGCTGTCGCAGTCGAAAACTGGTTGGGGGACCATTCCGCGGGCGGACGGAACGAAGGCGAAAATAAGAAACATCATGAGCGCCGTCTTCAATCACGCAGTGCGCCACGAGTGGCTGGATAAAAATCCGATCACTCTGGTGCGCCAGAGCGCCAAGCGCGAGAGTATTCCGGAGATCCTCACCGTCGAGGAGATCCGTGCGCTGCTTGCCGAGCTGGAACTGCGGGACCGGACCTTGGTGCTACTAGATGCGGGAACAGGTCTGCGCGTCGGGGAGTTGCTTGGCCTGAAATGGCAGGATGTGGATTTCGAGAATCTCGAATTGCATGTCCGGCGCTCGGTCGTTCACCAGGTCATCGGACGCTGCAAAACCGAGGCGTCCGCTAAGCCAGTGCCACTCGACTCCTTCATGGCGAACGATCTGCTCTCGTGGCAGCGTGAAACGCCGTATAACCGAACAGAGGATTGGGTCTTTGGCAGCGTCACGATGAAGGGCACCCAACCATACTGGCCGGAAAACCTGATGCGCCGTCATGTCTGGCCCGCTGCCAAGCGGGCGAAGATTGCTAAGCGCATCGGCTGGCATACTTTCCGTCACACATACTCGACGTTGCTGCGGGCGAACGGTGAGGATGTGAAGGTGGTTCAAGAGTTGCTACGGCACGCCAACAGTAAGACCACGATGGACACGTAGGCCCTATCGCCAGCCAAGCGACGGCGCAGAGTCGTGTAGTACGGATGTTTGTCGGGGAAAAAAGGGAGGATTTGGCTTGACGGCTCTTATCGAACCCTTATCAAACCCTTGCCTTGGGCGCCAGATTCCAATAAGTTCTTTAGAATCTGGCGGGGACGACGGGGCTCGAACCCGCGACCTCTGCCGTGACAGGGCAGCGCTCTAACCAACTGAGCTACGTCCCCAAGATTGTTTCTTCGACTTACGCTAAGTCTAAGAATCTGCTGTCTTTCGCTGCTGTCTATTTTTTCTTTCGCTTCCACTCTTTCCACGGAATCTAACCGAATTCCGCGAGTAATGGACAGCATGAAACCTTGCCATCAATGCCGCTGCAGGCGACCCGCAACCCAGAACATCTGTCCATGTCCCGTGATTCAAATTGTACCAAACAAATCCGGCGTGGAGGTGATTAACCTTGTCGCAAACCGCAATCCATCCTCCAAATAAAAGCGACAAGAAGATGTCAAGAGAATGCCCTAATTCATTCGTGGAAGGTTGCCTTCATGAGAGCGTAATCCTAGCCTCAGATTCGGCCCTTTTGGACCGGGAGGTCACCGGGAAAGAGCCAGTGCCGGGCTTATTCATTCGCACCAGCTGCGCATCAGAGATATATTTATTTGTTTTGATGGATTTTTTCTCTGTGGAAACGCGGGCACCCGCCATATTTCATCCATTTACACAGACGTTGGTCTACTGCGCCAGGCGAACTAAATATAAGGTGCGGCTCGCTTGTTGGATCCCAAAGGACCCCAATATTTTTTTGCGCCATCTCGTAAGTGATTGAAAAGATGGTAAGCACGAGGAAACTCGAACTCCTGACCTCTACCGTGTCAAAATCCTAGTATTCGGCAATTCAACAACTTACAGGATGAAGGAAACCCTAACAGTTGAAGGAAAGGCATCATGAGACGGACAAGGTTGATAGCACTGGGCGCGGCCCTGTGCAACGATCACAGTCGCCATGTTCATCTCGGTTCACCTTGTCGCCGGACAAAGTGAAGCAGCGTCTTCGCCCATCACACAGGTCTACAACCCGTACCCGCCTGGCATTCTGCCATCTGATTTGAGTTCCGAAATAACTCGGGTGCAACGGGAGGTGGATCTCATCGAAGAACGAGCGCTTGCACGGTGGCACACGCTAAAGAAACCGATACTGACAGGTCAGCCGCCGATCCTTCAGAATACGGGGACGGAAGCAATAGAAACGCTCGGCGAACTTATGCTTTACGACAGGAATATCTCGCCGGGCAAAAACCAGGCATGCGCGTCGTGCCACATGCCATACGCTGGCTTCAGCGGACCGATCCCCTCGGTCAACCTGACAATGGTCGCGTTTCCCGGAACGGTTCACCTTCGGGCCGGCAAGCGGACGCCGCAACGACACCCGTATGCACCTTTCTTCCCTGTATTCCAATACAACCAGGTACAGGGGCTGTTCTTTGGTGGAAACTTCTGGGATTCACGCGCAACTGGATATAAGCTACGGATTCCCGACGCCGAGCAGGCGCAGGGTCCTCCAGTCGACACTCAGGAAATGGGTTTCCCAGATACTGCCTGCATCGCGTTTCGGCTTTCGCAGGCCGTGTACAGACCCCTCTTTGAAGAGGTATGGGGCGAAGGCTCATTCGATATCAAGTTCCCACGTGAGACCGGGCGCATCTGCGCAACCCCCGGAGGGGCTGCTGTATTTGGCGGGAACACGACGCCGGTGCCCCTGAGTGCAGGCGATCGAACCCGCGCAAATATAGTTTATGACCGCTGGGCCCAGTCCATCGACTCATTCGAGCAGTCCGTGCAGGTGAGTCCGTTCTCGTCGAAATTCGACGCCTTCCTGGCCGGCAAATACACGCTCACTCCAGACGAAATGGCGGGCTTCAAACTATTCAACGGCAAGGGCAACTGCAATTCATGTCACCTCGACGGAAGAGGGACCACTCTCAAATCAGATCAGGCAGACACCAGCGCGGCCGCCATGATGAACCCTCTGTTCACCTGTTTCGGCTCAGCGAATGAGGGAGTGCCGCTGAATCCCGGCAATGCCTTCTACTACCAGACCAAACCGGACTCCTACGGGTTCATTGCCAATCCTTACGGGTTCGGTTACAGAGATTTGGGACTCGGAAGCTTTCTCAGAAGCGCGTTCGGTTCCGGCCCTAACCCGAACTTGAACTGGAAACAGTACGCGCCCACTGTTGACGGCCAAATGCAGGTGTCCAGCGTTCGCGACGTGGCGTTGGCGCCGCCGCAGTGTCCCACCACTGAAGCTCCCGGCCCCTACTTCCAGAAAGCGTTCTTTCACAATGGTTACTTCAAGAGCCTGAAGCAGGTCGTGCATTTCTACAACACGCGCGACAAGTATGCGTACCCGGTGACCTCTGGACATTGCCCTAAGGGAACGACTGAAAAGGTAGACTGCTGGCCCATGCCGGAAGTGCGGAACAATATTGACATGACTTCCGGTAATCTTGGCCTGACGGATGAGGAGGAGAATCAGATCGTTGCTTTCCTGCAAATATTGTCGGACGGTTTCACAAGGCCTTACCTCAACAGCGATACTTATACGGGTGCTTGTATGAAGGGCGGTTCGGCTACAACCCAAGGCAATGAGCACCTGATCCTAACTCCGCTTCTGCCGGCGTGTGCATCCGCAATCTGTGGCGTTGCGCCCGTTCCCAGCCCATCGATTCCGTAGCGGACCGCTGAATGAAGGATTGCAAAGGATGATCATCTATCTGTAGGTAAGGAGAGCATGAGCAGAACGCTTGCCATATTGGCGATCTCGGTTTTGAGCTGCAACCTCTGCGCTCAGGTAAGTCCGACCACTCCAGAAGCTCCCCGGATGCGAATCATCGAGGGACCCAAGATCGAGTTGGCCAAGGAGAATCTAACGATTATCAGCTGGACAACCGATAATCCGGGCGGATCCCCTGTGCACTACGGAGTCGTGCACTATGGTACCGATCCAAATCGCCTGATCGAGACCGCAAAATCTCCGATCCGGTTGAACCCGGATCATTCATCGACGGTTTTCCGTGTACGCCTTGATGACCTCAAGCCACAGACAACCTACTACTACACAATCGACTCGATGCAGGCTAGCGGCAAGAGGGACAGGGTGAAGAGTTCGGTCAACCACTTCACTACACCCTAGAAAGCACCCGCGATAAATCGCCAAATCACTCATCGACAATGGAATGCGAACCACATGGACGAATAGTCGGCTATCCGGACACTTGGCGCCTAACACGCAATGTGATAATCACTTCAACGGATAGCCGGTTTTGCGTCCAAGTGAATAACTTCCGGTTTGCCCGTAATCCGCCCGGAATCCGGAAGCTTAGGTTGATCTGGGCAACTGAGGCGTTCGGTGATTGAATCGGCGGTTTGCAACAACCGAGCCATCCCCGCTATCTTGATTGACACATCGACGTTGCCTAGACCCGTCGAATGAGTGAATGACTTCCGCAAGTTCAATTACTCGGACATCATCTCCAATAAGGCAGGCGATTCTTCTGCAAGAGGTTGTTTTGTCGCCTTGTCCAGGGAAAGAGGTAATCTCAGGGCGGCAGCAAACAGGAGAGCGTGTAATCCGCAGAGTAGAAGAAAGGCAGCGGTAAATGCGCTGGAGAGACTGACGCTCGACTGTGCCATCCCCAACCTCCATCCCAGAAAGGTCGCGCATAGCGTAGTCAAAGTCGGTCCGCCGAGACGTTGCACAATGTTGAGCGATGTTGTCGCCATTGGCAGGTCCTGTTTCCTCACAGAAGCGTATGCAGCCGCGATGGAGGGAATGCCGACCGCGCTGAGGCCTATCCCACGCACAAAGAGAGCACACGCGAGCACGGTGAGTACAAGTCCGTGACTGGCCAGCCAGATAAATGGCAGCGTGGCTGCGAAGGCCAGAAATGCGCCTCCAGCCGAAACCTTTCGTATCCCGAACCGCTGCGTCAGGGCTCCTATCCATGGATAGGAACAGATCATCCCCACTCCAAGCGGAGCCAGCAACCAGCCCGTCGCACTGGGTGATTGGCCACAGGCGCGGATGAGATAGATCGGAATCAGCATTTGACCCGCGAACGAGATTCCGTTCGACATGAACTGCGTGGTGGCGGACGCAGAGAAGGTTTTTCTCTTGAATAGCTGAAGATCGATGAGCGCCTTGTCCCCTTTTCGAATGGCCATCCTGAAGAAGGCCGCAAGCAGAACGATGGAAATCAGAAGAGTCGTAAGACCGGTGCGCTTGCCTAGATGATCCGATCCGTACAGGAAGAGCACGAGTCCAGGAGAGAGCAGGGCGAAGCCAGGAAGATCGAGTTTTCTTGACCTGGTCTCTTCGCGATCATTGGGCAGAAAGAGGACCGCCAGGACGATTGCCAATACACCGACCGGCAGGTTGACCAGGAAGAGCCAGCGCCAGGAGGCGTGTTGCAGAATGGCACCGGCGATGACCGGGCCAAGGATCGGCCCCATCAGGATTGGCACAGCTGCGTAGCCCATGAGGCGCGCCATATGCTTTCCGGCAGCACGCGCCATCATCATCTGCGTCATCGGAGCCATCAGGCCGCCGCTCATGCCCTGGAGGATGCGAAATGCGATCAACGAGTTCGCCGACCAGGCCAGACCGCATAAGGCGGAGGAGAGCGTGAAGGCCGAAAAACACCAGAGGTAGAGAGATTTGGCTCCGATGCGGTCCACCAGCCAGCCGTTGAGCGGGAGCATAAGAGCGAGCGCCAGAAGATAGCCGCTGGTGACCCATTGAATCGCCGTGAGGCTGCTGTGCAGATCCACGGCGAGACTGGAGAGCGATACGTTGACGATGGTCGCATCGAGCTGCGCGAGAAAAGAGCCGAGTACCGCGACGGCCGTGATCTTCCAGACCAATGGGTCGAGTCCGCCGGATTCGGCAGAGACCTTAGGCAAGGGAGGTCAGGACCTCATCGGTGGAGCGAACGCGAGTGAGACGCGGGAAGATATTTTCAAAGGCGAAGCGGTGATGCTCGGCGTTCTGGCTGGAGCAGGCATCTTCGACGAGCACAAAGGCAAAGCCGAGGCCGGTGCCCTGGCGGGCGGTGGACTCGACGCCGGCGTTGGTGGAGATGCCAGTGAGGACGACGGTGTCAATGCCGCGGGATTTGAGCTGCTGCTCGAGGTCGGTGCCGGCGAAGGCGCCCCAGTGCCGCTTGGTGACGAGGATGTCGCCGGGCTGGAAACCGGCGGTAGGAGCGATCTCCGACGCAGCGGCAGGCAGCGGCTTGTCGCCCAGGTTGGGCGGCTGGTCGACGGGAAGCTTCATGGGGTCGTTGAGATCGACGCGCACATAGACGACGGGAGCGCCAAGTGCACGAAAAGATTCTGCGAGTTTTCTGGAATTTTCGACAACCTGTGCAGCGGTATGCGGCACTGGATTCATGCCGACGATGGCATTCTGCAGGTCGATAAGGACGAGTGCGGTCTTTTGGGGGTCGAGTTGGAGTTCTGCCATGTTTCCTGTTTATTGAAAATCGAGGATGGCCTCAATTTCTCTGGATTTATAATATGAGGATGCCCTCGATTTCGTCAAATTCCGTTCGCGTAGCTCCGCAGCAGGAACGCTCGACGCGCCGGCTGGCGGGTTTTCTGGATGCAGCCGCGGAGCTCTTTGTCGAAGTCGGTTACGAAGCAGCAACGATGACGGCGGTCGCGGAGCGGAGCGGTTCTTCTATCGGCGCGCTCTACAATTACTTTCCGGACAAACAGTCCATCGCGTTCACGCTGGTGAGTCAGTATTCCCAGGAGGTGGAGGCGCATTGGAAGCCGTTGATGGAGCAGGCGGAGATACTGACCCACGCGGAGTTCGCCGATCGTTCATCGAGCGCATCACCCAATTCGTCCGGGAGCGTCCCGCTTATCTGAGCCTGCTGGCCGCGCCAATCCGTTTTCGCCGCGACCCTGCTGCCCGAAAGGCTTCACGAATCGCAATCGCAAACGCGTTTCAGGCAAAGAATCCCTCGCTTTCGAAGGAACAGTCTCTACTTGCTGCAAACGTCTGTCTCCAGTTAGTCCGGGGCATGATGATGCTCTACGGCGAAGCAGATTCCAAAGGGAAAGCCCTGGTTGTGGGTGAGTTCAAAAAGGTGTTGACGTTGTATCTGGAAGCGTCTTGTCCAAGGGCGCGGTGCTAGCGAAGTAAGAGTCGGCCAGCGTTTACTGAGGAGTTGGCCACCAAACATACTGGATGTCCGTTAGTGCCAACAAGCGAGTCCCCACGTACCGGCCAAGTTCCGGTTAGCCCGTGAACGGCGCAGAGCAGGGCGCCCCTTGACTGACGGGGGCACGCGAAGGACACAAGCGCTGGCGCCTTCGCGTGCAAATCCCGGTTTTCATCAACATTAAGGGGGAGAGCGTTTATTGGACCGACCGGAAGAAGTAGTAATCGGCGGAGTAGGGCACGAGCGTTTGTTTGCCCACATCGTTGAAGGTTGAGCAGCCGGTATCGGGAGCCAATCCGCCTTGAGTATTTAAGCGTTGGATGAATGAAGTCTGGGTCATAAAGTTACCGCCAGCCGGCCCCTTTTCCGTCCCGACTGTCTGCAGCAAAAGGCAGGCGATCGCGCCGGAATGCGGGCAACTCGGGTCGGAGCCTGCGGGAATCGCACCCGTCTTTTGTGCCCACACCTTGCTGCTATCGAGAGAGTTCTGCCACGTCGCATCACCGAAGACCGGAGGCTTTGTGGGGTCGATGGGGTTTTCGTTAGGGCTGAGGAAGTGCGTAATAATCTCCACGTCCTGTCCGAAGAGTTTGGTAAAAAGGGTAGCTTCAGGGCGAGCGTTATTGACAGTCCAGGAAGCGGTCGAAGCCCCAGGGCTCGTGGGCAGGCAGACATAGCCTTGGGTCCCCACTCCGCGACCCAACAAAAACGCAGCGTTTCCCTCTGGTGGCGTGATCAAGGTAGGAGTGACAGGAGGATTGACTCTCTGCGCTGATGCATTGGCAACCGTGCCGAATGCACATCCAAACGCGAGAGCGGCCACGAACAGGTTCCTGACTCGCGCAGTCTCTTTTGTTTCTTGCTTAAGATTGAATCTCATTTTGTTCTCCAGTTCTTGCGTGAAATTTCGGGTTGAAGTTGTTGAGACACACTACTAGCTTTAAGGCCGTTCGCTGCATGACTGCATGCTGATCAAAAGGACCTTTTATGTATCCGCTCTGTTAGCTGATTGCTCGGAAGATTTCCGTGGCCTACTAGCCATTACGAGATATCTGGAGAGTTTGCTTTTCCGTCAAAGGAGGCTTATTCGCGGCGTGAAAAAACGATGAGTTATGTTCGCACTCGAACGAAGGAACTCCTCGATCATCGGTTCGTAGGGGCAAAGGAACTTAGAAATTTCTTCGAGTTACTCCAGATAGATCTAGATAGGGGCTTCAATCGTGCGCAGAGTGCAGTTATTGCGCGATGGGCTCAAAAGCTTTTCCTTGAGCGGGCAAAGGAGTGGGAGTGTGACTTAGATCGCGATCTCTCATAGCGGAATGACAAACCATGCAGGACCGTTGTGTGTTATTTCCTTCGTCAGAAACCAAAGCATAAGTCAGACCGTGCCCCGACCAGGTAACGACCTTATAGCCTTCGACCATCGCGTAGTGAAAACTTACCTTCTTGAAATTGGCCTCGACTCCTCCAGAAGCAACGGCTACCGTGTCTGGGGTCACAATGAGGCTCGCAGCGCCCGGCTGCGTGTTATATGCGATGTAGGCGGCGGTCGTGCCTCCAACCGGCACCAGACGCGCGCCTTCAAGCCGGTAAGGTCGCTCTTCGCCGGGAACTGCAGGAGCAGCAGGCAACGCGAGGTGATACTGCAACTTCGCCTTAAACCATTCATTGACCGTCTGCTGCGAGTCAGAGAGAACATCGAGTGCAAGGCGTCCCTGCGTGTGCTGTCGGTGAGTGTTCACTGCAAATTCAGCGAACTTCGATGCGGAGAGCGACGTGGATGGAGTCGACGGGATCTTAGTTAGCAGTCCAATAATGATGAGGAGAGCTACCGCAGGAATCAACCATCGCATTCGCGCGGGCCGCCACAGTGCCTTCCGTTCCGCGAGTGGTTGAAGAGTCGGAGCATCATCCACGGACACAGCAGCGCGAAGCAGAGGTCCGCAGTGATCACAAAGCGCGGCATGCATCATCAACTGCGTGGCCTTCAACTCTGGCCACTGTCCCGTTGCCACTTCATGCCAGTCAACATCATCCTCTTTGGGGCAATCAACGCCCGGAGTTGCCGCAGTCGGGACGTCATGTAATGATCGGTTCACCAGCCGCCGGTATTTCGACACCTTCACGTTGCATTCGACGCATAAAGCCACATGCCGTTCGGCCTCGCGAAGCTCATCCGGAGTAGGACCTAGCAACTCATACCGGGCCTCCGAAGGAGTTGGCACAAGCGCGTTCAACTCGTGCTTATCGATATGCCTGTGGAATGGACGCATCAAACTCTGATACACCTCTATAAACGAATACGAGTTCCCGAGGGAATTTGCTTTTGCTTCTACCCCTCGTCATCTGCCGAAATCTCACTGGATCCCAGGATCTGATCCCGAATAGAATGCTTAAGCCGTTCGATCACGCTTCCAACTCCCTTGCTGCCCAGACCAATGGTCGGAAGGGAGGCAATTTCCTTGGTGCTCATTCCCTGTCGAAAATAGAGCCAGAAAATCATGCGGTCGCGTTCCTGATCGGGGCCGGACAGGCAGCGCTTCAGGTGTTCATCGATCTCATTTAAAAAGGTGTGCCAAGCGATCTTCCCCTGACTCCCTTCAATGTCTTCTCTGGCCACCGGATCGATATCGCTCGTGGAAACATGAGGCGTATCGCCTCCGCAGAACTTACTGTGACCGTGCTTGAAATAGTCGTGAGTCGCGTTGGCGGCAGTTCGCTTCAGATACCCCACAATTGCTTCAGGGCGCCGAACAGCAAATTCCTTCAGGCGGACACGGCCTCCTTCCCAGAGCTTCAAGTAGGTTACTTGGACCAGGTCCTCTACAAGTGACCGGGAATGCTCACCCCATAGGGAGGCCGTGTGCGAGACGATGAGACGGATTGGCTTTCCGACCCGGGAAAGAAATTCCTCCCACGCTTCATCATCACAAGGTCCGGCGCAGAGGCAGACTACTTCCTTCAGGGACATCGAAGAATATCGAGTCTCTCTCGGAGTGTTCGACATCGACATTCGGTCATCTTTCGTCAGAGCGGGCGCTCGCTAATACTCTGTGTTTCATTTCTCGGATGCTCCCTGCTTAGATATCGCAAATGGCAGGCAAAAGACGACAAAGGACAAAGACAGACATCGCGTCGAGCCGGAATACTCCAAGTGGTCGATAACCGGCTTCGCGGGAAATCTGGTTAGATCCTGATAGGTCCTGATAAACGCGCTAGTGCTTACCGATTTCCACTGAGTGTCCATGGAAGCAGATTGTGAACCGTCTGGACGAGCGGTTAGCTTCCCTCGACAACGAACAACTGCAGAAGCAAATCGCGCCGAACAGGAATCGTCTTTTTTATCTGCTCGGCCACCTCACTGTCGTTCAGATCAACAGCTATTCCTAAGAAGACTTTTATCTGCGGCAGATCGCTGTTTGATCGTAGAGTATGAACGATCCCGGCCGAACAGATGGGGACCCTATCCTGTTGGCTTCGAAAGACTCCGCCAACTCCTCTCAGAGGCAGGAGTCGAGCGAGTGGAGAAACTGGCGACGCGGCCCTCTCTGTTCGGTGGCACAATGTACTCGGCTTTCGCCGATCGATCCTGCCCTTCATAATTCCTCAAGAGTCGGCATGCGGTGAAGAGGGAAGCTCATCGGATGCCGTTTGCGTTGTAGCTCTACGTCATCCGTATCATGACTGAGAAAGAGAGACCGTGTTCACCCTCGATGGCATTCGAAAATTCTACGGCTGGACCCACGAATGCCGTTTCGAAGCACTTTTATGGGCATCAAGTTTAGTTCTGCGCAGAAACCACCAGATGCGAACAGCAGGTAACCTCTCAGTTACGAACCGTTGAAGCGTCGATCACTTCCGCTATGCCGACATCTCGGTACAAATCGGTTCGTCGCTCTTGTGATGAAACTTCCTGCATCAGGGAAACAGCTGAAAGCCAAAGTCATCTTACCGGTCATGAGGAGGTTTTAGCGATGAACATGGCTGACAATGCCAGGTTGCGGCGGCGATTGCAGAGGAGAGGCGTAAGAACGAAGAGGCTGTCGAACATCACGGGGTGGTGTCGCAGGAAGAATGGGTGAAGCGGCGATTGAAGCTGATGGAAAAGGAGAAGCAACACATGCGGGCGGGGGATGAGTTAGCTGCGGAGGTGCGGGCGCTTCCATGAGTGAAGGTAGAGAAAAGTTATGAATTCACGTCTCCGCAGGGAGATATGACGCTCGCGGGCTTGTTCAAGCAGCATCGTCAGTTATTCATCAAGCACTTCATGATGGAGCCGGGGCAGAACTGGCAGTGTGAAGGCTGCCCGCTCGCAGTGGACCATATAAACGGTCTGCTGCCGCACTTCGAACATCATGACTTATCGTATGTGGTTGTGTCGCGGGCACCGATTGAGGAGATTGAAGTAGTGCGGAAGCGGATGGGGTGGAAGTTCTGCTGGGGTATCGTCGTATCAATCTGATTTCAACTACGACTTCCATGAGTCTTTCAGCCCAGATGAAGTGAAGGCTGGTAAGACGATCTATAACTTCCGCGAGCAGAAAATTGGCCCAGAGACCTACACGCTTTCAGGACACAGCGTTTTCTACAAGAACGCGAAGGGCGAAATCTTTCACACCTACGGGGCTTTCACTCGGGGCGTTCGCTCGGGGCGATGAACAGTTTATGGGAATTTTCGGATTCCTGGACGTATTGCCGAAGGGCCGCGAGGAATATGGACCGGCGCGCTCGATTCCAGATTGGGCAAAGGTTCACGACCGGTATGAGAATAACGGCAAAGGTCAGATGGCGTGCGGATGCGTGACCGCGAGTGGCAGACAGATAGTGAGCCGTGAAGATGCACGGTTCGCACTGTTAGCGATAGCAGGGCTAACGGACAACAGCGGCATCTCGTTCATCAATCATCAGAGGAGCTATGGATCGTTCCACGTTCTCGAACAGAAAGCTGCGGCTCTCGTACCTCGATTCGGGAGGGTGCAGGCCAAATACTGATTGCGCTGCACGGACATTGGATGGAAGCAGCAACATTCGCTCCATTGGCTGATTGCTTATTACCCGATTGGCGTCTTGTCGCTTTCGAGGTTGAGGATGGGTCGGGTTATCATTTCGCGATTCTTTCACGTCACCAGTCAGCAGCCCTGAAAGTTGCAACACATCGCCCCTGAGAGTAACCGGTGCCGTGAACCTTCACGTGTACGAACCTGCAAAACATTGAGAGATCCGAAACCGGACTGAAGAATCGCCGAAGAAGACAGTGCCATCGGCGGAAGTTAACACCTCGATCAGGAAGAACGCCACGCTCGCCAAGGGGTGTTCGGAGGATAGTTCTGGACTTATTAGAGGTGCGAGTGCCGGGTTCAGGTGTTCGCGGCGGTTTCGCAGAACGTTACGTTGGCCTGTCCAGGTTTAAACACCAAAGACGGTGCGACGCCGAACATTGCGCGGAAAGTTCGCGACAGATGTGCGGAATCGGCGAATCCGGCAAGGTGAGCCGCTTCGGTCAAGCTCGCTCCACGCATCGCCGCCTCAGTCGCTGTGCGAAGGCGACTCCATAAAACATAGCGCCGCAACGGCACGCCGGTCGCTTCGCGGAAGCGGTGTGCAAGCCGGCTGGGAGATCGATGCACAGCCTTTGCCACAGCCGCCAGTGTGATCGGACCGTCGAGACTCCGGTTGATGAGCGCTACGGCGCGAGAGACTAATGCATCGTCGCTTAGCGCACTGCTCGCAGACTCTCCAATTAAATCGTCCACCAATGACCGTGCTGCAACTGCATCGCCAGCCGCAGCGCAGTGAGCAATGGCGCGCAGACGCAGGTTGAAAGGCAAAGGCACAACATCGCCCTTCTCTCGGCCGGGAAAATGTAGCCACTCTATGCTCTCGGGCCACAGATATAGAAATGCCAATGCACCAAATGCTGGATGTGCATGCGGCGTATTCGGGGAAATCAGAAGCATGTCGGCGCGGTGTACGCCGGTGTAAGGACTCTCAAAGATGACCGGCCCGTCTAGTCCGAACGCTATCTGTGCGGCGTGGTGCCGGTGTTGGGCGGACGCATAGGCCGGTCCCAGCATCAGCAGACGCTGCGGCCAAACATAGAGCTGGAACGGCGCCACGGACATCATAGCCAGTTTATTCAAGTTCGAAGAACAACGCATTGCATACGCTGACAGCATTGAATGCAGCACCAGCAATCGCTGCCCTCAGCGCGGGCAAGTGACAACGGCGCTGCGGATCGGAGAAAAGCATGATGACGATAGTTGATCACGAGAGGACGGCTATCTTGAAGAACGCACTGGATCCCACGGAGTTGAAGACCGCCATGGATAAGGTCCATCACGCAGGAATACCAGGAGTGATCGCGGAAGTGTGCGACGGAGGCCAAGTGTGGCGCAGCGCTGTCGGCGTCGCCGATGTCGGCACCGGTCGCCTCGTTACCCCTGACATGCGACACCGTGTCGGCAGCATCAGCAAGACCTTCGTTGCCGCGGCTGTCCTGCAGCAGGTCGAGAACGGCCAGATCGGGCTCGATATGCCGATCGGCCACTACCTCCCTCGGCTGCTGTCCGGAGGACGCAGCGACACGATCACCGCGCGAATGCTCCTTAACCACACCAGTGGTCTGGCGGAATACCTCCCGTACGCGTATCCGTCCCTGAAGGCGTTTCCTTCGCTGGCGAAGACCACGCCTGAGAGTTTGGACGACAACCGGTTAACGCGGTTTCATCCGACCGAACTGATCGATATGGGTGTAAGAGTACCGGCCGTAGGTACTCCGGGTGGAACTCCGGGGGTATATTCCAACACCAACTATCAGCTCCTTTGCCAACTCCTGGAGAGTGTAACCGGCACCACTGCGGAGAAATGCATTACGCAGAACGTCATTGAGCGCGCCGCACTCCGTGACACCGAGCTTCCAGATGGACCGGAAGTGAGTGGCCCTCACTCGCAGATGTACGAGTCGTGGTTCGGCATGATCGACCCGCCGCGCGACTACAGCGTTTACGACATGTCCTGGGTGGGCCCGGCCGCGTCACTTATATCGACTGTCGCGGATCTCAACCGCTTCTACGGGTTGTTGCTTGCGGGCGAGATCGTCAACATATCGTCACTGGCCCAGATGCAGAGCACAGTACCGGTCATCTCATTTGAGGGAAAGCGGATCGAATACGGCCTCGGCTTGCACAAGACAGAGATTCCTGGACACGGCACATTTTGGGGCCATGACGGAACGGTCTGGGGGGCGGGGGCAATTTCCATGACGCGAGTCGACGGTAAGCGGCAGATATCGGTCATGGTGAACCTCATGAGGTGGAACAAGCTGGATTTGTCAGGGAAGCCTCAGCACCATCCCATCGATGACGCGTTGTCTGCTTTTTACCAGGTGGCGATGTGCGGTAGAGGAAGCACTGCGTAAAACTGTTTTCGAGGGTTGGAAATGCAAGCCGCTCAACCGCTGGTTTTGGCGAAGGAGTGTTGCACCAATTGCCGGAAATAACAGGCGCCTTCGTCAACATCTGTTCGTGCATGCCAGAACATGACAATATCAATGGTAGTGTTGCAAGTTTCAAAATGCAGTAGTTGCCCCGACCGGCACAGAGCCGGATCACATTACAACGAAGTGCATTTTGAAGGGCACACTACCGTGCATCTCAAAGAGGTGGAAATCCTCCCTGACGGAACCACCATCAAGATCTCACACCACTCCCAGGCCTCATTGCATCACAGACAAATTCGAGATGCTACCATTGGCCGGTGTTCAGATTCGGCAAACCCGAGACACCGGGCCAATGGATTGGCCACATCATCGCTGCCATCGTGGCACTATTTCTAGTCTGGTGGATGTTACGGGTTTTCGTTCTCTAAGTTCTCTAATTAGATAGAGAGCCCAGGTATCGCAAAACCAATAGACAAAGGGCCGGGTATATAACCCCGGTCCTCATTTTCAGTTAAAGAACCTATGAAACAGCTCTGTTGCCTGAATGGCCAATGCTAAGAATTTGGAGAGAACTTCGATCGTTCAAAGAATCTTTCTACTCCGCATTATTGTTTTAACGGAGGCGAGAGCAAGGTTAAGCAGCCTCAACATAAACCAGTAAGCTGCCTACAACAATTGGAACCGGTTGGTCTTGCGTGTACAAGATATAGTCGTGTTTACTCTCTTGATTCCAGGTAGCGTTCTCCTCATCTGTATCATGCGGGCTTCGATATTAGTCCGCAATGTTAAAATCATCCCCTTCAAAAGGGCTGCTCGCTCTTCATCTAGCGCTTATGAAAACGTCGACAATACCCAGGCATATTTTCCGCCGCTGCGAGTCGCGCCATTCGTCAGATCCAGTGATAACTGAGCGCCCATCTGTTTTCTCAATCAAGACCAGAAATGAAGAGGATTGTATCGCTTTACTCCGACTTCTACTCCTCGTGCAATGCACGCGCCGGATCAACCAGCAATGCGCGTCTCGCAGGAAGTAGCATCGCTAGTGCCGCAATCGCAATCAATACGGCAATGCCTCCCGCATATCCGGCAGGGTCAAGATGACCGACTCCATAAAGTATCTTGTGTAAGAACTGAGATATACCGGTAGCAAGTGCTGCTCCCGCCAGAAGACCAAGGGATACAGGCGCCAAGAACTGCTGCAAAATTACAGACAAGACATGCAGCGGTCTTGCGCCTAAGGCAATGCGAATCGCAATCTCTTTCCTGCGTTGCGAAACCGTATAAGCCACCAGTCCAACAATGCCCACTCCGGCGATCAACATAGCAACCAGTCCGAGCATGCTGACGATCATCGCGAGTCGTTCCAGTGCCAGCGTATTTGTGCGGAACCCCGACTTGAGCAGCCAGAGAGAAGGGAACAGCTTTGGATCCATGTTCTTGGCGATGGCTTTTACTCTGGGTACAAAATCATCCGGGGTGCCCTCCGTCTTTATCAGCAGGGTCATTCCCGGCATGTCGGATTGTTGCGCCGGCCAATATGCTTCCACAGCTTCGCCATCGTTCAAGGCTTTCACCCGCGCATTTCCCGCCACGCCTACGATAATGTCCTTGCCTGGCCCATCCGGCCAGAGAGGTTTGCCCACCGGGTCTTCGCCAAGCCATTGTTTTCGCGCCAACGATTCGCTGACAATGACCGCATTCGTCTCACCTGGGAGAATGTTGCGACCGTGTAGTAAGGGAATACCCATGGTCTTGAAGAAACTGGAATCCACCCAGTTTGGATAGATATTGATTGAATGTCCGCGGACTCCGACTGTCATATAGGACGTATAGCCCTCTCCCAACAGAGGAATTCTGGACATCGCAACCGATGTCACTCCCGGAAGCGCCTGCAAGCCGCTCTTCAGTTCATCTATATAAACACGGGCCGTGGTTGCGGTATATCCATGCTGATCGAGCTGGGGATCGACGGCAAGAACTTGCTCATAACCAAATCCAGGGTCGGTATAAAGCATGTGAAGCACCGCGTGCACCAGAAGGCCGGAGACAATCAGCAGCACGCAGCTCGCGGCAATCTGTGCGCCCACCAGAATCTGCCTGGCAATCGTTTTACGCTGGCGCTGCCTCGCGATTTGCAGCGCAGGTGCAAACCCAAAAAAGAGCGCCGCGACGAATGCCAGTGACATAGCAAACAACATCACGCGCCAGTCAGGAGTTGCGTTCATCCATTTAGGAGGGTCGGTGAGAGCAAAGATAACGCGCATCGCAACGTAGCTCAAGAGCAGTCCGCAGAAAGAACCAAGCAGCGCCAACAGAAGGCTTTCCGTGAACAATTGCCGGAAGATGCGTTTCCGGCCTGCTCCAATCGCGATGCGGATTCCAATTTCATGTTCGCGCGCTACTCCCCGCGCAATCATCAGGCCGCCCAGGTTTGCGCAGGAAACCGCGAGAATCAGCAATGTCAATGCTCCAACCATGGCTGCTGCCTGATATGCCTCCGGCTGTATCACCTGCATGTGCCCGGCAGGATCGCTCCGGATGTACTCCTTATCCCAGATGTCCTTGGGAAACTGCTTGCGGCGTTCATTCGTCAACGCCAGCAATTCCTTCTCTGCCATTTTTGCAGTAACGCCAGGAGCCAGTCTTGCCCACATGCTGACACTCCCGTCTTTGATGTTGGTCAGCACGGTGCTCCCGTCCACGAAATACGGCTGCTGCGTTACAGGCAGCCAGAGATCGGCGCGCTCGTCATTCAGGCTGCTGAATCCCTCCGGGGCCACTCCAATCACGGTGACTGCCTTTCTGTTCAGCCGGACCACCCTGCCCACAACCGACGGATCAGCATCAAAGCGCCTCTGCCAGAATTCATAACCCATCACCACTACCTGAGGAGCATCGAAAGCCTCGTCACGTGCAGGATCGAGCAGGCGGCCACGCGCCGCTGAAACACCGAGTTCAGAAAAGAAGTTTGCCGTGACGAAATTCGTCTTCAGCGGCTGTGCGTCGTCTTCCAGGTTCAGGCGCGCTCCCATCATTGCAATTACCGTCGAGAGGGTCTTTGCGTGTTCACGATAGAAGAGCACCGACGGATACGGCACTACGCTTGTAGTGATTTCCGGCGACCGTCTTTGCAGCCGCACCAGAGTATCCGGATCGCGCACCGGCAGCGGCTTCAAGGCCATCAGATTGAAAATGCTGAATGCCGTAATATTCACACCAATGCCAACAGCCAGCACCAGCACAGCCGTCAATGTAAATCCCGGGGAACGCCACAAAATCCGCCTAGCATAGCGAAGGTCCTGTAAAAGGTGGTCTATCCACGTCCATCCCCATGCTTCGCGCGATTGCTCGCGGAGCCGCAGCGTATTGCCAAAGTTCCTGCGTCCTTCGCGCGCAGCCATCTCACGGTGGAATTCCATGTCGCTTTCCAGTTCGCGGTCGAAGCGGCGGCGATTGATGAGGTAATAAAGACGGCGGAAAAACTCACCCATGGAGTTTCCTTTCAGGCGGTACGCAATATGGTTTGAATAGCCTCGGTGACGCGTTCGTAGCTCTCTACCTCAGTCTCGAGCTGTCTACGACCGGCAGCGGTCAGCCGGTAGAAGCGTACCTTGCGGTTTGTTTCTGAGATGCCCCATTCAGCCGTAACCCATCCCTTCAGCAGCATCTTCTGCAGCGCCGGATAGAGTGACCCTTCCTCTACGGCCAGGACTTCGCTGGATAGCAGATGGATGCGCTGCGCAATCGCATATCCATGAAGAGAACCTGAACGCAGCACTCGCAGAATCAGCATCACAAGCGCGCCGGAAGGCATTTCATTTTTAGGCATAAAGATTTAAGGCATAGATAATCTATGCCTTAAAGAAATGTCAACACCTTTTTTATTAATACCGGATGGCCGTGGGCGCTTTTCGATTAGTCCCCATACGCTCTTTTCGTCACTGATCGGCCACTGAGCAGCACTATTCCGATCGGAGCGCCTCCCCGCAGGAGAGTATGAACTCTACGCGGGCGATAGCTAAAGCAGGAGATTCACGAACTCAATCCTGATCTTCCGCTCTACAACGTGACCAACGATGCAGGAACGCTTCGACAAATCTCTGGCCCGCCGTCGTTTCACCATGCTGGTACTCGGGACATTCGCGGCAATTTCGCTTGGGCTCGCGATGATTGGAATTTATGGGCTCATCGCTTACTTGGTTGGCCAAGGGCACCCGCGAAGTCGGCATTCGGCTGGCCCTCGGCGCGACACCTGCGAATATCAAAGCGCTGATCGTTCGCGGCGGGATGATCCTGGCCTTTTGGGGGGTCGGGATCGGCATCGGAGGTGCACTGGTAGTCAGCCGCTTGATGCGCTCGCTGCTTTTCGGTGTCGGAGTCACCGATGTCGTGACGTTTGTCGCGGTTCCCACTCTACTAACTTTTGTCGCTTTTCTAGCCAGCTATGTCCCAGCGCGACGCGCTTCCCGCATAGATCCCAGCACATCGTTACGATGCGAATAGGAGCGACGCTACTGACAGAGTTGCCTTCATAAGGCATCTGTCGTCTACCCGGCCCTATCTCTTCAATATAAAAGTTGGAATGTTTTCGGAATTCGTATTGAGAAACGCACGTAGCTATTTCAGATCGGTAGAGCGAAGCACAATAGCGCTCATTCGGGGTATGGCGACGGCTCCATCGCGAATCTCCTCTTTAGCCCCCTCTCTCCATCGTCCGTTTGGATCCACCGCAGCATTGCCAAACGTAATTCCCGTTTTGCTTTCTCCGGATGGAGCAATAAGTCGGAGAGCAATGCCTGTGTCTATCCCTAATTCTCTTATCGAAAGATGCGTATCCCGCAAACTGTCCTTGTTCACAATGACCACAGAGCTCGGCTTGCCACCCGAGCCCAGAACATACGTCGTCATGTTTATGCCATGAGTATCGATGTCGATTGGAAGGACCTCATTGCAATCAGTAAGGGCTGCAGCAAATGCCAGCATGCCGTAATAGGGAGGGCCAGCCGTATTCATGCCTTTTTGATCGTCCTGGATTGGAGAGTAGGAACTGATGAACCCCAGTTGATTGATGCCCGTTTCGATGTTGACGCCAGAGCAGCCGTATTGGGCCAATAGCAGCATGTAATCCAGCGTCCAAAGGGCACCCACAAAGGTATCGCTCACTCCTGGACGACCTCCCCCATAGAATGAATTTGTTTCACACATGCGCCAGGGAATTCCGCAATGTTGAGCAACGGAACGAAGACGTACCAGTACATTTGTCAGACGCGGATCAGGACGAAGAAGCAGTTCGGGAGTGCCGTCCTTCTGATTGCCTCGATAATAGTGGGTTGTCAGCAACTGAACATCCCCCTTCGAGTCGTTCGCCATCCGTTCCACCCACTCAACTGAGCTGGCAGTATCCGGAGCGGCCAAGCGGATACCGGGCACTGCCTCACGAATCGCGGCGAGCCACTCGCTATACTCAGCACGGTACGTCTCGTAGTTATATGGCGATGTGCGGAATGGCTTTTCGCCGCGTCCGTAATTTTCCACTTCGTTGCCAAGTTCAAGAGCCAATAGCTGACCGCCGAGTGCGTTGGCAACCGCACGCGCTTCGACGATTGCATCTTCTATACCACCCTGTGCGAAGTTGACGCTCCAGATCGCGCTCCACCCAGTTGTTTTGAGGAACTGGCCGAAACGATCCAGGTCAGCGCGGGTGATGACTGTATTCTGGCGTTCCGTTCTCGAAGTTCCATCCGATTCGAAGCGGGTGTAGTCGGCAACGATGCCTCCCACGCGTATCACCCCGGCAGGTCCCAACCCCTTGATCAGGTTCACGTAGCGATGATTATCTATATTCAACAGCCCCGGAGTGGCAACCGATGACATTTCATAGCCCAACCCAATAAAGTTGCCAGGGACAGATACAGGCGCAGCCCCGCTTAGCCTCGGTGTATCTAGCAGATCACTTACATTGACAACGGCAGGACTTGACCCGGTAAGCGACAAACTGGCGCAATACTTCACCGCATTGCTCAGAAATGCGCGGCGACTAAACATGTTCGATCACTCAAAGTGAAGTAGATATGAGAGGGTTACTTGCCGTTCCGTTCAATCCTCGACCTCATGGTATCCGATCTGATTTTTGGGTTCAAAGAATCCGCTATGAAAGCTTGTCTTGTGGTAAGCAATCAATCACCAGAGACATTTACGAAGACCAATCAATTCCGCTGCCTTCAATCAGTGCTTTGCCCTACTATCCCGATCCGAAGAGTTGGATTGAGCATCCCGTTGGCAAAGGCAAGCGACTTACAGTTACCTATCAGTGGGATCATTTTCCAACATCGCTCACCCGCCAAACGCTTCGGGTGCTGTCGTCGGTAACGAAAAGATCCCCATCGCGGCCAACCGCAGCGCCAACAGGTCGGCCCCGGACCTGGCGATCTTTCGTTACAAAGCCCGTGAGAAAGTCTCTATAGCTACCATCCGCGTGATCCTTCCACTTGGCCCTTGGGCGAGCCAGAAGATCTGGCCAAGGCGGTGTTCTTCCTTGCATCGGACGATTCGTCGTACATCAATGCGGTCGCGCTGATGTACGACGGCGGAATGACCGGCGCTCCTTTCGGAGCTCCCATTCTTCGAGGCTGACCGCACAAGGTTAAGGTCTGGAATAAGAGAATGCGAGTTGAACCCGTTTCGAAACGCGGGCAGTGTGCGCAGTCTGCTAAAGTTCTTCGTTATGCAAGTCTTCATTGGCCGCCTCTCACCCCAACGATCCTGCTTTGTTCCGCTGCTCATCCTGATGCTTTTCACGGCAGCGCATCCGCTGCCAGCGCAAGCGCCCTCAGCCCCACCGGCATCTGCACCCATCGTGCCGGACTGGGCGCAGCCGGGATCTCCTACGCACGCTCAGGTACCGCCACCGGCAGATTTTCATAGGCCGAGCAGGAACTTTGATGCGCCGATAGGAGTGTTTCAGGGCCAGTCTGACATTGGCTCCGCGGTAGTGCCAGGCAGTGCAAATTACGACGGCAACACGAAACAGTACACCATTAACTCCGCCGGCTATAACATCTGGTACTCGCGTGACGAGTTCCGCTATCTCTGGAAGAAGATGTCGGGGGACGTCTCGCTCGCGGTCGACGTCGCTTTTCCAGATCCGAAGGGCTATGACGACCGCAAGGCAGTCCTGGTCATTCGCCAGAGTCTTGATGACGATTCCAAGGAAGCCATGATCGGCGAGCATGGGGTGGGCATGATCCACCTGGCGTGGCGTTCGGAAAGGGGCGCGATGATGAAGGACGCCCAATTTCGCTTCGGGGGCACCCCTGCCGGGATCAAAGCTAAGCGTATCGGAATCGAAAAGCACGGGGATTCCATTGCGATCTTTGTCAGTCTCGAGGGCGAACCCGTGCACCAGCTTGGCCCGCCAGTCACGCTCCACTTCGACGAACCTTTTTATGTGGGCATCGGTTTCTGTTCGCACTTGCCCGCGACATCGGACACGGCTGTGCTCTCTAACGTCGTTCTCGCGAACTCGGCGGGTAAAGTGGAGTAGGTCCTAGCAATGCGCGCACTGTGGGCCTGGGAAGAATCCCCCCAGCTTGTTCCGGCCGCTCGCGAGTAGACCATGCGCGTGCCGGCTCTGTGGAACACCACGACGGTGCTCGACCACGTTTTCGAAACGATCTTGCTCGACAAGAACCACTTCGCGATAGTGGTCAGATAAGACACGGGCAGCAACAAGACCAGCCATACTGCCCTCCATAACAATGGCGCGATCTCGATTTTCCGATCTGTCTGTAAGCGGAATCGAATTCGTGCTGCCTCACGTTTCTCTGTTCAAAGGAAATAATCAAGCCCCTTCGTTTCACGGATGGCGTCGCGAATCGCGAGGCCGTCCCTACGCGATCCGCGATCATATTAGGTCTGAGCGCACTCAGATGAGATTGAGGTCCCGATGCCGGAGCCTACTCATGGCACACGAACCTCGACCCTTCTTTACGAGGGTTGGTGCACAGAGGTCCGAGATCTGTTACTGGATTCGGCAACGAGATCATTGCATTCGGCCCGGCGTCTTGTTCGCCGTTGAAAGGCGTAGGGGTTTTGGGGTTGAACCCGCAAGCCTCAGCGTCTTCCGGTTTGTTGAACCAGAATCCGACGTGAAATGTGTGGGTGGGTAGCAGGCCTGCAGCCGGATCGAATCCGAAGATTTGATCCAGCAAAATGGTTTTGATCGCTACCTCGGCTTCTCCATTGCCATCAGCCTGGACATCTGTCTGGTACCAGGCCAGTCCGAAGTTCTTGAATTTGGGATCTACTTCTCCGTTGGATAGGAGGTTCGTGTTCTGGATGGTGAACAGATCAAAGCCCAGATTTGGTTTCAGGTTGTGGGCGCGCAGAATGAGAATGTCATTAAGCTCACCCCTTTGAACGATGACTTCAGCGGTCGGCGCGGGACCGTATGGTACCCCCAGGCAGCTTAGGAACTTCGGTTGGGGTACCAGGTTAAAGACGATCTCAGGCGCTTGCGCAAATGCGGACTTTCCGACAAACCCAAGACTGATGAGGGCAAGTGGTAACATGAGCCACTTCTTCATGACATTCTCTCCTTGTCCTGCCATTAGCCGCGATTTAAGATCGTGGCTAATGGTGTGCAAGACTCCGCCATATTCATCTGCAACCAGCTTCGCCGTCCTTAAGGACCGCCAAAGAAAATCTAAGTAATTTGCAAAGAAACGCTGGCGAAGCAGCGAGCACAATTTATGGAGTTGAAAACAGGGAGCTTTTATGAATGCGGCCCTTTTCGCCTGGAGCCAGCCGAGCACCGGCTGACGCGCGAGGGAAGCCCCGTCTCGCTTTCTCCAAAGGCGTTCGAGTTGCTCGTCTTCCTGATCAGGAACCAGGGCCGACTGGTCACCAAAGAACAAATCATGCAGGCTGTGTGGCCTAGCAGCTTTGTTGAGGAGGCCAACCTTACCGTCTCAATTTCTGTTCTGCGCAAGGTGCTCGGTGAAAAGGAATCCGATCTGCGGTATATCGAAACGGTCCCGAAGAAGGGCTATCGATTTACCGCTGTGGTGAAAGAGATCGAGAGCCCACAAAAGGTCCTGATGCAAACTGATGGGGGGCTAAAACAAGCAGAAGTCCAGTTATTTCAGTCAAGCGGCCACGCTTCTACGGTCTCGGCTCCGAAACTGCCCGTGGGCGATACCGAGGATGGGAGCTGTGCCCGTGACGGTCCAGTACTAGTTCCCCAGGAAGCGGCGCATCCCACGAGCCGGCGCCGGCTGACGATCGCTGTGCTTGCCGTTCTAGTTTGCATCCTGACCATAATTAGCTACTTATCCTATCGAAGACGGGCGCTCTCAAAGCCTTCCGTGGCAGTGCAGCACAGTCTTGCGATTCTTCCGCTCCGGAATCTCAGGCAAAATCCGAATGATGACTTCCTCGGTTTTTCCCTTGCTGATGCAGTGATCACAAAGCTGGGTCCAGTGAGTTCGCTGACAGTACGACCGTCCTCCGCAATTGAGAAGTACAAAGGCCAAACCATCGACCTGCAGAGAGTTGCCGCGGAGCTGAATGTCGATACGCTGCTTACAGGTACATTCATTCACGATGGAGATGATTTACGAATCACTTATCAACTGATTGACGCAAAAGCTGACAAAATCCTCGGCAGAGACATGATTGATCTGAAGTACGATAAGCTCCTTACCGTACAGGACAATGTCACCCAACAGATTATTAAAGGGCTGGAATTGAACCTCTCACCATCCGAGGCGGCGCGGATCAAGCCCAGTACGCCTGTCAACTCCTTGGCATATGAATATTATCTGCGAGGAGTTGACCTCGTAGGCAGTCATAATTTTCCGGTTGCCATTAGGATGTTGGAAAAGTCTGTTGAGATTGATCCGAACTATTCTCTGACCTGGGCTTACCTCGGACAGTCTTACGAATCAGCAGCGGCTTTCGAGTTTGGTGGGACGGAACAATATCAAAAAGCGCAGGCTGCCTACGGACGTGCACTCGCACTTGATCCGAAACAACTGGAAGCAAATATGTTCCTGGCCAACCTGCTCGTTGACACAGGCAAGGTTGAGCAGGCCGTACCTCTGCTGCGGAATACGCTAAAAAACAATCCCAACAATGCGGCCCTGCACTGGGAACTGGGATACGCGTATCGCTTTGCCGGCATGTTGAGGGAGTCGGTTGCAGAATGTGAGCAGGCGCGTCAGATCGATCCTCTGGTGAAAGGAAATGGTGCCGTCCTCAATGGATATCTGTACTTGAGAGAATACGACAAATTTCTTCAAAGTCTGCCTGATGCGAATGATGCGGCATTCATCCTCTTCTATCGCGGCTTTGGAGAATACCATCAGAAGAAATGGGATCTGGCGGCCAAAGACCTTGACCGGGCTTATGAACTCGATCCTACCTTGTACACAGGGATCGGAAAGGCATTTAGCAACTCTCTCGCTCACAGAGACAAAGAGGCGCTGGAACTGCTGCAGCAACTCGAGAACAAGATTGTGCAGCGCGGAGTTGCTGATCCAGAAGCAACCTACAAGATCGCACAGGGCTATGCTGTCTTGGGTGACAAGGTCTCAGCGATGCGCATGCTGCGCTACAGCATCGAGCACGGCTTTTTCTCCTATCCTTATTTCATGAACGATCCTCTGCTTGGACCCATTCGCAATGAACCTGCGTTCCCGCAACTAATGAGCGCCGCATACCAAAGAAATGCATTATTCAAGAGTAATTTCTTCTGAGTGTGCTCGCCCGCTTTTTTGCTGTGACCTGTTTGTGCGCCACTCAAGCGAATGATAATGGTAAGCGTCCGGGTCTCGCCATCTAGACATCCGGCTGGATCAGGCTGACGATGGCATTGTGAGCGAGACTATAGTAGATGGTGCTAACGGCGGACCTGTGAAGCGGCTTCGACGCACGGCTGAGGAGAAGAAGCGTCGGTAGGTCCCCATTTTCTTTACGAGAGTCTCTGCCTAATCCGATAATTCCGAAAACCGCGGTGGCGATTCCCGCCAGGAGCTTCAGAATGAATCCAACGAGAGGCTGGCTAAAAAAGTGGGCAATTCCGGACATTTCGATCCCCACAATTATCAATGCGTGGAGCGGGAGGTCAGCGTGGCGTCTTGTCCGACTGTGGGTCGGGCTGGATTCTCACCTAGAGTTTGAGCGGGGTTTTGGGCTAGCGCGGTGGAGAGGCTGGCGAGTGCGAGTGCTGCGCAGAGCTTCATAGTTGCCACTGGTCCAATAGTAGGATTCGGTATTGCTACAAAGGACTGCTCTTCATTCACCGTGCGGACTGCTAAGGCATGCGAGTTCAACGTCTCTGTCGCTTCCAGACTAACCGGTCTAGTAGGCGAAGCTCAAGGATGGTAAAGGCCAGGTCCGGCGAAATGTTTGGCAGCGAACGATTGATCATCGTCAGCCAGAAGATGCGCCAGCCCAGTATGCACAGGATGGAGAAGAAGTTGACCAGTCGTTCGGCGGTACGGGGCTTTGACGCTTCCGCCCTGCAGCCTGACTTCAGGATCTTGTGGAAGGTTTCGATCTTCCAGCGTTGGCTATACCAGCGGATCTTTTCCAGAGCATCGCGGCGCGAGATTACGGGTAAGTCAAAGATCAGCTTCCAGTCGATCTTGTCCCGTCCTCGCGGCATGCCTCGTTCTTGGGCATGGATGACCGTAAGCTTCGGGTCGAGATATTGCTAGAGTCAGCCAATGAATGGCTGGCAAGTGGAATCGCCAGAGTGTTGGGTTTGCCGCTTCCTTCGTGCGAAATTGTGAATGTGGATGCTTCTTCGATTGCGACGACAGCCGAGCTAAAAGTCCAGGCATGCATGCTATGAGGAACCCTGTGCGGCGGCCTTGCAGTTTGGAACAGGTTTCTTTCTGAGATTGTGGATTGGGTCAACCGTCCCAATCTGAACTTTTCGGTTGATGCTTTTCGGCAGTTCTTGGTGTTGAGAACTGCTGCAGAACAACTCGTTGTCGGCCGTGTACCAACTGGGGAACGGGCGCTGGAGGTGGATAGCACCGGGCGCGAAGCTACGCGATGCTGACGACCGAGGACAGGCGCAGTCACGAGCCCGCTAAAGGCAGTATTCAACAGCAGGCGATCAATTGCCCGGCAAGGAGTTATTCATTCATCGTCGTGCGGCATACAAGCGGGCTATTTGGAAACCGCACGCAGCACCGTGTTGGCGGGACGATCGTTTGCATCTCTGATCGACGCTGGAGAAGGTTTCTGGGTCTTCTTCAGCCACTCGGCGGCTAATTGTTCGGCTTGTAGTAGTTGCTCCATCGTCAATGCCTTGCCAACGCTCTTGCACGTTCGCGATATTTGTTGGCTGGCAATCAAGTACCACTTGTAGGCTTGGATGAGGTCCTTGAAATCGGACTTGCGGGTCCAGTAATAGCGGGCCAATTCGAGTTGCGCAGCGGGTACACCCTGCTCAGCAGCTCGTTGGTATCCGACGAGAATGGAAGCACTCTGCAAGTCTTGATTCGCGCTGTTCGTAGTTGTACTGACTGCAGAATCCGATGCGCTCGTTCGGCTGAGGGTCATGAACAGGAGTTCAACCCGGCTTGAAACTCCGAGTTTGTCATATATGCGGAACAGATAATTTTTGACGGTGTGCTGGCTTAAATCCAGGCGAGTGGCAATTTCACGATTGGTCAAGCCCTGAGCGACACAGCTCACGACTTCCATTTCTCGCTTGGAAAGCTGCTCTATGCCCTGAGCATCTACAGCGGAAAGATTGTGCGAGGTGGCCAGCGCCTCAACCACCAGGCCCATTTGTTGGCTATTAGCCCATATCTGCCCCTGGTGCACTCTTCTCACACACTTGCTCAGAGTCTCAATTGAATCTTGTCTGCTTAGCACGCCTCGGGCGCCGGCGCGAAACGCCTCCAGAATAGACTCTGATTTCGAGGAGTCAAGCAACATAACTGCGCGGACATTAGGATGCGTCGCGTGCACCTGCCGCAGGACCTCGAACCCACCTGCGGGCTGCTCATTCAGATCAGAACTGAGAAGAAGGACATCGATGTTATGCAGATCTGCTCGCGCGGCCAAATCCTGCGAATCCGAACTGATAACTTCCAACTCCTCGTCACGTCGCAGTGCATCTGCTAGCAATTGCGTATGAAGGCGAGTATCGTCGGCCACAAGCACTCGAATCGCTACCTCGAAGGCTTTATCGCGCAATGTCTTGCTCATGGCATTCCTATGCAACTCAAGTCGGGTTCTTCGGTTTCGATTAAGATGCCGCTTCTTAAAGGACGGCTCTCGAATGGTGCTAATTTAAGGAAGCACAATGTCCATGTCTGATGCTTCCAACCCAAAATCTGACGCAAACACTCCAGTTGCACTGTGAAAATCCTTGCATCCCCCACAATAATCACACGGGACTGTTCGCAAGTCTATAAATTTACATGCGTAGTTATGACCTGCTTCGAAGAGGCGAGTGCCATTGGAAAGGGAATCTGGCATGGATCAATTTGGGCCGATTTATAACTAGAGATGCGCCCAGGTTAATCAGAATAAAACGGTGTCCTGTCGTAGAGAGATGATCAATGTATCAACAACTTACGGGATGTGCTGCGCTGATCGATGCGACTCAGATTTGACGAAATAAAGGAGTTGGCCCAGTGAGAACATCTTCTCCCAGTCATTTTCCTCTACATGTGAGTCAAAAACATCTGTAAGGCAGGAGAAATTATTCGCTGAGATGGTATACCTCTTGCACCCGGTTGCACCTGGAGGTAAGCTTGGTCTCACTTTGGGCAACCGACTGTTTCTGACAGCCTCCCACCCCCTGCCCAGTGTACTCCCCTCGTATCGTTGTTGCAGCTTTGGATAGCTGCAGGTTTTAACTGCTAACCGGTTCCTGCATCAGATGCAGGATTTCGTTGGCAATATGTGGATGGCAATAAGGGTCATTACGGACTGTGACTCAGAGGGCGAAGCTACGTGCGGCAGCACAGTAAGCACCTAAAGCATTCCCTTCATGTTTTCAACTCCGGATCCTCACGCACTGCACTTTTCGTCCTGAAATCGGGCCCTTCAACGGTGACTAAAAGGAGAAGTAATGAGCGCCAGCAATCAGTTGTGGGAAATTCCAGATTCGAGTGCAATTATCGGAAAAGACATCGAGAACTGGTACGCAGTGCAGACTCATGCGCGTCACGAAAAGGTTGTGGCTCAGCGGCTCCTGGAAAAACGAGTAACCACTTTTTTCCCAACCGTTACCGAGGTTCATCACTGGCGCGACAGAAAAAAAACTCTAGAACTGCCATTATTCAACTGCTATCTGTTCGTGAAGCTGATGCCCAGCAATGAGGACCGTCAGAGAGTGCTTCGGACAGATAGCGTCCTGGGATTCGTTGGAACTCCCGGGCAGGGCACGCCGATCCCGAATGAACAGATCGACGCGGTTCGAACTCTGGTAAGCGAACGAGTTCCTTATTCCTGTCATCCATTCCTTCAGACTGGACAGCGCGTGCGGATCCGTAGCGGCGCTCTGAGTGGTCTCGAGGGCATTCTTCTGTCTCGAAAAGGGGACCGCCGTTTAATCCTATCGGTGGATGCGATGCAAAGATCTCTAGCGGTTCAAATCGACGGGTACGACGTGGAGCCCGTCTAGATTTTTCTCACCTTTCCCGTTTCCTTCCTATTCCCCGTATCCCTCCTAAGAGTCGATCTGTGATAAGAAAAGCAACTGAAACAGCAAGGCTGCTCGTCGTTAGCCACGACTCCGCCGTTCTTCGCTCACTCTGGTTGCTAGGAGAATCGAACAATTGGCAGTTTGAAAACGCCACCAACGCATGGGAAGCGATGGATCGAGTCCAAACCGCGGTAACACCAGACCTGCTCTTGTTGGATCTGCCACAGGAGGATGCGGAAGGCTTACATATTTTGCGCTGGCTGCGGCGCATCCGCCCTGCGCTACCCATCGTCTTGATTGGTCATCCGGATGATAACGGCAGGAAGCAGGAAGCAATTCGCATGGGTGCACGGGACTATCTCGTCAAGCCACTGGATGATTGCCAACTTGAATGGGTCATCCGGCAATACCTTTCCCAGTCGGGCGAATCTGTCGAGACAGATATCATGAGCGACGATGTCGAAGAGGTCAGCAATGACAACTTCTTCATCGGCATCAGCCCCATCATGCGTAAGCTCCGCTCACAGGCTGTTTTATTGGCAGAAGCCAATGTCCCTGTGCTGATTCTCGGAGAAAGCGGAAGCGGTAAAGAGACCACCGCGCGCTTGCTTCATAAACTGTCTGTTCGTTCTGGATTCGAATTCGCAAAGGTGAATTGTGCAGCCCTACCCAGCGATCTGCTGGAACGCGAGCTTTTCGGATACCAGCGGGATGGTACACCTGCGCGAACCAAAATAGGCAAATTGGAGCTTTGTACCAGAGGCACGATTTTACTGGACGAAATCACGGAAATGTCGGTGGACCTGCAGGCGAACCTGCTGCAGGTGTTGCAGAACAAGCGCTTTATCAGGCCGGGAACGTCTGTCTCGATAGAGGTCGATGTTAGGGTTTTAGCCGCGAGCTCCGCGAACATGGAATATGCAATTTCAGAAAACAGACTTCGTGAGGACCTCTACTACCGTCTGAGTGCCTATACGATCCATGTACCCCCTCTCCGTGAGCGCCGGGAGGAACTTCCACTCCTTTCACGCCACTTCATGCACCAGTTGGCCAAGCACTACGGACTTTCTCCACGCGATTTTTCACCGGCAATCGTAGAAGCCTGCCAGGCATATGCCTGGCCGGGCAATCTGCGTGAGCTGGAAGACTTTGTGAAACGGTACCTCATGATGGGCGATAGGGAACTGGCGTTCGAGACCAGCCGATCTGACCTGGATGAGGCGAACCAAAATGCTGTTCAAACCATGCCGCGTGGTCCGAATCTGTTGACCCAATCACTCACACAATCTCGTGGCCGCGCTGCCGGTTCAGACTCGCTTAAATCGCTAGTACAGAGTGTGAAACTAGAGGCCGAGAAGAACGCGATTGCAGCAGCACTGGATAAAACGGGCTGGAATCGAAAGGCCGCTGCACGCCTGCTCAAGGTGAGCTATCGGACCTTGTTGTACAAAATTGAGCAATACCAGATGAGAGCATCTGACACCTCTCTGTTTCCAGGTGGTGGTAATGGGTTCAGAAGCAGGGGTGCCGGATTTCGCGGTGATGGCCGGACAGACTGAGCTAGAGTGCGAAAGTGTCTCCGGAATCGTCGAAGGATTTGTTATGAAAAACAGCATAGATCATTCCATAGGCCTAGGCTTCATTTTAATTGTTCTTGCGGGTTCGCTGAGCGCGCAAGTGCCTGCGCCCAGTCAAGCAGACAGCCAACCCCCGTCTCCTGAAACGGGAGCGCTCGCACATCCCATGGCTTCATCAGCAAATAAGCCACACGACGACAGTTTTGTCATTGGCAACGACGATCTGCTGTCAATCAATGTATGGAAAGAACCAGATGTCTCGCGGTCGATCCCGGTACGGTCGGACGGAAGAATTTCGCTTCCTCTTGTGGGAGAACTACAGGCTGCAGGGCGGACTCCTTTGCAGCTCGAACAGGACATTACTAACAGGCTGAAGAACTACATTGCGCAGCCCGAAGTCACGGTAATGGTTCAGCAGATTAACAGTGAAAAGTTCAACATCCTGGGCCAGGTGACGAAACCAGGATCATACTCACTGATACGCGGGACGACGGTTCTGGACGCAATTGCGGCTGCCGGAGGATTCCGGGACTTCGCCAAACAAAAATCAATTTATGTCCTTCGGCAAAACGCTGGCGGTGCTGACTCGCGCATTGCCTTCAACTACAAGGACGTTATCAAGGGTATTCATCCTGAACAGAACATAACGCTCGAGCCGCGCGACACCATCATCGTGCCTTGAGGAAGTTTATGCTTACACGACTTTATTTGAGTTTCGCCTTGTTCGCGGCCATACCCGTCTGGTCTCAGGTGGCTACGAACTCAACGGAAGCCACTACCGACTCATTCAGCGACTCCCAAATGCAAACGCCGCCCCCCGTGAGTGGGGAAGCTTATCCGATTGCGGTCGGCTCCGAAGCAACACGATCAAATTATCTGCACGCCGGATTCATCGTAAATACTGCGTATAGCGACAACGTGCCGGCAGGTACCGGTGCCAATCCGATCAGCGATATTAGCTACTCGATTCAGCCCACGATTGCTCTCGACCAGACAACTTTGCGGTTCCACCAGACGTTAACCTATAGCCCAGGGTTTACCTTCTATCAACGCACGAGCTCTCTGAATGAAGCGGATCAGAACCTGGCTGTTGATTTTCAGTACCGCTTGACCCCTCACATGACCGCCAGCCTTCAAGATACCTTCCGAAAAAGTTCGAATGTATTCAACCAGATGTATCCGCTATCGGGAGGAATCGTATCTGGCTCGGCACAATCTCCAACGGTAAGCGTTGTTGCTCCAATTGCAAGCCAGCTCAACAATACAGCAAATGCAGAGCTGACCTATCAATTCAGTCGGAATAGTATGATTGGCGGTTCCGGAACTTTTACGAATCTCCACTATCTCGATCCGGACCAGGTCCCTGGTCTCTCCGATTCAAGTTCTCGCGGGGGGGCAGCTTTCTATAGTCAGCGTCTGTCCACAACGCGGTATATAGGTGCGACCTATCAGTACACACAATATCTAGGTTCACCGCTGAATGAACAAAGTGAAACGCAGAGTGAGACACAAACACAAACTGTATTGTTTTTTTTCACGGTTTATCTGAAGCCTCATTGGTCTTTGTCTTTATCGGCCGGGCCGCAGCATTATGAGATCTCTCAACCTTTAATGCCAACCGCACGCTCGTGGGCGCCTGCTGTATCGGCAAGCATGGGATGGCAAGAGCGCCGTGTCAGTTTTGCTGCCAGCTATGCTCAAGTCGTTACCGGCACTGCGGGGCTGCTTGGAGCCTACCATTCGGATAGCGTGAATGCATCTGCCCGCTGGCAGCCGGCACGGGCCTGGACTATAGGACCAGCCGCAGGCTACTCAAGTAACAAGAACGTGAGCGATGCCATGTCTCTATCCAATCCAGGTGGACACTTGATTTTTGGAACTGTCTCGGTTCAACGCTCAATCAACAGTCGCTTAAGTTTGGAATTTGGATACACGCGCTTACATCAAAGTTACAGTGGTGTTGCAGTCATATCCAACGCTCCTGACACCAACCGTGAGTACATCTCCATCTCCTATCAGTTCACAAGACCATTAGGAAGATAACGATGCCTGAAGTCCCCGAAGAACAAAAGTCAGAGTCGTTTGATATCAAGAAATATGTGGACGTGGTGCGCCGCCGCCACATCCAGTTCTTGATACCCCTATTTCTTGGGTGGATTATGGTCTGGGGAGCCAGCTGGCTCCTACCCGTGCGCTATCGGTCGGGCACGCTGATCCTTGTGCAGCAGCCCACGATGCCTAAGGACTATGTCTTGCCAAATATCAACGACAATTTGCAGGACCGCCTGGAAAACATCACACAGCAAATTCTTAGCCGCACGCGTCTTCTTTTAATCATTGACCAGTTGAATCTCTATAGCGATGGCCACAAAAAGATGACACCGGAAGAAAAAGTCCGGCGGATGCGCAAAGATATCACCATAGAACTGGTGCGCGATGGTCACGAGGATCAGATCACCGCTTTCAATATTTACTATTCAGCGCGTAATCCCCGCGTCGCTCAACTGGTGACGGGCGAATTGAGCAAGCTGTTTATCAACGCGAATCTGGAAGTGCGCCAGCAAGAGTCTGAGGGCACCACTAAGTTTCTTGAGAGCCAGTTAGAGACTGCGCGTGCGACTCTCGCTGAACAGGAAACAAAGATCCGGGAGTTCAAAGGAGCACACATCGGCGAATTGCCCACGCAGCAGGCGACGAATCTCCAAATCCTAAGCGGGCTCCAATCGCAGCTGGTGAATGAACAGGATGCACTGAACACTGCCGAACAGCAAAAGGTCTATCTACAGACACTCATCAATCAATACCGGTCGTTCCAGGGCACAACCAAGACGGCCGACGGTGCTCCGACACGTTTGCCGGCGATTGAACTGCAGCTAGACAAGCTAAAAGCGCAACTGGCAGACCTGAGCTCTCACTATACGGATAGTTATCCGGACATTCGGAACTTGAAGATTGAGATTGCCAAGACCGAAAAGATCAGAGCGGACCTCATTGCCGAGCTAAGAAGCAAAAGCAGTGCCGATAACCAGCCTGATGGAAGTAACGCAGCGCACGACGCAGCAGATTTCTCTCCCAATTCGCCGATGTTGCAGCTACAGGGCCAGCTCCATGCAAACCTGTCCGAAATCAAGAACCGTGAGCAAGCGGTTGCCGAATTAAAATCCAAGATCGGCGATTATCAGGGGCGGTTGAACCAGGAGCCCGTGGCCGAACAGCAGATGGCAGATCTGACCCGTGGGTACGAGCAATCAAAAGCGAACTACGATGATCTTCTGAAAAAGAAAAATCAATCGCAAATGGCAACAAGCATGGAACTTCTCCAACAAGGTGAGCGCTTTGCGGTGCTTGATCCTCCTAGTTTGCCTTTGAAGCCCGATTTTCCTAATCGCCTCAAATTCTGTGGAGTTGGCGTAGGCATGGGCTTATTATTGGGCGTCCTGGTGGCGGGTGGATTTGAATTCATGGATGATCGGATGCATAGTGAAAAGGAGATTAGAAACCTAGTGCAGATGATGGTGATTGCTGAAATTCCGGAAATCGTGGGTCCTTCGGATGTTGAAAGCAGCAAAAGAAAAATACTGCTGGGGTGGGGGATGGCTACCGTCATAGCTGTAGTCATTCTGGCTGGTACTGCGTTCAACTATCTACATAGTTAAGGTCAAAATTCTCAATGTATAAGGCCTTTTTCAATCTCACGCGTAATCCCTTCGAGCTGACGCCAGACCCCGCTTTTCTTTTTCCCACCAGGCGGCACAGTGAGGCGCTGGCAGCGCTCTATTATGGCGTACGGCGGCACAAAGGGTTTGTTGTAGTGACTGGAGAAGTAGGCACGGGGAAGACTTTGGTACTTCGCTGTCTGCTTCGATTACTGAAACAGAGCACGGACGTCGCCTACGCATATATCTTCAACAGCCTGCTCTCTCCCACAGAATTTCTACAGTACATTCTTGCTGACTTCGGGCTCCCTACTTCCGGCAAAAACAAAAGTGAACTGCTGTTTGATTTGAGCCATTTCCTGATTTCACGAGGAACGAAGAAACTGACTACCATCCTCATCGTGGATGAAGCGCATCATTTATCCGCTGAGATACTCGAAGAGGTTCGTCTTCTGACAAATCTGGAGACGGCTGAGGATAAGTTGCTGCAAATCGTACTGGTTGGCCAGCCCGAACTGGATGAGAAGCTCGATTCTGTCGGACTTCGGCAGCTCAAGCAGAGGATTGCGCTTCGTGCGCGACTTGATTCGCTGGATGAAAATGAGATTAATGGGTACATCGAAAAGCGCCTGCACGTTGCTGGAATGAAGCCTGAAGCGGACGCCTTGTTCTCTTCAGAGGCTATTTCTGCGGTGTATCACCATTCGCGAGGCTTTCCGCGCCTGATTAATACCATCTGCGAGAACGCCCTCATTGGTGCTTATGCCAGACAAATGAAAAAAATAACTCCAGACATCATTGAAGATGTGGCCAGAGAACTCCGACTTGAAACTTGCGGTTCACCTGAACATGGTGGGGTCTATGGCCACAACGAGATGGATATCCAGCGAGCCACAAACGCCCTATTGGATCTGTATTCCGTAAGCGGATCAGGTCTGGATGCGCCTGAAGCAATACCAGTGAGCGACAATGAGCCTTATATTTGACGCATTACAAAGATCGGAGGGCGAACGCTCCGGGGCGGATCAATCGTCGTTGCCAGCGGTGACCGAGTTGCTTCAGCGTGTCGAGCATGAGGCGGTCTCGGAATGGCAGACAGCGTTACAGACTGAGCTGACCGACACGACGAAAAGCACGGAGCGCAAGGAAGCACCTCCGATTGCAACTGCAGTTGAATCTCCTGCGACAGATGAAGTTTCGTTGAATGATCAACGCCTGAATCAGCTTGCTCACCTTCAAACTTTGCGGGTTTCGGTTCCTTTTCAAAGCCAACTGGTTAGTCTGACAGAAAGCGAAGGCATAGCTGCGGAAAACTTCCGCTTCCTGGGAGTGCGATTGAGACATATGCGGCGGGAACGGCCGCTGCAAAAGGTCCTGATTACGAGCACCATTCCCCATGAGGGAAAGAGCATGGTGTCTGCTAACCTGGCCTGCACCCTTGCTCGAAAAAAGCAACAAAGGACGCTTCTCGTCGAGGGCGACTTACGGCGGCCGTCTTTATTGCAGATGTTCGGAATAGATAATATGCCGGGCATCTGTGAATGGGTCCAAGGAGAGTCTAGCCAGATAACGAATATCTACCATCTTGACATTCCGCATCTTGAAAACTCAGGCCTCTGGATTCTGCCTGCGGGCCGCTGCACTGGGAATCCTCTCGAACTTCTGCAATCGGGGAAACTGCACGCTTTCACGGATCAGCTGGCCACATTGTTTGATTGGATTATCATCGACTCTCCTCCCATATTGCCTCTGGCTGATACGAGCGTTTGGTCGCGGATGGCGGATGGAATCCTTCTGATTACTCGTCATGGGGTTACCGAGAAGCATCAGCTACAAAGAGGACTCGAAGCCCTCGATCACAAAAAAGTAATAGGTGCGTTGCTGAATGGCTCTCAGAGCTCAGCTCTTAGCGATCACTACTATAATTACCATCCCTCCACTGTTTCGCGGCAAGACAATCAGACTGAAGAGTAGATAGTTGTGAGCAGCCTTCACTCGAATCGTGATTAGGGCTGCACGCGAATTATTTCAGAAGTAGCGCGCAAGATCATCGCATGGAGTGGTGTTGTCCATGCATGTGGTTCTATCGCGTCATAGATGAGAGTTGTAGTTGCTCGTAGTAAATGTACATATTGGCGACTTTCATATTTCCCTGTTTCTTTTGTAGTCTCAAGGCCTTTCAAAGATCCTTTCTGGGTCCCATCGGGTTTTACACAATGACTGAGGCGAATAAGGAGAAAGTCCAGTGACTTTACTAGACTCGATTGATGAAGCGGCTGCCCGCTCGCTGCTTTCCGGCGCGACCGGCGAACGTAGCGCTTTTGGTGAAGAGACTTTTCGACGGATGCTCGTCATCGAACGAAAGAGAACCGAGCGTTCCGGGAAACCATTTTTGCTTATGTTGTTAGATGCGGGACCCCAGCAGGGTTCGGAGAAAAATGGAAAAGTTTTAGACAGCATGCTTTCCGCTCTGCTCTCATCCACAAGAGAGACGGACGTAATCGGCTGGTACAAAGACCGTACCACGGTCGGAGCGATGTTCACAGGCCTTCTGGCCGATGACAGGAGCGCGATTCTCAGCACTATCTTGATGAGAGTGAGCACGATGCTCCGAGATATGTTGACATTCGAGCAGTTCAATCAAATCAGCATTTCGTTCCACTTTTTTCCAGACGACTGGGACCACGATAATTCTGGACGTCCTAGCGATGCGGCCTTGTATCCAGACCTGTCGAGCCGCGCTCACGAAAGGCGACCGTTATTAGGAATCAAACGAGCCATGGATATCGCCGGCAGCTCACTAGCGTTAATCCTATGTGCGCCTGTATTTATGATCATTGCGCTTATTATCAAAGCGTCATCCAAAGGCCCTGTATTTTTTAGACAGCAACGAGTTGGGCAGCATGGCAAGTGCTTCACATTTCTGAAATTTCGGTCGATGTACATCGACAATGATCCCAGCGCTCACAAGGAATATGTGAAGAAATTAATTGCTGGCGAGGCAACACGTGAGCCGTCAAACGGAAACGGCGATGGCGTGTACAAGCTTACGAATGATAAGAGAATCACGCGAGTGGGGAAATTCCTGCGAAGAACCAGCCTGGATGAACTGCCACAGTTTGTAAACGTTCTTACAGGAGACATGTCACTGGTCGGCCCACGCCCGGCAATTCCATATGAGGTGACTTCTTATGAGACGTGGCATCGTCGTCGAGTCTTGGAAGTCAAACCTGGCATCACTGGGCTGTGGCAGGTAAATGGTCGTAACCGCATCAAGTTCGACGAAATGGTCCGGCTGGACCTGCAGTATGCGAAGCAATGGTCTCCCTGGCTCGACATCAAGATCTTGATGCGTACACCTCGCGCGGTGTTCAGGGGCGCATGCTGAATTGCATAGCATCCGGTCTTTCAAAGTTTCGTTTCATATCTATCTCTGCTGGTGCTGCACTAGCTCTTTCCATTTCCATGTATCCCCCAATCTTGAGCACTTCTAAAGAGGCGGTAACATCGTGAATTTTGGTGTCATTGGTTACGGCTATTGGGGGCCGAACGTCGTCAGGAACCTTGCAAGTCTGGAAGGCGCCCAGGTTCTCGCCATTGCAGAGATGAGCCCAGCAGCGCGGAAACGCGCGCAAAGGGCCTATCCAGAAATGAATGTAACTTCAGATGCGATGGAAGTGATCTCATCACCTAAGATTGACGCCATCGCTGTCGTCACTCCAGTCTGGACGCACTACGAACTGGCAAAAGCAGCGCTAGAGAATGGAAAGCATGTATTCGTTGAGAAGCCATTTACCAGCAATGTTGCGCAGGGCGAAGATCTCATCAACCTTGCGCGGCGAAAAAATCTCAAGATCATGGTGGACCATACCTTCCTGTTCACCGGCGCCGTAAAGAAAATCTGGCAGCTTCTTGATGAAGGAACACTTGGCAAGCTCTATTACTATGACTCCACGCGCGTCAACTTAGGTCTCTTTCAGCATGACATCAATGTCTTGTGGGATCTTGCGCCGCATGATCTTTCCATCATGGATTACCTCATCAAAACGAGTCCTGAGGCAATTGTCGCGACCGGCCAGAGACATCTCAACTGCCATGAAGACGTAGCCTACATGACACTCTATTTTCCTGAAAAAGTCATAGCGCATATCAACGTCAACTGGCTCTCGCCGGTAAAGGTTAGGACCACGCTTCTTGGTGGAGAGAAGCGAATGCTGGTCTGGAACGATCTTGAAGCCGACGAAAAAGTGAAAGTGTATGACAAGGGAGTCAATATCACGAATCGTGAAGGAGTCTACGAGCTGTTGGTGAACTACCGCTCCGGCGATATGTGGGCTCCCCAACTGGAGCAGGTGGAGGCTCTGCGGCAGGAACTGTCCTACTTCGTCGACTGCATTTCAAATGGACAGGAACCGTTCAACGACGGATGCGCCGGACTGAGGGTCGTCAAAATGCTGGAGGCGGCCAGTGAATCACTGAGCAAGAGAGGCTCGCTGGTTTATCTATGACCTCCTACAACTGTATCTCTGACGACGTAAAGCTGGGGAAGAACGTCCGGCTGTCGAAATTCATAAATCTCTATGGGTGTGAGGTAGGAGATGAAACCAAGATTGGTGCGTTCGTTGAGATCCAGAAAAATGCCATAGTCGGCAAATGCTGCAAGATCTCCAGTCATACCTTTATCTGCGAAGGGGTCGTCATTGAGGACAATGTCTTCATCGGACACGGAGTGATGTTCATCAATGACAGCTATCCACGTGCCACTGCTTCCGACGGGAAGCTGCAAACCGAGGCCGACTGGACCGTCGAACGAACAGTCATAAAAATGGGAGCCTCTATCGGCTCCGGCGCCACAATTCTACCCAATACCAGCGTCGGTGAGAACGCGATCGTGGGCGCTGGCAGCGTCGTTACCAAGGATGTCCCCCCCAACTCTATCGTTGCCGGAAATCCGGCTAAGGTTCTGCGTTACATAGAACAGACTGTGGGAGATTTTAATGTCCATCTTTAATAGTGTTCCGGATAGCATTCCTTTTCTGGATCTGGTTACTCCGCATGTAGAACTCGAGCAAGAACTCACCGGCGTGTTTCGTCGAGCTCTGCACACGGCCGGTTTTATCGGCGGGCCCATGGTGGAGGAATTTGAGAAGGCATTTGCAGCCTTCTGTGACGCGAATCATTCTATTGCCGTCAGCAGTGGGACAGATGCTTTGCGCTTCGCCATTATGGCTTGTGGAATCCAACCTGGCGATGTTGTGTTGACCGTGCCGCATACATTCATTGCCACAACGGAAGCCATTTCTCAAGCTGGAGCTCTGCCAGAATTCGTCGACATTGACGAGCAAACCTACAACATGTCAGTCGAGATGCTGCGGAGCTACCTAGAGATGTGCACTCGGGATAAGTCGGGGAGGTTGATCAGTCGACGAAGTGGAAGGCCTGTAACCGCAGTGGTGCCAGTACACATATACGGCCAAATGGCCGACATGGATGCAATTTTAAGTTTGGCCGATCAGTATGGCCTTACAGTGATCGAAGATGCTTGTCAGGCACACGGCGCTGAGTATTTTTCTAAGAGATTCAATCGCTGGATGAAAGCTGGTTCTATGGGTCGTGCTGCAGCTTTCAGCTTCTACCCCGGGAAAAATCTCGGAGCGTGTGGAGAAGCCGGGGCTGTGACCACAAATGATGACGGTGTTGCTGACAAGATTAAGATGCTGCGCGATCACGGTCAGGCAAGGAAATACCATCATGATGTAGAAGGTTACAATGGGCGGCTGGACGCGATCCAAGCAGGGCTTCTGAACGCGAAACTGACTCATCTGGCGAAGTGGAATGCGCAACGACGCGACCACGCTGCCGAATATAACCGCCTGCTCGCGAACAATGACGCCATACGTATTCCCTACGAGCCTTCATGGTCGCGGGCCGTATATCACTTATATGTGGTTCGCGCAGATGATCGCGATAGTCTAATGAGATATTTGCGAGACGCCGACATCAGCACGGGAATCCACTATCCGATTCCGCTGCATATGCAAAAAGCCTACGGCTCGCTGAACTACAGTCCTATGGATTTTCCAGTAGCGAAGCAAGTGTCGCGCGAAATCGTCTCTTTGCCGATGTTCCCTCAGCTTACAAAGGAACAGCAAGTCAGAGTAACTGAGGAAGTTCTGGCATTTACCTCTAGAACTCCGCAGGTGCGGCAGAACAAAGCCAATTCATTGGTTCTTGCTGAGCATACAGCGTAGAGCGCGTACCTCAACCGGCAACGAGGAAAACAGATGACTAACGAAACACTTGATCTACTTAGAAGATCCAGACAACTACATGCATTTAGTCGAACCTCGTTATGTGTGGAGAAGGTGTTTCTCACCGAGTTGTGCATGTCGGGTGATGGAGATGCAGTTGGAGGAGGTGCTCATTGAGCAGCCAGTCCAGGAGTCTAAACACCATGAGAGCTGGGGTCCGCGCGATGCTCCGGCGCTGTTTGAGCCAACAACGTCGTGTGGAATTGAAGCGTCTCCACAGCGTGGGACGGAAAAAGCTGGCGCCCGTACTGTCGGTGATCCATGGAACGTTTAGTGCAGATGATGTGGTTGCTGAGTTGGCGCATCGCCTTTCGGGTGATTTTGAAATCCTGATGGTCCACAGCTCGTTCGATGAATTCTTACCGATGTACAAGGGCACTGCAAAGGAGCTGGTCAACGCCTTGATCGACTTTTGTGGTCCTGAACGCACCCTGGTGATGCCATCGTTTGTGATGGGAGGTCGAAGCTATGATTCATCGTCGTATTTCCGGACACGGCCATTCGATGTTCGCTACACCCCTTCAGAAATGGGGCTGATTGCGGAAATCTTCCGAAGAATGCCTAACGTGTCACGAAGCCTTCATCCAACCTGCAGCCTTTGTGCTCTTGGACCGCTCGCGAAAGAAGTGACCGCCGGCCATCACGTTTCGCGGACAGGTCTGAGCCCAGACAGCCCCTTCGGTGTTATGACACGCCGCCCCACGGCGATACTTGGACTTGGCGTCGAATATTATCGCTGTCTTACCCATGCGCATACTGCAACGCATCAGATGGGAGACGAGTATCCCATCAAGTTTGTACATCCTTCGACTCAAGTTACGCTGATTGATTACGACGGCACTCATTACGACTACACGTTGGGACTTCCTGACAGAACTGCAAAGCTGGATCTCAGAGTACTCTGGTCCATCCTTTCCAAGGAGGAGCTTGTGGAGTGGCGTTTTCATGGCATTCCCATGTTTGTGGTTCCGCAAGCGGGGGTTGTTACTGAACGTTTGGTCGAAGCTGCGCGTCGTGGCGTGACGATACACGGGAAGGTTCCAGTCGGCAATCAATCTATTCTGGCCGGGTAGACGGCCTGCAGACAAAGGTGAAGCAAAGCTGGTATGAGCGCAAACACAATTGAACCGGAAATCCGACGTGTACTGCTGGTCGGCGATACTACACTCGACCAGCTCGGACGCCAGCTCGAACGCGGCCAAGAAACGCCAAAAATAGTTGCTTCCGCTGCACCTTTCGGGCAGGTCTATCAGATACTTCTTGATTCGAAACATCCTGTTTGGGATTTTAAGCCAGACATTCTTGTGGTCTGGACGGCGCCGCAGCTGACTCTCCCGTCAGTCGCGAAGTTACTGCGTTTCAACTTCAAGTCGGCAAGGGTCGAGTTCGAGGCAGCCCTTCGAGAGGTAGAGCACTTTGCCGACGCGGTATTATACGCAGCCAGCCGCGTCGGCCTTGTGCTTGTGCCTACGTGGACGCTGCCGAACTATGAGCGCTGGATACAGACTCTTACATGGCGGAAGGATGCTGGTCTTGCAAATTTTCTTGCCAGAGCCAATCTTTTACTGGCAGAAAAGTTTGCAGGACAGCAAAACATTATTCTTCTCGATAGCGGATACTGGCAAGCCAGTCTCGGCCGGCCAGCATACGATCCACGTATGTACGCAGTGGCCAAGGTCCTTTACTCCCAACAGCTCTTTGAGAAGGCCGCATTGGAGATAAGGGCCATCCTGAGCGGGTCACTGGGCCAAGCGAAAAAAGTAATCGTTTGCGACCTGGACAACACTCTTTGGGGAGGGGTAGTTGGCGACGACGGTCAGCATAAGATCAAGCTCGGCGCACCTGACCCGGTAGGAGAATGTTTTCAGGCCTTTCAGTCGGTTCTCAAGGGATTGCGTCTGCGAGGTGTCATTCTCGCGATTTGCAGCAAAAACGACGAGAAGTTTGCGCTTTCTGTTATCGAAGAACATCCATCCATGGTTTTGCGTAAGAGCGATTTTGTTGCCTGGCGGATTAACTGGAAAGACAAGGCCGAAAATCTGTTGGGCTTGGCAGAGGAATTAAACCTGGGTCTCGATTCGTTTGTATTTTTAGATGACAGCCAGCAAGAGCGTGATCAGGTCCGCCAGCTCTTGCCTCAGGTTTACACTCCAGATCTGCCTCAGTCGCCATCTGAACTTGGACCCTTCCTGAGCTCACTTCGCTGCTTCGAAACTCAGACGCTGGCCACAGAGGACTTGGAGCGGACGGAAATGTATCAGGCTGAGCGTGGCCGTAAAGAGGCGCTCGATCTAAGTGGCGGCTTGGAGAACTGGCTGAGTTCGCTCCAGATCGAGGTGCATGTGGCCCCATTACGTCCGGAGAATTTGACGAGAGCAGCTCAGCTGCTGAATAAAACAAACCAATTTAATCTTAGTCTGCGCCGCCTAGATGAAAAGAGTTTCTGGACGTGGGCCCAGAATCCGAGCAATGCAGCTTATACCTTTCATGTGACCGATCGCTTTGGCGATTTCGGACTTACTGGGCTGACAAGTTTTTCGCTTGCGGGCGATGAGGCGCAGATCGTGGATTTCGTTATGAGCTGCCGCGTGATGGGCAAGAAAGTTGAGCAAGCCTTGCTAGGATACACAGTGGCCCAGGCTCAGGCCGCTGGCGCGGATCGTATTAAGGCACCGCCGGTGGACGGGCCGCGAAACGGGCCGGCCAAAGAGTTCTTCGCGGCTAGGTTTTCAAACAGCGATGTTGCTGTGATTGATCAGGCGTACGCGGAAATTCCCCCTCAAATCAGCTTGAAGGAGCAAGGCTGAGAATCGAAATCAGCACTGTGACATATCTATGGATGACGTGATTACAATCCTCAATGAAATCCGACCGGGTCAGGACTTCGCCGGGTCGCAGAATTTTTTCGATCAGGGTGTACTCGACTCGCTCGATCTAACAACGTTAGTTGCTGCTCTCGAATCGCGTTATGCCGTTTTTATTGACGTCGACGAGATAGTCGCTGATAACTTTCGCAACCTGTCAGCGATCAAGACGCTCCTTACGCACAAAGGTATAAACCTATAACCTTCGCGCGACCGAGCTATCGTCTGCAGGTATCGACAATCTAGATCCGATCGGGCACTCCTTGAATACTATTCCCAAAATGTTGAGCTACGTGATAATTACGCCGGCACGGAATGAAGCTCGGTTTATCGAGCTAACGCTACAGTCCGTAATAGCGCAAACAGTCCAGCCATTGAAATGGGTAATCATTAGCGACGGCTCAACTGACGGTACTGACGAGATCGTAAAACAGTACGCTTCCAATTTTCCATGGATCGAGCTGTTACGGATGCCCGAACGCCGTGAGCGCAATTTTGCCGGCAAGGTCTTGGCTTTCAACGCTGGCCATGGAAAAGTGAAAAACCTGGATTATGACGTCATTGTCAGTTTGGACGCTGATATTTCATTTGAATCGAATTACTTCTCTTTCTTGCTCGAAAAGCTGACGGCTGAGCCGGCCCTTGGATTAGTCGGCACGCCATTCCAGGAAACTTCCGGTCAGATTTACGATTATCGCTTTGTCAGCATCGAGCACGTCTCGGGAGCATGCCAGATGTTTCGTCGCGAATGTTTCGAGGCGATCGGTGGTTATCTGCCAATAAAAGGGGGATCGATCGATCATGTTGCCGTGATCACGGCGCGGATGAAAGGGTGGAAGACTCGGACCTTTACTGAAAAAGTCTGCTTGCACCATCGCGAAATGGGAACGGCTCAGCGGGGCATCCTGACCGCACGGTTCAAGCTTGGGACCAAGGATTATGCGGTAGGGAACCATCCGTTATGGGAACTGTTCAGGGCCACGCGTCAGATGACAATGTCACCGGCTATTTTTGGTGGTTTAGCCCTTGGAGCAGGCTATCTGTGGACGTGGATACGGCGCGTCAAGAGACCAGTGTCTCAGGACTTGGTTGATTTCCACCGTCGAGAGCAGATGCAAAGGCTGAAGAGAGCTTTCTTCGGCGTCCGTGCTCTTTCCTCCAGATCATTGCAAGAATCACAGGCAGCAAAGTAGCGGACACCGTGATGAGCTCTAACCATATTTCTGCAGATATTACGAAGGATCCAGGCCTGGCATTGGAAATCAAGCTGGATAGCCCTATTTCCGTTTTGTCCCGGACCGGAGTGCTCATCATTAATGCGGATGATTGGGGCCGGGATGTAGAGACAACCAACTCCATTCTCAAATGCGTGCAACACGGGACGGTTTCGTCCACGAGTGCCATGGTGTTCATGGAAGATTCAGATCGGGCCGCCGCGCTGGCGCGCGAATTTGGGGTGGACACGGGCCTGCACCTGAATTTCACGACCGGCTTTTCAGCCCCAGTGACTGCAGGGCTAGTCGAACATCACGAGCGCGTAGCCCGTTTTTTGCTGCGGAATCGACTGTCTCAGGTTGTGTATCATCCAGGCCTTGTCAATTCATTTGAATATTTAGTGGCGGCGCAATTAGAGGAATTCCGCAGAATTTATGGCGATGGGCCTCGCAGGATTGATGGTCACCACCACATGCACCTCTGCGCGAACGTAATGTTTCGCGGACTGCTACCCTCCGGAACAATTGTCCGAAGAAACTTCTCCATTCAGCCGGGAGAACAAGTTGGAGTAAAGCGTCTCTATCGCAGATTTGTTGATTACATGCTGGAAAGACGTCATCGTCTCACCGACTTCTTTTTTTCCTTGCCGCCGTTTGAGCCGGCCGCGAGGCTCAATCACATCTTCGCCATGGCAAATAATTCGACGGTCGAACTGGAGACGCACCCAGTCAATGCAAAAGAGTATCAGTTTCTCACAGGAGGCGATATTCGCCGTTGGACGGGCGAGTTACCCATTGCTTCCCATTTCACGTTGCTCCCCGATGCATGCCAAGCCCAATAGGTCTATTCATGAAGGACATTGAAGCAAACCACCCCTTAGCCTCAGCTGAATCTCCTCGGAGAGGGTTTCGCGACATCGTCCTGGTGGGATTTGCGGAGGCGCTGGCGGCGCCTGAAGTCGTATGGAGTCTGGTGAATGATGGATTTCAGGTAGTTGCATTCGCGCGCAAAGGGCGCGCGTCAGCGCTTCGTCATAGTCGCCATGTGGTATGTCATGAGATATGCCCGCCGGAGCAGGATTCACAGCGGTCTTTGACGGATCTGCGATCTTTGCTGGCTTCTCTTAGCGAGCCTTCGAAAAATGTGCGTAGGGTACTATTTCCTCTTGATGACAAGGCGGTCGGGTTATGCAGCGCACTTCCATTGGAAGACCAATGGATTCTTGCCGGGCCGCAGAACGGGGCAGCTGAACTGGCCTTGAATAAGGATTTGCAATTCCAGGCCGCGCATGAAGCTGGATTTGATGTTCCTAAGGCCGCTTTGGCCAATACCGCCGATGAGGTTCTCAAGTTTGTCGCTGCAGAATCGTTTCCGGTCATACTGAAACCCGCCAAGACAGTTTCCAACCAAGACAACCGGGTAATGGAATGTCCTAAATGGATTTGCGCGAATCGTCAGGAATTGGATCACGCAGTGGAACAATGGGCTGAGCGTGTGCCACTCTTGGTCCAGAAATTCGTTACTGGAACGGGTGAAGGGCTATTTGGATTGGCCGCTTCGGACGGAGTGCGCGCCTGGAGTGCCCACCGCAGGTTGCGCATGATGAATCCTCAAGGTTCGGGATCGAGTGCGTGTGTTTCGGAGCCGGTATCTGAGGACATCAAGCACAAGGCCGAACAACTTATCGAGAATGTCGGCTGGCGTGGCCTGTTTATGATTGAACTTCTACGCGATAGTTCCGGCAAGGCATGGTTTGTAGAACTCAATGGCAGGCCTTGGGGTAGCATGGCACTTGCTCGCCGCCAGGGTTTAGAGTATCCGGCTTGGCAAGTAAGACTGGCGATTGATTCTGGATCAAATGTGGGTAAGGTCTCCTCTCCAGCTGGTGGCGTCGTTTGCCGAAATGCTGGCCGCGAATTTATGCATCTGCTGTTCGTGATGAAGGGGGCAAAGTCGAAGGCTTCGACACGGTGGCCTTCATTCTGGAAAACAATGCCAGAGATTCTTGCGGTTCACCGAAGAGACAGTTTTTACAATTGGCGGCGGGACGACGCGAAAGTGTTCTTTGCTGATTGCTATTACACAGTGCACAACAACGTTTTTAAGTCGCGCCACTAATTGCTATGGAAATTATTGCCGCATGTCACGTGCACTCTGATTGGTCGTATGACGGCAGTTGGCCATTGAAGTCTCTGAGGGACAGGTTTCAACGCCGTGGTGATCGCGTCCTGCTGATGACGGAACACGACCGAGGTTTCACCGTCCGCCGTTTTAGCGAATACCGTGCGGCGTGTGCCGAAGCGAGCTCCCGTCAAATTCTGATTGTGCCGGGCATCGAATATAGCGACAAAGATAATCGTGTACATGTTCTGGTCTGGGGTGCTCCGTTCCTTGGTGAAGGTCTTCCAACCGGGGAAATGTTAGAGGCCGTGCGAGCGGCGAATGGGGTGGCAGTGCTAGCACATCCATCGAGAAAACAAGTATGGCGAGATTTCGTTCCCTACTGGGCCGATCGCTTGCTTGGGGTGGAAGCGTGGAACCGCAAGTACGACGGATGGTCGCCAAGTAACACCGCTCCAATGTTGCTTCAATCGCCCAAACTTATTCCGTTTGCTGGTCTGGATTTTCACACGGACCGCCAATCGTTCCCACTCGCCATGGCGCTCGATCTTCCTGGCGCTGTGACCGAGGAAGAAGTGTTTGCTTGCCTTAGATCGCGCAGTTGTTCTGCGCGTGCCTTCGGTATTCCTCTCGATCACAACTTGCTGCGCTCATCCATGCCTGTTCTGGGGGCGGCCGAGCAGGGGAGACGAAAAGTCGCATCCATAGTCAGGAGCGCGAAGGCTCTCACACGTTAAACCTTACGACATCTATGCCCATCCATCACATCAGCATTTGCATATGCACTTTCAAGAGGGGGGATCTCTTGAAAAAACTGTTGACCAAATTGGAAGAGCAACAGACCGAAGGCTTATTTACTTACTCCATAGTTGTTGCCGACAATGATTGTGCGCGTTCGGCGGAGCCTGTGGTGAAGGCATTCTCAAATGATGCCTCTGGTCTTCGCTTCACATATTGTGTTGAACCGCGACAGAATATCGCGCTCGTGCGAAACAAGGCGATACAGCATGCCGATGGCGACCTGATCGCATTCATCGATGACGATGAATTTCCCGAGGAGCGTTGGCTTGCCCATCTGTTCAAGGCAATGGAACGATATGCCGCTGATGGGGTCCTCGGACCTGTGAATCCTTATTTCGAATCGGACCCTCCCCACTGGGTTAAGAAGGGGAGATTTTTCGAGCGGCCGGACCACACTACAGGCTACAAATTAAACTGGTCGGAAGCGCGGACCGGAAACGTGCTCTTCAAAAGAAATATCCTGGACAGTGACGAAGTCCCCTTCAATCCTGAATTTGATAGCGCCGGCGAAGACGTGGATTTCTTCCGCCGCATGATGGCAAAAGGTCATTTGTTCGTGTGGTGCAGCGAAGCGCCTGCTTATGAGGTAGTTCCGCCGTCGCGTTGCACAGCCCGGTACTTGTTGAGGCGCGCTCTGCTTCGTGGCAGCAACTTCCCGAAACATGGGGCCCATCGTGTCCGAAATGCGGCCAAGTCGTTATTGGCAGTGCCTATTTACACGCTTGCGTTGCCGGTGCTGGCGATATCGGGAAAACACTTCTTTATCATGTATCTGATTAAAATTTGCGACCATGGGGCCCGACTTCTTGCCCATCTCGGCTTGCCGTTGGTCACTCAGCGCGAGACCTAAGCAGGAAGTCATCAGCGGAAGAAACGGCGCGGACATGCTCCCGACACTTATAGATTTTAATCCACACGCAACAGCCTTATTTGTAGAAAACTGGCTGATTTGCCAGAGACTTGCCGAAGGATTGATTTATGAAGATTGAAAATATTGAGATTAAGACAACAGGGCGATTTCTGAGGATCGCTCGTCTGGACGCGGACAAATATCAATTCCTCGACGATCCAAAACCAATACTCGATGCGTTGAAGAAGTCTCGGAAACGAGTTGATCTCTTTACCTTCGTCCAGAAGCTACCCGACACTACTCCGAAGTTCACTTATCCGATGGAGTGGGACAATTTCGCCGCCATTCACATTTCCACTTTTAATGACTGGTGGACGAAACAGATTGGCTTCAAGGCAAGAAATAAGGCCAAGCAGGCTGAGAAGAAAGGCGTTGTAATCCGTGAGGTGCCCTTCAGCGAGGAACTCGTAGGTGAGATTTGGGAGATTTACAACGAATGTCCGGTCCGGCAGGGTCGGAAGTTCCCTCATTACGGTAAGAGCCTCGAGACCGTCTATAGAGAGGAGGCAACCTATCTCGACAGCAGTATTTTTATCGGAGCATTTTGGGAGAATAAGCTGATTGGATTTATCAAGCTTGTCAGTAACCAAACGCATACTCAAGCCGGCCTCATGAATATTGTTTCGCTGATTCAACATCGCGACAAAGCTCCGACGAATGCATTGGTTGCACAAGCAGTGCGCGCCTGTGCTGATCGCGGAATTGCTTATTTGGTATACTCAGGTTTTTCTTATGGTAAAAAGCTGCGCGACAGCCTGTCTGACTTCAAGGAGCGCAATGGCTTCCAGCGAATTGAAGTACCGCGTTACTACGTCCCACTTACTCCATTAGGTAAGCTCGCCTTGCGATTTGGTCTGCACCATCGCCTGTTAGATCATCTTCCAGAGTCTGCCGCGGCGAAACTGCGCGAATTCCGCGAGACATATTACAACCGCAAACTACAGGCCGCCACGGAGGCTTCCTAAGTCAGCAATGCCAGGTATCTTCGGAATCATTACGAAAAAGTCTCGCGAGTGGGTCGAGCCTCAATTGCGGCGAATGATGACCACTCTTTCCCACTCCTCGTCCTATACAGGTGGCACTTGGACAGACGAGTCACTCGGAATCTATGTCGGGTGGACAGCGCGCAGAGGGTCTTTTTCAGATCATATGCCGCTCCATAACGAACGAAAAAACAGAGTGTTGTTCTTTTCCGGCGAGGAGTATCCTCAGCCAGGAATCAAAGATCAACTAAAGCGACAGGGGCATGAGTGGGATGAAAAAGGGCCTGCATACCTGGTCCATCTTTCCGAGGAAGATACAGCATTTCCCAGAAACTTAAATGGAAGATTCCACGGAATCTTAGTAGACCAGGTGGCACAGACAGCGATGATCTTCAACGATCGCTATGGAATGCATCGGATCTATTACCATGAATCGAAGGATGCCTTTTATTTTTCCGCTGAAGCTAAAGCGATTCTTGAAGTCCGTCCCGAATTACGGGAGGCCGACTACCGCAGTCTCGGTGAGTTTGTTACATGCGGATGTGTGCTGGAGGACCGGTCAATTTTTAGAGGCGTGCAGATCTTACCGACGGCTTCAGCATGGCAGTTTCGCGACGCTGCGATAGAAAAAAA
>Ga0206835_1015_pt1 | contig 88097 bp, 66 predicted proteins | sample Alteio_BWOrgCont_31_FD_152853 | JGI IMG/M metagenome (GOLD analysis project Ga0206835, IMG submission 152853) | Enriched cells from forest soil in Barre Woods Harvard Forest LTER site, Petersham, Massachusetts, United States -... | ecosystem: Environmental > Terrestrial > Soil > Temperate forest >...
GAGTGTCGCGGCGGCCGGCATCTACAAACATGCGGTGGCGATGATGGGTGATCGTAGCTGCATCGGCTGCGGTGGCTGTACGGGTCTCTAGCATACCTGAGCCAGTATAAGACGATAGGATGAAAACCGTAGCATGCCGCAGCCAAAACAAAATCCGTTGCCGCTGTTGTCAGAAAGCTTCCACCCCGGAATGCGCCTGGGAATTGCCGTGTCCGGAGGAGCGGATTCTGTGGCGTTGTTGCGAGCGCTGGCAGAGCGCTGGCGGGAACTGGGGCTCGTGCTGACGGTCCTGCATGTGCATCATGGAATCCGCGGCGCGGAAGCCGATGCGGACGCGGAGTTTGTCGAGGCGCTGGCCACTCAGATGGGATTTCGCTTTTTGCGGCATGACGTGAATACTCCAGAACGGGCACAAGCGGAACGGGAAACCATCGAGGAAGCTGCTCGGAAGCTGCGTTACAGCTGGTTTGAAGGCCTGCTGGCGCGGAAGGATCTGGATGCTATAGCTACAGCGCACACTTTGGACGATCAGGCGGAGACGGTGCTCTATAAGCTGCTGCGGGGTGCATGGACTGAAGGGTTGGCGGGCATTTTCCCAATCGTTGCATGTGCAGGCGGGCGAATTTTGAGGCCGCTTCTTCGTGCGCGGCGATCGGAGATCGAAGCCTGGCTGCATGAAATCGGTCAGCCCTGGCGTGAAGACCTGACAAACCGGAACGAGGCCTATACCCGCAATCGGATTCGGCATCGCCTTCTTCCAATACTGAGTGAATACAACCCTCAAGTTGCGGCACAGCTTAGTCAGATCGCCGTAATTGCGAGGGATGAGGATGATTACTGGAAAGCCGAGCTTTCGCGGATTTTGCCCTCATTATTGCTACCCGGAAGGGCGGTACGCGGCGGCGGACGCGCCAGTTCGACCTCCCCGGATGAAGCTTCGGTAGGCATCGAAGTGGAGCGCTTGCGGTCACTGCATCTGGCAGTGCAGCGGCGCGTGGTGCGCGCTGCGGCAGAACACATCCAATGCCCTCTGAATTTCGATCAGACAGAGCTTCTGCTGGCCATGTGCGAGGGCAAGGCCGGGAGGCGGGAGACATTGACAGCGCAGGTCCGCGCAGAGCGTACTCCGCGGGAGCTGCGGTTTATTCGCGCGGGGAATATGACAGATACGGAGACGCTTCCTGAATACGAATGGATGATTCCCGGAGAGGTGACGGCCGAGGCCTTTGGGTTGCGTCTTGTCGCCAGCGTAGCCGGAAATGCGCATCCGGCTTCTGTCCCGGCAAAGTTAAGAGCTCACAAACCGGGTGACCGTGCCCGGTTGCGCTACAGTCTCGCCCCTAAGCGCATGAAAGAGATACTGGAGAGGCTGAAGGTTCGGTCCGATCAAAGAAAAAACTGGCCGGTGCTGGAGTGGCAAGGGGAGATTGTGTGGATGCGAGGAGCGGAACTTGAAAGCAGGATCGGTATGGCGTCTGGATTGAAAATCGAGGTCGAGGAGCTGCCTTAGGTGGTCTATTTTGGTGCCTAGAAAAGCAGGCGAAGCGAATTTCTTTCCAACGGGTTACTAGGAGTAGAATAAAGAATGCGTAACTAGGCGCAAAACCGAAGCTATTTTCTTCGGCACTTTTGGTACGGAAAGTGCGTCTAATGCAGCAAAGAGGATGAAAACAGCGCACATGTGCGTGAGCGCCACTCCCCTCATTGATTTTGCTGGCGCTTGAGAGAAACGAGGTTTTATTCGTGAATTCAACGGTCAAGACGATCATCTTCTGGGTATTTGTATTTGCATGCCTGGTGCTGCTATGGCAGGTGTTTGAGAAGAGCACTGGCGGCGGCAAGGACCAGGAGATCGCCTTCTCACAATTTCTGCAGGACGCCCAGCAAGGGCAGATCAGTGATGTGACCATCCTGGGCAGCGAAGTGCACGGGCACTTTAAGAGCGACAAGAGCCAGTTCCACGTCACCCTTCCTGCCAATTACCCACACATTTACGATGTGCTTGCCGACAATAAAGTGTCGGTGACGGTGAAAGACCAGCAGGGAAGTGCGTGGCTGAGCATCCTGATCCAGTTCTCTCCGGTCATCATTATCGGTGCACTGTGGTTCTTTATGTTGCGCCAGATGCAAAGCGGTGGCAACAAGGCGCTCTCGTTCGGCAAGAGCCGCGCGCGACTGCTATCCATGCAGCAGAAGAAGATTACTTTCAAAGACGTAGCCGGTGTCGATGAAGCCAAGGAAGAGCTGAAGGAGATTATTGAATTCCTGCGCGAGGCGCAGAAGTTCCAGAAACTGGGCGGACGCATTCCGAAAGGCGTGCTTCTGGTCGGGCCTCCAGGAACCGGTAAGACTTTGCTGGCGCGTGCCGTTGCAGGCGAGGCGAACGTTCCTTTCTTCTCGATCTCCGGTTCGGATTTCGTAGAGATGTTTGTCGGCGTGGGTGCGAGCCGTGTACGCGACCTCTTCGAGCAGGGCAAAAAGAATGCCCCATGCATCATCTTTATCGATGAAATCGATGCCGTTGGCCGTCATCGCGGCGCCGGTCTCGGAGGCGGACACGATGAGCGCGAGCAGACGCTGAACCAGTTGCTGGTGGAAATGGACGGTTTCGAGTCGAATGACGGCGTGATCCTTGTCGCCGCGACCAACCGGCCCGATGTGCTCGATCCTGCGTTACTGCGTCCTGGACGTTTTGATCGCCGGGTCGTCGTGGGTCGTCCTGACGTGCGTGGACGCGAAGAAGTGCTCCGTGTGCATGCCAAAAAGGTCCCGCTTTCGGACGATGTCGATCTGCGCGTTCTGGCGCGTGGCACTCCAGGGTTCAGTGGCGCTGACTTGGCCAATATGGTCAACGAGGCGGCTCTAAACGCAGCACGCGCAAACCGCAAGTCAGTGGTGATGTTCGACTTCGAGCAGGCCAAGGACAAAGTATTGATGGGCGCGGAACGCAAGTCGATGCTGCTGACGGATGAAGAAAAGCGCGTTACGGCCTACCATGAAGCTGGTCATGCTCTGGTGGCTGCCTTGCGCGATCATGCCGATCCGTTGCACAAGGTCACGATCATTCCGCGCGGCATGGCTCTAGGTGTGACGATGCAGTTGCCGGAAGACGACAAGCACACTGTCACGAAGGATTATCTTGAAACACAGCTGGCTATCCTGATGGGTGGCCGTATTGCTGAAGAGATTTTCCTGAAGCAGATGACTACGGGCGCGGGCAATGATATTGAGCGCGCCTCCGACCTGGCCCGCAAAATGGTTTGCGAATATGGCATGAGCCGGCTTGGTCCTCTGACTTTCGGCAAAAAGGAAGAACAGATCTTCCTGGGCCGTGAGATCGCACAGCATCGCGACTTCTCAGAGGAAACGGCGCGGCAAATTGATGCGGAAGTCCGTAATTTTGTGGATGAAGCATACAAAGTGGCCTATAGCGTTCTCGACAATAACCAAGAAATCATGCATCGCATGGCGATTGCCTTGCTGGAACGCGAGACGATCGATGCGAATGAGATTCGCATGATTATTGAGGGCAAGGAACTGCCTCCGTTGAAGCCGAGTGGTGGCGGTACTCCTGCAACCGGCGATGTGCAGCAGGTGCTGAAGCCGGAACCGAACCGTGGTGGTGGATTGCCGGAAGGCAGCCCCTCCCCAGCATAAGTCGCAATCAAAGCCAAATAAGAAAGGCAGCCGATGCGGCTGCCTTTCTTATTTGGCTTCCGTTTACTTCCGTTTCCAGCGAACGCCGTCTTTTGAGTCTTCCAGAATGATGCCTTTTTCCAGTAATTCTTTACGGATGCCATCTGCGCGGGCAAAGTTCCGTGTACGACGGGCCTGATTGCGTTCCTCGATGAGCGCCTCAATCTGCTCATCGCTCAGCGAGAGTTGAGCACGTACTTCCGGCGATGCTTCATCAAGGCGCCCTTCACGCTCAGCCCATTCCAGCGCAAAACGTGTCCATTGCGAGTCATTGTCTTCGAGTACGGCAAAAATTTTATCGAAGTCGGCGAGGACATCAAGAACGGCTGCAACAGCTTCTTTTGATAAAGTTCCGGCATCGGCAGCAGCGTTTACCGTGCGAACGAGATCGAAGATTGCAGCCCGGGCCTCAGCCGTATTGAGATCATTTCCGAGAGCCGAGCGGAATTTCTCACTCGCCACGCCAGCCGCTTCGATTATGGCTCGATCGGCGGCGCCCTCCGGCCACTGTGTAGTTTTCAGGCGCTGGTAAAACGTGCGCAGCCGCTCCACAGCGCCGGTTTCTGCAGCGAGTCCTTCGAAGGTGAAATTAAGCGGCTGGCTATAGGGAACTGAGGTTAGAAGGAAGCGGATCGCGGAGGCTTTGTATCCTTTGAGCAACAGGTCGCGGAGCGTATAGAAATTGCCCTCCGATTTCGACATCTTGCGGCCTTCGACTAGCAAAAAACGGATATGAAACCAATGCCGTGCAAAGTTATTGTGGGTCGCCGACTCTGACTGTGCGATCTCGTTCTCATGATGCGGGAACATGAGGTCTTCTCCGCCCGCATGCAGGTCGAACGACTCGCCAAGATACTCCATTGCCATCGCTGAACACTCGATATGCCAGCCCGGGCGCCCTGGGCCTAGATCGGTTTGCCAGTGATATTCACCGGGTTTGGGCGCTTTCCAGAGCGCGAAGTCGCGTGCCGAATCCTTGTCGTATTCGTCCACGTCGACGCGCGCACCGTCAGCGATGCCGGTGAAGTCTTTCTTCGATAACTTGCCGTATTCAGGGAATCCGGCGATGCGAAAATACCAGGAGCCGTCGTTTGTTTTATATGCTAGGCCCTGTTCGGCGAGCCGCTGAATGAGTGCAACCATCTCAGGAATGTGTTCGGTCGCACGGGCGACAATTTCCGGATGTTCTACGGAAAGCGCGTCCAAATCCTCAAAAAAAGCTTTTTCATAGCGCGGTGTGTATTCGCCGATGGGAACGCCTGCCGCTGCAGCATTGCGGATAATCTTGTCATCCACGTCTGTGATGTTCATGACGTGACGCACATTCGTGCCTTGCAATTCGAGCACGCGGCGGAGTATGTCTACATGCAGAAAGGTGCGGAAGTTGCCAATGTGGCCGTAGTCATACACGGTGGGACCACAGGCATAAATGCGAAGGGCTTCCCCGTCGGCAGGTAGGAGTTCTTCGATGGCGTTCGTGAGGGTATTGAAAAGGCGAATGGTCATTCGTGCGGTTTGCGGCTGCTTCGAGTTCACCAGCGATTTTACCAGTTGCAAGTTTCAGCGTCCGAGTGTGAGGGATGGTTCGGCGGAGAGTCCCGCAGGCGCGAATTCGCCTTCAAGGAGTTTTGGCCATGCAGCCGCAGCCACCATAGCCGCATTGTCGGTCGAGAGCGCAAGCGACGGAAAAACGATAGGCAGGCCCCGCTCAGCCGCTTGCGCCGTAAAGCGCACTCGCAGTTCGCGGTTAGCGGCAACTCCCCCTGAGATGAGGACACTGGCCGCATCAAATGCCTCCGCCGCCTGGAAAGTCTTGCGGCGCAGGTCGTCCACGACCGCACGCTGAAAAGAAGCGATCAGGCCCAAAGTCTCTCCGTCGCAAAGCAAAAGCGCGTCAGTAGGGCCGGCCTCCGGGATTTGTGCCAGAGAGCGGCGCCGCGCTTCAATCGATGCAGCCATGTCATGCGTCTGCACGTAACGCAGCACGGCTGTCTTGATGCCGCTGAATGAAAAAAGGAATTTGCGTGCCGGATCATCGTGCCAAACATCTTTCCGGTGGGCCTTTGGCTTGATCTGCGAGAAGGAAAACGGAACAGCCTTCGGATCGCCGTGGGCGGCGAGTGCGTCAATCCAGGGGCCGCCCGGATAGCCAAGACCCAGCAGCTTGGCTACCTTGTCGAAGGCTTCTCCCGCTGCATCGTCGAGGGTTCGTCCGACATTTTTGTAATGCCACGATTCTCCATGGCGGCGACACAGATAGAGGTGGGTATGCCCGCCTGAGACGACAAGTGCGAGTGCAGGCAATCGAAGCGATGGCCAGCCGGAACCGGCAGAGAGCTCGGCTTGCTCCAAAAGTACAGCATGGATGTGGCCTTCAAGATGATTGACCGCGATGAGTGGCTTGTTGAGCGCGAAGGCGAGCGACTTTGCGTAGGTGATGCCGACGAGCAGCGCTCCGGCCAGCCCCGGACCCTCGGTTACGGCAATTGCGTCCAGATCGTGGAAAGAGATGTCTGCCTCGGCGAGTGCGGTGCGGACGACAGGGACGATGTTGCGCAGGTGCTCTCGGGATGCCAGCTCGGGGACGACTCCCCCGTACGGGGCATGTGTGGCAATCTGCGAGGCGACCACGTTCGACAGCGTTTCAGAGCCGCGCCGGACGACGGCTGCTGCGGTTTCGTCGCAGGAGCTTTCTATGCCGAGGATCAATCCGGTGCCCATCTTTCTATGATAGAGGACAGGGATAAAGTAGAGAGTAGTGCAGAAGAGTACAGCACAAATCGCGGCCGAAGCCATTGTCGGGAAATTGCGCGGAGAGGGATATGACGCATACTTTGCCGGTGGTTGCGTGCGCGATCTGCTTCTGGGTCGCGTACCGAAGGATTTCGATGTCGCGACGAGCGCGCGTCCTGATGTCGTGCTCGATCTATTTCCGCGGACATTTGCCGTAGGCGCGCATTTTGGCGTGGTTCTCGTTGCCGACGAGATCGATGGAGAGGAAATTGTCACCGAGGTGGCGACGTTCCGCAGCGATGGAGCGTACTCCGACGGACGGCGTCCGGATGAGGTGCGCTTCTCGAACAGTGCAGAGGAAGATGTCGTTCGCCGAGACTTCACGATCAACGGCATGCTGCTTGATCCGCAGGTGCTCGACGAGATGGGTGATTTTGCACAGGCAACGCTCGACTTTGTGGGCGGACGCGCCGATCTTGCTGCTGTCATCGTCCGCGCGATCGGCGATGCGGGGACGCGCTTTGCCGAAGACAAGTTGCGAATGCTGCGCGCAGTGCGGTTTGCGGCCCGTTTTGAATTTGTCATCGAACCGGTTACAGAAGCAGCCATTCGCAAGCATGCCGAAGGCATCGCCCAGGTTAGTTGCGAACGCCTCCGAGACGAGCTGACGCGCATGCTGACAGAAGGCCATGCGCGGCGGGCTTTTGAGCTGCTCGACCAGACTGGACTGCTCAAGCAGGTGCTTCCTGAGATTGACCGCCTTCATGGGGTAGAGCAGCCGCCTCAGTATCATCCCGAAGGCGACGTATGGATACATACACTGTTGCTGCTGGAGAAGCTGCCTGAGGGCGTATCGCCGACGCTTGCCTGGGGCGCTTTGCTGCACGATGTGGGCAAACCCGCTACGTTTGAGCGCGCTCCGGACAGGATCCGGTTCAATGGGCACGTGGAAGTAGGCGTGCGCATTGCGGCGGAAATCTGTCGCAGGCTGCGATTCTCAAATGAAGAAACGGCTCAGATTCTATCCCTCGTCGAAAACCACATGCGGTTTGGAGATGTGGAGCGCATGAAGGAGTCGACTCTCAAGCGGTTCTTTCGGCTCCCGCGCTTTCCGGAGCATCTTGAGCTGCATCGTATCGACTGCCTTTCGAGTCACGAAGATTTGACGCTCTACGATTATGCGAAGCGGCGATATGAGGCAGTTCCGGAAGAGGAGGTCCGGCCGAAGCTGCTGGTTACGGGCGAGGACCTGATCGCTGCCGGGTACCGTCCGGGGCCACGCTTCAAAGAGATACTCGCCGCAGCAGAAGACGCGCAGCTTGAGGGGCATATCATGTCCAAGGACGAGGGACTCGCGTTCGTTCGGGCGGCCTTCCCTGTGGGTACCCCTTCCCCCCTGGGTGGGTAGCCTCTTTCCTTTATTTTCAATGAGATAGCGGGGGATCATCCCCGCTATCTCATTGATTCTTCAACTGGTTAGATCGATTCTAGTGTTTTCAATGACTTACAGGGTAATCGGTTCCGCCTATTACCTTCTCCGCGGAACATTCCCTGGACTCTCTATTTCAGGATAGCAATTTTGGGCATAATAGTACGCCAAGTTTCTTGCCCATTTAATTTGTTTGAAATGTGCGGGTTGCAGGATTTTTGGGTGGCTTGGGGGCTTGACAAGGTTTTTGGGGGCGCGGAATATGAAGGTCGTGAATGGCAGTCCAGACCCCAAGCATGTCAGCACATCATATGTTGAGCGCCAGAATCTAATGATGCGGATGGGAATGCGGCGCTTTACTCGCCTGACAAACGGATTCTCCAAGAAGATCGAGAACCACGCCCACAAAGTCGCTCTGCACTTTCTGTATTACAACTTCGGGCGAGTCCATAAAACGCTTCGCGTCACGCCTGCGATGGAAGCCGGGTTATCCGATCACGTCTGGAGCTTTGAGGAAATAGCGGTTCTGGCAAACTGATCTATTCCTTCTGGACACTTTTCCGCATAGCTTCAACTAAAGCATGATATTTGGGAGACTGCGCTGCTTCCGTTAGAGTCTCCCACTTTCCTTGGCAAATGTCGTTCAGTCTATCAAGTAGCTTCCGTATTTCTTCAGCCTCAGTTGACATATTCCATACTCTCCTAGCACTAGAGACGTTTCCTGAAGATCATAAATGCAGATTCCAAACTGAGACAATACCGAAAGGGATTGTTGATGGCAGGGTCAATCGATAGACTTGCCGGAATGAAAAGACCCGGGCTGTATTTCGCATCTCTTTTGTTACTTCTGCCTGTGAATGGTGCCAATGGCAGTGTTCCCGATACCTACAAAGGCCAACCGTTTCAGGATGCGGCGCATACGACGGGTCCGCAGGTGATTCCGGGACGGGTGCAGGCGGCGTTGTATGACCTGGGTGGCGAGGGTGTTGCCTATCACGATGTGGACGCGATTAACCATGGCAGCGGGGAGTTGAATTACCAGCCGGGACACTGCGAGGAGGGCGTTGCCGCCTCCATCTGCCACTTTCGCGAGAAGGAAGGGGTCGATATCTCCTATGTAAAGAAAGGCGCAGACCTGCGGCACCAGGCCCCGGTGATGCCGGAATGGCAGCAGCTGTATATCGGCTGGTCGGCGGATGGCGAGTGGACGAACTACACGGTGGATGTGAAGAAGGCCGGGACGTACCGGATTGTCACCATGTACTCGAAAACTCCGCAGACGGTCCGGTTTTCGCTGAACGACAAGCCTGCGGCAGAGTGCACATTGCCTGCGTATCCGCTATGGCACGATCCGGATTGGATGATCTGGCATACCTGGAACAAGGCCGATTGTGGAGAGATCACTTTTCCGGAGGCGGGTCTGCAACTGCTGACGCTGCATTACAAGAGCGGGAATAATTTTGCTTATTTTGATTTTGTGCCTGCGGGGAAGTGAGGCTGGGTCGCGCTGTGAAGGAAGTCTGACTTTGGAATTCCCTGCACGCGAAATCCGCGTGCAGGGGCCGGTTTCGGTCGCGAGAGGGCATTCTGCGTACGTCCGGAAAATGTGCTTGACTCAGTCCGGCAGCGCCAATAGATTGGCTCCTAAATTTACCGGACCCTAATTTACCGGACTCTGGTTCCGAGGTGATGATGAAAGTATCCCGAGCGGCCCTCCTGCTTGTTTCCACTATCTTTCCATTGATTTCCACAGTCGTTCCTGCGCAACGCCAGTCCTTTGCTCCTGACCATCCGCGCATGGTGGGTTATTTGCCCGAATGGATGATTTACAGCGGTTACTACCCGAAAAATCTCGCAACCAATGGGTCGGCGAAACAGCTTACGCATATTCTTTATGCGTTCGCTAATCTTCCCGCGCCGGGCTCTCCCGGAGCGGGCACCTGCCAGCTTGGCGATCCATGGGCGGATTATGAGACGCCGGTAAGCGCAGCGGACAGTGTCGACGGCGTAGGTGATACCAATACGAACGGGCTGCAAGGCAATTTCAACCAGCTTCTGAAGCTGAAGAAAAAATACCCCAATCTGCGAGTGCTGATTTCGATCGGTGGATGGTCGTGGTCGAGCGGCTTCTCCGCTGCGGCAAGCACGGATGCCTCACGGAAAGCATTTGTGTCTTCCTGCATTCAAACTTTTATCGCCGGACAGTTCACCGACCCGCTGGATTACAACGTGACGCAGCCCGGCATCTTTGACGGAATTGACATTGACTGGGAATACCCGGGTGCTTGCGGCAACACCTGCTCCTACAGCCCGAACGACACGGAAAATTTTACTTTGCTGATGCAGGAGTTTCGCCGTCAGCTCGATGCAATGACTGCCGTAACTCACAAGCAGTATGACCTGAGCATTGCCGCGCCCGCCGGCGCAGAAGACTACTCGCTGATCCAGTTGGGCGAGGTGCAGAAGTCTCTCACATTTATCAACCTGATGACGTACGACCTGAATGGCGCGTGGAATAATTACGCCGATCACGCGGCGCCCCTGTTCACCGCGCCGAACGATCCGATCGCGGCAGACAAAGGAAACAGTTTGGCCGGTGCAGTTACCGCCTATCTAAAGGCGGGTGTGCCGGCACAAAAGATCAATGCCGGTATTCCGTTCTATGGGCATGGATGGGTCGGTGTTCCGGCGAAAAACCACGGGCTGTATCAATCGGCAACGGGTGGTGCACCCGACGATCAGGCCAACTATAATGTGCTCAAAACGCTTACCGGTTTCAACAGTTACTATGACCCGCTGAGCGGCATGGCGCACTGGATCTACAGCCCGTCTACGCAGACGTTCTATTCCTATGACGACGAAATCACCGTGTTTACCAAGGCTCTGTATATCCGCACGGAGCACCTGGGCGTCGCGATGTTCTGGGACGTTACAGGCGATGACACGCAGGGAACGCTTCTGCACTCGGTCTATGCAGGGTTGCAGACATGGTAGCGTGGCGGGGTGGAGAAGAAATTTGATGCATGTATGTTCCCCCACTCCTGGCGCAGGGGTGGGGGAACACTCTATCGGTGTCAGATTTTCAGAATGAAGAATGAGTAGAATGCTCAGTATTTAACGATCAGATCGCTGATTTCAGACAACGAAGATGTCTCTGCGGCGAAGGTGAAGGTTCCTTTTTCTTTGATCTCACGTGATGCGCTAATGAAAGCTGTCAGGGCGGCTCGGCTGAGGGCTGAGCCGACGCTGATGCGGCGCACTCCCAGGGCTGCCAGTTCGGCAACGGAGAATTGGGCCGCTCCTTTTAATCCTGCCAATACATTTACCGGTTTTTTTACAGACGCGCAGAGGGTACGAATATCTTCGGCGCGGGTGATGCCGGGGGCGTAGAGGACTTCGGCCCCGGCTTTTTCGAAGGCTTGCAGGCGCCGGATGGTGTCGTCGAGGTCAGGGTTGCCGTGGAGATAGTTCTCGGCGCGAGCGACGAACATAAAGGGGAAGGGCAGGGCGCGGGCTGCTTCCGCGGCTGCCGCGACGCGCGCGACAGCGTGTTCGAAAGAGTAAATGGGACCAGCCGGGTCGCCGGTGGCGTCTTCGATGGAGCCGCCGACCAAACCAGCTTCTGCGGCGAGGCGGATGGTTTCGGCGACGGCTTCGGGGGAGTGGCCGTATCCATTTTCGAGATCGGCTGCTACCGGAAGATGGGTCGCGTCGACAATGGACTTGGCGTTGGCCAGAGCTTCGTCGCGGGTGATACTGGCGGTTCCGTCGCGGCGGCCAAGGGTGATCGCCAGGCCACCGCTCGTGGTCGAGAGAGCTTGAAAGCCGAGAGCGGTGAGAATGCTTGCGGTACCCGCGTCCCACGGATTGGCGACGATTAGGGGGTCAGGACCATTGTGGAGGGACTGAAAGACGGAGGCTTTTTCGGCTTGGTTGGGCATGGGTCGAGTTTACCGAAGGACTTCGTCGGGCGGAGGAACATGAGATGAGCAGTGGAGGAAATCAGGGTGGAGAGGATCATGCCGTCCCACACTTCGCTGCGCGAAGTGTGGGACACCTTTTTTGGGGCTGACGCCTAAGCATGCTGCGCTGAGGATGGCAGTTTTTATCCCGGATCGTTACTGCGTGGCTGCTGTAGGCGGCCCTTGTTGCTGACTCTCTGGGGGCGGGGCCTCGCCATGCGGTGGTGCCGGCGCTTTGGGGCGGTTGGTGAGTTTGAAGCCGTCGCGGATGACGTAGAAATTCTGCTCCGGCAGATCCGCTTCGAGCAGTTTGCCATCGGTTGAGTAGAAGAGCTCGATGGTGATGGCGTTCTGCGAGCTGATGGCGGCGCTGGTATATCGAACGTGCACGGGCTGGCCATTCAGGCGGCCTTGCATATCTGGTTTTGGGGAAAACTTTACCGGCACCAGGAAGCCATTCTCTTTGGGGATGAGCGCCCAGGAGTTAGAAGGAGAACGCATGGCGACCTGCGCGAGCAGCATGTAGCCCGCCGGATCGAGGTCGGTGAGCATGACGGTATTGAGGTCGCGATCGATGGCATTCTGTTCCTGCTGGCCATTGGCGGAGATGTCGAGTTTGAACTGGCGGCCGGTGGGATCAGATTTGAGGCCAAAGCTGACGGCTTTACCGTTGACGACTCCGCTGAGCTGGGCAGCGATGAGATTGAGAGAGGTGTCGACCTTCTGCGTATTGGAGAAGGCGTAGCTGAATTTACTCTCGGTCATCTTGCCGTTCGAGGTGAGGATGTATTTGTTGGGCGCGTTCTGGATGGTGTAGCTGGCTGCGCCCAGATCTTTACCGTCCTGCTGGATGGTGTAGCTGACGGTGCCCGGGTTAAGTGCTGCGGTCTGCGCAAAGGATGCGGAAGTGAGGGCAGCGGCGCAGAGAAAAAGGTTCAATCGCTTCATTGCTGGAGTGTTTTCCTCCCTAAAAGATTAAACACAGGTTGCGGGAGAAAGTAGCGGGTAAGGTGCGCGCTTTGCGTGGACTGAGACACAGCTTCGTTGCGGGTCCTTCGGCTTCACTCAGGATACATTTTTTTTACTCTAACGAAATACCCCACCTCAGCTTCGCGAAGGTGGGGTACGTGGTTTATCGCTAGCCCTGAGCCCTATTTTTGGGCATGGTCGAAGCGCTTGTTGATTTCCTCCCAGTTGACGGTGTTCCACCAGGCGGCGAGGTAGTCGGGACGCTTGTTCTGATACTTCAGATAATAGGCGTGCTCCCAAACGTCGTTCCCGAGGATGGGATGGTGGCCCTGCGAGAGGGGCGAGTCCTGGTTGGCGGTGGTAGTGATTTTGAGTTTGCCGCCGTCCCACAAGAGCCAGCCCCAGCCGGAGCCGAATTGCTTGGCTGTGGTCTCGTTGAACTGCTTCTTGAAGGCTTCGAAGTCGCCGAAGTCTTTGCGGATCTGCTCGGCGATACGGCCTGTTGGCTCGCCGCCGCCGCCGGGCTTCATGATCGTCCAGAACATGGTGTGATTGACGTGGCCGCCACCATTGTTGCGCACGGCGCTACGAACGTCTTCCGGAACATTATTCAGATTGCGAAGCAGGTCTTCAGCCGTGTGCTTGGCGAGGTCAGGATGCTTCTCGATAGCCGCGTTGAGATTGGTGATATATGCCTGATGATGCTTGTCGTGGTGAAGCTTCATCGTGGCTTCGTCGATGTAGGGTTCGAGAGCGGAATAGTCATACGGTAGAGGTGGGAGTTCGTGTGCCAAAGCTTTCCTCCTGGTACTGTTTGTGTTCTATGGTCACGATGGACCGTGAATGTCTCGGGTTAGGTGAACCCTGTGTGCGTCCTCAATCATAAGGGATGCGGGAAGCTGGTGTTTGGGTACAGGGAACCGGAGGAAGAAATTTTATTCGTGTTGAAACAGCCATTGCCTTAGCTTCGCGAAGGTGGGATGCCCGGGGAAAGGGCGAGATTGTGCTTTCCCACCCTTTCACAACTGGCGGTACATGACGAAGGCGTCGATGTAGCCTTGCGTCGGGTGGTGGAAGGCGCCGGGCAGACGGCCCATGATTTCGAAGCCGAATTTCTGCCAGAGGCGGATTGCTCCTTCATTGCTGCTGATCACGATATTGAATTGCATGGCGCGGAAGCCGCGGTTGCGGGCGTGGTCCAGGGAGTGGGTACACATGGCGCTGGCGATGCCGCGGCCCGTGGCTGTGGGTGCGGTCATATATCCGCAATTGGCGACATGGCTGCCCCCGCCTTGTTGATTCGCACGAAGATAATAGGTGCCGAGAATTTCTCTTTTGCCTTCTCCATCTTCTTCCGCAACAAATACGTCGTGATGGGGTGCATACCAATAGCGGAGGGCTTGCTCGCGGGTGAAGTCACGCGGGAGGGTATAGGTTTCCCCTGCGCGGATGGTGGGTTCTAGAATTTTCCATACTGCGTCCGCATCCAGACTTGAAGAAGGACGAATTGAAATCATGACGTTAGAATAGCCATTCGACGCGATACGGGACGCATTTCTATTGTTTCGATACACTCATAAGAAGTGCTTTGTGGATGCTGTTCCATGGGGCAAGGGGGAACGGTTGGAGTCATTTTCCTTAAGGGCAAAGCGCTTCGGTTCCTGCTGTGTTTAAGGCACGGTTAAGCCGTGCCTCCTCGAAGAAGCAAAACCCTGGTGAGCGGCGTCAAGCTTCTTGCCATCAGAGACTGCTAGAGACTTTCTGAGTTTGGGGCGTTCACGTATAACCCGTCGGCAACTTTTGCGCACCGCTGGGGCCTCTGGCATGCTGGTGCTTGGTGCGCCCGCTGTCAGCGTAGCTGAGGGTTTCCAGAATCAACAACAGGCTCCACCGGTGAAACCGGGACAGGAGCCGACGACCGAGGCGCAGGCGGCGCAGCAGTTTCAGCGCGGTACGGGCGTCTTCATCAACCGGCCGCTGACCCAGGTATCAAAGCAGGCCGATGCGCTGCTCGATGATCTGGAAGGGCGCGCGTGCGATTTCTTTTACAACGAAGCAAGTCCTAAGACGGGACTGGTGCGCGACCGGACTCCTGCGGCTGGTCGGTCCTTGAGCCGGGTGGCCAGTATTGCGGCTACGGGCTTCGGACTGAGTGCGATGTGTATTGCGGCGAAGCGGAATTATCTGCCGAAGCTGCAATGCGAGCAGCGCGTCGAGAAGACACTGGCGTTTCTGCTGGAAGATTGCCCGCATGAACACGGATTTCTATACCACTTCATCGACATTGAAAGTGGACAGCGCATGTTCGGCAGCGAGCTGTCGTCCATCGATACGGCTCTGTTGCTGTGCGGGGTGCTGCTGTGCCGCCAGTATTTTGCGGGCAATACGCGCATCGAGGCGCTGGCGACGACCTTTTACCGGCGTATTGACTGGGATTGGATGCTGAATGGAGGCACCACGCTTTCGATGGGGTGGCTTCCGGATCAGGGTTTCCTGAAACATCGCTGGGACATCTATGCCGAGCTGATGACGATGTATCTGCTGGCGATTGGATCGCCGACGCATCCGATCACAGCGGATACCTGGAACGTACTGCAGCGGCCATTGGTGCAGTTCGGCGGCATCGATTACATCAGTGGATTGGCACCGCTCTTCATTCACCAGTATGCGCATGCATGGTGCGACTATCGCGACCAGCGCGACCTGCATACGAACTACTTCACCAACTCCATTGCCGCGACGCGCGTGCATCAGTTATGGTGCCTCACGCTGGGAGCAAAATTTTCGTGGATCGATCAGGATCTGTGGGGGATTACAGCATCGGATTCGCGGGATGGGTACCGCGTGTGGGGCGGCCCTCCGGCGATGGGCCCTTTGGATGGCACGGTGGTGCCGTCGGCATGTGCGGGATCGCTGCCATTTCTACCGGCGGAGTGCTCCCATGTGCTGCTCAATATACGCCAGAAATATGGGGATAAAGTCTGGACACGATATGGATTTGTGGACGCATTCAACCCTAAGGCAAACTGGTTCGCGCCGTATATCCTCGGAATCAATCAGGGGATCAGCGTGTTGATGGCGGAAAATTTGCGGTCGGGGTTTGTGTGGGAATACTTTATGAAGAACCGCGAACTGGCGCACGCGATGCGCGAAGTGCAGTTTCATCCAGACCCGGATGCGAATACGCAGGTGCTTTGAGCGAGTTGGGGTGCAGATCACTAATTGAAATTGAGAGTGTGCCGCTTATTTCGTTTATGCTTTTCCCACTTTTGCTTCTACCGCAGCACGCGAAAATCGCGCGTACCGGAGACTCCGGCTGCGCAAAGGATGAAGCATCATTTTGAGTGAACTGTCACCTTTTTCCATATTTTTTATCTAACTGGAGTAAATTGCTAATTCCGGGGGTATAGGAGAGGATGTTGACGCGATGACGGTACTAGCGCCGCATTATAAGTGGATCGATGGGCAAGGAATGGCATTTGGCGCACCCGGGCTTGAGCCCCGTTGGACTTCAAGTGCGAAGGATACGGTGGGAACGGCTTATTCGGCATCGAGCAGGGCTTGGTATACCGTATCGCACGGCATTTTGAACGAGGTCTACTATCCGACGATCGATCGGCCGCAGATTCGCGATATGCAGCTGCTGATCACCGATGGCGAAACGTTCTTTCATGAGGAACGGCGCGACCTAGATCATGAATTCGAATATGTCGATTCCGATTCGCTGGCGGTAAAAGTATGCAACCGCGACCGCAAGGGGCGTTATTCGATCACGAAGGTCATCATCAACGATCCGCATTATCCGGTGGTTCTGACGCAGGTCTCGATCGAGGGTAAGAAGGATCTGCTGGACCGCCTGAAGGTCTATGTACTGCTCTCGCCGCATATTGAAGGCGGAGGCATGGGAAATAATGCCCGCATCGCCGAGGTTGCCGGCAAGCGCGTAGCGGTGGCGTGGAAAAACCACACATCGGTGGCATTGGCGACCGATTGCGGATTCGACCGTGCGAGCTGTGGGTATGTGGGAGCCAGCGATGGCTGGCAGGACCTTCGTTACGGTTTCCAGATGGACTGGGAATTTGGCTCGGCGCTTGAGGGCAATGTTGGCGTCACTGGCGAGATCAAAGTGCACCGGGTACGCAGTTTTACTGTAGCGCTGGGATTTGGCGAGGGGCATCATGCCGCACTTTCAGCGACGATGGGCGCGTTGTCCAAGCCATTTGAAGAGCATCTGAAGCGGTTTATTGAGCAGTGGCGCCGGGCCGAGAGTCCGCGCGAGCTGATTGCCGCCTCGGCCGATGGCGGCAGACTGATGCAGATCAGCCACAATGTCATTCTCGCGCATGAGGACAAGACGTATGCGGGCGCATTCATTGCGTCCGCATCGATTCCATGGGGCTACGCCAAAGGCGATGACGACCTTGGCGGATACCATCTGGTCTGGACGCGCGACATGGTGCAGAGCGCAACTGCCCTGCTGGCCTGCGGACGCGTTGAAACAGCTCGGCGCGCGCTGGTGTATCTTGCCTGCACGCAGAAGCCGGATGGCAGTTTTGCGCAGAATTTCTGGATTGATGGGACACCTTACTGGACGGGAATTCAGCTGGATGAAGTGGCGTTTCCGATCATGCTGGCGTGGCGTCTATGGAAGCTCAATGGGCTGGGCAAGTTTGACATCGTTCCCTTCGTGGAGCGGGCAGCGGGTTTTCTGGTGCGCTATGCTCCGGTGAGCCAGCAGGAGCGATGGGAAGAAGCGCCCGGGTACTCGCCTTCCACTCTGGCAGCGGTGATTTCAGGATTGATTTGCGCGGCAGACATTGCGCGCGCGCATGGTTCGACAGAATTGGCTCAATTTTTGGAAGAGCAAGCAGATTGGCTCGAGAGCCATCTGGAAGACTGGACGGTGACGAATAACGGTGTGCTCGATCCGGAGGTGAAACGGCACTATATGCGGATTCGGCCACCGGAGTGCGGCGAACCTTATGCGCACGAGGAATGCGGCAAGGAAATGGTGCGTATCGCGAATGGACGCCCGGGTACGAACAACGAGTTTGAAGCCCGCGAAATTGTGGATGGCGGCTTCCTTGAACTGGTGCGGTACGGCGTGCGGCGCGCAGACGATCCCCTGATTGTAGACACGCTGAAGGTCATCGATAAGGTATTAAAGGTCGATACGCCGTATGGCCCGTGTTGGTATCGCTATAATCACGACGGCTATGGGCAAAGGGAAGACGGCGGTCCGTTCCAGGGATGGGGCAAGGGACGGCCATGGCCTTTGTTGACCGGCGAGCGGGCGCACTATGAGCTGGCCGCAGGACGCGATGTGCGGCCGTATATCCAGACGATCGAGAAATTTGCCTCGACTGGCGGTATGCTTCCCGAACAGATATGGGAAGAGCCGGATCGGTACGGACTCGTGTTTGGCTGTCCTGCCGGCGCGGCCATGCCCCTGGTATGGGCACACGCCGAGTATCTTAAGCTGTTGCGTTCGGTAACAGATGGCCGTGTATTTGACCGCATTTCAGTGGTTGAGGAACGATATGGCAAGGGCAGCAGAACGAGCTCTATTGAGGTTTTCAAGTTGCGACGGCTTGTCAATAAGATTCAAGCCGGAAAGACGCTGCGAATTACCGCGCACAACCGCTTCAGGGTAATCTGGACGACGGATAGCTGGAAGACAAACCAAGTGACAGACAGCGTTACCGTGAGCCATGCGGGGTCCTTCGCAGATATACCGACGGCAGCAAAGCAGAGCGGCGCAGTTTCGTTTACTCTTTTGTGGGTAGAAGAAAACCGATGGGAAGGGCGCAATTTCGATGTGGAAATTGAGGCAGCGTCCTGAGTTCGTGTGGTAACGGTAAGCATCGATACGAAGAAGATTGGCAACTGAAGCAAACTGCAGGTCCCTCCGCTTCGCACGCCAGAGACGACGTGCTCCGGTCGGGATGACAATTACCAGGTTATTTTCGAGCAAGGAATGACATCTTTGGGGTGCGTTGCGGATTTGCAGATCGCACCTCACCCAGGCCGAAATTCTTATGGAGCGTGAAGTTATGAGCGAACTGGATCAGCTTTCGATTAATGCACTTCGTTTTCTTGCAGTCGATGCCGTCGATAAGGCGAAAAGCGGCCATCCGGGCGCGCCGTTAGGCGATGCGCCGATTGCGTACCTGCTCTTCCACAAATACATGCGGCACAATCCGAAGAACTCGCACTGGCCGAACCGCGACCGCTTCGTGCTTTCGAACGGCCATGCTTCGGCGCTGCTGTATGGCGTGCTGCATCTTTCCGGCTACGACCTGAGCATTGAGGACCTGCAACAGTTCCGGCAGTATGGGTCAAAGACGCCGGGGCATCCGGAGCGTGGCGACACGGATGGCGTGGAAGTCACGACCGGACCGCTGGGACAGGGTCTCGCCATGTCGGTCGGGCTTGCCATCGCGGAGAAGCATCTAGCCGCTGTCTATAACCAGCCGGGCTTCGACATTGTCGATCACTATACCTATGGCCTCTGCGGCGATGGCGACTTGATGGAAGGCATCTCGCATGAAGCGGCATCGCTGGCCGGAACGCTGAAGCTGGGTAAGCTGATCTTCTTCTACGACGACAACCAGATCTCGCTCGATGGGCCAACGGAGTTGTCATTCACCGAGGATGTCGAGAAGCGTTTCGAGGCCTATCACTGGCATGTACAGAAGGTGGCGGACGGCAACGATCTCGATGCGATTTCAAAGGCACTGGAAGCGGCCAGAGCGGTGACGGACAAGCCATCGATCATTGCGGTGCGGACGGTGATCGGCTACGGTAGCCCGATTGCGGGCACGAACAAAGTGCATGGCGAGGCTCTGAAGCCTGAAGAGGCGATCGAGACCAAGAAGAACCTTGGCTGGCCTGCGGATAAGTTTTTCTATGTGCCGGATGAGGCGCAGAAGAACTGGTCGACGATTCTGGATCGTGGCGCAAAGTACGAGCAGGAGTGGAAAGCGCTTTTCGCCGAGTATAAGAAGAAGTTTCCGGAGCTGGCGGCTGAGTTTGAGCGTACACAAGCGGGCAAACTGAAGGATGGCTGGGAGAAGACGATACCAACATTCCCGACGGAAAAGCCGATGGCGACGCGCAATGCCGGCAACGCAATTATGAATGCGTTTGCCAAGGACGTGCCGGAGTTGATTGGCGGCGCGGCTGATCTGACGTCTTCGACGAAGACGATCCTGAAAGATGGCGGGAATTTCCATCTCGATCCCAAGGGCCGGAACATCTGGTTCGGCGTGCGCGAGTTTGGCATGTGCGCGGCGGTGAATGGGATGGCGGCGCATGGCGGCCTGATTCCTTACGGTTCGACGTTCTTCACCTTCTCTGATTACTGCAAGTCTGCGCTGCGGATGGCGGCGATCATGCACACGCAGTCGTTGTTCATTTTCACCCACGATTCGATTGCGCTGGGCGAGGACGGTCCGACGCACCAGCCGATCGAGCACCTGATGATGCTGCGCGCGGTACCGTTCCTGACGGATTTCCGTCCGGCGGACGCGAATGAGACGGCGGCGGTGTGGCGGCTGGCGCTGGAGCGCAAGAGTCCTTGCTTCATGGCTCTGTCGCGGCAGGACTTGCCGATTCTCGACCCAGGGAAGCACAACATTTATGAAGGCGTGAAGCACGGCGCATACATTGTGGAGCAGGGCAGCGATGCGCCAGACCTGTTGATCGTGGCTACGGGCGCTGAGCTTTGGCCATCACTGGATGCCGCAGCTGCTTTAAAAAAGGAAGGCGTAACGGTACGCGTCGTTTCGATGCCGAGCTGGAAGATTTTTGAAGAGCAGAGCGCGGAGTACAAGGCCTCGATTTTCCCGGACCATCTGCCAAAACTGGCGGTTGAGGCGGGCAGTCCGATCGGTTGGTGGAAATATGTAGGACGGCATGGCGATGTGATTGGCCTGGAACGCTTCGGCGCATCGTCTCCGGGAAAGAAGGCACTCGAGGAATTGGGTTACGGCGTAAATAACATCGTGAGTCGTGCCCAAGCACTCCTGGAAAGCGCAAAGAAGTCCGAAGCAGCGCTGGCGGGGAAGTAACGCAATGAAGTTGGCGATTGCAGCAGATCACGCGGGCTTTCCCTTAAAAGAGGAGGTCCGCGGCTATCTGGAACGTCTGGGGCACGAAGTCATCGATCTGGGCGCATACAACGCGGAGCCATCCGATTATCCCGACTTTGCGGAGGCGGTAGGCAAAACGCTGGCTGCGGGACGCGTCGAGCGTGGCATTCTAATTTGCGGCAGCGGCGTGGGTGTAAATGTAGCGGCAAACAAGATGCCAGGCGTTCGCGCCAGCATGTGCCATGATACCTACTCCGCGCACCAGGGGGTGGAGCACGATGATATGAACGTGCTCGTGCTGGGCGCGAGAATTATTGGGACAGCGCTGGCTTTCGATCTGGTCGCAGCTTATTTGAACGCGAAGTTTCAGAAGCAGGAAGAGCGTTTTGTGCGCAGGCTGAACAAGATGAAAGCGATTGAGGCGCGCAATATGCCGGAAGCCGCAAAATTGGAAAATCATTCCTTTAAGTAAATCGACGAAAGAGAAGCACGGCGGGCGCACGAATGGCTCAGGAGCTGCAATGACGACCATCACTACCATTTTGTGGGACGTTGGCGGAGTCTTGCTAACGAATGGCTGGGACCACGAGGAGCGCGCCGCGGTGCTTTCGCATTTTGGAGTCGACCGCGAGGCCTTTGAGCAGCGCCATCCAGACGTGAACGATGTGTGGGAAAAAGGCTTGATAACGGTCGAGGAGTATCTGCAGAAGACTGTGTTCTTTGAGCCTCGTAAATTTACAGCCGACGAATTTGTCGAGGTGATGAAAGCGCAATCGAAAGTGCTGGAAGACAGCGCAATCGAAATCCTTGGTCAACTTGGCGCATCTGATTCATTAGTGCTAGGAATGCTGAACAATGAAGCGCGTGAGCTAAATGACTATCGGATCGAAACCTTTAAACTGCGCAGATTTTTCGACGGCTTTCTGAGTTCCTGCTACGTAGGACTGCGCAAACCCGATACGCGTATGTTCAAGCTTGCATTGGATATACTGCAGCGTGATCCACGGGAGATCGCATTTGTAGATGACCGCCTTGGCAATGTGGAGGCGGCGAATGAAGTGGGCATGCGCGGGATTCACTATGAAGGAGCCGAGTCGTTGAAGCATGAGCTCGAAGCTTTAGGGATCAAGCTCTAACGGGAAGCGCTGATTCGCGGTCTTCGCGCGACGCGAAGGCCAAAACTTTTCCGACCGCATTCGCGATTCTGAGCAATGCGTTTGGTTACCCAGTCAGGAAAGACAAGCAGGAGATCGAATATGGCAACGACGGAAGTAAAGATCGCTCCAGAGGATGTAGAAGCGGCATCGCAGCGGAACGAACGCATTGCCAACCCAGGGGTGGTAGTGATCTTTGGCGCGTCAGGGGACTTGACCAAGCGCAAGCTGCTCCCCGCGCTCTTTCATCTGGAACAACAGGGGTTGCTGCCGAAAGAGTTTGCCATTGTCGGTGTAGCGCGGCGGGATTTGAAGAGCACATTCGCGCCCGATATGAAAGACGGCATCCTGAAGTATGGCGGCGGTAAAGAGGGCGACAGCAAGGTCGACGAGTTCATCAAGAAGGTGGATTATCACGAGATGAACTTTGACGACGATGCCGGCTATGCCGATTTGAAAGCAATGCTTGAGAAGATCGATAAAGAGCATGGAACCCAGGGCAACCGGCTGTTTTATCTCGCGGTGGCTCCTGAATATTTTTCCGACATCATCGATCGGCTGGGCAAGCATGGCATGGCGCACCCTGAGAAAGGCCATGCGCGGGTGATCATCGAGAAGCCATTCGGGCACGATCTGGAATCGGCCAAAGCGCTGAATAATGATGTGAACAAAGTCTTTGATGAAGAACAGATCTTCCGCATCGATCATTATCTCGGCAAAGAGACAGTGCAAAACATCCTGGTCTTTCGCTTTGCCAACGGGATTTTTGAGCCGATCTGGAACCGCAACTACATCGATCATGTGCAGATCACGGCGGCAGAAAACATTGGCATTGAGGGTCGCGGGCCATTCTATGAAAAAGCCGGAGCACTGCGCGATGTCGTGCAAAACCACATGATGGAATTGCTCTCATTTGTGGCAATGGAGCCTCCCGTATCGTTTGAGGCGGCCTCCGTGCGCGGAGAAAAGGTGAAAGTATGGCGCGCGATCAAGCCGATTCCGATTGAGAACACGGTACGCGGCCAGTATGCGCTAGGTACGATGGATGGCCAGCAGGTACAGGGATACCGCGAAGAGGATCGCGTGGACCCGAATTCGACCACGGAGACTTTTACGGCCATAAAACTGGAGATCGAGAACTGGCGCTGGGCCGGTGTCCCGATTTATCTGCGTGCAGGCAAACGGCTGGCAAAACGGGCGACGGAGATCACGATCCAATTCAAGCAACCGCCGCTGTTACTTTTTGACCGCCTCGGTGGCGGGCCGTGCAATGAGATCCAACCGAACCTGCTGATCATCCGCATTCAGCCGGACGAAGGCATCTCGCTACGTTTTGGCGCCAAGGTGCCGGGACCGGATACGAATGTTTGCCCGGTGGTGATGGACTTCCAGTATGCCACCGCGTTTGGTGTGAATTCCGCGAATGGCTATGAGCGGCTGTTGCTGGACGCGATGCTTGGTGACCAGACGCTGTTTGCGCACCGTGATGGCGTAGAGGCGACGTGGGCGCTGTTCACGCCGGTACTGGAGGCATGGACGAAGGCCAAGCCGAGAGATTTTCCCAACTACACCAGCGGTACCTGGGGGCCAAAGGCAGCCGATGGACTGATTGGGCGAGATGGCAGGCAGTGGCACAAAATCTAGAAGTGAGTTTCGATCGGGGACATATGTTTTCCCCAGCTTTCGCAGAGTGCGCGAAGGATGGGGGCACCCGGCTCCGATAGGATTCAAGGGAATTGTGACGCATGGCGAAAAAGATAGCAGTCGAATATCGGATATACGATGGGCCAGACGCGCTGGCATATGCGGCGGCAGAGCATTTTCTGGAGCAGGCACAGCAGGCAGTGAGTGTGCGAGGCAAGGCACGCATCGCCGTTTCAGGCGGCAGCACGCCAAAGCGCACATTTTCACTGCTGGCCAATCCTCAGGAAAAATTTCTGAAGGCGATGCCTTGGCAGCAGCTGGAACTTTTCTTTGTGGATGAGCGCACTGTGCCTCCGGATGACAAAGACAGCAACTACCGCATGACGCGCGAGGCGATGCTGGATAAAGTTCCCCTCAAGGCGGAGCAGGTCTTCCGCATCGAAGGCGAACTGAATCCGCAAGAAGCGGCGGCGCGTTACGAAGCAAAAATTCGCAATCAGTTTCGACTGGAGGGCGCCGAGGTTCCGCGCTTCGATGTACTGCAGCTGGGCATGGGCGATGATGGGCACACGGCGTCGATCTTTCCACACACGGATGCGATTCATGAACTTGGGCGCATTGCCGTAGCCAACCAAGTTCCGCAAAAGGATACGTGGCGCATCACGCTGACATGGCCGGTCATCGTAGAAGCGAGTGAAGTCTTTTTCCTGATCGGCGGTAAGGACAAAGCTGACCCGTTGCATCGTGTCCTGCAAGGGGCCTATGATCCGGAGACGCTGCCGTCGCAGCTGATTCAACCGAAGAACGGCAAATTGCTATTGCTGCTGGACAAAGATGCAGCGGCGTTACTGCCTCCACCGGATGCGAGTGGAGTGGGAAGACTGGAGCTTGCACGATGATTCTCGCCGGGGACGTGGGCGGAACGAAAGTCCACTTGGCGCTTTATGGATTTGAAAAGGGCGAACTGACGCATGTTCGCGACGAGAAGTTTCCTGCGCAGGAATACAAGGGGCTGGACGTTGTTACAAAGAAGTTTCTTGCCGAGAGCGGCAACCCTGAAGTTACCGCGGCGTGTTTTGGCGTGCCGGGGCCGGTGCGGCATGGGCGTCTCAAGCTGACCAATCTGCCGTGGGTACTCGATTGCGCGGAGCTATCGCAGGGACTGGGAATTCAGCACCTTTTTCTTATCAATGATCTTGAAGCAAATGGTTACGGGATCGCGGAGTTGCATGCGGAGCAGATTCACGTACTGAGTGAAGGCGATGCGAGCGCGGTGGGCAATCGAGGATTGGTTTCCGCAGGCACTGGTCTCGGCGAAGCGATTCTGGTCTGGAATGGCAAGATGCATGTGCCGATGGCTTCCGAGGGCGGCCATAGCGATTTTGCTCCGCGCAATGAGATTGAGATTGAATTGTTCCGTTATTTGCAGCGGCAGTTGAACGGGCGGGTGAGTTTTGAGCGTGTTGTCTCCGGCATCGGATTGAAGAATATTTACTCATTCCTGCGCGATGAGAAGGGCATGGATGAACCTTCATGGTTGAAAGACCGTATGCAAAAGGAAGATCCGAACGCCGTGATCGGTGAGGTAGGCGAAGATGGCTCGAATGAGCTTTGCGCGAAAACTCTGGATATTTTTGTTTCCTCATATGGAGCGGAGGCTGGAAATCTTGCTCTGAAAGTATTGTCAGTCAGCGGACTTTATCTGGGCGGCGGCATTGCGCCGAAGATTTTGAAAAAGATGAAAGATGGAACCTTCATGAAGGCATTTACCGACAAAGGACGCCTAAGTGAACTGCTTGTGCACACGCCGGTTCGGATTATTCTGGAGAGCCGCGCTGCATTGATGGGGGCTGCTGCTTATGCGGAAGCACGCGCGGCGGAGATCAGTGGGCAATCGGTGCGTGCAGCTTCTGTGCAGTTTTCCTGAATCGTATGTGGGTTTCCGGACGTCTTGTTGTAGTTGAAGAGGTATAAAGATGACCCATTTTTTTCCGAGGTACTTATTTCTTGCTGCAATATTCTCTCTAGTCCTGGGTGTACCACGCCTCGCCCTGGCGCACGCAGTCCTGATCGAATCGACGCCCTCTGCTCATGCAACGCTCAAGGGACCTGAGATTGCCATTCACCTCAAGTTCAATTCACGCATTGACGGAGCGCACTCGCGTTTGTACCTGGCCGATTCCACCGGCAAAGTGCAGATGCTGACGATTGCTCCCCAGGTTGCTCTCGACACGCTCACCGCACAGAGCATGAAGCTGGCCGCAGGTGCCTATACGATTCGCTGGCAGGCGTTGGCGGGCGATGGGCACATCACACGCGGCGAGATAGTCTTCGCTGTTCAATAGCCTGATTTGATCTGGTTACTGAAAGATTTCGATCTGCTCTCAGTGTTTTTGCGTGCGGCGACACTAGCGCTGGAAGCATTTACGTTGGGTGGCCTGGCATTTCTTCTTGCCGTGGCGCTCCCTTCCCGGATTGATAGTGAGAGCCTTCGCGCGCTGCGCAGGGTAGCCAGCTGGTTTGCCCTTGCGCTATGTATCGCGCAGATACTCTCTGTTGCGACCAGCTCGGCCATTCTCATGGGCGGCTCTGGATTCAGCTTTCGAGACATCGTTACCGCCGATTTCTTTTTTATGAGTACGGCGCTGGGATTGAGTGCGCTCGCGCTCTTTCTATTGCTGCGCGCAACGTCCCGAGCCGCTTTGTTTGCCTGTGCTCCTTTTGCTTTGATGGTATGTGCGGCTTCCGTTGGCATGAGTCACGCGGCAGGTCGGCTCGATCATCGCGAGTTATTGCTGGTGCTGACGGCCTTACATCATGCAGGCACCGCAGCATGGATTGGCGCGATGCCATTTTTGCTGATTGCATTGCGCAATGAGACGAACCAGGCCAGGGCGGCGCGTTATGCCCGGCGCTTTTCTGCGATGGCGATTACCTGTGTCTCACTGCTGGTACTGGGCGGGGTCGGGATGGCTATCTTCTACGTCGGTTCATGGCAGGGCGTGTACGGAACGACCTATGGCGTGATGATGCTGGCGAAAATTTACCTATTGCTGCTGATTCTTGGAATGGGCGCGGGTAATTTCTTCATAGTGCGGCAGATGGAACGCGAGCCTGCTCCTCTGCTGTTGCGGTTACGGCGGTTCAGTGAGGTGGAAATCGGACTGGGTTTTACGGCGATTCTTGCTGCTGCATCGCTTACCTCTCAGCCGCCGGCGGTGGATCTGACCCATGATCGTCTGACCAGCCATGAAATTGTAGAGCGTATGCGTTGGGTGCAGCCTCGTCTGACCAGCCCGCCTCTTGCGGCACTTGTTCCACCCACATCGATTGATATAGCAATTCAGGAGTCATTGTTCAGGAGCGGAACCGCAAATGACGCGAATGACAGTGCGTGGAGCGAATACAACCACCACTGGGCGGGAGTGATTGTTCTGGCTGCTGGATTGCTCGCGCTGCTGGCGCGCTCGCGACGATTCAAGTGGGCACAGCATTGGCCGCTTTTATTCATAGGGTTGGCGGTATTTATCCTGCTGCGCGCCGATCCGGAAAATTGGCCTCTGGGACCGCGTCCGTTCTGGGCCAGTTTTTCTTCGCCAGATGTATTGCAGCATCGAATCTATGCGCTGCTGATTACAGCCTTTGCGGTCTTTGAGTGGGCGGTAGAGACGGGACGGGTCAAGTCGCGAGCGGCTTCGTACGTTTTCCCCCTCATTTGTGCTGCGGGCGGCGCGCTGCTGCTGACACACTCTCACGCGCTGGGCAATATCAAAGAAGAGATGCTGGCGGAGATGAGCCATACGCCGATTGCGCTGCTGGGCGCGACGGCTGGCTGGAGCCGGTGGTTGGAGTTGCGGCTGCCGGACAAGCGCAATTCCAAGATTGCCGCATACGCATGGCCAGTCTGCATCATTTTGGTTGGGATTGTGCTGCTCGATTATAGAGAATCTTAAGCATCAAGACATTTCTGTTTTCGATGGGCTACAAGTCTTTTCCAGCCGGTAAACCACCCTGTCTCACCCTTTACGATATGGTAAATATAGCGCTCCCTGGGCCTTGGAAGGCTCGAAGCGCACCTTTTCCATATATAAGGAAGTCGAATGCAGCAACGTAATCGTACTATCTTCAGGGTTGCCTGGTATGCCACAGCATGCCTCGCGCTCGGAACATTCTTGATCCCAGCTGCGCATGCGCAGCGTCTGCCGGATACGGTTCGCCCGGAACACTATGGTTTGAAGCTCACTCCAAATCTGAAGGATGCAACCTTCACAGGAAGTGAAACGATCGACGTGCAGGTACTGAAGCCTGTGGACTCGATCACGCTGAATGCAGCTGAAATCAAATTTCACAGCGTGAAGACGAAGCTGAATGGCAAGACGCTGAAAGCTACCGTCACAGAAGATACCGACAAGCAACAGGTTACATTTAATTTTCATCAGCAGTTGCCCGCGGGTCCGTTGAAGCTGGAGGTCGAATACTCAGGCATTCTGAATGGGCAGTTGCGCGGCTTCTATCTTTCGAAGACGGAAAAGCGCAATTATGCGGTAACGCAGTTTGAGCCAACCGACGCGCGCCGCGCATTTCCGTCGTTTGATGAGCCTGCCTTCAAGGCTACCTATGATGTGACGCTGGTGGTCGACAAGGGTGATACGGCGATCTCAAACACCAACATTATTTCTGACTCGGCCGGACCGGGCGCGGACAAGCACACGATTCGCTTTGCACCGACGCCGAAGATGTCGACATACCTGGTCGCATTTCTGGTTGGCGATTTTGAATGCACGTCAGGCGAGAGTGATGGCGTTCCGATTCGCGCCTGTGCCACTCCGGACAAGGTTGAGCTGACGAAGTACGCGGTGAAGGCAGCGGAATTTGTGCTGCATTATTACAACACGTATTTCGACATTAAATATCCGATGCCGAAGCTCGATATGATCGCGATTCCTGACTTTGAAGCAGGCGCGATGGAGAATTTTGGCGCGATCACATATCGCGAAACCGACCTGCTGATTGACGAAAAGACAGCTTCTATCGGTGCGAAGAAGAACGTCGGTCTCGTGGTCGCGCATGAAATGGCGCACCAGTGGTTTGGCGATATGGTGACCATGCAGTGGTGGGACAATCTTTGGTTGAACGAAGGATTTGCCACCTGGATGGAGAACAAGCCGGTCGCCGCATGGCACCCGGAGTGGAACATTCCTCAGGATGTTGCGGTAGGGCTGAATGGCACACTGAATCTCGATGCGCAGCGCACGACGCGCACGATTCGCGCGAAGGTAGAGACGCCGGACCAGATCAACGAGATGTTTGACGGCATTACGTATGGTAAGGCGGGCGCGGTTCTGCTGATGGTCGAAAACTACCTCGGCGAAGATACATTCCGCCGAGGCGTGCACAACTATCTTGCCGCGCATATGTATGGCAATGCGACGGCAGAAGACTTCTGGGGAGCGCAAACAAAGGAGAGCAAGAAGCCGGTCGATAAGATCATGGAGAGCTTTATAGCGCAGCCTGGAGTGCCGCTTCTCAGCTTCGAGACACCGCAGGGAAACGATGTTTCGGTGAGCCAGCAGCGCTTCTTCCTGAGCCCGAGTGTAAAGGTGGAGGGCGCTCAGGCGTGGAATATTCCGGTCTGCATCAAGTCGAGTGACGGAGGGGACAATTGCGAGGTGCTGTTCTCAACAGAAAAATCACTCAATGTCCCGCAGGCACCGTTCTTCTTTGCGGATGCTGAAGGCAAGGGCTACTACCGTACCTCGTATCCGGCAGATGTTTACGCAAAGATACTGAGCAATGTGGAGACGGGACTAAAGCCGGAAGAGCAGATCAGCCTTCTGGGCGATGCGTGGGCGCAAGTGCGCGCTGACAAGATGGCGGTGGGCGATTATCTGGACCTTGTAGCTGCTGTAAAGGATGATACAAACGCCTCTGTGATTGGTACAGCGTTGGGAGCGGTGGAGACAATCCATACGCGCATTGCAGCGACAGAGGAAGAGCGCGACGCGTTGGCCGCATGGGTGCGCAGGAATTTCAAGCCTGCCTATGAACGGTTAGGCGCAGCTTCCGACAACGATAGTCCTGGGAAAAAGGAACTGCGTGCTACCCTGTTTGGCTATCTGGGCACGATTGGAAAAGACCCTGACGTGATTGCAGAGGCAAAGCAGATTGCGGAGAAATATTTGGCCGATCCTTCTTCGGTGGAAAGCACGTTCGCGCAGACCGCGATCGGTATTGCCGCCATCAACGGCGACGCTGCTTTCTTCGACCAATTGCAGAAGGCATTTGAGACGTCAGCGAATCCGCAACTGCAGGAAAGCTCTTTGCGCATGCTCGCCGCGTTCAAGAACCAGACGCTGGAGCGTCGTGCGCTTGACTACACGGTTTCCGGCAAGGTGAGGAATCAGGATTCGGCGATTGAGCTACTGATTTTGCTCCGTGGTATTGAAACCCGCGATCAGGCATGGCAGTACATCCAGCAGAATTGGGACAAAGTACAGGCGCAGCTGACAACATCCATGGGTGCATATCTGGTGAGCGGCACAGGCAGCTTCTGCAGTGCGGATGCCCGTCAACAAGTGGAGAGCTTCTTCTCGACGCACAAGGTGCCGGCATCTGAGCGGGCACTGGCGCGGGCGAAGGATCAGATCAATGACTGCATTGAACTGCGAAGCGCCCAGGAAGGGAAACTGAAGGAATGGATTGCAGTGCAGAAGTAGCGCTGCTGTTGATTCATCATCTGGCCGGAGCCTGTCTCCGGCCATTTTTATGCGAGATGGCTGTTGCTGAAGACGCGCGAGATGGCGCGCAGGATCTGTCGCTGCGGAAGGGAATCTGCGTCGTCCGCGAAGAAAACCTCACCGGTGCGCTGCGTTTGTGCGCGATGAAACCATCGGCTGAAGAGGCGGAGATAATCGGAGATGATCTGACCGTTGGCTTTTGTCTTTGCTGCCTGTGACTTTAGGTCGGTGAGGGCGTACTGCAAGCGCTCTTCCAGGATGTTGCGCGAGACGGTCTGCACCGCCGTGGTCGCAACGCCTTCGCCTGCCAGTGGAACGGCTTCCACTGCTGTGGGCTGGAGGTAGAGGGAAGTCGATCCTGATTGTTCATTGTGAAGGCGCATGCCCTGCACGGAGTATGTTGCCGGGCCGGTAAGAATGCCGTGTGACAGAAGGAAGATGGCAACACCCTCGGGTTCGGCTGATGGTTGGAGGACGAGCGCGAAGAGTTTCGACAGTTGATGAACGGCGGGAGACATGAGCGCCACGACTTCCTGAACCTTTTGCAGCCGGGTGTGAGCCTGCGCAGCTTTTTCAAAGTCGAGGTCTGCCGATGCCGCATCGCGTTCGGCTGTAATTTTCTCGATCAAGCTGGCGCCGCGTGTCTCGAGAAATGCGCGGACGCTGGCTGCTTCTTCCGCATAGCGTTCATCCGTGCAGCCCTTGTAGCAGGGAGCGAGGCACATCTTCATCTCTGAATAAATACAGCCGGGAAATGCGGGATCTGGCTTGAGGTCTTCGTGGCAGCGGCGCAGCTCAAAGAGATTGAGCATCTCTTCGCAGAATTTCTCGGCGGCAGGGCGCGATGGGAATGGACCGAAAAGATCGTCCGCGGCGGCTTTTGTAATTTTATTGGTTACATACACGCGTGGATACTGGTTTTCCATGGTCATGCGCAGGAACGCAGATGGGCGCAAGTGCATGCGTTTGCGCGTGGCCTCGCCAAAGGCCTGAACGGATGCGGTGTAGAGCCTGAGCATCGATTCGAAGTCGGAACCGGTGAGCGTGTATTCGATACGCGCAATTTTCTCGGTGAGGCGCAGACGCCTGGATTGCGAAGGGCGCGCATCAAGAAAACGATTGAGCCGCCGGCGCAGGTTTGGAGTGCGGCTCAGATAAGGCTCGGCATTTTCATCGGCGCCAAAGAGCGCGTAAACGCCCGGCCGTGCCGGTATCTGTGCGAGTGCGGCTCGCGGGTCAGAGGGGTCGAAGGCGATGGAATGAGCGAGCATGATTCCCTGAAGCATTTCTATGATCGCTGTGGTGCGGAAAATAGCAGATTCTTCGACTACGCACTTTCGGTGCTCCGCTCAGAATGACAGCTTTTCCTCAACGCTAACATTAAAAATGCTACAACCCATTATTCTCCAGCGATGGTCATGCCGTCGATGCGTAAGGTAGGTGATGCCACGGAGCCGCGGAAGATGAGGTCATTACCAATGGCGGTGATATTGCGGAAGATTTCCTTGAGATTTCCGGCGACGGTTATTTCCTGGACAGGATAGATTAGCTCACCGTTTTCAATCCAGACGCCGGAGGCACCACGCGAATAATCGCCCGTGACCATGTTTATGCCCTGGCCGAGAAGCTCGGTGACGTAGAGGCCGCTTTTGATCTCGCGCAGAATTTCTTCGGGAGACAGGTGGCCTGGTTCCAGAAAGAGATTGCCGCTGCCGATGCCGGGATTGCCGGCAAGGCCGCGAACCGCATTGGCGGTGCTGCGCAGGTTGAGTTTGCGCGCAGTATAGGTGTTCAACAGGTAGGTCTTGAGGACGCCGTTTTCAACGATGACTTTACGGCATGTGGGCAGGCCCTCGCCATCAAAGGGCGATGAGCCGAAGCCTCCAACAATGGTGCCATCATCGATTACGTTGACGGATTCAGCCGCGACCTGTTCGCCGAGTTTTCCCGTGAAGAAAGACGCGCCGCGATAGATGCTATCGCCATTCGCTGCCTCGAAGATGGCTCCAATGAGTGAGCGTGCGATCTCCGGCGAGAAGACGATGGGCACGCGCTGTGTGGGGACGCGGCGCGCATCGAGCCTGCGAAGAGTGCGGCGGGCAGCCTCGGCCCCGACGGATTCCGGCGGGTCGAGTTTCGCCAGTGTGCGTGCGCTCGAATACCAGTAGTCGCGCTGCATTTCGCCGTTCTTGCTCAAAGCGATTGGGCTGGTCAAGACGGAGCAGTAGGACGAACGATACTCGCCGACAAAACCACGCGAATTGGCCAGGATTTTGCGTCCGGTGGCGGCGTCGAAGCTGCCGCCGTCGCTGTTCTGTATGCGCGTATCCGCGGACATGGCGGCCGCTTCGCAGCGGCGGGCGTAGTCGATGCGCTCGGCTGTCGGGAGCGAGTAGACGTCTTCGTGGTAAAGGCTCAAATCATAGTCAAGCCGGCCATATTCGCTGGTGTCGGCAAGGCCGGCGAAGGGATCTTCCGAAGTAACTTGTGCGAGCGCGAGCGCTCCTGAGATGAGATGCTCGATACCTTCAGGCGAGAAGTCGCTGGAAGAGGTGCTGGCGACGCGCTGACCAACGAAGACGCGCAGGCCAATGCCGCGCGAGCCTGATTCCTTGAGGGTTTCGACTTCGCCGAGACGGACGGCGGTAGAGAATTCGTCGCCTTCGCGGATGACGACTTCGGCATCCGTGGCTCCGGCTTTGCGCGCTTTTGCAACGATGTCGGTTGCGAGTTGCTGGAGGTTAGTGGTGATTGTTGTTGCTGTTTGTGTCATTGCGAGACTGAAAACCTCAGGGGTTAAAGCCACTTCTGAAACGTATTTCATTGTGCGGGCTGAAGCCCGCACCTGCCCGGGACGCTGTTGTATGGATTAATTGCCAGTGCCGCCAACGGTCATACGGTCGAGCTTGATTGTGGGCATGCCTACACCGACGGGAACGCTTTGGCCGTCTTTGCCACAGGTGCCGACACCTTCGTCGAGTTGGAGATCGTGGCCCACCATCGAGACGTATTTCAGAGCCTCGGGGCCATTGCCGATGAGCGTGGCATCGCGGACGGGCGCAGTAATTTTGCCGTCTTCGATCAAATACGCTTCCGAGGCGCTGAAGACGAACTTGCCGCTGGTGATGTCGACCGAGCCGCCACCGAAGTTCACGGCGTAAAGGCCGCGCTTGACGCTGCGGAGAATGTCTTCCGGCGCGTCGTCGCCGGCGAGCATGTAGGTATTGGTCATGCGCGGCATGGGGATTTGCTGGTAACTCTCTCGGCGGCCGTTGCCGGTGTGCGGCATGTTCATGAGACGGGCGGAGAGCTTGTCGCTTAAATAGCCTTTCAGGATGCCGTTCTCGATGAGCACTGTCTCCTGCGTAGGCGAGCCTTCGTCATCTACATTCAACGAACCGCGACGCGATGGCATGGTACCGTTGTCGACGACCGTGACTTTTGAGCTTGCGACCTGGCGGCCAATGAGCCCGGCGAAGGCTGAAGTCTTTTTGCGGTTGAAATCGGCCTCCAGGCCGTGGCCTACCGCTTCGTGCAGCAACACTCCGGGCCAGCCGGGACCGAGGACGACTTCCATCTCGCCTGCGGGCGCTGCGACCGCTCCAAGTTGCAGGATGGCTGTACGCGCTGCTTCGTTGGCGAAGTGCTCAGGCGTCTTCTCAGTGAGAAAGTAACTGATATCTACCCGTCCGCCGCCTCCGGATGTGCCGCGTGTGGTCTGCTGGCCGTCATTGGCGAGAACGAAGATGCTGAGGCGGGCGAGAGGTTGCGTGTCGCTGGCGTAAGTGCCGTCTGAGGCAGCGATGAGAATGCGTTTCAACTCGTCGGAATAGCTGGCGCGGACCTGCTTGATGCGCGCATCGTAAGCTCGTGCAGCGCGGTCGGCGCGCATCACGAGATCAAGCTTGGTGCTGAGATCAGAGTCGAGATCGGCTGCCGGAATGGGGTAGAGATTGGGAGACTGCGTTTCCGTGAATCCGGCGACGGGCTGTTTGGCTGGACCGCTGGCAATGAGGGCCGCGGTACGCGCGGCGTGCAGCAGGCGGTCGGCGGAAAGATTGTCGGTGTAGGCATAGCCCGTGCGTTCGCCGGAGACAACGCGGATGCCGCATCCGGCACTTACACCCTGACTGGCAGACTTGACCAGCGATTCATCGATGCCGATAGAAGTGGCTGAGACGGATTCGAAATACAGGTCGGCATAATCTCCGCCTGCGGACAATGCTTCGCCCAGGCAGCGCTCGAAGAGACGCTCGGAAAGACCAAATTTTTCAAAAAAATAGCGTTTGTGGCTGGTGTCGAGTGTCGTCATAGATAAAAACTTTGTGCTTGTTAGATGAGACGAAGCTTTTTTTCGATTCTACGCTGCTTTCACAAGTTGCAGCGACACATTTGCCCAGCCTTCCTCAGGTGACCTGCACTGAGGGCAACTGAAGGCGCACCTATGCAAAGAACGAGTTTTTGCTGAATGCCGGAGAAGAGTTACAGAGATGGTTCCTGTCCTGATTTCAACAGTAGCAGGATGTCGATTCTTGCTACTATCTCGGCATGAAGAAGCTGATTGTTCTCTCTCTGGTGCTGTTGTTCTCTGCCTCCGCATTTGCTCAGCCGCATCATCACCGCCGCCATCACCGTCATCACCATCATCAAGCAGCGTAAGCTCCGCGGGCGGCTAACGCCCGCGCGTCCCATACCTGTGATAACGTTCCGTTTATGAGCGGAGATTTGCGTTACCCCATCGGCCAATTTGCCGGTTCAATTGAACAAACTGAAGAGCAGCGTCGCGCTTCTCTTGCCACGATGGCTGAGCTGCCGGAATATTTACGTTCTGCCGTGTCTGGATTGTCAGATGCGCAGCTGGACACGCCTTACCGCGAGGGCGGGTGGACAGTGCGCCAGCTTGTCCACCATGTTGCCGATAGCCATATGAACGCCTATGTCCGCTGCCGTCGCGCTCTGACGGAAGATTGGCCTGCCGTGAACGCTTACGATGAAAAACTGTGGGCACAGCTTGCGGATGCACACACTCTGCCAATCGAGATATCGCTCGCGCTGCTGGAGCCATTGCATCGGCGTTGGGTCTCGCTGCTGGAATCGCTGACGGAGCCGAACTGGCAACGCGGTTACGTGCATTCGGAGGATGGACGGCTGAAGCTGGCGGAGATGGTGCAGGTTTATGACTGGCATTGCCGCCACCATGTAGCGCACGTTACCGAATTGCGGAGACGGATGGGCTGGTAGCGCGAAAGTGCTTGCCCGCATGCACGCGGGTGGGCATAGTTTTTCCTGATGCCTCCGGTCAAAAGTGAAACGTCCGCAGCGGAGCTGGCCCTGACGCTTGAAGCATTCCTTGCCGAACACCCCAGGGCCGCGGTACTCGAAGATGGTCGCGTGATCTTCGAGATGCAGACAGCGCATTATTCCCTTTCAGCCGAGCATGATCGGTGCGTGCTGCACGTGTGGTCGGAAGATCGCAATATGGTACGCACGGTGACCGGCCTCGACGTGCGCAAGAACGTGCTTCGTATCGAGACGAGACGTTTTGGCCAGGCCAGGCCGCAAACACTGCAGCTGGTGCCGGATCGCGACATCCGAACACCGACGACGCGTGAAGCCAATCGAAAAAAATACCTGCGCACTCTGGAGCGCGTGCTGACCCGCGCCTTTGCCGATTTCAAAATTGACAGCCTGAGCAACGCGATGGAGCTGGAACACAGTTTTGGTCCTGCCTATGCACGCGGGACGCTCGTGCGGGGAGCGAAGGCGTGGGCCCTCATCGCGGTCAACGCCGAAGAGACGCAGGCAACCATCGATGGCGCATTGACTCTGGGCATTCTGTGGCTGGCGTATTGTCGGGAGCACAGTGGGGGCAGACGCGTCTTTGAAGGGTTGAAGGTCATCGTGCCTGCTGGCGGGGCCGCTGTTACGCGAGGGCGCATGGGGTGGCTCAACCCAGCGCTCGCCAAGTGGGAGCTGTATGAGCTGGACGAGCGCTGCGAGACTTTAGATTCTGCGCAGATCGGTGATGAGGGGAATCTCGACATTCGCCTGGTGCACAGCTTCAACCATGAGCGAACGTTGGAGCGGTCTCAGGCTGCTGTCGATCGTCTAACACGATTGCTGCCGGAAGGAGTTAGATCGCGGACTGAGATTCGCCCGCTCAGTTCAACCGAGATCAGTTTTCGATTGCATGGGCTTGAGTTTGCGCGCATTCGACACGGCGTGGCTACGGGATCGTTTGCGCGGCAGGACACGATTACTTTTGGCGCGGGCCCGAACGAGACGCCGCTTATCAATGCGACGGAAGATTTATTTCGCGACCTGATGCGGCGGGTATATGACGGGCGTTTTGCCGGCGGGAGCGTGCGCAATCCGCTCTACAGGCTGCAACCGGAGCGGTGGCTCGAGTCGGAACTGAAACAAGGACTGGCGGAACTGGAGCCCGCGATTCGCGAGGAGTTTGTGTACACGCAGGTGCCTGCGTTTGCGGGCGGAGATCGCGGCATGATCGATCTGCTGAGCGTGACTCGCTCCGGGCGGTTGATGGTGCTCGAATTGAAAGCGAATGAAGATCTGCATCTGCCGCTGCAGGGGTTGGACTACTGGTTGCGTGTGCGGCAGGTCCACGCCGCGGGTGAGTTGCAGAAGCACGGATATTTCAATGGCGTTGAACTTTCGGACGCTCCACCGCTGCTGCTGCTGGTAGCGCCCGCTTTGCGAATTCATCCGGCGAATGAGACAGTGCTGCGGTATTTGAAGTCGGATGTCGAGTGGATGCTAGTGGCTCTGGACGAGCATTGGCGGCAACGGCGTCGGGTTATTTTCCGGAAAAGAAGCGGTGAGTAATCCGTTGCGATTGCATTCAATAGTCGATGACTAACGAGCGAAAAGCAGGCTCTTCGACACGCTCAGGGCAGGCTCCTCGACTACGCGCCTTTGGTGCTCCGCTCAGGATGACAAGATAGAGATGAGTTGCGTTGCCAGAAACCCGGCTAGCCTGCGACAGGCATTGCGATTGTTGCTTCCACGGTTGATAGTCGCGGCTCAAAGAAGCGCTCGACGGCGGTGATTACAGTTTCGCCGGTTTTCGACTCGTAGATGGACTTTCGCAGGCCCGCGCCGCCAGGAACACCGTGTGTGAACCATGAGGCGAACTGCTTCATTTTGCCTTGCGCTTCGGGATTACCTTCGTCGAGCAGCATCTGAAAATAGGTGCGGATCATGCGATAACGATCAAGGTCAGTCGGTTCGTCGTAGCGGCCAGTCGCGGTATATTGTGCAATCTGGCGGAAGATCCACGGGTTTGCGGGTGCAGCGCGGCCGATCATGACGGCATCGCAATTGGTTCTTGCGATGAGAGCACAGGCGTCTTCCGGCGTACGGACATCACCATTGCCGATGACAGGGATGCTGACGGCGTTTTTTACTTCGGCGATATGCTCCCAGCGCGCCTGTCCTGAATAGCCCTGCTCGCGGGTGCGGGCATGGAGTGCGACAGCCTGCAGGCCGCTTTCCTGCGCGAGCCGTGCAAGCTCGACGCAGATGATGTGGTTGTCGTTCCAGCCAAGGCGGAACTTGACGGTGAAGGGAATCGTCACCGCCGCACGGACTGTTTCGAAGATTTTCGCAATCAGTGGCAGGTCGCGGAGCAGTCCACTGCCGCCGTTGCAGGCGACGACGCGCTTGGCCGGGCAGCCGAGGTTCAGATCGACCATGTAGAAGCCCGTCTGCTCGACGATACGGGCGGCGTCGGCCAGCGTGGCTGGGTTTGAGCCGAAGAGCTGGGCTGATATCGGGTGCTCGTCTTCGTAGAAGGTGAGATAGCGCTTGCGCTTGGATTCGCGCATGCGCGAGAGGCCGTCGGCCGAGGTGAACTCGGTCATGATGAGGCCGCAGCCTGACTGCTGATTGCTGATGGCGGTATCAATGGATACGGCGGCACTGCTATCGGTGCTGAAAACACTAGCGTTACGGATGAAGCGGCGGAAGACGGTGTCCGTAACTCCGGCCATGGGCGCGAGCACTGTTGCCGGGGCGACTGTCACATTGCCGATCTGGACGGACGCGGGAACGCGCACGCCTTCCGGCATGGTGTGTTCCTGCGGATTGTCCCACTGCTTCTTCATCAGGTAAGAACCTGCAACATAGCAAAGCCCCCGGCAAGCGGAGGCTTTTGCTGGAATGAATCTGAGGCGCCGTTACTTGGCAGCCGTCTCCGCTTTTGCGTACTTGCGACGGAAGCGCTCGACGCGTCCTGCCGTATCCACCAGCTTCTGTTTGCCGGTGAAGAATGGGTGGCAGGCGGAGCAGATTTCTACGTGAATATCGCCCTTGTGGGTCGAACGAGTCGCGAAATTGTTACCACACGCGCACAGAACCCGGATTTCTTGATAATTTGGATGAATACCCTGCTTTGGCATAGCTCGAAAGAACCTTTCCCTACAATCCTCTTATTTTAAGCCGAATTTGCGAGGTTGGCAATAACTGAGGATTTGCGGTAGTGGATCAGTTTGAATCCACAGAAGATTGAGACAACTTCCCAAATACATCATATTCAGTCGGTCATGATCGAGAGGGCACTTGTCCAGTAGCCGACTTTACATCCATGTGGCTTCAATGGGTATGCTCGGGTCATCGTCTTCTCTTGTCGGCGATAAGCGAGCGCTCATGCTTTGCATGTAGCGCAAGCATTGCCTCGGTAAAGAGCAGAATCAAGCCGACAATCAGTATCCGATTGCCGATAATAGAGGGCCAGTCGAGCTGAAAATCAACGCTCCAATCGACGATGATCAAAATGAGACCCCCGAAAAACAGCAGCGATCCGATCCATCTCCGAACGCGCGGTAAGAGATCACTATCGTCTTTGAAATTGCTACCTCGGATATCCCGCAGAGGAGGCCCTATCAGACCTTGGTGGTCGTAGATCGTGCAACGAAGGGAGGGTCTTGCTTTTACTTGCTGTTGGGCGTATGCCTCTGCTTCCCTGAGATTGCCAAAGACCGTGCAATACAGTGCACTGCCAGGAGTCTCCTCAAAGCTGGAGTAATGGACGGCATACTCGCCAGCGATCATACGCTCACTCCAGGCCCCCTGCCGCACACTCTCGTCGAAGAGCGGAAGGTGTCTTGGATAGCTCATCTCAAGAGTCTACCAATCAACAAAATTATTGAGTGATGGCAAAGTAGTCGTTTGACTAGCAATCCGGAAATGATTCAGATGGACGATTAACGGGCTTCTCGGACACCTGCTGTTCCTGGCGCTAGATTCAAACTGACCACTACTGGATTTGCGGGTCTCGACAGCGGCTATGCTCTGTGGTGTAGTGGCCTGCATGAAATATTTCAGTCTGCGGTCTGCTTTGTTTGCCTTAACATGTGCCGTGACGGCGCGTTCCCAGACAACTGCCGCAAATGCCCCCCAGGCCAATTCCAGCTACATAGATGCGCAGGGGATTGCACATGTAACCCGTGTCGTACCAGTGCCTTCGACCATCAGTCCCGAGGCCCGGAAAAGTCTTGCCCGATCCGTGTCCGACGCCCCCGCGCCCGAGTCGCTGGCAGATCGCAGAGCGAAGACGGACGACTGGCAGGCGAAGGCGGGAGAGGCCTATCGACAGGCGTATCCGGCAACAGTTACGTCGGGAACGATTGGTGGCGTACCGGTACGGATCATTACACCTCCGGTGATCGGCACGGGCAAGTCAGATCGTGTACTGGTGAACTTTCATGGCGGCGGATTCAACGCGGATTCGGGATCGTTGACGGAGTCGATTCCGATCGCCAATCTCACGCAGACGAAGGTGATCTCGGTGCTTTACCGGCTGGCTCCGGAGCATCCCTTTCCGGCATCGGTTGAGGATACGGTTGCGGTCTACAGAGAACTGCTGAAGACGTATAAGCCGCACAATATCGCGTTGTACGGAACATCGGCGGGCGCGATTCTGACAGCAGAGACGGCGGTGAAGCTGAAGCAACTGGGTCTGCCGCTGCCTAGCGCGCTCGGGATTTTTTCCGGCATGGGAGACTTCAGCAAGCCCGGCGATTCGCGGGCGATCTTTGCCCTGCAAGGATTGTCGGGGTATCTGCCCGCGCCCGCTCCGGGGGTGCAGGATCCGGAATATGTGGGCACGACCGACGCGAAGGACCCCGTACTGTCGCCGGTGTATGCGGATTTGCGCGGCATGCCTCCGACACTTTTTGTGACCAGCAGCCGCGATTTGCTGCTGAGCGGGACGACGATTCTGCATCGTGCATTTCTACGGGCCGGAGGGGACGCGCACCTGGTGGTCTTTGAAGCTTTACCCCATGCTTTCTGGAATGATGTCGATCTGCCGGAGTCGCGTGAGGCGGATGAGATTATGGCGCAGTTCTTCGATACGCATGTAGGGAGGTAACGCAAGGCGGGCTGAAACGAGGTCGGCCAGATACTTCTAACCAAACTGCTTTCCTACAGTCAGAACTTTATCCCCATACTTCGCTACTTTGACGTAATTGAGATCGTTCCCCGAGCGGGTATAGTTGGCACGTGTGAGAGGATGTCCCCAGCCTCTGGCTTTAGTTTTGCGCGGGGGATATCCATAAATGCCATGTTTATCGAGCCATGCCCAGCATTCCGGGCAGACACCTTTGGCACAATAGATCACGATGCCTGCATTTTTCAGATTATCCTTTGAAATCTTGCTACCTCGCTCCTCCACAAGATAACGGACGATTCGCATTTCTGAGTGGAGATTCTCTTCCCAATCGTCTCCGATTGTCAGGACCGCAACCGATTTTGCTCCCGCCTGGCGTGCTAGATCTATGGCCTTGTTCATGACAAACTCGCCGCCACTTACTTTGAGCGCAATGACTAAATCATTCATTGCACCGATAGCTGCAACTGCGACCGTATCGTGGGAGGACGCGCCGGAGATATCCTCCAGTTGCTTATAGAGAGCGCTCAGTTCATTGAAATGCGGAAATGCGGGCAATGTTCCAGCATTGAATTTCTCATAACCTTCGTGACCGGCGTCCACGCGCGCTTGCTGTTTTTCCAGGGCCCTCATCCATGGACTTGTCGCCATGTTTCACCTCCGTTTTAAAACAGCCGATGGCAGGATATATCAATCTGGCATTACCAAAATACAGCTATTGTTTGGAATTTCTTCCCAGGCTTTGCCGATGGATCAAGACGTCTGGATATGCACACTCCGTCCTGCGATACTGGAACGAACGCCATGAGTGAAATTTGCCCAAAATGCGACGGCATGGGGATGCGCGTCTTCCGGCGAGCAGACGGCAGCCAGGCGGCTGAGACCTGCGAATGCCAGCATGTGCAGCGGGTTTCGCGCCTGCTGACCAGGGCTGCGGTTCCGCGCCGCTATGAACATTGCTCACTTGACAGCTATGAAGCGAGCTTTCCGGGAGCGGATCGCTCCCTGGGCGCGGCAGCGATGATGGCGCGACGGTTTGCCGACCGCTATCCGGCGGACACAGATGGGCGCGGTCTGATGATGACCGGATCAATTGGCGTGGGAAAGACGCATCTGGCGGTGGGCATTTTGCAGGCCCTCATTCTGGAAAAAGGCGTGCACGGGCTTTTCTGCGACTATCGCGAACTCCTTAAGGAGATTCAGAACTCCTACAACCCTCAGGTTGCAACGACGGAGTTGCAGATTCTGAGGCCAGTCTTCGACGCAGAAGTTCTTGTGATCGATGAGCTGGGCGCGGCTAAGCCGACAGACTGGGTTTGGGATACTGTCGCGCACATTCTGAATACGCGCTACAACGACAAACGCACCACGATCATTACGACAAACTATGCTGACCAGCCGCCTGGTGGGACCGCTGGTGCGAACCGTGCCATGCGCGAAGAGACATTGGGAGACCGAATCGGCGAGCGCATGCGCTCCCGGTTGGCTGAAATGTGCGTAGTCGTTGAAATGAACGGCAGCGACTTCCGGCGCGGGGTGCGCCGGGCGCGATTTGCCTAAACCGCAGCCGTTAAGAGAAGCAGGAGTGCGGCTGCCACCGTTGCAGCCTGGTAAACATAATCGGCAGCTTTTCTATGTTGCTTTGCCTCAGTCCCGAGCGTTGCCCTCGAAGGGGATCCATTGGGGGTGTGCTCCATACTTGCCTCAAAAATTTGGCGTTCAAACTACGTTGACTCTAATGACTTCTACGGTCCCGAGAGCCGGACGGATTTGCTCCGTCTTCATTACCAAGGGCATTTTTATATACGATTCGGCCCACACACACTTAAACCCATTTTGTGCCTATTTGATGCGTTTTGGGAAAATCTTTTGCCGATTATGTGTACATCTGGTTAATAAGCCATGCGTAGTGTCACACAGCGCGATGTAAAATTCTGCTGATGGCAGCCGATCGGCAAAACACCCCAGAATTATTTCCTCAACCCGCTGCTGGCAAAGAATCCCGCTCATTCCTCCCATGGATCATTGCCGGAGTGGTTGTCGTAGCGGGTCTAGGGCTGCTTTTTCTACTCGGAGGCCGGAAGACATTACCAGCCAATCCGGGTGGCGCGGGCCTTGCTGCGGCCGATCCATATGCATCCAGTCTTCCGGTGACCAATCTGAAAATGAGTGAGGCGAGCAACTTTGCCGGAGGCAAGGTTACTTATATAGACGGTCATATTGTCAACAACGGCGACAAGACTATTGCAGGCGTTACAGTGCAGGTGGGTTTCCTCGACTTCGGAAATCAGCTGGTCCAAAAAGAGACTATGCCGCTGACCCTGATACGGATGCGTGAACCGTATGTGGATACGCAGCCTGTCGACGCCGACCCCATCAAGCCGGGTGAGCAGCGAGATTTCCGACTGGTTCTCGAGCAGGTGGCCAAGGACTGGAATGGACAGTATCCGGAAGTACGCATCATTCAGATCGTAAGTAAGTAAAGGCCCTGCCATAACCGAGCATTTTTTTCCCGGATAAAAGCGAAAACTGCTCTCCCGCGGCACCGAGAAGGCCTGCGTCTCTGCAACGGAATCACTTGATCCGTCTCGCCAGTTGCATGTAAACGATTGAATATAAACGACATGATAATTTTGTTGGACGTCTAGCCGGAGTTTGGCAAGCCAACTGCTCTTACATCCTGCGTACGGGACGCTGCGCAGCATCCGGAGTGTGTTCTAGCGAGTTGTTACGAAGGAATACAAGACGATGATGAAAAAAATGACAAAGAATAACCCTGATCTTCGAATGGTTGCTGCTATGGTTCTGGCAGCAAGTCTGGGAATTCCGGCATTTGCGCAATCCAGTGCATCGAGTCAGTCCTCCCCCACCCCAAATGCTCAAGTGCAGACAGGCGCTTCGGCCAGTGGAACGTCGAACGGCATGAATCCGAACGACAATAGTACGTATGCCACCGGTCAGCCTCTCCCCACGAAATCGAATGAGGGCTTCTGGGGTCACATGAATCCATTCGCCCGTAAGAAATGGGTAAACCGGCAGCTAAGCCCTGTTAAAGATCGTCTTAACGAGCTCGATCAGTTGACTGCCAAGAATGCGAACGACATTAAGGATGTGGATTCGCGGGCACAGGCTGGCATTCATCAAGCCCAGTCGACGGCTGATCAGGCAAACCAAACTGCGCAGAGTGCGAGCAGCACAGCCAATCAGGCTCAGACTGTAGCGCAGCAGGCCAGTACTCAAACAAGCAAGTTAAATACGACAGTGGCTGGGTTGGATCAGTTTCAACAGGTAAACGATACAGAGATTCGTTTCCGTCCCGGTCAAACTGCCTTGAATGCCAAGGCAAAGGATGCTCTTGACCAGATTGCCACGCAGGTACAGGGGCAAAAAGGTTACATCATCGAGGTACAGGGATTTTCACGGACTCGCGGACAGGCTGGTATTCAGAATTCGCAGCATATGGCGGATGCCGTGGTTCGCTACCTCGTTACCGAACATCAGATTCCGGTCTTTCGCATCCATCAGGTTGCGATGGGCAACGCCAAGATCGAAACAGCAGATGGTACGTCAGCTCCGGGTAGTATGGTGCGCGTATCCACACTGCAAAACAGTTTAGCGGCCTTGAACTCGTCATCTTCGAATGCGGGTTCACCGATTGGTGCGACGCGGCAGTCTTCCGCGCAGCCCTCCCCTCAGGGTGCTGCGTCGCAACCAGCGGCTCAACCACAACAATAATAAAGGTCCGCAACCAAGCTCTCACACAACGAGAGAACCAAGGCAGATTGGCCCCTCCCCCGAGGGGCCCTTTTTTTGCTGCATTCAATCGCCCTATTTGAGAAATGTCATTGAGGTGATGGCGTATTTCCTGCTGGGGCGACAGCCGCGGGTGCAGCGGGCGCAGGCTTCTTCTTTCGTTTGACGGTGGACGTGGTTTTAGCCGGGCCGTCATCCACCACAGTTGTCGTAGGTGGAGTGGCCGCTTTAGCTGCTGCTGCCTGCTGCATTGAGGCGCGCAGTTTTACAACCTCTGTTTCGTTGTTCGTGGAAGCGTTGATGATGGAGTTGCCGAGATCGGCACGAGCAGATTCAAGCTTGCTGAGAGCAGAGGTAACGCTTTCAGCTTCATTCTGCGATGCGGCCAGGTTTGCCGTCTCAGAGACGCGCAAAAGGACGTCGTACAGTGCATCGATATTCCGATAGACCGGAAACACGGCCGAGACTGAATCGGGAGCCGCGTCAGCAGAAGAGAGTAGACCCGGCAACGTACCGTTCAGATCGTGTTGAATGGAGTCAATGTTCTGTTGCACGGCGGAGCGCACTTCACTGGGAGCCTTCCACCGGGAGATGTTCAGACCTGCGATGGTCTGGCCGATCTGGCTAAGCGCGGGATTCAGCAATTCAGATGGTTTTGATGCAATTGGAGCTGGCTGGCCGGATGAAGCCGGGTTGGGTGCAGCAGTCTGGCAAAGAGCCACAGAGAATGAGAATGCAATTGAGCAGGCGCTCATGAAACGCCACGGAGAACGATGATTTGCAAAGTACATATAAAACTCTCGATGCTGAACAACAGCATAATAGTTGCTGGAGCAGGAAATAAAACGATTCGGGCCAGTGTCAACAAATTGAACAGGGATGGGCAGTTTGACGAAATGACGATTCGTAAAAGAAAATAGGGAGAGCCTTTCTTATGTGGGCCTGTGGCGCAGCTGGGAGCGCGCTTCCATGGCATGGAAGAGGTCGTCGGTTCGATCCCGACCAGGTCCACCAATAACCCCATCAATCCACACTAGTTACATCTACCTGTTTGCATGCGCCATCCTGAAAGCCTCTGATGTGCCTGTGCCGGAAACACTTCGGCAGCGTGATCTCTGAGTTCAAATTGGCGCCGTCTGGGTGGGAGAGAAGCGGGAAATGTTCAACGATTCCCACTTCTCCATGTCGATCAGCTGATTGATTCTTCGATCCCTGAGCACCTGCTCGGTGTTATTTGGCTCCATACCGATAGAACTACCGTTCCCTCTGAAGGCGTGTATCAGCCTACTCGCGGTTACTCGTTCCGAAGCGCAACGATTGGCTCAACCCCTGCAGCGCGGCGCGCTGGAATCAGAGTTGCGAGCAGTGCTGCCAGCGCCAGCAGCAACGTTGCCGCAGAGAGCATGATCGGATCCCACGGCTTTACACCGAACAATTGGTCGGTCATGAGCTTCCCGAGCCCTATTGCTATGGGGATGCCAAGCGCCAGCCCGATACCGATCTGCGTGAAAGCGCCGCGCAACACCATCTTCACCACTTGCCCGCGATCCGCTCCGAGAGCCATCCGCACACCAATCTCGCTCGTACGCTGTTCCACCGTGTACGCCATCACTCCGTACAGGCCAACTGCTGCCAATACCAGCCCAAGCACGCCAAAGAGCGTCGTCAGCGTTGCAATCATGTTTTGCTGCTGGAAATCCGCGTCGACAACTTTGCTGTACGGGTCAACTCCGTAAAGCACAAAATTCGGATCGACGCTGGCCAATACCTTGCGCACGCGCTCTTCCAACCCAGGCGGATTCCCCGGCGCCCAGATCACGATGTTGTATAGGTAGTGCGACCAGATTTCGCCGCTTATCCATGCCGTCTCGTCGTACTGTACAGTCTGTGCCTCCGGCACCCAGAACATCGGGCGCACCGCCTCCTTGTAGTCGTAGGTCATATAGCGTATGTCCCGGATGACACCTACGATTTCGTAGGTCGCGGAATACTTGATCTTGTCGGGCCCGAAATGCTGACCGATCGGGTTCTCGCCCTTGAAGAACTTCTTCGCGAAGGCTTCGTTGATGACCGCGACCTTCCGCGTCGCATCGGTATCGTCTTCATTGATGGGCCGGCCCAGCACAACTTTTGCGCCGATGGTTTCGAAGAACCCCGGCATGACTCGCGACCAGCCCGCAGAGGTGTCTTCTTTCGCCCCGGGCTCTGGCCTGCCTTCGATGCGGATACCGTCGTTCCAGCTGTCGCCGGACATTGGTGCATAGAGTGCCGGCGCGACCATGCGCACGCCGGGAATCTGGCGCACGCGGTCGTCAATCTCACGGAACATTGGCTCCATTTGTTCCGGCTTGTAGTTGCTGAGCATCGGATTGATCCAGGCGATATAGCGTCCGCGCATGTCGAATCCGAAATTCTGGTGCTGCAGGTTGCGCAGGCTTTGACCCAGCAGCGCCGCTGCCGACAGGAGGATCAGCGACATGGCTGCCTGTCCGATCACCAGAGACTTTTGCGCCCACGAGCGCCCACCACCTACGGAACGGTTTGCGCCGCGCAGTGCTTCTACCGGTTCGGCATGCGAAGTCATCCACGCCGGCGCGATTCCGAACAGGATTCCGGTCAGCACCGAGATGCCCAGAGTAAAGAGCAATACCGGCCAGGATGGGCTCGCATCGATTGGCACATAATTATTCGGTCCGCCGATCTGAAAGGCCAGATGCAAAATCAGCCGCGTTCCAGCGTATGCCACAGTGATACCGATGGCACCGCCGATCACGGCCAGCAGCACGCATTCCACCAGCGCTTTGCGCACCAGCCGTGGACGTGAAGCGCCCAAAGCCACACGTATCGATGTTTGCGCGCGATCCTTCAACCCGCGCGCCAGCATGAGATTCGCGAGGTTCCCGCAAGCCACCAGCAGCACACAGGCAGATGCGATCAGCAGCAGCTTCAACCCATCTTCATACTGATCCCTCATGTCTGCTACCCCGGCACCGCCGGGAACCAGGTGCAATGTCTGCTGCTGCCACAGTTGTTTCTCGCCCGGCTCCATGTCCTGAACGTGGCTGGCGAGCCAGTCATGGAACTCCACTCTGAGCTTCGCTTCCAGGGTTTTCGGATTCACTCCCGGACGCACTCTTCCGACCAGATCCAGAAAATTGCCGTTCGTCCTTTTCAAACGCGCCGTTGCTCCATCAATGAGCAACTCCGTCGTCAAGGGCAGCCAAAAATCCGGCATGCCCGAGCCGGCCAGCTTCGCTCCATAGAATCCGGGTGCAGCCACGCCAATTACCGTAAAGGGATGCCCGTTGATCTGATAGCTGGCGCCCACAACCGAGGGATCGGAGCCATACTTCTCGCGCCAGATGTGGTAGCTCATCACGGCTACTGACGGCGCGCCTTCCTTATCATCCTCGTCCGTCATCATCCGCCCGATCCACGGCTGTATACCAAAAGTCCTAAAGAAATTTCCCGACACATACTCGCCATTCCGCGTATCGACCTGTGCCTGTGATCCCTGTCTGCGGACGCCGAGGGGCGCATTCCCAGCCTGCAGCGCCGCCAGGTCCGAGAACTCTGGCGTATGCGCACGAAAGTTTTTGTACGCCTCCCACGAGAACAACGAGAAATCCCCATCAGTATCCTGGGTGTACCCACCCCAGTTGCAGCATCGAACCTTGTCTCCGATCCGCCACAACTCATCCGGCTTCGTCACCGGCAGCGACTTCAATAGCACCTGGTGCACGAGCGTAAAGATGGCCGTCGTTGCCCCGATGCCCAGTGCCAGCGTGATCACTGCCGTCGCTGTAAACCCCGGCGCCTTTCGCAGTTGTCGCGTTGCGTCCCGCAAATCAGCCAGCATTTCATTCCCCTCCAAGTGGTATTTCTGTGTTCCTTGTGTTTTTTGAAGCAAATACTAAAGGTGCACGTTGCCGACCGTTCTCAAGGTCCCTTTTTGTTTGAAAATAATGGACTTAAATGATGCGGGGTCGCGGTTTCTGTCCGCAAATGGCATCGGCTGTTCGGAATCGAACAGTCTAGTCCGCCGCACAGAGGCTTCGTTCAAGGCGGTTTGTCGGAAGTGACCTCTTAGCTGGTACCATGCCAGCCATGAATAAACTTGCGCCATTCCTCTGGTTCAACGACAACGCAGAAGAAGCCGCCGAATTCTACCTGAGCGTCTTCCCGCAGGCGCGCAGGCTCGATGAGCTGCGTTCCAAAGGTGTCGGTCCGTGGCCCGTGGGCAAGATCGCCACTATCACGATCGAGCTTGAAGGCCAAGAGATGGTCTTTCTCAACGGCGGTCCTGCGCATCAGCTCAACCCCGCATTCTCGTTCTTCGTCCGTTGCGACTCTCAGGAGGAGATCGACAGCTATTGGGACAAGTTGATCGAAGGCGGCAAACCTATGGCTTGTGGCTGGCTCACAGACCGCTTCGGCCTATGCTGGCAGATTGTACCGCGCAATATCGGCGAGTTGATCAGTCACCCTAAAGCCATGGAAGCCATGATGGGGATGATCAAGATGGATCTGCCTGCGCTGCAGGCCGCTGCACGCGAGAACTGAGAGCCCTCTCCAGGTTGCTGCAACTCGCTCCCAGTTTGATCGTCGATTTCGCTGAACACCGACCTAGAAAAGACTTCCGTCGTCTGTCTTTTATACAGAAACAGAAGGATCCGCTCTGGAGGATTAGCCATTGATCAATTCTTTTCGCCGGTGGACTGCAATTGCGGTTCTTGCTCTCACAGTTGTGTTTTCCGGTTTCGTGCAGGCGCAGACGACAACCGCGGAAGTTGTAAATGCCGCGGATAAATTCCTCGCGACGCTGAGTGCGGAGCAACGGCAGAAGGTCTCTTATGCGTTCGACGATGAGCAGCAGCGTGCAAGATGGTCAAACCTTCCCACGGGGTTCGTTCCACGTGGCGGCATCAGCCTTAAGCAGATGACGCCGGTGCAGCGCGAGGCGGCGATAAAGTTGCTAGCGACCGTGTTGAGCCCAATGGGGCTTCAGAAGGTGAACGAGATTCGCGAGGCCGACGATGACTTCAAGGCAAACGGTTCCAGGCGCGGCCCCGGTGGACCGGGCGGTCCTCCTCCCGGAGGGCCGCCGCCGAACGCTCAGGGTGGTCCCCCGCCAGGATTCGGACGTCCAGGCGGTCCGGGAGGCGGCGCCGGACAAGGGGGGCGGCCGTCTTTCTCAAGTGACGAGATGTTTGGGAGCAACCTCTACTACATTTCCTTCCTCGGCAAGCCTTCTACGACCACTCCCTGGATACTGCAGTTCGGTGGCCATCACCTTGCGCTGAACATAACCATCGCGGGCAGTAGAGGTGTGCTGACACCGACGCTTACCGGTGCGCAGCCGGCTACGTTCAGCCTGGACGGGAAGACCGTTCGACCGCTCGGACGGGAAAGCGACAAGGCACTCGCCCTGGTGCAGTCGTTGAATGACTCGCAACGGAAGCAGGCGGTGCTGAATTACCAGGTTCCCGACCTGGTTCTGGGTCCCGGGCAGGATGGGAAAAAGATCGTTCCCGAAGGCTTAAAGGCTTCGACGATGACGCCGCAACAACAAGCGATGCTGCTCGGCATCGTGGCAGAGTGGACTGACATTCTGAACGAGAACGCGGCTGCCAGTCGCATGGCACAGATCACGGCAGACCTGAAAGAAACCTGGTTCGCATGGAGCGGCCCCACAGACGGGAAGGCCGGCAGCAACATCACCGCCTACTACCGGATTCAGGGACCGCACCTGGTGATCGAATATGCTCCGCAACATGATGAACCCGCAAATCATGTGCATACCATCTACCGCGACCCCACAAACGATTATGGAACCGGGTTGACCAGGCAATGAGAGCCAGAGGTGCCGCAGTACTGATCGCGTTGCTCCTGCTATCTCCAGGACTTGCGTTTGCACATCGAATCGATGAATATCTGCAGGCAACGCTTCTTACACTAGAGCCGCACAGTCTCCAGGGATCGATTCGGCTTGTGCCCGGCGTGCTTGTTGCCTCGGACGTTATTGCCTCGATTGATGCGAATGGTGATGGCGTTATCTCGCCGGAAGAGCAGCGCGCCTACGCGCAGCAGGTGCTCAACTCAATTTCGATCACTCTCGACGGACGCGTCGTGGAAACAAAGCTAGTCTCGTGGAGCTTCCCTTCGCTGGGCCAAATGCACGATGGACTGGGCGAAATAAAAATCAACTACTCAGCGGCGCTGTCCGACGGAGGAAGAGATCACGTTCTGCTCGTAGCGACCCATAACCTCCGCCAGAAGCTCGTGTACTTGATCAACCTGACGGTGCCGGAGGACAGAAGCCTCGAGATACTTTCGCAGAGACGCAACCCTGAGCAGTCAGTCTATGAAGTGGACTACGAGGAGAAGACCGCTGCCGCCGGAGCACATGACACGACGGGGGCTGTGGTGTGGCTTGAGGGCATCCAGTTTTCCCCGCTCTTCCATCTGGGTATGCGTCACATTGCCGAAGGCACGGACCATCTTCTCTTTCTACTGACTTTGCTGCTGCCGGCGCCGTTGCTTGCCATAAACCACCGCTGGGGACCGAAACTGGCTGCGCGTAGCAGTATGCTTCGCATTCTGGGTATTGTGACGGCCTTCACGATAGGGCATTCGATCACCCTTACACTCGCCGCGATGAACGTGATTCACGTGCCGAGCCATCCGATCGAAGTGCTGATCGCCGTGTCCATTCTGGTATCGGCGGTGCACGCACTGTGGCCCATCTTGCCTGGGAGGGAGGCGTGGATCGCGGCGTTCTTCGGACTGATTCATGGTCTTGCGTTTGCCACCACGCTGGACCGTTTGGGTGTCAGTCACTGGGAGCGCGTCGCCGGCATACTCTCGTTCAATCTCGGTATCGAGGCGATGCAGATGATTGTGGTCGCCGCCATCCTCCCCTCGCTTCTACTCATGAGCCGGAGTCGGGCGTATTCCGCGCTTCGCATCGGGGGTGCAGGATTCGCCGCGCTCGCGGCCCTTGGGTGGACCCTCGAACGGCTCTTCGACCTGCAACTGCCCGTAGACGACCTGGTAAATGCGCTAGCTCGGCATGCACTCTGGATCGCTACAGGCCTATTTCTACTCAGCCTGCTTTGCAGAGCCCTGTTGCCCGTTTCACCGCCGCGGATACAACGTGTCGAAGTGCTGAGTGAATTGTCGGCAGCGTCCACGTTGCCGTAAGGCCGCCGAAATTAGGTTCGGAACGATAAGGATGTGCTCTGCAGTGTGAGGATTTAGACACATTAACCAGGGAAGAATGCCACCATGGGGCTTGATCTACGACTGGTACGGTCGTATATTGAGTTAAGCCCTTGAGTTTCATTCAACAACTCTCTGGATAGAGACATCTCCGGTTTGGCTTGAGGCCATTCCACCCCAACTTGCTCCGGTCTGGCGACGCGCCCTGTTCTTCGGCGCGAACCTATTCCCGCGTGCATACGAAGGTTTGTTTCATGATGATTGGCCGTACCGCGTCCCGTTCCGTGCTCCGCTTCGGAGTCCTCGTTGTCCTCTCCGTTGCTGGCCTCCCCTGCGCTCCAGGTCAGTCCAGCCCCGCCGCCCAGCCACAGCCCTGCACACTCAACGCGAGCGCGGTACCTCAGGCCGCCGTTTTGCGGATTACGGACGTGAGCCACGCGCTGTTACCTAACGCGGCGGTCGAGTTACGGTGCGGCAACACCGTGCTGAACGCCCTTGCGGACGAACAGGGCGAAGCACACTTCGAGCTGCGCCCCGGCCACTACACCGTCCTAGCCCGTATGCCGGGCTTTGCCGACACAGTGAGCGCCATGGATCTGCCCGCGTCTACCGGGCCAGCTGAGATTGCCATGTCGGTGGGTTCGGCTACCGACACTATCAACGTAACAGCCGATACCGGCTTCGTCCCTTTTGCATCCAACGCGGGCTCCAAAACCAACGGCTTGCTGGTCGAAGTTCCCCAGTCGATCTCGATTGTGAATGAGGCCGAGATGAACGCACGCCATGTGCTCACGGTCAACGAGGCACTGCGGTACACACCCGGCGTGCAGACCGATCAATACGGTTTCGAGCCCCGCTTCGACTGGCTTGAGATCCGTGGCTTCGCCGCGCAGACTTTCGGCATCTACCGCGATGGCATGCGCTTCAACTCGTTATCCGGAAAGCTCGACCCCTTCGAGCTGGAGAGCGTCGAAGTCCTGAAGGGGCCCAGCTCCGTCCTCTATGGCGAGGTTCCGCCCGGAGGTTTGATCAACCAGGTGACAAAGCGACCGGAAGCCGAACGCTCCACGCAGATCGCCGCCGAGTTCGGCAGCTTCAACCGCCGCCAGGGAGACCTCGATACCACGGGCTCCTTTGACCGCAACGAGGTCTGGCGCTATCGCCTGCTTGGTCTCGTGCGGGACAGCGGCACCCAGGTCAACTTCACCCCGGACAACCGCCGCCTCATCGCACCCGAACTTACCTGGCACCCCAGCGATCGCACCAACATCACGCTGTTGGCCGACTACCAGAATGACCGCACCAAGTGGGATCAGTTCCTACCCGCAGAAGGCACGCTGACACCGAATCCGAACGGCATCATTCCCCGCAGCACTTTCCTGGGCGAGCCAGACTATGACAATGTCACGCGCAACCAGGGCTCGGTGGCTTACACAGCCGATCATCTCTTCCTGGATGGCTGGGATGTGCATTCGAACTATCGCTATCAGTACATCGACTTCAAAGGCCAGACGATCGCCGGCAATGGCTTCGTCACCGGCAGTACCACGGATGTCTCGCGCTATCTCTTCGCGACACCGAATACCGACCGCATCAACACCGTCGATACTCGCGCTCTGCGACGTTTTGGCACAGGCTCTAACTTCGAGCAGACGATCTTGTTTGGCTACGACTATCAGCGTCTTGGGCAGCGCGCCACCAGCTACTATCTCTTCGGCGTCGGCAACCTGAACATCTTCAATCCGGTCTACGGCCAAACCACCATTCCAACCGGATCTCCCTACCTGAATAACGACACCACCCTCAACCAGAACGGACTCTATGCGCAGGATCAGATCAAGTTCAAGCACCACCTTGTGTTGACCCTTGGTGGCCGTCAGGACTTTGCAAAAAACACCATCGCTGACTTCCTCTCCACGACAGGTAATTTCGCTCGCCAGGACAATAAGTTCACCGGTCGTGTTGGCGCCACTTATCTCTTCGACTCAGGCATTGCGCCTTACTTCGCCTTCTCCACGAGCTTCCTGCCGAATGCGGGGACGTTCGTCTACGATGCGAAGACAGGTGTAGCGGATACCCCCGCCGTCCCCTCGGATGCACGTCAGGTCGAAGGCGGCGTGAAGTTCCAGCCACGCAACTGGACGAGCTTTATCACGGCCTCGGTCTTTCAGATCAACGAGACAAATGTCCTTGTGGCGAATACCGCCTTCACCGACTACCAGACGGGCGAGGTACGCTCGCGGGGCGTGGAGTTGGAGGGCGTGGCCAGCGTAGCGCATGGACTGAACGTGCATGCGGGCTATACGTTGACCGCAACGAACAATGTGAGCGACGTGATCCCGCAGAACATCGGCAAATGGCTACCCCAGACGCCTCGCAATCAGCTCTCTGGCTTCGCAGACTACACGGTGTCAGGCGGGCGCTTTGCAGGCCTCGGCGGTAACTTCGGCGTACGTTTCGTCGGAACCAATGCGGCAGATAGTGCCAACTCGTTCTTCGTTCCCAAATACACACTGCTCGATTCAAGCCTGCGCTATAGCTATAAGCACACCATCTTCAGCGTGAACGCGACCAATCTAACCGACAAGCGCTACGTTGCCACCTGCATCAGCACTGCAGCCTGCTACTACGGCTTTGAAAGAAACGTGATCGGCACCGCGCAGTATCGTTTCTAACGGGGTGCCTCTTCACGCATGAGCTTCACGGCCAATCTCGTCCATCATCCGCGTCGGCTCTGGCTGCGCAGAGCCGCCTTCCAGGTGCATCTCTGGGCGGGCATCCTGCTTGCAGTCTACCTTGTGCTCATCGCGCTCTCTGGAAGCGTGCTTGTGTACAAGGACGAGCTAACGCGGTGGGCTCTGCCACCTGGTCTGCACGCTTATCAACACGCACGAATTGCATCACCAAAGATGGTGATGACTCAGTTTACGGCCGCGGAACCCAACGGCACCGTGATCAACCTGCAGGTTCCGTCCACCGTACTGCCAGTGTTCCTGTTGGAAGGGAAAGATGGTGCTGGCCGACCAGCCCGCTGGATCGCGGATCCGATCACCGGTTGCCCGCATTTAGCTCCGCGAACGTGGCTCGATACCGTTCATGATCTGCACTACTATCTCCTGCTTCCTGCCAGCTGGGGCATGCAGGCCAATGCTGTTGGAGCGGCCATTCTCTTGCTTCTCGCACTCACGGGGGCGTTTCTGTGGTGGCCCGGGCTACGTGCCTGGACGCGCGGTCTTCGGTTGAACCTGCGATCGAACTGGCGACGCATGAACTATGACCTGCACAGTGCCATTGGTTTCTGGACTCTGGCGATCGTCGTCTGGTGGGCCATCTCTGGCGTCTACTTCGGCTGGTACCGCGAGGTGGCCACGATCGTTTCCTGGGTCTCGCCCTTGCAGGGAATGCAGGCACCGGTGTCGGCGTCCCTCTCGCCTGCGGCATCTGGCTCACATGCTTCGCTCGATCAAGTGCTCTTCGCGGCAGAGAGCGCTTCTCCCCAAGGGCAGCTCTGGAGTGTCAGCGATCCCTCGCTTCGGACCCCCGAATCGTATGTCCTGCTGGATCGAGGCGCACCTGGTGACTTCTCGCACCGCGACATCGTACGCATCCGGACGACCGACACCCGCGTGATCAGCGTGTGGCACTATGGTGAGCGTCATTCGCTCGGTGACTGGGTGCTCTGGTCGATGCATCCGCTGCACTTCGGGACGCTCTGGGGGCCGGTGGTGAAGCTTGTCTGGTTCCTTCTTGGCCTTTCGCTGGGCATACTAACGGTCACAGGGCTGCTGATGTACTGGAACCGGTACCTACGCCGTCTTTTCTCTTCAAGGCGTGGGGACAGATAGAACGAACTGCGGCTCGCCGCATTCACGATACATCACTTTCGAAGTAGAAGTGATAGTGGTTACGGCAACCCGGATTGAATCGAGCTAAGCAGACTGGGCACTGGTTGGAACACTCCAGATACTGTCGAATGCTGAGTTCCGTGGCGCAGGCTCCGCATAGCACCGCGTGCTGATCCCATTCGCTGCGGCCCCAAACTTCGGAGGAGTGGCTCACGAGTGCATCATGGCAATCCTTGCAGGCGTAGTAGATTCCACAGCACTTCATCTTTATTGCAATGATGTCCAAAGCACTGTTGTAGTGCGCGCATCGCGTCTGGGAGTCAAGCCCGACTCCTCTTACATAGGGCTTAGGTTTGGACATGGATGACATGGATATAGATTAGAAGATTGAACTGGGTATTTTCATCACTGGAGGTTGTCATGACGCAGTTGGAAGAGACGCGGGCGGCGGAACTGTACGAGGCTCAGACCAAAGCACAAAGGCTTTTCGATGAAGTGGAAACACGAGGCCTGGTGCGTCCTGGTATCACCGAGAGTACGCTGAACCACGATATCTACGCTTTGGCGAAAGAGATGTTTGGCATCACGACCTATTGGCACAAACGAATCGTTCGCTCGGGCAGAAATACCTTGCTGCCTTATGACGAGAACCCGCCTGATCTGACTCTGCAGGAAGATGACATTCTCTTCCTGGACCTCGGGCCAGTCTTTGAACAATGGGAGGCTGATTTCGGGCGTACATTTGTCCTCGGCTCTGATCCGTTGAAATACAAACTGCGGCAAGACGTGGGACTCGCCTTTGCTGCGGGAAAGAAATACTTTGAAGAGCATCCTGACCTCATCAGCAGTCAGTTGTTCAACTATGCGCTGTCATTAGCGGAGCAGTTCGGTTGGGAGTTTGGCGGCCCGATAGCAGGACATCTGATCGGAGAGTTTCCCCACGAGAGAATTCCGAATGACAAAGTGTCCCTCTACGTCCACCCAGAGAGCCACTTGCCGATGCGCTCGCTCGACGAGAAAGGGAAAAAACGGCATTGGATTTTGGAGATTCATTTTGTGGACCGAGAACATCAGATTGGCGGCTTCTATGAAGAACTGCTAACAGTGGGTTGAGCGGAATCAGGAAGTAGCAGTGCAAACCACCAGTGAAAAGGGACTGAGAATGTCGCCTTGCAAAGCGAACTCAGATAAGCGCCTTTGCACGGGCTTAGCAATTGATCTATTGCCGCTTACAGGATAGCGGCCCGTACTGATTCCGATCGATTTTAGCGTCTTCTTGAGATGGTTCCGTGCCAAGATCTAACGTAAATGATAGATCAGGCAACAACATTCCGTGCCGAGGGGTGCCACAAACAGGACACGCTTCCGCTTTCAACGTAATCTCAGCTCCACAGCATGCACAAAAAGCGGCCATGTCATTCAGTCTCCACAATGCTATGTCTGTTAGATGAGCGCGGGAAGTGCAACGATTCGAAACTGAGGAGTGACCTCTGTGCGTTGCGTTGACTATCAGCGCCCAGACCATCTGCCTAGCCCCCTGCCGGCCATCGCTGCGCTACAATCATGTATTGGAGAGTTTCCCGACTGGCCTTGAGCGCCGGCATCTGTAAAATCCCTAGAACCACAAGAGTAAGGAGTTTTTTCTATGGCGATTCCCGCCACACAAATGCGTCCGGGCATGATCATCAAGCATAACAATGAGTTGCACGCCGTTTTTTCGGTGGAGCACCGCACGCCCGGCAACCTGCGCGCCTTTATCCAGGCTAAGCTGCGGAATCTGCGCAGCGGCGCGATGTTCGAGCACCGTTTTCGCTCCGCCGATGCGATTGATCGCGTCGTAGTCGACGAAATTGCCATGGAGTTCCTCTACAACGACGGGGACGATTACTACTTCATGAACACGGAGAACTACGAGCAGACCCACCTGAAGCATGACACTTTGGGCGATGCCGTCGAATACCTGACGCCGAATCTGCAGATTACCGTGTCATTTTTTGACGGTGTTGCCGTAGGCATCGAACTGCCGCAGACGGTGGAGCTTACCGTGGTCGAGACGGAGCCCGGATTGAAGTCGGCAACTGCATCGTCGGTGACTAAGCCAGCCAAAACGGAAACCGGATTGATTGTGCAGGTGCCGCCGTTTATTAACGAGGGGGAGAAGATTCGCGTGGATACGGCCGAAGGGGCATATCTTTCACGCGCATAAGTACTTTGCAGGTGTTATTAACGGTACAGCTGTAGCTGTACCGTTTCTATTTTTGACGCGGTCATAATGCGGTGTGATTGCCCGGGCGGCAGATGGAACTGCTGTACTTCCCTCCAAAATGCTCTAAAATTATGAAGGAGAGGACCATTTTCAATGGTGTGAATGCCGTTGTTACGGCAGATGGTCCTGAGCCGAGGGGTTATGTCATCCGAGATGCGTATCAGTCCGCGGGAGCGGCTGGTGCTTACGTCCATTATCGAGAGTTACATCGCGACCGGTGAGCCTGTACCATCGCAGGCCGTGGCGCGCCTGTTTGCCGACAAAGACGGCATGAGTTCGGCGACGATCCGCAATGTGATGGCTTCTCTGAGCGAAGCTGGGCTTCTCGATCAACCGCACACCTCGGCGGGACGGATTCCTACGGCAAAGGCTTTTCGGTTTTACGTCGGGCAATTGAGCGGTATTTCTCGACCTGCTCCGCTGACGCAGGATCGGCGCGACCAGATTGATGACAGCTTTGCCGGAGTGAACAGCAGCCAGCAATTTCTGGAACGCACTTCGCACGTGCTGGCGCTGATCTCGAGCGGGGTGGGTGTGGCGCTGGCGTCGGCTGTAGAGATGCATGCTCTGGAGCATATTCACTTTACGCGGCTTACAGCTGGTAGAGTGCTTGCGGTGGTGGTGACCAGTGCCGGGTTGGTCATGGACCGTGTTCTGACTCTGGATCGCGACTTGTCGCATCAGGAGCTGGAGGTATCGGCGCGCTTCCTGAATGAGAATTTTTACAGCTGGTCCATTGATCGAATCCGCGAGGAGCTGGGACGCAGGATGGAGCAGGAGCGCAACGAATATGACCAGTTGATGCGCTCCGTCAATGAGCTTTGCCGTAAAGGCGCACTGGACGCAGACGGCAGCATGCAGGTGATCTTTGTAGAAGGCGTGGCAAATCTGCTGGCCAGTGAGCTGGACCGCGAGCGCCTGCGCCAGATGCTGAACGCGCTGGAAGCAAAACAGCGCATGGTGGAGCTCCTGAACGCATATGTGGATGCCCGGCAGCAGACGGTGCGTGTGGTCGTTGGATTGGAAGATACGATTCCGGAGATGCAGGACCTTGTTCTGTTCGGGTCGCCTGCGAGGCTCGGCGCGGAGAACTTCGGTACGGTTGCGGTCATCGGTCCCACGCGCATTCAATATCAGGAGACGATCAATGCCGTCTCCTACATTGCCCAGCTTTCTGACAAGATTTTCCAGCGCCCGCAGTAGGGCATCTGAACACATACGCAAGAATCAGCGAGTGACAGAGTGCAGTGCGCTCAGAAAAGGTTTGAGTGGATTATGAGCAGAAGAACGTTAGAAGAGAACAAATTGACAGAAGAACAGAATACAGTAGACGGGATCGAGGCAGGCGCAGAGGATTTGCAGGCAGAACCGATTGTGCCGATTGAAACATCCAATATTTCTGAAGAGCTGGAGCGGGTGAAAGCAGAACGCGATGCCCTGGTTGACCGGTTGGCGCGTCTGCAGGCCGAGTTCGACAACGCGCGCAAGCGTGAAGCCCGCGAACGGAATGATTTTCGCGACTATGCCGTGTCCGGAGCGGTGGAGCAGTTTCTCCCGGTGCTGGATAATTTTCAGCTAGCGCTGAAGTCGACCGGGTCGGCTGAGCAGCTCCGTACAGGTGTGGAACTGATTGTGAAACAGATGGAGGAAGCTCTGCGGTCGTTGAATGTACAGCCGATCGAAGCAGTGGGTGCTGCTTTCGATCCGCGCGTGCACGAGGCGCTGGACACTGTGGACCGGTCTGACTTGCCGGACCATCAGATATTTGAAGAAGTTCGTCGCGGCTACCGTATCAAAGAGAGGCTTCTTCGGCCTGCTCTGGTCCGTGTCGTCAACAACCCGCAGCAGAAAGAAGCATGAGCCGAACAGCAAACGTGATTAAAGCCGATTACTACGAAGTGTTAAGCGTGACGCGGACCGCCTCCGACCAGGAGTTGAAGACGGCCTATCGCAAGCTCGCGATGCAGTACCATCCGGATCGCAACCCCGGAAACGCCGACGCGGAAGAGAAGTTCAAAGAGTGCAGCGAGGCGTATCAGGTGCTGAGCGATCCGCAGAAGCGCGCGGCCTATGACCGCTATGGTCATGCCGGCGTAAGCGGAGTTGGCGGCGGCGATGGCAACCCGTTTAATGGGATGCAGGACATCGGGGACATCTTCGGGGACTTCTTCGGCGAGATGTTCAACATGGGCGGCAGTTCAAATCGCCGTCCTTCGCGGGCGCAGCGTGGACGCGATATTCGCTACGACCATGTGATTGAGTTTGAAGATGCCGTCTTCGGCAAAGAAGTGCAGGTGACCATTCGACGCATGGAAGCATGCGGTACCTGCCAAGGCACAGGCACGGCCAGCGGGCGTGGTCCTTCTACCTGCCAGCAGTGCCAGGGACGCGGCCAGGTCCGTTACCAGCAGGGATTTTTCTCGATTGCGCGAACCTGCAATGTATGCGGTGGCACTGGGAGTGTGATTTCCGATCCGTGCTCGACTTGCCGCGGCGATGCGCGCGTAGAGCGCCAGCATACGATTCATGTCAATATTCCTGCCGGTGTGGAAGAAGGCACGCGGATTCGCTACCAGGGTGAGGGTGATGCAGGGCGGTTCGGTGGACCGTCGGGCGACCTCTACATTGTCCTGGCGATCAAGCCTCATGCCTTCTTTGAGCGTGACGGGAATGATCTGCATTGCGTGATTCCGATCTCATTTTCCCAGGCCGCTTTAGGCGACGAGATCACAATCCCAACGCTCGAAGGCGATTCGAAACTGAAGATTGCCGAAGGTACGCAGAGCGGCAAGGAGTTTCGCATTCGCGCAAAAGGTGTTCCTTACCTGAACGAGCACGGACGCGGCGATCTGGTGGTGCAGGTCGTTGTGCAGACACCGAAAAAACTGACAAAAGTACAAAAAGAATTGCTCCGGCAACTGGGCGAATCTCTCACCGTGGAAAACACGCCTACCTCTCGCGGGCTGTTTTCAAAGGTGAAAGAGATGTTCAATTAATGTGGTGAGTCAAAAGCTCACCACGCCGCATTTCTTTCTATTCCAGTAAAGCTGCCACGACTGCCGTTGCCGTAATGGCCGCAGTCTCCGCGCGAAGAATGCGCGGACCGAGACTCACCGACTTCCAGCCCTCCGAGTCGAACAGAGCTTCTTCTTCTGAGCTCCACCCGCCTTCGGGTCCGACGGCAAGCTGGATGGAGGGCATTTCATCCCCCGAATTTTGCAACGCCTCTTCGACAGCATGCCGCAAGGTTGTGGAGCGCTCCTGCTCGGCTAGAAGGAGGCGCACCGCGTCACTAGTCTTACGCGCTGCGGTCTTCAGCGGAAGCACATCATCGATCACAGGAATGTCTGACCGGCGCGACTGTTGCGCTGCTTCGCGGACGACGCGGCGCCAACGCTCGACCCGATTCTGCGCAGACTGTGCCAGATGCTTTTCGCTTCGGCGGGCAATGACGGGAACGATGCGCTCAACGCCCAGCTCCGTTCCCTTTTCGATGGCCCACTCCAGACGGTCAAATTTGAAGATAGAAAGCAACAGGGTAATGGGCAATGCGGGATCGGCCTGAACTTCGGCGACAAGGTTGAAACGGACGGAGTCGCCGGAGATGCCGGCGATGACTCCATGCCATACGCGGTCGCCGGCGACGATGTCGTATTCCATGCCGGACTGCGCACGCAGCACGCGGATGAGATGCGATGCCTGTTCTCCGGTAAGTGACGCGGTGCTTTCATCCCAGTTGTCAGCGATCCATCTGCGTCTTGTCATAGGCTGCCTGTTGTTGGTCTTCATTGTCGCAGAAAACGCCGTACCCGCAGAAACACTAAGGGGGACGCTTTGAGCGTCCCCCTTCTGTGTTGCCTTGTTGCGAAGTTATTTTTTCTTCGCGGGTTTCTTCGCTGCCTTCTTCGTTGCTTTCTTGGCTGCCTTTTTCGTTGCCATAGTGTCTATTCTCCCTATTTGTGTACTGCAACAAGAAATGCTGCAGTTAACGAATGTATAGAGTTCTCCCAAAAGAGTGTCAAGAAAAAAATGACAAACTTTCGAAGTGTTTGTGTCATTCAAGAATCGCGGGTATGACAAAAGTGATCGAAAAACTTAAAACGCGTGAGCGTGTTTGAGCAACATAAGAGCGATTCCGGAAAAGATATCGTGCCATGCATGCGCTATCATTCCCGGGCGCAGGCTGCCACGCATGATGGCAAGCAGACAAAACATTGCGCCGTAAATGCTGATGGCAAGGATGCCGCTGACGCCTTCATATCCATGCGCGACACCGAAGAGGAGCGAGGAGCCAAGCACTCCAAACCAGAGCCGCTTGCCGACGTGGGAAAACTGCTGGAGAAGATATCCGCGAAAGACGAGCTCTTCACAGATGCCTGCGGAGATGCTGAGCAATACCCACAACAGAAGCTCGAACGCATTTTTCGGCGCAAGTTGTGCCAGAATTTTTTGCGGCGTGGAGAGGTGCGCAAGCTTCATCATGACGCCGATCGCCGTGAGCAGGATCGAAGCCGCGATCCAGAACGTGACGGCAAGGATGAAGTCTTCCCCCCAATCTTTCCAGGAAGGACGCCGCTTGCCGAGAAGCTGGCGTAGTGGAACCCGGCGCATACGGATTCCCCAGATGACGAGCGCCGCCAGAATCCATTCCCATGCGAGCGTGGCCAGGTATTGCGCCAGGTGACGTTCATTGAGCGAGCGATGTGCGGGTTGAAGGCTGCCGAGAAACGAGAATCCCAACAGCGGCGCAATGAGAAGCGCGGTATGCCACCACGGCGCGATTGCCGGATAGAGGGTCTGCTCGCGGTTTGCGTCCACATTTACTTCCGGGAGCAAAGTTGTTTGTTCTCTATCTTCTTGGTCGTTTTGTTCCGGCATGCATCCAGTCCTTCCATTGATTCTTGCATCTTCGACTTGATATCTTCATCTGTTTGCCATCTAACTAGAGAAGTAGGATCTTTTGCTATGGAAGAAATCGTGATTGTTTCTGGGGTGCGCACTCCTGTTGGGAAGTTTCAGGGTGCTTTGTCCGATCTTTCTGCAACACAACTTGGCGCAATCGCAGTGCGGGAAGCGGTGCGCCGGACCAATCTCGACCCTGCATTGATCGACGAATGCATTATGGGCAATGTCGTCTCTGCTGGCCTGGGGCAGAATCCGGCACGGCAGGCTGCGCTGCATGGCGGGCTTTTACCGTCCGTCGGCGCGATGACGATTAACAAAGTTTGCGGATCAGGATTGAAGGCGGTCGCCCTTGCCGCGCAGGCGATTCAAACTGGCAATTCCGAGATTGTGGTGGCGGGCGGCATGGAGTCGATGACGAATGCGCCGTATCTGCTTCCGCAGGCCCGCAGTGGTTTTCGCATGGGAAACTCGGTCGCCGTCGATTCCATGGTGAACGATGGATTGTGGGATGCCTTCAACAATTACCACATGGGACAGACCGCGGAGAACGTCGCGGAGAAGTACAACATCACGCGCGAGGAGCAGGATGCATATGCGGTGCAATCGCACCAGAAGGCGGCGGAGGCGTGGAGGGAGTGCCGCTTCAAGTCGCAGGTTGTTCCGGTGGAGATTCCTGCCAGGAAGAAAGGACAAGCTCCTACGCTGTTCGAGCGTGATGAGTCGATCCGGGAAGATACAAGCGTGGAGACATTACGCGCGCTGAAACCTGCATTCAAGAAAGATGGAACGGTGACGGCGGGGAATGCTCCGGGCGTGAATGATGCCGGGGCGGCGCTCGTGATGATGTCGGCAGCCAAGGCAAAGGCCCTGGGACTTGAGCCGCTCGTGCGGATTCGCGCGCAGGCTACGAGTGGAGTCGATCCGCAGTGGGTGATGATGGCTCCCGTTACGGGCGTACAGAAAGTCCTGGCAAAGGCCGGGTGGACGGCGGCGAGTGTGGATCTGTTTGAACTGAACGAAGCCTTTGCCGTGCAGGCCATTGCAGTCACGCGCGAGCTTGGTATTCCGTTTGAGAAAGTGAATGTGAATGGCGGTTCGGTTGCCATTGGACATCCGATTGGAGCGAGCGGAGCGCGTGTTCTGGTTACATTGATCTACGAGATGATTCGCCGCGATGCGCAGCGCGGTGTTGCGGCGCTTTGTCTGGGCGGCGGCAATTCGGTCGCGATGGCGGTAGAACGCTGAAGGCGATGATAATTGAAACCGCAGAACGCTTCAGAGGACGCGTAGAAAGTTATCGCCAGCATCGACCGCGCTATCCGGAGGCGGTTGTCGATTTGCTGAGGACGGAATGCGGTCTAACAGAGACTTCATCGATTGCGGACATCGCGGCCGGAACCGGATTGCTGGCGGAGAAGTTTCTACAACATGGATTTGCGGTCACGGCTGTCGAGCCAAACGATGAAATGCGCGCTGCATGCGAGATGCTGACGGAGCGCTTTCCCCGGCTGCGCTGTGTGGCGGGATCGGCAGAAGCTACCGGTCTGCCGTCGCAATGTTTTGATCTGATTACCGTAGCCCAGGCCTTGCACTGGTTCGATCTGAAGCGCGCGCGGAGTGAGTTTGTCAGAATTCTGCAACCGGAAGGCTGCTGTGCGGTGATCTATAACGAGCGCCGGATGAGTGGTGACGCCTTCCATGACGGATACGAAAGGCTGTTGCGCGACTTCGGCTTCGATTATGCGAAGGTGCAGCGCCAGCATCTGACTCCTGAAAAGATTGATGCGTTCTTTGCTCCTTCTCCCATGAAGCGCGCAGTATTTCCAAATGCACAAGATCTGGCGTTGGAGGCGTTGGCCGGACGAATTGTTTCCTCGTCCTATATGCCGAAGGCAGAGCATCCACGATATGCAGCCATGCAGAGTGCGATTGCCGAGCTATTCGAAAAACACGAGAGAGATGGATATGTGCGGTTGGAATATGACTGCGTTGTCTATTACAGTCAGCCTGGGATGAGGTGATATCTTCCGGTGTCTGCGATTTGCCGCGCTCATTCCGCGCAAGATCACTCCGACGCAGAAGCGCGGCGTTTTCTAAGAACGATGTGGTTCGCGCGCCACAGGGTTGAGTGCGCGGCGTATCTCCGCCACTAACAATTCCGGAGTCTCTAACTCCACAAAGTGACCAACCCCGGGAAGGGATCGAAACTCGACCGGGCAACCGGCATCCTGATAGCTATGTTTCGCAACGGATTCGGAGAGCACCCAATCCTTATCTCCCCAGACCAATGTGGCGGGTACGGTGATGGGGTGTTGGTAGACGGCATCGAGTTGCGCTCGTCTCGCAGGCGAAATTACGGAGAGAAAGAGTTGGCGATAGTAGTTGATTGGTCCTCTCAGGTCGATTGGCTCTCGAAAGCGAGACAAGAGCTCCTGCAGCGCAGCTCGATTGATTTTGTTCAGTCTTCCTTCCAGCATCAGGCAGGAAAACTCCAGGAGTTTTCGTCCTATGGGAGTTGTGAACACCAGCTCCGGGATCGCCGGCAGCTGCAAGATCAATGCATAGAAACTGCGAAAGGTCTGAAAGTCTTCGAACTCTAAAACTGCCCGAGTGAGCGTTTTTGGGTGCGTGCAATTCACTACGACCAGACTACTGATCAGGCCTGAATAACGATGTGCGAAGATCCACCCCAGGGCGCCGCCCCAATCGTGCGCAACGAGCGCTGGGCGTGATAGCTCAAGCCCTTCAATCAGGCTCTTGATGTCGTCGGTGAGAGTGAAAACGTCATAACCTCCTGCTGGCTTTTCCGTTTCGGGATAGCCCCGAAGATCCGGCGCGTAAACACGGTACTCGTGCAGCTCTTCCATCACTGCACGCCAACTCATCCATCCTTCGGGGAAGCCATGCAGAAAAAGGACGGGCGGAGCGTTTTTGTTCCCTGCGGCTGCTACATGGAAGTGAATGCCATTGGCAGCAATCCGCATGTGGTCGAATCTTTCTGACTCTGGACGATCCACGCGAAACGCTCCTTTGAGGAGCGGTGCGTCAGAATCAATCGTGCATCCGGCATCCTCAGACGACTCTCACCTTACACCCGTTGGCCATTTTTTCCGATTGACAACCACCGAATCAGATGCAATATTGGCGGGATTCCAGTCGGCACTCCCTCAGGGGTCCATAAGCACAGAATCCGGCCATACAAATCAATGCATCGAGGAGATGAAACGATGGCGTACACCGCGCCGCAACTTCTATCGATGTCCCAAAAGGATCTCGACGACCTTTTCTCCAGCAGTCCGTCTGGCGATATTCCCAACGGCGAAGCTGAAGGCACCGCAATTATTGCTCCAGCCACCGTCTTCAGCCCAGAGATTGCGTCTTTGATCAATATCTTTACCTGGAAGGGAAAGACCTTCGACGCGGCGCACGGAACATTGAGAAATCGAATCCTCGCCTTCGGGTTAGACGCGATTGTGGCGGAAGTCTACAAGACCGCAAGCTGGTTCGATAGCAAGGAATGCATCGTTCTCGATTACTCGAAGACATCTTTCGTCGCCGAGCACGTGCGGGACGAAATCCGCCTGATCGGCCCCGGGCTGTATCTGGGTCTCGTGTATTGGGAGAAAACCAAGACGATTCACTTTGCTCTGCAGTTTCCAGTCGCATGACGCTTCAGTCCAATCCTGATCGTCCATTGCCCAAGGCCAATACGGGTTCGGCGCTTTTAAATTGGTTGAGCGATACGTCCATATCTCTGGTGCATCTGGAACGGCGGTTCGATCCATTCTTTCGCCCGGCGTTCGACGCTCTCCTTCGTGATCCTCTGGCTGGTATCGCCACTGCTTTGATCAACCGAGGACGGTCCAACGACGGTCTGAAGATTGCTGAGGAAAAACCGCTCCCAGATGAAGAGGCGTTTCTCGATTCAATTATTGCCAGCTTCGAAGAGCAGATGAAGTTGCTTTGGAAGCCCGGGAGGTTCGAGCGAGGAGGCAACACGAAGACGCACGGTATTGTGCGGGGTGAGTTCATTGTTCACGACAATCTCCCCGCGGAGCTGCGCCACGGTATCTATGCTCAACCAGGTACGTATCGTGCATGGGTTCGTTTTTCGGGACCCGGCCCCTACATCACTCCGGATATTGACGATGTTGGGTTCATGAGTATCGGCATCAAGTTGATGGGTGTGCCGGGGCCAAAACTTATGGAGGAGGAGAAATTCACCCAGGATATGTTCGGTGTCTCCACTCCGACTTTTGTAACGCCGGATGTTATCGCGAACGCGCAGTTACAAATCGAAAGTGTGAAGAACGCGACGATCTTCTATTTTGTTAATCTCCACCGGCACCACGTATTGGACCTTTTCATGCAGTCGCTCTGGATCAAGACGCAGAGTGGTCCGTTTGAGGCCCCCTATTTCAGCTGCGTCCCGTATCTGCTGGGAGATGGCCAGGCAATGCAATACTCGGTATGGCCGAAATCGAAACGCCGGACACCCATACCACGCCTTCCTTTTCGCCCTCCCAATGATTATCTGCGCGATTCGATGGTCGCGACTCTGGCAAGAGAAGATGTAGAGCTCGACATTCGTTTGCAACTGCAGACAGACCCGCATCTCATGCCACTTGAGAACAACGCGGTGCTCTGGCCGGAGAAGCTTTCGCCAAGAATCTCGGCGGCCACATTGCGGATTCCGCAACAGAAGTTCGACTCGCCGGCACAGTTGGATTTTGCCAAACAGCTTTCGTACAATCCCTGGCACTGTATCGCAGAACACCGCCCACTGGGCAATCAGAACCGTGCCCGCCGCCGGATGTATCAGACGCTTGCGAGCCTGCGGCAAACGATGAACGCGATTCCTCACTACGAGCCTACTGGGGACGAGGTCTTTGAATAACCCGCGATGATGCAACAGTCCAGTTTTATGATCCTGGCGACGATTAACCCGTCCGGCGAAGCGGAGCTTCGCCGGTTGCTCGCCTCCATGAATCACGAGCCGGGACTTCTCGACCCTTTGAACGCGCTCGTTCCTTTTGGGCAATTCGATCGGCTGCACTTTGCGCGAATTCTGATCCTTGACGATCAGACCCTGAATGACATCACGGTCTACGACTTGCCACGGGTGGACTATCCCACTTACCTTGCAATTCTCGGGGACTGTGATGGGCCGTCTGATGAGTTGCTCGCAGAGATGGTGGAACGGGCCGGCGATGGGCTGCGACGCATTTTCGCGCTCTGTGATGGATACACGCCCGACATCGATCTCCTCACCTGGATCAAGGCTAACAACGTGTCCCCGGCGGCAAACTATGTGAATTGGATTGGACGAACAGTTCGGCAGGTGGGTGAAGAGGAGACGCTACGCCAGGCCCTTGAGAAGTTTCTTCAAGAAAATTCGGTTTCGCTCCGCCCCATGCAGCCAAGGCAAGTACGCGATGTTTTGAAGAAATTCGTTGCCACGGAGGAGCAATCCGGTCGGATCATTCTGACACCTCCGGAGCCAACTCCCCTGGGATGGCAGCTTTGCAACCTTCTCCATCTGGTTGGCATGCCGATTCTGTTACTTATCGTTTCGCCGCTTTTACTGTTGGCGCTTCCATTCTTTCTCTTTCAACTCCGACGATGTGAACGGTCCGATCCAGAGATTGCGCCACGCGTAGATCCCGCTCACGCGAACCTACTTTCATCCCTGGAAGATCATGGCGTCACCAATCAGTTCAGCGCCATGGGGAGTATTAAGCCCGGTCTGTTTCGCCGCCTGACGATCATCCTTGTCCTTGAAGCCATCGACTACACGGCGAGGCACATTTTCAACCGCGGACGGCTCGCTCGCGTGACTACGATTCAATTCGCACGCTGGGTCTTTCTCGATGGCAAAAAGAGGGTGATCTTCGCCAGTAACTACGACGGCAGTCTTGAAAGTTACATGGACGACTTTATCAATAAGGTTTCATTCGGCTTGAACATCGTCTTCAGCAATGGAATCGGCTATCCCCGGACGCGTTGGCTCCTTTTAGACGGCGCGAAGGACGAACAAACGTTCAAGGATTATCTGCGCCGGCATCAGATGCCGACGCAAGCTTGGTATAACGCTTATCCGGGGTTGACGGCTCTCGACAGACGCCGGAATGCCCTCATCCGGGAAGGCCTGGAGAAATCGTGGATGACGGACTCTGAGATACAGGAATGGCTGCGGCTCTTTTAGAGCCTGCGCAATGCGGAGAACGATGATTGCTGGCGGGTAAAGCTATGGCAATGAACTTAGATGGATTCGACGGGCGGCAAAAGACATGAGTAACGCGCCGATAGACTTCAGCGACATTCAAGGACTCGTGCGCTTTGGATACGGTCCGCTTACGGAAGCGTCCTTCCTGTTGCTGAACATTCGCGATGCTCAGGCTGCCCGCTCCTGGCTGACGACCGCTCCCATCACAACGGCGGTGGAATTGGACCACGCACCGATGACCGCTCTGCAGGTAGCCTTCACGCGAGAAGGACTTGAGGCGCTTGGTGTCGCAGAGGGCCTACTTGTGGGATTTTCCGCCGAGTTTCTCTCCGGCATGGCGGGGCAGGAAAGCCGGTCGCGAAGACTCGGAGATGTTGGCGCCAATTCGCCGCAATTCTGGCGCTGGGGTGGGCCGGGGAGGGTTCCTCATCTGCTGGTGATGATCTACGCGCAGCCGGGCAGGCTCGATGGGTGGGCACAGGCCATCCAGGGCCCCGGATGGAATGCTGCATTCGAATTGCTGGATCACTTGCCAACGTCGAATTTGTACGGTGCCGAGCCATTTGGGTTCAATGATGGCATCAGCCAGCCTTCGCCGGACTGGAAGCGCCAGCGAACGCCTGAGGAGGATGAAGTCGAGTACGGAAATCTTCTTTCTCTCGGTGAGTTTCTGCTTGGCTATCCCAACGAGTATGGTAAGTACACGCATCGGCCTCTGCTGGCGGCCGACGCGCCCTCGAGCGCGGTCTTGTCTTTCGCAGAAGATGAACCCGACAAGCTCGATTTCGGACGCAACGGGGCATTTCTCGTCTTCCGGGAGCTACAGCAAGACGTGCGGGGCTTCTGGCGCTTCCTCGATAAGCAGACAGATGCCAACACGGAGGCTCGACAGAACCTGGCCGAATCCATGGTGGGTCGCAGGATGGATGGGACGCCGCTCCTTCCGGCTCTTACACATCCCATCGCAGGACTCGATCCGAAATTTGTGGCCCAGAATCAATTCACCTACGACTTGGACGTCAACGGCATTCGTTGCCCCTTCGGCGCTCATATTCGCCGGGCAAACCCACGCAACGCCGATCTACCGCCTGGTTCGAATGGATTGTTCGCGCGGCTGCTTCACAAACTTGGTTTCGGTAATGCAAGGTATCGAGATGATGTGGTCGCTTCAACGCGCTTTCATCGTATGCTTCGACGTGGACGAGAGTATGGACCGAAGCTCTCTCCAGGGGAGGCCGTGGCCGATGGTCCAGATAGCGGAGAACACGGGATCCACTTCATCTGCATCGTCGCCAACATCCTGCGCCAGTTCGAATTCGTGCAAAACTCGTGGGTGATGAATACGAAATTCGATGCGATGACAGAAGAGAGCGATCCGCTGCTGGGCAAACGCGAAGGGATTGCGGGATGCCCTCTCGTAAACACCTTCTCGCTGCCGCAGGAAACCGGAGCCCGCACCCGCATCATGGATGTGCCTCAATTTATCACCGTACGCGGGGGAGCCTACTTTTTTCTCCCCAGCTTGAGCGCGTTACGCTACTTAGCAATCATCAGTCGCAAATAGCCGTGACGTCGTATGCGTTACAAGCGGGGTAGTTCGTTGAAAGGGAACTCATGAAGAGAATCCGCATTCCGTGGCTAGTGGATGTCGTCCTCTCACAGAACGCCGCTGAGATTGAGTCATTTGCGCAGGACCCGAAGCTCGATCGGGCCTATTCGGATCGATCCATCCTGCTGAACGGATTGATTCTCCGGCGCGTGCGAAGCGTTCTGCAACTTGGAGGGAAATATTTTCCGACGGTTGAACCAAGGGACGACAACGGCCGTGCAGCCGCTCAGGATGCTCTTTGGAATCGCCTGAACGCGCTGGCGCCTGCGTTTTCGACTGGACCGGACGAGCTTGAGCCTCTCGCCGCCTTCGTTCGAGGCGAGGGTCCGACTGAAGCGTGCGGGCCATTGGTTCAGGACGTGGTCGGGCGTTTGTTTGATCCGTCCTTTAAGGCAACACAGGTCAGCTGGGATGCAGCATTGGTGCTGGATCTGGCGCCGCGTACCATGAACCTGATTTTGTATGCGTGGTGGGTCATCACGAGACGAATCGATAAGGCAAAGCAGCTTCTGGCGAACATGGTCGGGGGTGATCTGGCGGGAGTGCATGCCGTGGGCGTCGCAGTGCACAACATCGTGAGTGGTGTGAATCTCATGCGACAGCTCTACAACGATCCGGCCAAGCGAACCGCATCGTCCGCCGAAACGGCTGGTAGACGATGCCTTTTCGCTCCTGCCACTGTCCTGCGACAACCAGCAGCATCAGTAAGTTCGCCTGAAGGTGAGCTCAAGACAGGGACTCTCGTGATTCTGAATCTTCAGGCCGCGAACGCAAAATCTCCCAGCAGGGATGTAGCATTTCTGCGCGAGACCTGGAGTCGATGCCCAGCCGAGCAGTGGGTTCCAGCATTACTGGAAGGCGTCTGGCGCAGGGCTTGCCTATCTCAGCCGCAACATGGCGGCACAGCCGGGCCATTTGCTATCGATTGACATCAGATACGCGCCTGGTGTTCTCTTCACTTAAACCTCATCTGAAGCATAGAGGTCGTTAATGTACGGGTGCGAGCGTGAAAATGCTGCCCCGAGCATTGACTAACTTTGAAATTTGAATCTTTCGAAGGGAAGTCTTTCCGTGCCCTCGGAGGAGGATCGTGGATCGCTCATACACAGTGCGGGATTTATTTGGGATTAAGAATTTTTACTTTCTCCTGGTTTTTATCGCCATATTCATCGTGCTGGCAAGCGTCTCAGGCGGAGCGGGATTTGCGCAGCAAGCTTCTTCGCCATTGTCGGATGGCGCTTCGATTCAGGGCGCTATCGTCGATGCCGCTGGTCATCTCGTTGTCGATGCGTCTGTATTGCTTGAACAAAAGGATCACCCGGGCGTTGTCGAGACGAAAACGAATGCGAACGGGGTCTTTGTGTTTTCGTCCCTTCGAGCTGGAACCTACCGGCTCAGTTCAAAAAAAGCACCCTTACGTAGTCCTACAACAGAAGCCTTTTTATTGTCCGAGGGAGACCACAAGCACATTGATTTGGTTCTCGAAGCTTCGGAAGCAATCCGTGCAAATTCTGAAGCCATGCAGTTTACCGATCAGCCGAATTTCACCGTCGCGGGCGTGACGGATTGGACAGCTGCCGGAGGACATGGTTCGGATACGAGATTACGAACCAGCGAAGACCTTGCCCGCGAAGCTCTCGTACTCAAACCATCTGGGCCGGTGGGCAGCTCATCCGACTCCGCAGGTATCGCAAGTACGGAGAACGAATCCGAGAGCAGGCTCCGCGTAGCGCTCAGCAAAGATCCCGGGAGTTTCGAGGCAAATCACCAGCTTGGCGAGCTCTATTTGCGGGAGGGCCGATACTCAGACGCAGTTCCGTTGCTGCAGACTGCAGCTCAGATTGATCCGGCCAGCTATGACAATGAGTACGATCTGGCATTGGCCTGCAAGGGGGTTCGTGATTTTTCCCAGGCTCGCGATCATGTTCAGAAAGTGCTGGTGCATGAGGACAATGCGGAGGTGCATCATTTGCTAGGGGAACTTGACGAAGAGCTGGGCGATCCTCTGGCTGCTGTTCGCGAAGATGAGAAAGCTGTCAGCCTCGATCCCAGTGAGCGGAACTATTTTGAATGGGGTTCAGAGCTGCTGCTGCACCGGGCTGTTCAACCCGCGGTTGAGGTTTTTGGAAAAGGGGCGACCGCGCATCCGAAGTCGGCGAGAATGCTGGCTGCTCTGGGCGCGGCGCTTTTCGCCAATGGTTTGTATGACGAGGCGGCTCAGCGTGTATGCGATGCTTCCGACTTGAATCCATCTGACTCTGCGCCCTATATTTTTCTCGGCAAAATAGAGATGGCAGCACCGTCGCCCGTGGTCTGCGTTGAGCCGAAGCTGGCGCGATTTCTGCAACAACAGCCCGGGAATGCTCTCGCAAATTACTACTACGCGATGTCCATTTGGAAAGGCCAGAAATCGCCGGAGAATACATCGGGTCTGCAACAGGTGGAAACCCTGCTTACAAAGGCCGTGACAATCGATCCCAACTTCGATGATGCGTACTTGCAACTCGGAATTTTGTATTCTGCCGAGCGTGATTTCGAGAAAGCCATTGGTTTCTATACGAAGGCAATTACGATAAATCCCGATCTGAGCGCGGCCCATTATCGGCTGGGGGTGGCGTATGAACGAATGGGCGAGTCGGCAAAGGCTAAGCAGGAATTCCAGCTGCACGATGAGATCGAGAAGCGACAGGCTGCTGCGGTCGAACGGCAGAGACGTGAGATTAAACAGTTCATGGTCGTTCTGAAGGTCGAGCCAACGAATCCTTCGACCAACTGAAGTTGCAGATATAAAGAACAGTGCTTCCCATGTTTTTATTTGCAAGCCTCAATAGAATTGATAGTATGCCGAGGCATGTTCAAATTATTGGCTGCGACACTCGTTCTTATTGGGACAACTAGCGCCAGCGATCTTCCAAGCAAGAAATACTTGAGCCTGCCCGCGATCAAAACCATGGTTTCTGCTGCTGAAGCGAAGGCCAAAGAGCTGAACGTTTCGGTGACAGTTTGCGTTGTGGATGAAAGCGGCAATTTGCTTTTTCTCGAGAAGGGCGAAAGTGCTTCGCTTAACACAATTCAATTCGCGCAGAAGAAGGCCCGGCACGCTGCCTTCTATGGAAGCCCATCTAAAGATGGAGCGGATGCAATCAAAAAAGGCAACACTGAAGTCCTTGCCTTCCCGGAGTTTTTCCCCAATCAAGGAGGGCTGCCGATCCGGGTGGATGGTCAACTCCTCGGCGGGATTGCGGCGAGCGGCGCCAAGTCTGAGATCGATGAACAAATCGCACAGGCAGGCCTCGATGCGCTTCTGAAGAAGTAGCACGTGAGAACGGAATATCCTCAGGGGCTAAGGCCGTGCCCCTTCAATACATAATTATTGAATCAGCTCTGGCACATGCAAGCTTCGTGATGATTCGAGTATCTTCCGAAAGCACTCTATGTTGGTCGTGGCTTGAACGTCACGACGATGCCATCGCCTTCGCGAATGGTGAGTATCTGGTTTGCATTGATCTGCGTGAATCGTTCGATCTTTTGTGTAGTTGGCCATTTGACCTCGATGAGATCCACGGTTTCAACCTGCCCAAGACCGAAGTGGAGACGCAGGTCGCTTTGCGACATGACGCTGGTGCCGCTGTGGACTTCATCCATCTGAGCATGCTTGCCCGTGATCACCCGCACACGCGCTCCAATGGCGGTGCGATTGCACTTCGTTCCCACCAGCTTGATCTTGATCCAGTTCTGTTTGTTGCCTCCGTCATTGCGAAGGAGTGATGGCAGATCGTTCATGTTAAGAATTAACGCATCGATATCGCCGTCATTGTCATAGTCGCCGAATGCGGCACCTCGGCTGGAGAAGTGTTCGCTGATGCCGGGTCCCATTTCCGACGATACGTCTTTGAAGCGGCCATTGCCGAGGTTCTTGTAAACCAGTCGCGGATTCTTGAACGTCTCGCCTAAATTGGAGCGGTCAATCTCCGGGTAGACGTGCCCATTCACCTGAATGATGTCCGGCCAGCCGTCATTGTCGTAGTCAACAAAACCGCAGCCCCACGCCACATAGCGGCTGTTGAGTCCAATACCGGAAGCAAAGGTGACGTCGCTGAAGGTTCCATCTCCGTTGTTGCGATAGAGATTACACGTGTCATCCGAGAAGTTAGTTTTGAATATATCGAACCAGCCGTCGCAGTCGTAATCGGCAACGGCCACACCCATTCCGGCCTGCTCGTGACCATTTTCGCTGTAGGCGCAACCGGCCATGACGGCGATATCGGTGAATGTGCCGTCATGGTTATTCTGGAACAGAATGCTGGGTTGGGAGTCCACTGCGACATAAATGTCCGGCCATCCATCGTTATCGAAGTCATAGGAGACAGCGGTGATGGAATAGCGTGGACCGGGCTTCAGAATGCCCGACTTCTCAGAGACGTCAGTAAAAGTGCCGTCGCCGTTATTGTGGTAGAGAATGTTTGTGCCGCCCGGAAGTCCGCGCGGGCCGCACAGAATGGGAACACCTTTCCACTGACAGAAACTCGTATTGTCGGCGGATGGAATTTTTTCCGGATCCAGCCTGATGTAATTGCATACGAAAAGATCGAGATGTCCGTCCCGGTCATAATCGAGGAAAGTACAGCCGGCACCCCAGCGAACCTGCTCCTGATAGAGGCGGGATTTATGGGTAACATCGGTAAAGGTGCCATCTCCGTTGTTATGAAAGAGAATGTTACGACCCCAGAAGCAGCAGAAAAGGTCGTCCCATCCATCGTTGTTGTAATCACCTACGCAAACCCCGGTCTGCCAGCCGGTACGTCCCAATCCTGATTTTTCCGTGACATCGGTAAATGTGCCGTCGCGGTTGTTCTTATATAGATGAGAGGTCGGAGCTTTCCCCGGTGCCCAATTTGCGTCGAGCCGATTTCCATTCGTGAGATAGATGTCCAGCCATCCGTCGTTGTCATAGTCGAAAAAGGCCAGTCCGCTTCCCTTAGCCTCGATGATGGACCGTTTGTGGTCGATGCCGCCCCACACGTTGGGGCTGTTCAACCCGGCTTGCTGGGCCACGTCTACAAACTGGACGGAAGAAGGTGTGGAGTTCGATACTGCGGCTTCTACGAGGGCCGGATCTCCCCATTTCCAGAGTGGGGTCGAGAGAACGTCTGTCAATGTGCCGCCGAGCACGAACAGAGATGAGCCAAGGAAACGCCGCCGGGGAAAATTCATAGATTGCGTTGATTATAGAGACAGATATTCATCTGGTAGAGACCTGGCCATTCGTCATGCTGGTCAAGGCTGCGATTGCAGCGTTTCAAGGGCTTGCTGCGCCCCACGATGCTCAGGTTGTATGCGAAGCAGTTCTTGTAATACTTCTCTGGCCTTTTCCTTGTCGTTCTGCAGCGCATAAAGACGGGCGAGATTGAGATAAGCTTGATCGAATTTTGGTGCAATGCGAATGCAGGCTTTGAACTGCTCCTCTGCTCTGGGGTAATTTTTGGCACGCACAAAGAGAACGCCGAGATTATTCAGCGCCTCAGGATAGTCCGGACGGAGCGCCACTGCTTTTTCCAGATAGTTGGCTGCCGACTGCATCTGGTCTTGTTGCGCATAGAACATTCCGAGGCTGTAGTTGATTTCAGGATCGTCGGGCTGAATTTCGAGCGCACGGTTCAGAAGTGCCTGCGCTTTATCAGATAATCCCTGCCGCCGATAAACATTCCCGAGGTTCAGAAGTGCGATGGCGAAGTTCGGCCGCAAGTTAAGCGATTGCTGAAAGTTTCGAACCGCTTCGTCTGCCTGCCCTTGCTGAGCCGCGATCATACCGAGGTTGTTCCATGCTTCCGGATAATTCGGCTGCAGCTTCAGTGTCTGCTCAAGATACTGACGTGCTTGCTGAAGATCATTTCTTCGCAGGTTGAGCGTGCCCAGGTTGTAATACGCCTCCGGATCGTTCGGTTTCCGGGCGATGACCTGCTCGAAGGAAGCCGCTGCCGCGTCCAAATATCCATGCTGGAACAAGGCTACACCATAGGTAAAGTCATTTCGCTGAAATGTGTCCTGGTAGAGCACTCCACCCAGTGGAAGCGCTTTTTGCATGCGCTCAGCCGCCGTGGTCGGGATAGATTTGATGTCCTCCAGCAGACGCTGCGGATCTACCGGCCCTTGATAGAGCTTGACGATCATGCCTTCCGCGTCCAGTAGAAAAGAGGTTGGAATGGCAAGGTCTCTGCGACGGTCGAATAAATAGCGGTAGATGATGTTGTAGATGCCAGCTACATCTTCGGTTGCGAAGAGGATAGGAAAAGAAAGTGCCTGCTGCGCCGCAAACGATTTTGCAGCCCGGACGTCAGCCGCATCATCCACGTTGATCGCCACCACGCTCAACTGATTTGCGGCAAACGCAGATCTATGCTGATGGAGACGTGTCAGCTCGTCGCGGGACAAGGGAGCTTTGTTCGCCCAGAAGTTGAGAAGCACGAAGCTGCCGAGGAACGACCGGAGCTCCTGCATATTGCCTGTGAGATCGGGCAGTGAAAACTCCGGCGCCTTCAATGGTTCGATGAGCCACGTGTTCACCACCGAAGGCAGCGGTTCCAACACTGGCGGCGTCCCGGGTTGCGTGTAGGATTCAGGCGGTGCGGCGAAAGGCTTGGCCACAAAAGTTGCGGAGCCTTCTTCAATCTCGATGCGGTGATCGACAGGCAGGTCTTTGAATTCCTGAGATAATCCACTGGGCCAGCGGATCACGGCCCGCAGCGTGCTCTCTGGCTTTCCAACGCCAAAGAATATCTCCTTGGAGTGTTGGGCCAGAAACCCTGAGCCAGCCTGGAGATATTTTGTTTGGCGAAGGTTTCCAGCTTCGACCGTGATTGCCGTTCCAATGCCATCGCGATTGCTTTTTTGCCCACGCAAGAGAAATACAATTGAGTGGCCGAGGTCCTTCATGGCATTGCGTACGATCCGCAGTTGCGGTGCATTGCGGCTTTTCAGTACGACCTCCAGCCGTCCGTCGTGATCGAGATCGGCCAGCGCAAACGAGCGGCAATCCTCAGGAAAATCGAGAGTCGCCGCCCCTGAAACTTCAGAGAACGTACCATCGCGGTTGTTCGCGAACATCACATTTCTCTCATAGCCACTCCATGAGCTGTCCGACCGAATCAATTCGTTCAGGGCGTTCCAGCCGTGTTCGTAGGCCAATGAGGGTGTAGCGTCCTCAGGTGATTTCGCTACTACCTGCCGCCAGAAAAAACTGCCGAGGTCAGGCTGCTCTGGCCCGGAAATGTAACCATTTGCGACGTAGAGGTCGGGATAACCGTCGTGATCGAAATCCCAGAAATCCGAGCACCAGGACCAACGGCCCATCTCGACTCCGGCCTGATCGCTGATGTTCTGAAACTTCCCATCCCCGTGGTTTCGATAGAGCGAATTGCCGCGTGCGTGACGCTGGAACAGGGCACGAATATTTTCCGGGGCATTTTCATGAAAGATCTTTTGTGCTGAGACCCTCTGGCCTGCAGACGACCACATATTGGCAGCGTAGATGTCCTGATGTCCGGAGTTGTCAAAATCGGACCAGCATGCGCTCATGCCGGCGCCCACATCCTCGACATGCGCGTCGGTAGAGACATCAGTAAAAATTCCATCACCGTTATTACGATATAAGTTACTTCGCCCAAAATCGTTCGCCACATAAATACTGGGAAACCCGCTTGCGTTATAGTCGCCCCAGGCGCAGGCAAAGCTGTATCGGTCGTTATTGGCATTTAATCCGCACGCTTCGGTCCGGTCGACAAACGTAGCGTTGCCTTCATTGTGCAAAAGAAAGTTTGGTGGACCATTCCGTGCGTCGAAGTAGGGCACGGGATAGTGATACTGGTCGAGGCCCAGGTAGTAGTTATACAGGCAGAAGTAAATATCGAGGCGGCCGTCGCGGTCGTAGTCGGCAACGGCCGCGTGGGTAAACGTTCCCTGTGGGGTGCGGGCAAACTTAAAGGCGTCGCGCTTGAGCGAGAACGTTCCGTTTCCTTGATTCAGGAAGAGCAGGGGACCGCTGCCGCAAACCACCAGAAGGTCCTGAAGCCCCTTGTTCTCGAAGTCGGCGAATAAAGCACAAGCTGTGTTGTCGAGTACTCCGACCCCGGATTTTTCCGTTACATCTTCAAAGGTTCCGTCGCCCCGATTGCGATAAAGACGGTTAGGAAGCCCTGCTGGTTGACAGACGTAGAGATCATCAAATCCGTCATTGTCGAAGTCCCCGGCCGCCACGCCATTGTTGCCATAAACGTCAATACCGCATGCGCCATCGAGGACAGTCCGCCAGTAGTCTGCTCCTCGAAGCATCTGGCTTTCGTAGGACTCCACTCCTCTAAAGGCCTGTGGCGTGACATCGATGAAAGCAGGTCCATGTACAACACTGACCGTTTCCTCGCTGGCCTCCCACTTACGGGCTTTCCACATATCCGACGCATCGCGCCACCACTCTGTACGCCAGTGACCAACTCGCTCCTCGCGAAGCTCATCGTTCCGTGCGAGGACGATGTCGTATCGGATATTTAAACGAACAGTCAGCGGAACACTTGCAATTTCTTCGATACCGATGATTTCGAATTCTGCAGTCTCCACTCGCGAGGCCTGTCCCAGCCACGCGTGAACTTCCTGCAGGAACCGCTCACGTCCTTGAATAACATGCGGGGCAAATTGTTTTCTCGTGATATCGATTCCATTCCCGGAACGCAGTGTGGTTTCCTTGGCGGGAACGAACGGGGAAGCTTCGATAGAAGAATCCAGCGATTTGGCCAGCGCCGAAAGATCGCGGCCCGATGTCTTGAAGGCCACGCTCCATTCTTTGAGAAGGGAATCAATCTCGAAGGCATATTTCTCCGTAACGTATTCATCCGAACCCGGAGCGGCAAGACGGAGGACATCTTCTAAAGGAGATTTGGCTGGATAGCGGGGTGTCAGGCGAACATCGTAGAACGGGAAAGTGGGCTTCTGATCCGCGAGCATCTTCGGAAGTCCGAAGAGAAATGAAGATCCATGGAAGGGGGCCGGGCGAAAGATCAGGGGTGCCAACCCCATGCTCTTAAGGAGTGTCCTTCGAGAAAGGAGCTGGTTTTCGTTTTTGTGACGCGACATCCTCTAGAGGTCCCCGTGATGATGGCCTGGCGTTTGCATGCTAGCACCAAGGCGGCTTCGAGCCAAAATCACATCAGCGAAAGCGCAACTCAATTCGATGCGCGATAGAGGAGCCTTGTGATGAACTTTGAGCTCATCTCCATCGAAGGATGGAGAGATACCCCATAATTTCGGTTGACAATGAATAATTGCCGGTGCTACTGTCCTCCGCGCTATTTAAAAACGAGTTTTATCGACAACTAGACACATATATGTAACCGGTTACCCAAAGAAAAAAAGGGGGCTAATTTACCCTCTCGTTGAGGCGTAACCGATGAACGAAATCATTTGGAGGCTGTTCCATGGGTCATCAATCGAAAGCCATCAGTCCACGCAGATTTCTTAGCTACATAACCATTACGTGCCTGTTATTCTTCCTGGCTCAGAGTCGGCCAGCGTTCAGCCAGATCGATGAAGGATCCATTGCTGGAAACGTTACGGATTCCAGCGGAGCCATTGTTCCTAACGCCCGCGTAACGCTCCTGAACACGGACCAGGGCTTGACCCTGGAGACCCAGACGAACAGCAATGGGGAATATATCTTCTCGCCGGTCAGAATCGGGCACTACACCTTGACCGTCAATGCTCCAGGTTTTGCTACGACGACCCAGCAGAATTTGCAGGTTACCGTGCAGGCGCACCTGCTCGTCAACATTCAGGTCAGACCGGGCGCTACAAGCGAGACAGTGCAGGTGACTGCCGCACCCCCGCAGTTGCAGACCCAGGAGGCGTCGGTCGGGCAAACGGTCGGCGAGCACACAGTGAACAGTCTGCCGTTGAATGGGCGCAACTTTACCTTCCTTGCTCAACTGGGTGCCGGTGTGAACACGCCGCAGGCGGATACTCGAGGCAATGCAGGATCGGGCGCTTTCTCCGCCAATGGCCTTCGCCCGGCGCAAAACAACTACCTGCTGGATGGGATTGACAACAATTCCAACACGGTGGACTTCCTGAACGGAACAAACTTCATCATTCTTCCACCGGTCGATGCGATCCAGGAGTTCAAGGTCCAGACCGCGAACTTCAACGCCGAGTTCGGCCGTTCGGCGGGCGCGGTTCTCAACGCTACGATCAAGTCCGGCACGAACAGCTTCCACGGCGCGGCCTGGGAATTTTTCCGCAATGACAAGCTCGATGCCGCGGACTGGTTTGAAGACAATGCGGGGATTCCAAAAGGAAGGTTGCGCCTGAATCAATTCGGAGCCGCCCTGGGAGGCCCAATCATCAAGAACAAGATCTTCTTTTTTGGCGATTATGAAGGCCTGCGGCGCGTGCAGGGCAATACTCAGACTGGAATTACCGTACCGACCGTGGCGGAGCGCAACAGCAATTTCACCGATCTCTCCGACATGATCACCGGTCAGGGCACGAATTCGAGAGCCGACGCCTTAGGACGTTCTATACCTGTCGGCGCGGTTCTTGATCCTGCGACCACGCGGTCGGTTGCGGCAGGCGCGGTAGATCCAGTCTCCGGGTTTACGAATACCAGCGCCAATGTCGTCTATGTTCGCGATCCGTTCGGTACATGTCCAGCCACCACCCAGAGCTTCACACTCGCCGCATGCAATCTGAATCAGCTTCCTGCCGGCCGGCTGGATGCAAACGCTATCAAGCTGTTGGACCTCTATCCGCTGCCGACCAGTGGGTCGTACACTTCAAATTTTGGGTCGAGTCCAAGTCTGTACGAGCATCGCAACCAGTTTGATATTCGAGGCGATTTCAATGCGAGCGACAAAGACCAGGTATTCATCCGTTTCAGCTATGAGGATGATCCGCAGTTTATTCCAGGGCCTTTTGGGGGCATAGCCGACGGCGGCAGCTTCCAGCAGGGTGATCAGAGTGCGAAATCCAACCAGGCTGTCGGAGGATGGACCCACGTATTTACACCGAGCGCGGTCAACGTAGCTCACGTTGGGTTTAACCATCTTCACACTACTCGATTTGGCCCGGAAGGCAACAATCTAGGCATTCCCGCGCAATTCGGAATTCAGGGTGTTCCACAAGTGGCTGAAAACGGAGGCCTGCCAACCATCGCCATTCAGGGACTGGCGACCCTGGGCAGCAATTCTTTTCTGCCTTCGGATGAGGTCAGCCAGACCATCCAGGTCACCGACGACTTTACGAAAATTTACGGCAATCATGGCTTCAAGATGGGCGTGGAATACCAGCATGTGAGGTTTTCGACACTCCAGCCAGCGTATTCACGAGGCGATTTTAGCTATAACTCGAATAACTCTTCTGTCAGCTTCACGGATATTCCGAATATAGGCGGGGGTGCAACAGGCCGCGCACAATTTCTGCTGACTCCGGAAGCGTCGACCGTTCCGAATGGAGTTGATTTTGTTGGAGGCTCTGACCAGGTACAAGCCTCGAACATCAACAAGACCTACGATGCAAAGAACTACTTCGCGGCGTACTTTCAGGATGACTGGAAAATCACACCAAAGCTGACGCTCAACCTCGGTCTGCGCTATGACTACTTCGGGCCGATCCAGGAGACGAATGGAGGACAGGCTAACTTTATTTCGAGCGGCCCTCCAAACGGTGCTCCGGTGTACCTGATCCCGGCGAGCGGAAAGGACGACAGGAGTCTATCTACGAGCTTCCTAACTCTGTTGGCGAAGGATGGAATTGGGCTTCTGCAGACCGACAAATACGGGAAAGGGTTGGTCCAGATGCAAAAGACCAATTTTGCGCCACGCTTTGGCTTTGCCTATCAACACAACGAGAAGCTCGTGCTGCGCGGCGGTGTCGGTCTCTCTTATAACGCATTCGAGAATCAGGGATACGGACCCAATATCGGCGAGAATTATCCCTTTACGTACAACTTCAACTATCAACAACAAAATCTCGGTATCCCAAGTGTGTCACCGATCAGCGCCAACTCTCCGTGGGCTGGATGCTCGACGGCGGGTCCGGGGGGTACAGCAACCCTCAGTGCCGGTCTCTCGTGTATTGCGTTTACTCCTGATGCGGTCAATGCCTCGGGCTTGTCGCTGCAGGGGCTTCAATTCAATTACGTTACGCCCCGCACTTTGAGCGCAAACCTTACGCTTCAATATGCACTGACGCGCAGCATGTCTGCGCAGGTCGCGTATGTGTTTACGGATGGCATGAATCTTCAGACGGGTCTTGGCACCAACACTGTGACTCAGCTTCTGCCTGCAGGTACAAATACCTCGAATTTCGTGCAATTCCCGGATTTCTCTCAAGGTTCGAGTTACAACCGAACTGTAGGGTCCAGCATTTATAACGGCATGCAGACCAGGTTAGAACAGCAGCTCTCGAATGGCCTCTCGTACCTTCTGACCTATACCTGGGCAAAGACGCTTTCGGATGCGGGCGACTTGTTGAATGGCGGTAGTGTGAACGGCTACCGCGCGCCAAACGTGCCGGGTTTTGGCCCACGTTTCGACTGGGGTCTAGCCAATTTCGATCTCCGCAACGTAGTTCATTTCAGCGGCGGGTACGAGCTCCCGTTTGGCAAGAATAAGCGTTTCATGAGTGACGCCGGAGGGCTCGCGAACGCTGCAATCGGAGGGTGGAGCGTCAACTGGATCGTGACGCTTCAGGGCGGACAACCTATCAGCCTCAGTTGCCCATCCGCAACAACCGCCGGAACAAACTGCACGGTTCTGAGCGTTCCGGGACAGAGTCAGAAGCTTGGATTGCACACTGACTCGAACGGAAAGCTGAGCTGGTTTGGGAACCCAGCGGCCTTCCAGCAGCCTTGCCTGCTGGGTGCTAACAATGTTCCGATTCCAAATTCACCGTCAGGATGCATACCTTTAACCGGCTTTCAGTTGTTGGGAGGCTACCCAACCTCGACTTTTGGACCGAAGTACCATAACTTCGATTTCTCGACGTTCAAGGCCTTCCAGCTTACCGAGCGCTTCTCCCTGCAGTTCCGGGCGGAGTTCTTTAACATCCTGAACCATCCGAATTTCAACGCGCCTAATTTTGGTGGGAACGGTGTTATAGCGGTTGCAAACTCAGGCAACTTTACCAGCACTGCTTTTGGCGAAATTGGTTCAACGCGCAATGCTCCATATTCTCCAAGGCAGATTCAATTTGCTCTGAAACTGTTTTTCTAAGCTAAGATGAAAACACCCCGGCAAGTCGCAGCTACTGCTGACTTGCCGGGGTGTTCTTCTGCGTAGCGCTTTGCTCACGCGGCAATAACAGAGGTGAACCGTGAGCAAGATGCCTCGGTTTCGGCTGGCGATTCTTTGTTCTCTTCTCGTTTGTACGGCATTTGCAGTTGCAGAAGACGGCCAGGATCAGAAGCTGGACCGTCAGTTTCAGTCGGCTGTGGCGCACTACGACGCAGGTCAGTTCGCAGAGGCAGCCTCTCAGTTAGAGGATCTCTTGCCCCATGTACCGAGGAGCTTTGAAGTTCATGAGCTTTTAGGGCTGGTCTACGCCGCGCAGTCGCAGGATACGAAAGCTCTGGAACATCTCGAGATGGCCGTTCGGCTGAAACCGGATTCAGCGGCTGCCCGCACGAATCTGGCGGCGAACCTATCCCATTTAGGAAAAACTGAGTTGGCCGAGGAACAGTTCCGGAAGGCGCTAGTCCTGGAACCACGGAATTTTGACGCGAATCATAACCTGGGCGAGTTGCACATTCAATCCAGGAAAATTGCGGATGCGATCCCCTTTCTCGAAGCGGCGCAGAAAATCAATCCATCTTCCTACGGTAACGGCTACGATTTAGCGCTGGCCTATTTCCTCACTGGTCGGCTTGACCAGGCGGGACAACTTGTCCAAAGCCTCTTGCAGCAAAAGAACACAGGCGAACTGCACAATCTGTTGGGCCAGATTGACGAGAAAGATGGCAAGTTTGTAGCGGCGGCAAATGAATATGAGATCGCTGCTCATATGGACCCGAGCGAGGACAATCTTTTTGATTGGGGGAGCGAGCTTCTTCTTCACCGGACGTACGAACCGGCCATTGATGTCTTTCGACAAGCCAGCCTGCGTTACCCGGATTCGCCGCGGCTTTTGATCGGGCTGGGAATGTCGCTCTACGCGCGAGGTATATATGAGGAATCGGTCAAAGCGCTGCTCGCGGCGGCTGATCTAAATCCCTCCGACCCTCGGTGTTATCTCTTTCTCTCCAAGGCTTACGACAGTTCTCCAAATCAGGCGGATGATGTTATCCAGAGATTCCGGCGATATGCGGAGCTTCAGCCCCGCAATGCGCTGGCCCAGTATTATTACGCGATGAGTTTATGGAAAGGAAAGCGGGCTGAAGACGCGGGTTTGGACCTTGATGCTGTGAAGTCCCTGCTGCAAAAGTCGATAGCGCTGGATGAGAAGCTGTCCGATGCTCATGTGCAGTTGGGCAATCTCTATGCCGACCAGCATCAATACGACAAGTCGGTTCCCGAGTATGTGCGCGCTCTGGAACTGAATCCGAACCTTCCGGACGCCCATTACCGCCTGGGAACGGACTATGTTCACCTGGGACAAAAAGACCGGGCGCACAAGGAGTTTGACCTGTATACGCAGCTTCGGGCGCAGCATATGGCCGAAATCGATAAGGAAAGAGCCGAAGTCCAGCAATTCGTGTATTCAGAAAAAGCTGCCCCTTCCACCAAGCCTTGAATAACGATCTATAACGCTCTCAAGTAAGACGCGGCACATACACTCTACGCCGGTAATCTCAGCAACCAACCTTTGCTCTGTCGAGAAGCATTGTTCTTACAGCCCTGCAGATCTTCTCGACAGCAGGACGACGATAGTGCCAACGCTCATCCGCGTCGGGCGGAAGCACAGCCATCGTCGCATTCGCTTCGAAGAGCAGAACCTCGCCTTGTTCATTTAACCCAAAATCAATTCCGCCGTAATCCAAACCAAGTTTGATTTGAATCTCTGTGAGAGCAGACATGACGCGAGGTCCGAGTATCCCGCCCATATTTTCCAGAAATGCAGCATCCTCTGCGCGATGCTCTGGATGGTCCGCCATCTCAGCGCTGAAATAATGTATTTTCCAGTCATGCGAAATCGCGGCATGCAATGGATAGAGCTGTCCATCGATCATCATGACCCGGTACTTGCGCGTTTTTCCATCGCGAGCACGTGCATCGAGATACTGGATCACCGTGAGATCGCGTCCCGGTAGCTGTGTGAAAGCAGCCGGAAGCTCATCGCAAGTTTCCACGCGCAGAAAGTGTTCACCTCCATGAAAGCCGGGTGTACGCAGCAGCAGAGGGAATGAAAAGCCGTGGCGAGCCAGCGTGGTCTCGGCATCCGATGAAGCTAATAACTCCCGTGACAAAGTGAGGGTCTTCGGGGTTACGACCCCGGGCACGGCGGAGAGGCGCCGTGCGATATCGCAGCGACCGGTGGTCAGCACGGCTGCAGGCGGATTGATCACCGGGGCCGTGGTGTGGGCGAGCAAGGACTGCGCGCCAGCCAGCGCCTTCGCAGCCACATCGGCATCGCCGATTGCGTTGACGATGAGTTGATGAGGCGGCAGAGCTGTCCTGGAATCGTAAAACTCTGTGGTTACGAGATATCGTTTGAAAATGCGGTCGCTCAGGAAACACTCCGTCCGGATATTTCCTCCGCTGGTCGAGATGAGCTCCAGAATCGTGACTGGCGGCTCTTTGCCGCGATATGTCGCGGGAATTACGCATCGACCTTGAAAAGCTGTACGTCGATGCCATGAGGCCTGCTCGGTCTCTCCCAGATCGGCCAGCACAAACGACAAGCCAGCGTGCGCTGGCCTGTAGTTCGGATCGATTTTCAGCGCATGCTCCAGGTGTTCACGAGCTGCTTTCAACTCCTTATCTTTAATAAGGAGATTGGCAAAGTTTACGCGGCTCATGGGATCATCCGGGTGTTTCGTAATCGCTTCCGAATAAATCCTTCGTGCCTCCCTGTTTTCTCCCGCGGCGAACAGAAGATTTCCGAGATTGTTCAGAGCACCTACATGAGAAGGTTCAAGATCGAGCAGCTCGATCCAGGCTTTTCTGGCCTCCGCGCTCAGGCCCATTTGCTCCAGAATATTGCCTCGTTCGAAGAGTAAAGCGGTTGAGTCAGGTTGTATCGACAATCGTTTCTCGACAGCCTGCAATGCTGATCGCAAAATCACGTGTGAATGGCCCTCAAGCGGCGGCTGCGTAGCGCTCTGCTGACAAGCGCGACCCAGGGATAATGTGCTGTCTATCAAGGCATTGATTTCGGAGCAGCCCGTACGGTGGTTGACAATGGCCACTCGTATCGCCAGGCGACCTTCGATCCTGGTCGTAGACGGAGCGACGATCCCTGATTCCTGCAGATCGATGACAATCTGTTCGTTGACCCGGTCGGAATCCTCAGCACGATAACGGAAGCAGACAATATTCAGTTCCACAGGCGCCATCAGTTCGAGCTCTGCCGTCTCGACGATCCGTCTTTCCAGATATCGGGCTAATTCGCAAGTGTGGGAGATGACCGCGCCCAGCGCTTCTGTACCGTGAACCTTCAGCGTCATCCAGGTCTTCAACGCTCGAAAGCCGCGTGAGAGATCGGGCCCGAGATCGCATGGCCAGGTTGAACCGGCAGCCAGCCCTCGCTGCGTCCGCTGGAGATAAGCGCCGGGCGAAGCAAAGGCATTCCTGTGCAGCACGCCGTCCCGCACCAGAACGTAGCCGGCATCGTAGGGGACTTGTCCCCATTTATGGAAATCGAATGCAAGCGAATCGGCATGTTCTATACCATCGAGCCGCGGAGCAAGATCCGGAGCGAGCATAGCCAGAGCGCCGTAGGCTCCGTCCACGTGAAACCAGATTTTCTCGCGCCGGGAAAGATCGGCGATTCCCCCGAGATCGTCGATCGCTCCAGTGTCGACGGTTCCCGCATTTCCCACGACCAGAAATGGTGTAAAGCCCGCATCGCGATCCCTATGGATTGCATCTTCGAGTGCTGCAAGGTCGATCCGGCGGTTGTTGGTTGGGATGAGTCGCAGAGCATCATTGCCGAGGCCGGAAATATCCATGGCTTTGCCGATGCATCCATGTGTTGCAGTCGAGGCATAAGCGGTCAGCCGCTTTGCTGCTGCGACCATACCGCGCTGGCGCACCTCGAAGCCGAGTGCGGCATCCCGCGCGATCACCACGGCAATCAGATTTGCCAGGGAAGTTCCGGTGACGAACAACCCCGTGGCGCCTTCCGGAAAGCCGAAGATTTCGCGCGTCCACTGGACCACCTGACGCTCGACCTCGACCGGAGCATGGTCCCGCCCGCCAAGGTTTGCATTCAGCCCCGCTGCAAGCATCTCTGCCAGCATACCC
>Ga0206835_1017_pt1 | contig 85848 bp, 88 predicted proteins | sample Alteio_BWOrgCont_31_FD_152853 | JGI IMG/M metagenome (GOLD analysis project Ga0206835, IMG submission 152853) | Enriched cells from forest soil in Barre Woods Harvard Forest LTER site, Petersham, Massachusetts, United States -... | ecosystem: Environmental > Terrestrial > Soil > Temperate forest >...
ATGAAAAGGGAGAGCTGGTGTGTACTGCACCATTTCCGTCCATGCCGATTTATTTTTGGAATGATCCTGATAATGTACGATACTTGCATAGTTATTTTGACAAGTTTCCCGGTGTGTGGGCACATGGCGATTTTGCAAAAATAACTCTACAGGGTGGACTTATTATTTATGGACGTTCCGATGCGGTGTTAAAGCCGGCCGGGGTTAGAATTGGTACAGCCGAGATTTATCGTCCCACAGAAAAAATTCCAGAAGTGTTGGAGTGTTTAGCAATTGGACAACCGTGGCAAGATGATATTCGGATTATTTTATTTGTGGTTTTGCGTGACGGAATCATTTTAGACGATGTACTTCGTCAAAAAATTGGCGAACAAATTCGTCATGATGCAAGTCCAAGACATGTTCCTTCACAAATTGTGCAGGTGAATGATTTACCACGTACTATTAATAATAAATTATCAGAATTAGCGGTGAAGCAAGTGGTGATGGGTGAGAAGGTTGAAAATATCACAGCGCTTGCGAATCCAGAATGTTTAGAAGAGTTTGCACGGTGGGCAGAGCGTAGTAGGTCAACCTAATTAAGGTTTGAACATAACAACCGATAAATTTATGCTATTTTAATATATTACCAAAAGACTGAATAATGATAGGTTGAAAAGGATTGAACATGAGTGAAGACATCGTAGTTTATTATTGGGAATACGATGATCCTGACGTGCAACAGGAAATGGGTACTGCTATTGCCCAACAAAAACAAGCGCTTCTACGTTTTAAAGGCACACAAAAACAAGTTTTGGCTGAATACAGTGAACATCACGATAAAAAGCATAAAGATCTACGCGAATTTAAAAAAGCAGTTGATCAAGCCAAACACACAGGCGCGACATTAGTCATTCCACAATTACAAAATTTAACGCGGTTTGAATCATTTACAAAACCTTTATTAGATGCAGATATAGAATTTTATTGTTTAGATCAACCTCGCGTCAATCGTATGACGCTCGGTGCTGTAGTTGAAAATATTCGTTTCTTGCGTGAAAAACACAGTCGTTTAATTTCTGAAGGGCTTGCGCGCACCATGGCACAGCTTGGTAATCCTAATGCTTTGCAAGAAATTACCAAGGTCAATAAACCAAAAACTGAAAGTGCAATATTATTTGCGCTGATTTTATCACCGATTATTGCTTATTATCGTATGCAAGGTTATTCACAGCGCCGTATGGCACAAACCTTGAATGATGAGGGGTTCAGCGCACCAGAAGGTGGTCATTGGGTATTAAGTCAATTGCAAAAAGTACTCGATCGCGTTGATATGAATGATGTTGCGTTAACCTTATGTAGCACTTTAGATGAATTAGGGACGAAAGGTTATAACCATGCGCAAGTCGCCAAAGCTTTGACGGCCATGCATGCGAAAAGTCCAGGGCGTAAACCTTGGGATGATTATTTAGTGGATAAAGTACTTGAGCGTTTACAAGTGATCCGTGAAATTGCTGATTTTAATGAATTTGTGGTGTTGGTGTACCCGCATGTGCAAAAATTTCAAGCATCGGGTTTAAATGATGATGAAATTGCTCAGCGTTTGAATCAAGAAGACATTGAAATTCCTGAGCGCGTGATTTGGGAATTGGCACATGAAAACGAAGATGAAGTGAAAACTATCGATCGTAAAGAATGGGAAGCACATGATGTTGAAGTAGCACGCAGAATCGCTGAGCGGCGTAAAGCAGATATTAGCCAATTTGTGCATCCGCAAACGCTACAACGTTCAGAAGTACTGTTTAAAGAATTTACCGGTGTAGATATTGCTGAAAAAGCAAAAGAATTAAGTAAAAAGGCTGAAGAAGAATTATAAAAAAGTGCTTAATATTTGTTTAAGAAATTTGTGATAATTGTAGTTATAAGGAAGAAGGAGAATTGACATGAGTGGACCTACTATAAATGCATGGAGAGGCGTGGTAAATCGTCAGTCGCATGATGACTCAACTGTTCATGCTGGTTTTCAACAAGGTAAAAATCCCTTGTTGGCGCATTCATTAGCCACAATGATGGCAATGAGTCCCCATTTTGCTGAAAGACTTGCTGGTACAGTCTCTTCGGTAGTAACAAACCGTATTTAAAACCAAAAATACAGATTTGCAGGTTTAAGCTATTTTATATATGCTTAAACCTAATCTATTAACAAAAGACCAATCCCATGCCTGATTTAAGCGCACAAGCCGTCCAAACCTTTTGGCAGGAAAAGCATGACTATGCTTTATTCCGGATTATCATGTCCATGGAAAGCGTAGAAGAATGGTGTTTGGACAAAGATCCTGAATATGAACAAGCTCTGAAACGTTTTACTGACAGCCTTGATGGTGTCAAAGACTTTCAGCTGGCTGATGAAGATAAACTCATTCAAATTTTGGTGAGCTTAAAAGCCAGTCGCGCATTTCGTATTTTGCAACATATGGATGGTTTACTGCCTGGTACCGCTTCGAAATTACTCGTATTTGCAGAAGTCGCGAGTAACAATCCTGAAGATATCCCTGGATTCTTTTTAAATCGTAATCTCGTCTTCGAGCGTCTACAATTATTAGGACGCATCTTTGCCCGCGAGCGCTTTAAGCTCGTGATGAATGCCTTAGAAAAAGCAGAAAAATAACTTGGTGATAGGTTGTCATTATAAAAGCCTTCAAAGTTGGTCATAGGTTTGCATGTAACTAATGATAAACTGCCTTAAAGCTAAAGAGTAAATGAGTAAATCTATGAAGTCTATATTATTAAATCTTCTCGGAATTGTGATTGTAGTGTCTGCAGGTGTTGCTATGGCGCAATATCCAAATATGACTGAAGAAGAAATGCAAGCCTTAGAGGGTTACAATGCCATGCTGCCACCTGTAGAATTTGCAGAAACACCTACTTCATGCGAGCCAGACGATCCAGAATGTCAAAAACTTTACTTAGATGTTTATGGTGCACATTTTCATGGATCTATGACCGCTCAACAAGATACCAGTCCTATATATTCTTGGAACTCGAATAAATGTATCTTAAATTCTGATCAATGTGACATCTTACAAGGTGAATGGGAAATGTGGGTCAATAAGGCAAATAGCGGCGCTTTAGACTTTTCTCAAGAAAACTGTATCGATGTGGGTGGCACTTGGTTTGGTCTTGAACCCGCATATAATTGTTATGAATATAAATAGGTAAAGTTTATGTTGAAACATCTGACAAAAAAATTACAAATAGGCGTGTTATTAACCACTGCAAGTTTGTTATCCCATAGTGTTGTTGCACAAGGCACGGGTGCGATTTTAGACCAAATCAGAAAAATGCTTGAAGATCAGCAAAAAGCTGATGAAGCCGTGCAACGTGAAATCGCGCAAGATTGGAAACAATATGTAGGATTATTGAATTTAAAAGATTTAGAAACGCAAAATATGCTGCGTTTAATGTTGACGCCCTTTTTTGATAGTACTGTCACCATGGGCACCCGTATTTTTGAAGCTGAAAAAGCAGTCACGCAATTTCAAAATGATTTAAACATTGATACCGCCAATTACAATCTGAATACGATCCCCATCAGTGATGATACTTTTTTATATGAAAAAGTACAAAAAATGGAAAAATCTGGAAACGCTTCAGAGGCGATGACCGATGCCTCTTTCGGCAATCTTAATGATTTGCTCGCAAGTACTTTATTAAGTGGATATGCTTTTGAAAATGATGCACAAGCTGCAGATGCATATAGTTTTGTACAACGGGTTACCAATAAAGATCCATTGCCTCCACCTGAAAATATATTTCAAGAAGATGGTATAACGCCCACGGAAGAAGGTAGGAAATTTTTAATCAGTGTTTATGATCAAATACCCACGATGAGTATGGCGCAATTGTCATTATTAGAAATAGTGGGTGAAAAACAACGTTGGCCTGGTCTTGCTAAAGGTTTGCCGATTGGTAAAGATGATAGTGCGAGTTTAATGGAAGTCATGGCTTATGAAGTAGAACGTCGGTATATGTCGGAAGAGTGGTATGACGCCATGAATCAAATGTCGACGGAAGCTTTGCTAAGGGAAATTTCTTATATTTTAGTGGCACAAAGTTTTGTGCAATTTAAAAATTTTGAACGCGGTCAACGCATGGAAGCCATGCTGGCTTCGCAAATGGGAATATTTAGTGGGCTGATGAATCCTCCTGCGCCACCTAGCACAGAAGAAGTGACTCAAGGCACTTTTCCATAACCAGAAAGGCTAAGACGTGAACAAACCCGCGGCGTTTAAATCCACAGAATTAATGCTTGTATTTGGCGCTTTAATTGTAGGCACAACGCTGATCATGAGCCTTGCGAATTTTGTTTTATTTCAAATTGTTTTATTTATCTTTATGCCGTTTTTATTATTAGGTTTATGGCTGGTAATAAAATATCCAAGCACAAAAATCAAAGTGTCGGGTGTTAAAAAAACCAAGTTCATTTTTTTAATGATTAAAATTCTTAGTATTTTTTTAATTATTCTGCTGTGTTACTTTGCTTTTGGTCACGGTTTATTACTGTATCAAAGTGCAAGTTATAATGCCGCTATGCAACCTGGGTTGATTCAAATTGCAAATAATGCCCAATTATTATGGGCACTAAAATTAACAGTGATCACTTGGGTCATGGGCAGTAGTTTAATGATGGCCATGACAGCGTTTGGTAAAAGTAGAATCAGTGAATTTTTTATGCCTAGCATCAGCGCTTCTCGTTATGCGCTAGTGATTGATTCAATAGTTGCCATTTCATTTGCGTTAAGTTTGTCATTATTGATTACGCTTGCAAGCGTTGAATTATCACGCGCCATGCTGACATTCACTGGACTGCAATGGCCTGTTTACCCTGAGATGACCGCATTTATTTTAGTGCTGACTTTATTTGTGGGTTATCGTTTATTTCATCTTAAACAGCGTGTCAAACGTTTAGCAGAAACATCCATTTCCATTGGTCGCTTATTATTGACGCAAACCGCCTATTTGGTAGGCTTATTGTTAATTGGTCAAGCCATCATTGTATTTTTTCCACAGCAAATGATCATGCCTTTAACCAAACCCATAGTGAACTTACTCCCCAGTTTAAGCTATGAAGCCATATGGTTATTGTTAACCATTACTCTTGCGATAGCCAGCGCGCCGATACTCGCCCGTTTATTAGCACGAATGATGGCAGGTTTCACTATAGGTAAAGCAGCTTTGTTATTGTTTGTACCATTTTTATTGGGGTGTGTTTTACTTTCTCGTCTTGGTTTAGAATGGGTGCCACAGGCTCATTTTATTCCGGTAACGCTGGAAAATATTGTTTATCACTTAGGACCTACGCAGTTTATTTTAATAGGTACACTGCTACTATTATTAGCTTGCTTTGTGGGTTCAACATCTTTGCAAATGGCCTGGGTTGATATTATGCCTATGCATTTTGGATTAAGAATACGGCGCTTACGTGTCTTGCTAGCTGATCAAACCTGGTTATTATTTATTTTCACCTCTGTTTATTTATTTTTTGCCAACATAGGGTATTACTTTATGATTGGGATTTATTTAGTGCCTCTTACTTTTGTTTTGTTGTGGGTCAGTCTATATTTATTTTACACTCTAACTCAGTGTTCTAAAAAGGTAGGTTAATATGTTTCAATGGTTGGGCAGACGTACCAAAAAATTAGCCAATAGCGCATCACGTAAGGCCGCTGTGCCTTTGATGCAGAGTATGTATTTATTCTTAAAAGATTTATATGTGGCCATTTTCAAACAGGAAAAAGGGCCTTCTGAGACTTTTGATGAGGCGATGCTGCGTTTTCAACTGACGGAAGACGACTTGCGCGAGCGCAAAAAATCATTTCAAATTCAATTGATTATTTATACCGTAGGTTCGATTTTTATGGTGGGTTATACGTTTTATTTGATTAAAGCGGGTCATTGGATGTCAATGACTTTCAGTGTGGTATTAATGATTTATTTAATTGTAAGCGCTTTAAAAAGTCATTTTTGGATTTTCCAAATTAAAAAACGTAAATTGGGTTGTACCTTGCAAGAATGGTTAAACGCATCTATCAAGGAGCCAAATTAATATGTTGCGGTTATTATTTTTGATAGTGTTAAGCGCCATGTCTTCACTTGCTTTTGGAGCAGAAGACATACCGATGTTCTTTCAGCCTGCAGACAAAGATGTGTCTATTTATTATTTAGGCGAAATTTTTGGTGCAGGTTTAATACCTGGCGGGGCGGAAACTTATTTATTATCTGATATGTTTCAAATCTTTAATCAAGTGTGTTTAGTGGTTGCCATTATTATTATTATTTACACCATGATTTTTGGTGTGCTTGAAACTGCAGGTCAAGGAAAAGTTTTAGGCGAAAAATGGAGTCCGACTTGGGTGCCGATCCGTATTATGTTAGGTATGGCTTTATTAGTGCCTAAAGCCGGTTCTGGTTATGTATTAGCACAATCGATAGTGATGTGGATGGCAATTCAAGGCGTGGGCGCTGCCGATCAATTGTGGAATAAAGCCCTGGATTATTTTATCGAAGGCGGTGCTGTATTTGCACAACAAGATACAGGAGTGCCTCTGAGCGCATCTTATATGAATCATACCAACGTAAGTAATACTTACGAATTAGAGCGAGTCATATTGATTAATGCGACTTGTATAGAAGCACATAACGCAAGTGATTCTGCAAAGCTCATGGGTAAATACGAAATTTATCAAACCAAAAATCCAAGTGATGGTTATTATGATTTTGTTAATTTTGGTGATCCCGATGCTTGGAATGATGGCCTTAATGGTGGCAATGCGGGCCGCGAATGCGGACACATTATTGTGCCGAGTTTTGTGGCTGAAACTCCAGAACAAATAGCGCTGATGCATCAAACTTATAGTGATGCATTTTATTATATGGCGCGAGGTTTGAGCCCACTTGCAGAATTTTTGGCGAGTGAAAAAGGCAGCGATCCAGAATTATGGGAAAGATATTTTACAGGTACGCAATATGAAGCTGTCGCGTATATTGAATATTTGAATGCTGCAAGTCATATCTTAAACCCCACTCAAGAACCTGCAAACGCTAATCTTGCAAAATTAGAAACATTAAAAGATTACGGCTGGATTTTAGCGGGCAATTATTACATGACTTTAACCAACTTGGGCCCTGAGTTAACTGGAATATCGCTTTATGTGAATCCATATGATGCGGTGAAACCGCCTCCGGATTCTACTTATGATCAATATCCACAACAGCTAGAAAATGCAGAATATTATTGGGAACTACCCGCCGGCGATCCGCGCGCTGATTTTGCGTTTTCACAATGGACAGATGCGTATAACATTCCTGGTTACGGTGATTTATCAGGTGAACCTATACAACCACCTGCCGATGAAACTGCATTTACTTATCAAGACTTATATTTTATTGAGCATTCACTTGCTGGATTAGGTTCAATGGGAGGCATCACTGGGGCAACTACTGTAGGTCACATAAACGAGCATGGTGAATTAAAAACTGAAGGCATACGAGATGCAGGCACACGAGATCCACTTTATTATTTGCAAGCCATGACTAATTTTGGTGGATCGCGAGTCGGCGATCCCATACTTTATGCTGCTAAATTTGGTGGTTTACTCACGGAAATGGCTGTGATGATGTTGGTAATAGGAATGGCGGGATTCATAATATTAGCCGGTTTATCTGCTTTTTCTGGACCCTGCATGATTACAACGCCTTTTTGGGCAACTGTGTCAATGACTTTGATAGCGACACTTGCACCGCTTATTTTTGGTATGGCGGCATTTATGTATGTACAGGGTGCGCTGTTAAGTGTGGCGTTGCCTTTAATACCTTTTATTATCTTTTTTGTTGCAGCGATCGGTTGGTTTATTGCCACCATAGAAATGGTGGTTTCTGCGCCACTCGTTGCGGTTGGGCTCGTGTTTCCAGAGACCAATCAAGATGTTTGGGGTAAAGCTGAACCTGCATTTATGATGATCTTGAATTTATTTTTACGCCCACCCCTCATTATTCTTGGTTTTGTGGCCGGTATGATTTTAACTTGGGTAGCGATTGAATTACTGAATACTTCCTTTTATTTCTTCATAAAAGATGCTGCTAAGATTGAAAACACCATGTTTGGTTGGTTGGTGGTGATCATGGCTTATGTAGGCATACTTATTACGGTAGTAGAAAAAACATTTGGTATGACTACAGAATTACCCAATAAAATCTTACAAGTACTAGGTGACAGAACTCAAGCACAACCTGGAGCCGAAGCTATGCTTTCTGCCATGAAGCAAGGTGCAGAAAAAGGCGCGGGTGCAGCCGGTGGCTTTATAAGTTCAGCAGGGGGTGTTGCTGAGAAAGGTGCATCAACAGGTATGGAACAATCAGCTGCTAAAGCATCTAGGGACAAACAAGAAAAAGAAGTAAAAACTCAAGGGTTGGCTGGTAAAGAAGGGAAGGGGTAAGTTTTAAATGTTACGCTTATTAGTTTTGATAATATTCACTTCACTGTCATCTTTTGCTTTTGCTGAAGGTCCTCCGACTTTATTTGAGCCTGCACCCAAAGATGTTTCCATTTATTATTTAGGTGAAATCTTTGGCCCTCTAGTCCCTGGCGGCGCGGAAACTTATTTATTATCTAATATGTTTGAAGTGTTTAATTTAGTCTGTTTAGTGGTTGCTATTATCATTATCATTTACACCGCGATGGTGGCTGTATTACAAACCGCGGGTCAGGGAAAAGTCTTAGGTGAAAAATGGAGTGCGACATTTTTACCGATACGGATAGTCTTGGGTATTGCACTATTAATACCGACACCTGGGACAGGTTATGTATTATCACAATCTATTGTGATGTGGATGGCCCTGCAGGGTGTGGGTGGTGCCGATCAATTATGGAATGCAGCATTGGATTATTTTATTGAAGGCGGCGCTGTATTTTCCAGGGATAAAGAAGCAATCCAATCTCAAGTGAAATCTCATATGTCTGGCCAACAATTGGCCAAAATAGAAGCAGCAGGAATTAATTCTTCCCATATGACCAAAACCAACCTAGAGAGCACCTATGAATTAGAGCGTGTGATGTTAGTGAATGCCACTTGTATTGAGGCGCATAATAGGAGTGATGCTGCAAAACTCATGGGAAAATACGAAATTTATCAAACGCAAAATCCAATTGATGGTTTTTATAATTTTGTTAATTTTGGTAACCCAGATGCTTGGAATGATGGCTTAGATGGTGGCAATGCAGGTCGCGAATGTGGTCATATTATCATTCCGACGTTTGTAGCGGATACGTTAGAACAAGTAGCGTTGATGCATCAAACTTATAGTGATGCATTTTATTATTTTGCACGAGGCTTGAGCCCATTCGCAGAATTTTTGGCGAGCGAAAAAGGCGCGACCGCAGAATTATGGGAAAGACATTTTACCGGAACACAGTATGAAGCCACTGCATTTATTGAATATTTGAATGCTGCAAGTCACATTTTATATCCCAACCAAGTACCCACAAATCCTGAACGAGAAAAATTGGAAACATTAAAAGATTATGGCTGGATTTTAGCCGGAAACTATTATATGACCTTAACGAACTTGCGTGATATATTAGTTACAATACCCATCTCAATTAATGCCTATGATGCGGTGAAATATCCACCAGATTCTGCTTATGATCAATATCCACAAGCTTTACAAAATGCGGAAGATTATTGGGAATTACCCCCAGAAGATCCGCGTTTTGAATATACGTTTTTACAATGGAAAAATTTATATATAGTTCCCGGTTATGGTGATTTAACCGATGAACCTGTGGAGCCAGATGATCAGCCTACATTTACTTACAAAGACTTACATTTTATCGAACATTCGTTAACGGGAATCGGTAATATGGCTAATTTGGGTACGATTTCAGACACTGGAGACCTAAGCACTGTCAATAAGCGTGATCCACTGTTTTACCTTCAAGAATTAACCAATTTTGGTGGTACTCGTGGGGGTGATCCGATAAGACATGCTGCAGAATTTGGTGGCAAATTAACAGAAATGGCTGTGGCCATGTTACTCATCGGAATGGCTAGTTTTTTAATCATCGCTGGGCTTTCAGCCTTTTCAGGTCCTTGCATGATCACCTCAGCAGTGTGGCCCACCATGTCCATGCTTCTGATAGGTATAATGGCGCCACTTATCTTTGGTATTGCGGGATTTATGTATGTGCAAGGTGCGCTATTAAGTGTGGCGCTACCCTTGATACCATTTGTTATCTTTTTTATTGCAGGGATTGGTTGGTTTATTGCCACTATAGAAATGGTAGTGTCAGCGCCACTTGTTGCTGTTGGGCTGGTATTTCCAGAAACTAATCAAGATATTTGGGGTAAAGCTCAACCTGCATTTATGATGATCTTAAATTTATTTTTGCGTCCGCCGCTTATTATTCTTGGTTTTGTTGCCGGTATGATTTTAACTTGGGTGGCGATCGAATTATTGAATGCTGTTTTTTATCTGTTTTTAAAAGATGCTGCCAAAATTGAGAATATGTTGTTTGGTTGGTTGGTGGTGATAATGACTTATGTATATGTACTTATTGCGCTTGTAGAAAGAACGTTTAGTATCACTACAGAATTGCCTAATAAAGTATTACTTGTATTAGGTGATAGAAGTCAGGCACAACCCGGCGCAGAAGCTGCATTGACGGGTATGAAACAAGGTGTAGAAAAAGGTTCTGCTGCAGCGGGTGGTTTTATAACGAGTGGTGGAGGTATTGCTGAAAGAGGTATATCAACAGGGATAAATAAGTCATCTGCTTATGCCGCTGAGAAAAAACAAGAAGATCTCAAGAAAACAATGGCTGGCGGCGCTCAAAAAGAAGTAGATGAAGAAGGTAAAAATGCTCATAAGAATCCTGACAACCCAGATCAACCGCCTCTAAAACCTCATATAAATATAAAAGATGATTATGATCAAAATAATACATAGAACTAACTAAAGGTTGTTATTCAAACGGCCTTGGGGTATATTAAGGAAAGCATCGCACTTTTCATGGAGGGCTATATGCAATCACGTTCTAACTCACATCAGTTTGTTCAAGTTATCTTTATTGTTTGTTTAATGGGTATTATTGCTTGGCTTGCAACTTGGCAAGAAACACCGCCTATGCAATTAAGTGAGCAAGATAATCAATTAGAAGTTCGGCCTTGGTCAGAAGCGCACCTTGTAATGCCTGTTTCTGCACCAGTACAATATTACGCGCATTCGGAACATACCCAGGCGATGTAATGCAACAAAAAAATTCAGGGATGACTTTAATTGAAGTCTTAGCAGCACTGGCCATTATTGCGATTGCTTTAATGGCAGTGTTGCAAACAACCGGAATGAGTACTAAACAATTAACACGTGTGCAAGAAGTAGCCACCGCTCATTGGGTCGCAAAAAATGCTGCAACGCGTTTGCAATTAGGTTTAGAATCAAACAGTTTAGGACAAGGTGCTTTTCAAGGCGTTGATACCATGTTAGGCCGGCAATATTATTGGACGGCAAAAACTCATCCACTTCCGCAAAGCCAAATATTAACCATAGAAGTCACGGTTTCTGCACGTCAAGGCGGCCCGAAATCGAGTGAATTTGTCGCTTATGCCAACATGAAACGAGAATAATATGTTTAAAAAACAATTAGGCTTTACCTTAATGGAAGTGTTGGTGGCACTATTTATCATGTCGATTATGTCAATTACCGCAGTATCTGGATTAAATGCAGTTTTGCGCAGCCAAAGCCAACAAGTCGGAATTGCTCATCAATTACAAGCATTGCAAATGACTTACACTTGGCTAGAGCAAGATCTCAGTCAATATGTGGGACGTGAAGTAATCAATGTGCACGGTGAACGTTTGCCGGCTTTAATGTTCAACAATGATGCCGATCTTTCAAAAGTGGGCGTAGAAGGTGATATTTTATTGGTATTAACCCGCGGCGGTATTATGGAGCCCAAAAATTTATCATCATTGCAAAGGGTGGCTTATGCAATCAAAGATCAACAATTAATTCGTTATACTTGGCCAGTACTAGATTCTGTGCCTGCAACGATCATACATCCTAATATTATCTTGCACGATATTGCTCTGATAAAATTACGTTATTTAAGCGAACAAGGAACTTATTATAATAATTGGAATGATTATACGGGTGAAGCGTTATTACCACTTGCGATGGAGTGGCAAATCACCGATGATAAAGGACGCATTGTCACTTGGCTATTTCCTATCACAGGCGGCGGTATTCTGAATGAAACAACACAACCCACTATTACCCAATAAAGGCAGTGCCTTAGTATTAGCAATGATGATAGTTGCAATCACTGCTGCAATTGCTTATGCCTTGATTGAAACCAGCACTTTTGCTGTACGCAGAACCACTCTATTACATAATACGGATATGTGTAAACAAGCTGTGTATGCAGCAGAACTTTACGCTCAGGAATTATTATATCAGCCCAAAGATAAAGGGCCCATGATTACCGACTCGCAAGAGATATGGGCACTGCCCTTTGAACTCAATTTGGAACAAGACATTACTATTCTTGGAAAAATAAGCGATCTGCAAGGACAGTTTAATGTCAATTTATTACGACAATCAGGTCGGCCCGATATTTATTCACCCGAGTTGGTATTTTCACGTTTATTAATGTTACTTAATATTGCAGATGCCCAGTCTTTACAACAATCGTTGAGTGAATGGGTGGGTGATGCAAGCAGTGAATCTGATCAAATTTATTTGGAGCGCACACCCGCTTATCGACCTGCACATTCACCTTTAGTCAGTATCAGTGAATTAGCTTTAGTACAAGGATTTATTATCCAAAAAACCACCGTCTTAAATCCTTTTGTGAGTGCTTTATCAGAAGGCGCCAATATCAATGTGAATACCGCATCTTCTCAAGTGTTGGGTGCATTATTAAATACATCCGATAGCGCGGCACGCAGTTTGGTGGATGAACGCATCGCTTATCCATTTAATACCAATGATGAATTTATGCAGCGCGCCACTTCCAAAGGCATTGCTATTTCCGATCAAGGCGCACTTAATCAAATGATCAATGTTAACAGCAATTATTTTTTATTAAAGACAACAGCTTCATGCCAAAAAACAAGCTTAATCAGCTATAGTTTTATTGAACGCAACGCTGAAGGCATTGCCAAAGTTTATCGAAGAACGCAAGCATTATAAGTGAGTATTTATGGACAAGTATATTTTAGTATACCCTTTAAGTGATGATTGGAAAATCGTTGCTTGGTGCGCTGTTGCACCTGATGAATCTTTGCAAGTAAAACAAGGTACTTTAGAGACGCTTGCGAAAGTCGCGCCGCAAATGCCCATAGTTGCAATATTGCCGGGCACTTGGCTGAATATGTTTTCCATTGACTTACCTAAAGGCCGTGCGGCACAAGTTAAAAAAGCACTACCGTTTTTATTAGAAGAACAATTAGCAGAAGATTTAGATAATGTACACATTGTATTGCCGGAAGTTTATCAATTGGGTAAACCTACACCTGTAGCCGTCATCAGTAAAGCGCGCATGCAAACCCTATGTGATATTTTTAAAAATCATCAGCTGAATTTACAGCAAGCAGTGCCGGATTGGGTATGTTTACCTTTATTTGATAACACGTGGACCTTGCATTTAGGACAAACTGATGCGCAGGTGCGACAAAAAGCGGATTTAGGATTTTCTGTACAAAAAAACTTATTATTGCCAATGTTAAATTTAGCCTTATCACAAGCAGAACATAAACCTCAAAGTTTAAATGTGTATCATTTAGCACTAGAAGCTGCCGATATGGAAGAACAATTAACTAAACTCAACATTCCCTTAGCCTATGAAGCTGTCGCAGATGAGTCATTATTATTGTGGGCACAGCATTTCACCTTGCCTGCTGCATTAAATTTATTGCAAGGTGAATTTTTTGTTAAACCTAAAGTCAGTGAAATTAACCGTGTATGGCGCAAGGCGGCTGTGGTTGCAGCTGCAGTAGTGGTTGTGCAATTATTACATTCTTCCATTGAATATCAACAACTCAAAAAACAATATGATGTAGTGCATGGGCAAGTGCTGGAATTATATACTTCTGTTTTTCCAGGGCAAACACAAACCAATAATGCGCGTGCACAATTAGAACCCTTATTAACCAAAAGCGGTGGGGGTGCGAATAATCCTCTATTTAATTATTTACAAGAAGTGAGTGAGCCTTTATTGAATACACCTAATGTGCATTTGCAGCAAATTGCTTTACATGAAAAATCGATGACACTCGAAGTGGTTGTGGACGATTTTGCAGCTTTAGGACAATTAGAATCAGCTTTATCTGCAAAGGGTTTGGCAGTCAAGCAAGAGTCTGCAAGCTTAGAAAAAGATCATGTTATTGCAAAATTACAAGTGACAGAAGGTAAATAATGAAAGAAAAATTATTAAATTATTGGCACAATTTACAGCCTAGAGAACAGAAAATATTATTAGCGGGTGGTGTTTTTTTAGGATTATTTTTTTTATATTTATTGATTGATGCGGGTGCTGGGCGTAGTTTAATGATGTCACAGCAACTTGATAAAGAAGAGAAATTATTAAGTTGGATGAAACCAGTCGTTGCCCAAATTACAATGACGCGCAATCAAGATATGGGAGAAGCCGTGACTGCGCAAAATATTTTGCCGCAAGTAGAGTTTTCTTTAGAAGAAGCCGGTTTGTCAGGACAAATTACCGCGCTGGATTTAGTATCGGGAAATCAAGTGCGGATTTCATTTGATGGTGTAGTCTACGAAGCCTTGGTTAAATGGCTTTATGCTTTTTCAAGACGTGGCGTAGTGGTGCATGAATTTATGGCCACCAAAACTGATGAAGAAGGTGTAGTAGAAGCCAGCATACTTTTGGGTGCTAAATAATTCTTTTAATACAACGGCCCTTCTTCATTCATAGGCAAATTGGGCGCTAACTCAAAAAGTTCTAGAGCCATTAATGCCGACGAATTACCTTGCTGAGCGGACTCTTGAATCCAGAAATAAGCTTGCATTCTATCTTTGGGCACACCTAAGCCTTCATAAAGCGCATAACCCAAAGCATATTGCGCATCTGGATCACCTTTTTGTGCCAAGGGTAATAAAAGCTCAACTGCCGTGTGATAATCCCCTTCTGAGAAAGCAATTTCAGCTCTTGTGAATTCCATTGATTTATCGGCAAAAGGATCTTCATCTTCCTTTTCATCCTGACAAGCAGTCAAAGCGCTCAGCATGAAAATCATTAGAAAAATACGTTTAACATAATTCATACACTTGTCCTTGGGTCAATAACAGAGTTATTATACCTCATGTCAAAAAAACCTGAAATATTAAATATTACTAAACTCGCACAAACTAAAGTTTTTACTGTGGAAGGCCTGCATTTGCGTTTTAGCAATGGGCAAGAGCGTGATTTTGAACGTTTGCAATTACATAGTGGCGCAGTATTAGTGATTCCTGTACCAGAACCCGGTGTTGTTTGGCTGGCTCGCGAATATGCCGCAGGTGTAGATCATTATGAACTTGGCTTTCCCAAAGGTTTGATTGATAAAGACGAAGACATGCTGAGTGCTGCAAATCGTGAATTACAAGAAGAGTTAGGTTATGGCGCTAAACAACTCACATTTTTAAAAACAGTCACCTTGGCCCCAGGATATATGGGCCATTTAACGCATATTATTTTAGCGCAAGATTTATACCCTTCGCGCTTACCTGGCGATGAACCTGAACCGATTGAAATTGTCCCCTGGCGTTTAAATGAAATTAATTCATTACTCGTGCGCGATGATTTTACTGATGCACGCAGTATTGCCGCAATGTTATTAATGGAGCGAAACCAAAATGAATGAACGTGAATTACAATTTGCAACTTTAGCTATTCATGCAGCAGAGCGACCCAATGAGCATCAAGCTTTAGAACCACCTTTATATTTATCATCGACTTTTACTTTCAATGATGTTGAACAAGCGGATGATACATTTACCTTTCGTCGCAAAGCGTATGTCTATACGCGTGGCGGCAATCCTACCATTAATTTGTTGGAACAGCGTTTAGCTGCTTTAGAAGGTGGCGCGGATGCAGTTGCTTTTGCTTCGGGGATGGCAGCGATTTCTACTACTTTAATGTCATTGGCTAAAACCGGTGATGAAATTATTGCGCATCGCAATTTATATGGTTCTACTTTTAGTTTAACAGAACAATTGTTACCTAAATATGGGATTAAAACTTTATTTATTGATATGAATGATCCTAAACAATTATTGAACGCGATTAATAGCAAAACTAAAGTTATTTTTTTTGAAACACCTACAAATCCTTCATTGGAAATTATTGATATCGCACATGTCGTTCAAGTAGCGAAACAGCACGCTATTAAAGTAGTGGTCGATAATACGTTTGCAACACCGTATTTGCAAAATCCATTGGCACTCGGTGCAGATATTGTAATTCACAGTGCCACTAAATATTTATGCGGACATGGAGATGCCATGGGCGGCTTAGTGACGTCCAAAGATTTAGATTATTTGCATGAATTAAAATTTTCGTATTTATGTGAATTGGGCAGTGTAATGAGCCCATTTAATGCATGGTTAATTTTAAGGGGATTGAAAACTTTGGCTTTGCGCATGCAACAACATTGTGCAAATGCAAAGGCCATAGCCGAATATTTAATAAACCATCCGAAAATAGCACGTGTTTATTATCCAGGATTGACCTCACATCCGCAATATGAGATCGCAAAAACTCAAATGCGTGGTTTAGGCGGCGTGGTGAGTTTTGAACTCACCGATGATTTGGAAGCTGCAAAAACTTTTATGGAAAATTTACAATTGGCTGAAATTGCCGTAAGTCTTGGTGATGCTGCAACACTAGTACAATGCCCAGCATTGATGACACATCGCGGTTATCCTAAAGAAGCACTCAGTGCTTTTGGATTTTCTGAAAAAACCATACGCATCGCTGCAGGCATTGAAGACACGCAAGATTTACTACAAGATATTGAACGCGCGCTTAATCTGATATGAGGAAATAAAAATGATAGGCATTATTGCTGCGATGCAAGAAGAGACTGATTACTTAATCGAGCACATGACAGAAGTGGAAAAGATTACCATCGGCTCCCTTATTTTTTTTAAAGGAAAAATTAAACACGTTCATGTGGTATTACTAAAATGTGGCATTGGTAAAGTGAATGCGGCTATGGGTGCGGCTTTATTGATTGAGCGTTTTAAACCTTCCCATATTATTAATACAGGTTCTGCGGGTGGCTTGGATTCAACTGCGAAAATAGGTGATGTGGTTATTTCTACAGAAGTCAGACATCATGATGTGGATTTAACAGCGTTAGGCTGTGAGTATGGTCAACTTTTATTTTTACCTGCAGGATTTGATCCGTGTTTATTATTGATTGCAGCCGCCACTCGCGCAGCAGAAAAAATGCATATCAGCGTTAAACAAGGTTTGATAGTTTCAGGCGATAGTTTTATTCATCAAGACGCTGATATTAAAAAAATTAAACAAAACTTTCCGGATGTCCACGCCGTGGAAATGGAAGGCGCTGCGATTGCGCAAGTGTGTCATCAATTCAAAATCCCTTTTGTGATTATCCGCGCTTTATCGGATATTGCCGGCAAAGAATCCCCGCTCTCTTTTGAACAATTCCTAAAACAAGCCGGTCAAAACTCAGCACAATTAGTTTTATACACATTAGAAAATATGGAAGCTGGATAGCTTTTCTGGCGAAAATATGTAATAATGCGTTAATGGCAACACTAACTGCAGAACAACAATTATCTGTTAAACATCAAATGAGCTATCTTAAAGCGCTTGTTGATCTCCTGCTTTTTTTAGCATTTTTGGCATTATGTGTATATTTGTTTTTGCGGGGCTTAATTCCAAAAGGCTTTGGTGGCGCAGGGGCTTTTACTTGGAGCTGTACTTTATTATTAACTGTTGCATGTTTTCTGGGTGTGAGTGCACTGTTTCCATGGGCATTACCCATGGTTGCCTCTGTGATTGGCCTAATGGTCTTGATCTCACATTTTTGGAAAACCAAGCCTGAAGATAGAGGCGTTTTATATGAATTACGTCGTTTTTTACTTAAAGTGTGCGGTCCTGCTGGAGCGACTTATTTTGGGTTAACTTGGCTCGCTTTAGTGACAACTACGCTTTCTTTAGACAAAATAATCGCTTTATCACTCATATGTTTTGCGGTAATGCCACCGGTTGCATTTTTATTTATCATTTCTGGAATAGTTGCCATATGTGCAGCTTATGCCGTTTATGGAGACGATAAAAAACCCGGGAATTGGCACGGTTTCATTTCGAGCGTATTAGGTTCAGGTGGTGCGACACATTGGTTTTTATCATTTTTAATATTTACGGGTGTGACAATTGCCAATCCCTTAATAATAATTATTCCTGCTGTTGTGATGATTTGCGCGACTGTTGTTTGGTATTTCGAAAAGTCTTTAAAAGAAGCAAAGGAATTAAGTAATAACAACACGCTTACGAAACCAAATTTGACTTCTTTTGTTTTGCCAGGAACAAACCAAGTTCGAACAAAAGACATAACGGAACAGCCAGAAGTGTCTGCGAAATCACATCCGGAGGCGTCAACAACATTCCAACAACAAACGCTCCAATTATAACATAAGGCCTTTGGGCACTTAACTTTTCAGGCGTAATAATATTTAATTTTGTTAACACTAAAATCAATACGGGTATTTGAAACGCTAAACCAAATGCAAAAAACATCTTGAGAACAAAATTTAAATAAGATGCAATATCCGTCATCACTAAAACGCCTTCTGGCGCGCTGTAAATAAAAAATGAAAATGTCAGTGGCAGTACAACAAAATAAGCAAATAAAATCCCACCGTAAAATAAACTTAGACTGCCAAAAAATAAGGGCATAAAAAATTTCTTTTCATGTTTATACAGTCCAGGCGCAATAAATTTCCAAAGTTGATATAACACAAATGGAATGGCCATGAAAATAGCAAGTGTTAGCGCTAATTTCATCGGCACTAAAAATGGTGTTGCGACATCAATCGCGATCATTTGGCTGTTTTCAGGTAAGAATTTTAGTAAAGGTTGCGCGAGCGTTGTATATAATTGTTTGGCATAAAATAATAATACTGCAAAAATAAGTGCAACGCTGACAAAGCAGCGCAATAACACTTGTCGCAATTCTAATAATTGCTCTACTGTACTGTTCATGATTCCAGTTCACGCACGATTGCGGCTTTGATTTTTTTGAAACGTTTAATGAAACCATTCATGTGTTGCATGGCGCGGGGTAATTGTTTGGGTCCTAAGACAATTACTGCCACCACAAGGATTAATAATATTTCGCCAAGACCAATGCCGGACATTATTTATCCTCTTTTTTATCATCGCTCTTATCATCTAGCGCGCGACGAAAGCTTTTTAAAGCTTTACCTAAATCTCCGCCGGAAGCGCGAATTCTTTTGGTGCCGAAAACCACGACCACAATGAGTAAAATAATTAATAATTGCCAAATGCTAATGCCACCAAACCCCATACTAGCCTCCTAAGATATGCACATGTAAATGAAATATAATTTGTCCGCCATTGCTACCTGTATTGATCTGAGTACGATAACCATTTAAATGGTTTTGTTTGGCGATCTTAGGAATTAACAACATCATCTTTGCCAGCAATTCGCTGTGCGATGCATCGACGTGATCTAAACTATCAATATGTAATTTAGGAATTAATAATAAATGTACTGGCGCTTTTGGATGAAGATCTTTAAACACCATAAATTCATCATTTTCAAAAATGATATCCGCGGGTATTGTTTTATCTTTAATTTTACAAAATAAACAATCGGTCATGATTCATCCTTAAGCCACTTGGCCACTTGTTTCGCAAAATAAGTAATAATAATATCTGCACCCGCACGTTTAAATGCGAGCATGGTTTCCATCACTACAGCACGTTCATCTAGATAGCCTTTTTCGCTAGCTGCCTTTATCATCGCATACTCACCACTCACATGATAAACAACGGTAGGCACTTTAAAGGTATCTTTCACGCGGGCAACAATATCTAAATAAGGTAAACCTGGTTTTACCATCACCATATCCGCACCTTCTTGTAAATCCAGTGCAACTTCATGCAAGGCTTCATCACTGTTGGCAGGATTCATTTGATAACTGAGTTTATTTTGTTTGCCTAAATGCGTGGCTGATTTGACTGCATCACGAAACGGACCGTAAAAATTTGAAGCATATTTTGCAGAGTAGGCGAGTAAAATAATATCTTGATATCCTGCTGCATCTAATGCTGTTCGAATCGCACCAATACGACCGTCCATCATATCAGATGGTGCAAAAATATCAGTTCCCGCATTTGCATGCGACAATGCTTGTTTGACTAATACGGCGACAGTTTCATCATTTAATACTTTGCCCTGTTCATCAGTCAAACCATCTTGGCCGCTTAAAGTATAAGGATCTAAGGCGCCATCGCTCATCACCCCTAAATCTGGGCAAGTTTTTTTAATGATGCGAATGGCTTGTTGAATAAGACTATTATCATCAAAAGCTGCGCTCGCATCTGCTGATTTTTCTGCATCCCCTGCTGGAAATAAAGCCACGGCTTTAATGCCAAGAGATTGAATTTCTTTCACTTCATTAGCCAGATCTTTTAGGGGAATACGGCTAATACCCGGCATGCTGGCAATAGCTTCTTGTTCATTTCCAGAAGTCACAAAAATCGGCATGAGTAAATCTGATGTAACCAGTTGATTTTCTTGAACTAAATCTCTAGAAAAGGCTTGCATACGCACGCGCCGCATGCGTGTGGTCGGAAAAGATGCACGGTTAAATTCAGGCATAATGTCCCCACTAGGTATTCATTATAATCCTGGGTATAATACCACGTTAAGCTGTAATAAATCGAGGTCTTAAGCTATGTTACTTAGTGAAAATCCTATAACACGTCATCAAACAAAAGCGGTACAAGTAGGTTCAGTCACTATTGGCGGCGGCGCGCCGGTGGTTGTTCAATCTATGGCGGATACTGATACAGCAAACATAGAAGCCACGATTCAACAAGTATTTGATTTACATCAAGCAGGTTCTGAACTTGTTCGGATTACTGTGAATAATGAAGCCGCGGCACGTGCGGTACCCTTAATTCGTAAAGGTTTAAATGCGCGTGATTGTTTTGTACCTTTAATTGGTGATTTTCATTATAACGGCCATCGCTTATTAAATGATTTTCCTGAATGTGCAGAAGTATTAGATAAGTATCGTATCAATCCTGGCAATGTCGGTTATGGTCAAAAACGTGATTTGCAATTTGCCAGTATGATTGAGGTTGCGATTAAACATAATAAACCCGTTCGCATTGGTGTGAATTGGGGTAGTTTAGATCAAGATTTACTCGCAAAATTACTGGATGAAAATGCAAAATCATCAGCACCCAAACCCTTAGGTGAAATTACCCGCGAAGCACTTATTACTTCGGCATTAAGTAGCGGAGAATATGCAGAAGAATTAGGTTTAGCTAAAAATAAAATAATTATTGCTTGTAAAGTCAGCACCGTGCAAGATTTAGTATCATTGTATCAAGAATTAGCAAAGCGCTGTAATTATGCGTTACATTTAGGCTTAACCGAAGCGGGCATGGGTTCAAAAGGTATAGTCTCAACCACTGCGGGTTTAAGTATTTTATTACAACAAGGTATTGGTGATACCATTAGGGCATCATTGACGCCGGAGCCCGGTGCACTGCGCACAAAAGAAGTAACTGTGTGTCAAGAAATTTTGCAAGCCATAGGTTTACGTGCATTTACGCCAAGTGTAACAGCATGTCCTGGTTGTGGCAGAACAACCAGTGCCTATTTTCGTGAACTCACGCAACAAATTCAAGATTTTATTCGTAATGAAATGCCGACTTGGCGATCTGAATATCCCGGTGTGGAAAATATGAAAGTGGCTGTTATGGGTTGTATTGTGAATGGTCCAGGTGAGAGTAAACATGCTGATATTGGCATTAGTTTACCAGGTACAGGCGAGTCCCCCGTAGCACCTGTATTTATTGATGGCGAAAAAGCCATGACTTTGCGAGGCAGCAACATTGCCGATGAATTTAAAACAATAGTATTTGATTATGTTAAAAATAAATATGGAAATAAAGTATGTCTAAGCGATTAGTGTTAGCCAGTGGCAATCAAGGCAAGGTAAAAGAATTGGCGCAAATGTTGGCTGATTTTGATTATGAAGTATTGAGCCAAACAGAATTAGGTATAGAATCCGTGCCTGAAACGGCACTTACTTTTGTAGAAAATGCTTTGCTTAAAGCAAGGCATGCTTGTGAGCGAACAGGATTGCCCTCTATTTCTGATGATTCTGGATTAGTTGTACCTTATTTAAATGGTGAACCGGGTGTGCATTCGGCGCGATTTGCAGGCGAGCATGGCAATGATAAAAAAAATATTCAATTATTATTACACGAATTAATTGATGTAAGCAGCGAAGATCGCAAGGCATATTTTGTATCGGTCTGTGTATTTATGCGCACAGCAAATGATCCAAGTCCAATTGTGACGCAAGGTGTTTGGCATGGTAGTATTTTATTTGATCCTATTGGGGAATATGGTTTTGGTTATGATCCCGTTTTTTATGTGCCTACGCATCATTGTAGTTCAGCGCAATTAGATCCGGATATTAAAAATCAAATCAGTCATCGAGGACTTGCAATGATGCAGTTGCGACAAGAGTTGGCACAGTGCCTGCGATAATTCCCCTGTCGTTATACATTCATTTTCCCTGGTGCACGAGTAAATGTCCTTATTGCGATTTTAATTCGTATGCAAAAACAGCAGAACCTATTCCAGAATCTGATTATATCGCAGCGCTGAAACAAGATTTGTTTAACGATTTAGACAAAGTTCAAGGACGCAAGCTTACCAGTATTTTCATGGGTGGCGGAACACCCAGTCTTTTTTCATCTACTTCCATAGAAAATTTATTAGATTTTATCCAGCAACATATTCCCTTTGAAAAAAATATTGAAATCACTTTGGAGGCTAATCCTGAATCGTTAGATTATAAAAAATTAGTAGGTTATCGCGCAGCGGGTGTGAATCGTATATCCATAGGCGTGCAAAGTTTTAATGGTGAGCAATTAAAAAAATTAGGTCGTGCACATGGTCATGCACAAGCGTGCGCCGCCATAAGCGCTACGCAAAAAGCAGGCTTTTCAAATTACAATATTGATTTAATGTATGGTTTACCCAAGCAAACTGTTAGTGAGGCATTAAATGATTTAGAAGAGGCGATGAGTTTTTCGCCACCACATTTATCTTGGTATCATTTAACATTAGAGCCGAATACAGTTTTTTATACAAAACCGCCTAAACATTTGCCTTCCGACAATCGTTTAATTGAAATTGAACAAACAGGGCGGGAATTTCTAGTAGATAAAAATTTAGAACGCTACGAAATTTCTGCCTATGCGCGTTTAGGTCGCATGGCACGCCATAATTATAACTATTGGGAATTCGGTGATTATTTAGGCATAGGTGCAGGTGCACACGGTAAAATCACAGATTTAACCTCGGGCACAGTCCTGCGTCTATGGAAACTACGTACACCTAAGACTTACTTAAACAAAGAAAAGAATTATATGGGCGGCCAAAAAATATTAACCCCAGAAGATTTGAAACTGGAGTTTTTAATGAATAGTCTGCGTTTAACCAAAGGCTTAAATAAACAATTATTTACTGAGCGTACGGGTCTTGAATATGCCGAAATCGAGCCTGCAATCGCTGCGTTACAAGAAGAAAATTTAATACATAAAAGTGATGAGAGATTACAGTTAACTGAGCAGGGGCTATTATTTTTAGATGAGATTTTAGCGCGGTTTGTTTAGTAGTTTTTTATCCTACAGTCAAATACTTGACTTACTTAGATAACCCAGGTAAGATGACAACCAATTATTTATGTAGGAGAGCTAACATGTTTAATGGTGACGACGATCTTTTGTTTGGTGGCCAGAGTCTTGTGCTGGATTTTGAGGACTCTAGTGAAGATTTTAGCGATGTTATCAGTCCTATCCTTTCTCTGGTAGCAACTGCAACACAAAAAAATATAGCGCTTAAAGCACAGATTGATAATTTAAAAATACAATGGAATGAGCAGTTACATACAAATCATATTAAAATACTGCAATTTTTAATGCGGTTTAGTGGCATAGAACAGCTTAATCTTATAGAACAGGTTTTTGTTGGTTTTTATCTGCCTGGAGATGTGCTTGTTTATCAGTTAATTGAACAATTGCAGCCAGAACAAACACAAGCAGCTACTCAAATGCCGCTGTCTGAGCTTGAAAAGCTAAACCATGAAAATATTAAATTAGAACAAACTATACAGTTGTTTACCAGCTCAATATTACAATCGAATTTTAATGCTTGTAGATTGATACCAACAACCCAGACTGATACATCAAATACAAGTAAAGGAATGCAAAAAACATGGCAAGATTCGAAGAGCAGTTCGTCTAGTCAACCCGGAGTTTTTACTTTTATTGATGAAACAGCGGATATTATCGCTATTTATAATAAAAATAAAAAATAGTATTGAGCTAATTTTTTTTATAATTGTGGGTTTGCTAATAATGACATCACGGTCATGCGCACGGCAATGCCGTTAGTGACTTGTTGTAAAATGACAGAATGTGTGCTGTCAACCACCTCACTTGCAATTTCAAGACCGCGATTAATGGGGCCTGGATGCATGACTAACACGTCTCTTTTTGCGTAACTTAAACTTTCTAGAGTGACGCAGTATTGTTTGCAATATTCTTCTTTCGAAAAATCATTTGCTTGCATGCGCTCTAATTGTGGGCGTAATACCATAATGATATCAACATCTTTAAGACCTGTGGCTAGAGAGTGAAATACTTTCACGCCCAAATTTTCTGCATTGTCTGGCAATAGAGATTTCGGTGCAATCACACGAATATCGGGAACGCCCAAAATTTTCAAGGCTTGAATGTCAGAATGCGCAACGCGTGAATGTAAAATATCACCGACGATAGCAATACTTAAATGTTTAAAATCTTTTTTATTTTGTTTAATGGTGAGCATATCAAGCAAAGCTTGCGTGGGATGTTCATGCGTGCCGTCGCCCGCATTAATCACATGACCATTTTCTTTTAACAAATCTGCGATCAATTGTGGCGTACCATTCTCATTGTGACGTACGACAAAAATATCACATTGCATAGCTTGCAATGTAAGCACAGTATCTTTTAGTGATTCACCTTTTTTGGTAGAAGAACTTTGGATATCAAAATTCAAAACCTCAGCCCCTAATTTTTTCGCCGCCAATGTGAATGTACTACGGGTTCTAGTGCTGGGCTCAAAAAATAAATTCACCACAGTTTTACCCGCTAAATAAGCAGGTGCCGCTTCGACAATCTTTCCTTCAGGTGTCAAAAACTGTTCCGCAAGGCTTAAAATGTGGTTTAGACCTTGGGCATTGAGATGTTCTAGAGTGAGTAAATGGCGCATGTCTTTATTATATCATTTTCTTATGGCTATGCATATGAAAGCTGCAGGAATCATTGCATTTGCTTAAAAAATTAAACATTAACACACATGCCCCTGCACATTCAGGTTCGTGTTCGCATCCACATCAGCAGGAAGATACACTTTCACTTAATGGTGACAATGAGGACGAAGAAGAAAAAATGCCATTATTGAATGAGCCATCACAAACAAATACTGAAAATATCAAGAAAAATGATGGTAAAAGTAAAAAATTATTCTTTTGTTGTTAAGTGATTATTTTTTAAGTCTCCATAAATAAATTTCCAAAATCGATGATTTCGGAAAAAAATTCGCTGCCAATCACGCCGTCCTGTACACCATTCACGTGAATGAGTACGGGGCGGTATGAAAAATTTTTAGGAATATTTAATGCATTTATTTTCTGTTTCATTTCTTGAATGACGTCAAGGGTAATTGGATCTCGTGAAAATTTTATTTCACAGATATATAAACAATTGAATCGAGTTTGAATTAAATAATCGATTTGACAGCCTGGTATTTTAATTGTTTTACGTTGAAAATAAGGATTATCATATACAATTTCATCCGGTGCAATATGTAATAATTTGTGTAATGCTACCTTATTATTTAATACTAAATTTTCGAATTGTAAGCCTAAGATAGTGTCCCATGCTGGAAGGGTGCCTAAAGATCTTTCAGTAAAGGCATCACGAATTATTTTTTCTTGATTCGGTAAAATATATTTTAAGTAAAACCGGATATAATTATCTTTAATTCTATATTGGCATCGGGGTGTTTCGCGATGTGTTTTAATATGCCAGGAAAAGCACTTAGCTACAAAACCCGCTTGAATCAAATCCTCCAAATATTCTGTATACACACCGCTTCTTTCTATTTGTAAAAAATCAAAAATATCCTGCATCTGTGCCTGCGGCTTAACTACTAAGGCCATTAATATTTTTTTATAAGTTTCACTACGTCTACCAAAAAGATCGGTAAAAATTTGATCAAATTCATGGAATAACATGCCTTCTTTAATAAAACATAAGCGTTTAATGTTTTCTTCTGCTGATAACTGTGTTTGTATATTTTCTAAATAATTAGGAATGCCTCCGGTCACTGATAAACATTTAAATTTTTCATAAGAAGAAATCTTATCTTTTTGCGCACCCCAGAAATCATTGCATTCTGCCAGTGTCAATTCTTGCAGTGTGATGGTTAAAGTGACTCGGCCTACAAATCCAGTACTGCTTAAAATATTTTTTTCAATCCACATGGAAATGGAGCTACACAGCACTAATATTAAGCGGTCATTTTGCTTAAAATACAGATCCCAGGAATTTTTTAATTTGCCTAAAAAAGTGCTATCACTTTGTGCCATCCAAGAAATTTCATCCAGCAAAATTACCACACGTCCCTGTGTTGTTTGCTGCGAAAGGTGCCAAAATAAATCTCCCCAATCATCAAATTTTAAATATGGCCCATTAAGCTGTCGCGCCATTTGCCGAGAAATTTCATCGCGCTGATCTTGTGCAGTCATACCTGGTGTATGTGGTAAACCGGATAGGGCAATCATATGATAAGGTCGGCCAAACTCAGTCACTAGACGACTTTTCCCTACACGCCGTCGCCCCTTAATGACCACCAAACTTGCGCTTTTCTTACTAACCAGTTGATTAAGAAGAGATAATTCTCTTTTTCTGCCTATAAATGTGCTCATATAACTCCTATATATTTTGCACAAAATAGCATAAAAATCAATTTTGTGCAAAATAAAAGACAAAAAAATATTGCACAAAATAGAATTCAACACTGTTTTGTGCAAAATAATTATAAGAGGATTAAAATTATTATGCCGCGAACGAGTCGCGGCATATAAGGGAGAAACGCGGTTAGTTCAGCTTTTGTTCTTGTTTTTGCTCTTTCTCTTTCTCATCTGTCGCAGGGCAAGCCAGTGTTACAGCTGAAAACCCAAATAATAATGCAGTAATCGCGAGAAAATATTTCATGATAATGCTCCTTTGTGGTTTAGATTTTGCTTTAAATAATCGGCAATCTTTTCATAATACTCTTTAAGTCCGCTGCAGTAAATCGAAGGGTTATCAAAATGATTATCTTGATGATAGCGATTGACCAGTGAGCCACCATTACAAACAGGTTGCCATTCACAAACTGTACAAACATGTGGCAGTGATATACTGGCATTTTTTAATTGGGTAAATATAGGTTGTTGTAAATAATCTGCCAATGAAGTGTTAAATACAGTGGCATCGGAATAATTAATACTAGGATCGGTCGCCCGCAATTCATCGGTGGGTGATAAATCGCCTGCAGATGAAATGGAGATTAAAGGTAATTCATCAAGTTGCGAGCGGCCTTCACCATAAATATGCGAAGTGCCCCCTAAAAAAACTTCTAAAGTAGAATTAAAACATCGAATATGAATATCTGGGTTATCATCCTTCACCCATTCATCAAATATAACCGATAAAAAATCTGTATAAGCGGATACAGAATGTGGCAAAGTATGATTGTGATTGTAAAGTGGTAATAAAAAATCAATATGCGTTGCTTTTAGATCATCGACAAAATGACGATAAATTGTTTTAGCACAATTGTCAGGATTGATGACGCATAATAAACCAAAATTTAAAGATTGTGCATATGTACTATTGCGTAACAGCGCAATTTTTTTTGCAACGCGATCGTAACTGCCGCGACCCTTATGATCAACGCGTGCTTTGTCATGATCTTCTTTGGTGCCATCTATGCTGATACCGAGAGAAACATCATATTTATTCAATAATGCTAACCATTCTTCATTCAAAAGCATGGCATTGGTTTGCATGGTGTATTTTACTTTTGCAATCGATTGCAGGGTGTGATTAAAAATTTCACAGCTTTCTGCAAAATCATGTTTTTTTTGCATTAAAGGCTCGCCGCCATGAAAACCAATGACCACTTCATTAATTCCAAGTCGCTCGCAACCTGCTTTTAGAAATTCACTGACAGCAATAATAGTGTCTTTAGAAATGATAGGAGGACGTTTTTTATAAGTCTCGTCCCCCATATTAAACATATAACAGTAACTACAATTGATATTACATCTCTCAACTGTTTTAAGCACTACACCTAAAGACTGATACAGTTATTTTGCTCCGAAGAAACTACGATGCTTGCTCGTAACTGCAGTATTGTCATTTTTTTTAGTATTTTCAATGATTTTTTCTAGAATTTTGCTCATGATAATGACCTCATTGTTGTTAAAATTAAACCTTTTGCTGATTTTACTCGCAAAGATTATCCCTTACAAGTCTTGTGCAGCTTTAAGTACTGCAGCTGCATGTCCACTCACAGACACTTTACGCCATTCTTGATGCATCTTTCCTTGGCTATCGATTAAAAATGTACTGCGTACTATGCCATTGATAATTTTCCCAAACATATTTTTGGGCCATAAGACATCAAAGCTTTTGCACAAACTTTCGTCTTGATCACTAACTAAATCAAATGGTAATTCATATTTAGCCTTAAAATTCGCATGAGATTTAAAACTATCGCGGGAAATGCCAAACACTTCAGTATTGGCTTGTTGAAACTCACTATAGAGCTTCGCAAAATCTTTGCTCTCAGACGTGCAACCGGGTGTATTGTCTTTCGGATAAAAATAAAGCACCACATTTTTGCCACGTAAATCTTGGCTAGTAATGATTTTATCTGGTGCAATCATGAGTGAGTATTCTGGGGTCATTGGGAGAGCTCCTTTATCGCAAACGTTCATTAGTAAATGCATCTCGGATTTCAGAGGCTTGTGCATTTTTGGGCACATCGCCTTCTATGATTAAATCAATACCTTCTGGAAACATCTGCATCATTTCATTTTTATTGTGGGCAACGGGATGATGACTGATATTGGCACTGGTTGAAATTAATGGGGAATTTAATAGTTCTGATAATTTTGCAATCATTTGATTTTTACAAACTCTGATGGCGACCGTGTTGAATTCTCCGGTGATTAATTTTGAAATATTTTTTTGTGCGGGTACTAGCCATGTGATTCCAGGGGATTTTCTAATTTTTTCTTTTATGTTTTCTGGTAAAGGTTCAATATATTCCGAAAATCTTTCAAGATTATCTGCAATTAAAATTAAACCTTTAGTATTATCGCGCTGTTTTAAAGTGATTATTTTTTCAATTGCAGACAAATAATGTGGGTCGCAATGTAAACCATAAACTGTATCGGTAGGCATAATGACTATGCCACCTTTTTGCAGCACAGTTAAAATGTCCGTTATTGTGGCATTGTGCATGGGCTTGCAACCGTTACTACAGTTTTATAATCATGTGCTAAATTAACGGCATTTAACGGCGGCGTAAAATACGCAACAATTGCGCCTCTGCGATTAATGAGGGCAACGGAGCCACTGTGATCGACCAAATATTCTTGATCATTGGTATACACTTTTTCAAAGACTACACCGAGCTGGCGAGAAAATTCGGTGAGCTGGGTATGATTGCCGGTGACACCCAGAAAATCTTTATTAAAATGTTCCACATATTGTTTTAATCTTTCAGGCGTATCACGTTCTGGATCCACTGAAACAAAAATAACTTTCGGCGTGGGCACGCCAGGTTCTGCATGAATAATTTTCAGTGCTTCACTTAAGGTGCTCATGGTCATAGGACAAATATCAGGACAAGTGGTAAAACCAAAAAACACTAAAGACCATTGATCTAGAAAACTTTGATCAGTAAACGGCTTGCCATTCATATCTTCAAGTGCAAATGTAACGAGCGGTTTAGCCTTGTCCAGAACAATACCATGAATTTCAGGCGCTATTGGCGCTTCTTTTTTAAACATAAATAGAGCAACCAAGGCGATCACAGTTACGAGTCCCATTATTAAATAGAATTTTTTCATGATGTAGTTCCTAATAAAAAGTGATCAACAAGAAGTAAAGCAAATAATAAACACAAATAAATATTTGAGAAATGAAAAGTTTTAATCGCACTCAAAGGCTCGGGACGATATTTTAATATGATTGCATAAACAAGAAATATAATATCCAAAATTAAAATACCCACTAAATAAATTAAACCTGACATGCCCACAAGATAAGGCAGTAAGGTAATGGGCAATAATAAAATGGTATACAGCAAAATGCATAAGCTGGTAAATTCAACACCGTGGGTGACGGGCAGCATCGGTATTTTGGCCTTAGCATAATCTTCGCGGCGATGAATGGCGAGTGACCAAAAATGGGGAGGCGTCCAAATAAAAATAATCAGCACTAATAATAATGCGTCAGCATTGATTTCTCCCGTGACTGCGCTCCAGCCTAATAAGGGTGGCATGGCACCGGCAAGTCCGCCAATGACAATATTTTGTGGTGTTAAGTGTTTTAATATAACAGTATAAAAAAATGCATAACCAATTAAGCTGAATAATGATAATACTGCAGTTAAGGGATTGACGTAAACGCACAATATTAACATGGAAGCGATTCCCAAAATCACCGCAAAAATCAAAGCATTTTGTTGTGATATACGTGCTTGCGGAATAGGACGATTAATCGTACGTTGCATGATTTTATCTTTTTTTAAATCAACAACATGATTAAGAACAGCCGCGCAGGCTGCAGATAAAGCTATGCCTATTAAACCAAAAAATAAAATGTGCAAAGGGATCAGTGATGGCGTTGCTAACTGCATGCCCACCAAAGCTGTAATCAGCATCAATAAGACAACTTTAGGTTTGGTGAGCTGTAAATAATCACGCCAGAGATTCATAAATCGTCACCATATATAATAATAAAATAGCCGCAACGCCGTTATGTAAAACAGCAGCCCATAAAGGCACATGCATAACAACATTAATAATGCCCAAAGTAATTTGTGCAGCAAGAACAATTAATAACCCAAAAATTATTTTTTTGCTGATAACTTTTGAATGTAAAAAATAAATACTCATGGTGATTAAATATAAAGCCGTCACCAGCGCACCTAAGCGATGAATAAAATGAATAGTGACACGTTCGGGATGGTCTAAAAATCCACCGTCAAAATTACGATCAATGGGAATGAAAATATTAAATGCTTCAAAGTTTAAAGCCGGCCACCATTGCGCCTGGCAAGTCGGAAAATCCGGACAAGCAAATGCCGCATAATTAGTAGACACCCACCCCCCCAAAGCAATTTGCAAAATAACTATCAAAAGTCCAATAATGCTAGCAATCTTCACCCCCTTAAGAAAGGGGGTCGCTCGCAGAGCGGGGGGATTTTGCAATCGCAAATGCACCCACCAAATCATCGACAAAGTCGCCATCCCACCCAATAAATGCAACATCACAATAGTAGGATGCAAAAGTTTAGTCACCGTCCACATGCCCAGCAACGCTTGAAAAATAATCAGTACACTCGTAAAGATTAATAAACCACGAACTTGATAAAGTGGTTTATGGACAAATGCCAATACCGTCAGCGCAAACACAAATAATCCCAAACTCCCAGCAATATAACGATGAATCATCTCAATCCAAGCTTTATCTTGTTCAAACGTGCCATCTTGCACTATCATCGCCCCATAACAACCCGGCCAATCCGGACACCCTAATCCTGCATCACTTAAACGTGTAAATGCACCCACCATGACTACCGTCAGAGTCAATAAGGCGAGTAACAAAGTAATGATACGATAACGTTTAATTAAATCAGCCAATTTGTGAAACCTTTAATAAATGTCGCAAATCTTGCAGGATATAAAACCCGGGAGTATCCAAAGGATATTTTAAAATAATATGGTTATCTGGATCCATAATATATAAACCTTCAGGAATTTCGGTGGTAATAGCCAGAACCGTATCCACGCGATCAAAATCTTTGCCTGTTGCTTCTTTGATGCTGGTAATTTTCGCTTGTTGCAATTCACACGCATCCGCCAGACATTGGGGAGTTACATACAACACCCGCCATAAGCGCTGGTCAAACTTATAATCAGCTGTTAGATGCCAAGGTGGATTTAATAATTCCCCGTGCGGATCACTTTCAAGCGACCAATGAGACCTGGTTGCATAAAGGATTGCCGCCAATATCAAGGGAAGAATAAAAACAATAAAGAGTCCCCAGAGTGTAAAAGATCGTGAACGTTTGCCGATTTTATTGTTCATTTAGATGTTTTTCGCTTCAAATTAAGGATAATATACAGAGCTAATAAAGTGCCTGCCAAAGCAAACCATTGTACCGCATAGCCTAAATGCTTACTAGGCGGCATGGTTTTGATTTCCCAATCACGGACAAATCCTGCAGGCGCTTGTGGATCTAGTAATAACACAAAAGGGTAGAGGGAATGATGTAGTGTTTGTTCAAGCACAGCAAAATCCATACGCTGAATTTTAATTTGCCCAGCAGAAGTTTTAGAAAAATTCTCGCCTAAAATAAAACGATTCTCGCTAGGGTAATAAACAAGCCCTGATAAATCTAAAGTTTTATCAGATGGTTCTCTTGATTTGAGAACATTGTCAGTAGATACCCAGCCACGATTCACCAAAAGCCAAGATTCATCGCCTGGAATCGCAAGCGGTGTTAACACATGATAGCCAACCTGACCATTATGCATTTGATGTTCTAATAAAATGGAAAACTCAGGCAAGAACTTTCCGCGAACTTTAAAGCGACTATAATCATAAGGCCGATCAATACTGCCTAACACCAAAGCTTCACCAGAATTCCCAGCAGCCATAGCATCGATAATATCCTGCTTTTCATCCATACGCCCCAATTGCCAAAAACCTAAGCTCAATAACAATGGCAATAAAATCACAACAGCAAGGCTGGGTAATAATCGGGGTTTAAACTGATAACGATGTTGAAACATCCAGGTATTTTAACACTTAATTCTCAGGCTGTTATCATTTTGATAAATTAGTGGTTCCTTTTCTAAGGGCAGCTCATAAACATAATGCACACCAGCGCTGGCGGTATAGCATGAAGCTGAGGTTATGAGCATTCCAGCAATCACGTGCTCAATGGCTAAACTAAGTGCTCCTATGGAAATGACAAGACTTCCACCCGCTGCAACCTCAATAGCAAGAATAAGAAGTGCAACCACAAGAACTAAAGTGCCAATAGAGTTGAGTAAGTCGATGGCAAGATTATCACCCGTATCGATTTCAATTGGAAATTCGTTCTTTTTCTGTTGGGCATTTTGAATGCAGTTTGTTGCTATTAGCGTTAAAAATTTCAAGCTTTTATCATTTAGCTCAGAAATCTTAGGTTCTTCATGGGGCAATGCATCCAAAACAGGTTGAAAGTAGATGGCGCCCTCAATGATTACAGAATTCAATGTTTCGCGTTTGAAAGCATAACGCACCAGCAGCTTCTTTCTATCATCTTCCAAGAATGAGCGCAAAAGATTATAGAGTTGGACGCCTAAGTCTTTTGCAACAGCCAACGCATCAGCGTCATCAATTTTTCTGAGTAATTCATAGACCAGCCTAAAAGCCTCGGCCAAGTCTTGGTAACTGATATCTTTGCTGGATTTTTTTAAAATTTCTTCGGCTTTTGCGCGAAATTTATTTAATAATTTACTATTATCACCGGTTAAGACTTTACCTGCTGCATGAAAAGCAGTCCAAAAATTAAAAAGCTGTAAGTAGTTATGCGTATCATGAGACATGAATTTATTCACTTAGTCTAAAAACTTAATAGTACAGATAAAATATTAAGTTAGTATTAAGAAGAAAATAATAAACAAATCTTAAGCCAATCTTAATGTAGGTAAGATATAATTAATACTTGTAAATTAGCGAGTTATATATGCCTGATAGCACAGATCCATTAGTTAAAGAACAAAATAAAAAGTACAATGAGGCTTTGGCACGTCTGAGTCCTATTACTTATCTACAAGAACGCGATTTCGCAGATGACCTAAAAAATACAGCAGCGCCTTTTTACTATTTGCTGGCCAATTGGATGCAACAAGATCCAGAATCTTTTGAAGAATTAAAAGAAGAAGAACATACCTTTGTTTCTGAAGATGACATTATCAAGGCGTTAAATCAAATAGTTCATGATCTAGACAACAAGAAAAATCAACTCATACAACAAATCTCTTATTGGGAGAAAAAACTAGAAACGTCATCGATTACATCTAAACAAGCAATACAAGCGCATTTAGCTGAAATCAAAAATATTAATGAAACAGATATTCCTGCATTTAAAATAGATAATACAGAAAAATCAGCTAGCATTATTTTGGAAAAACAAAAAAAAATAATTGAACTGCAAAAAAATACTGTTCAACTTGAGCAAGAAGATTCTGCTTTAGAAGTACTATTTGAAAGCCAGGGCATATCAGATTTTTTAATTTCCATAAATGTTGCAACACTGAAAGATTATGCTTCTAGGCAAGTAATAAATGATAGCACACCTAAAGAGGCTCCGATCTTCAAAAATGATCTTGTTGTAAAGTCCGAATCAAGAAAAAAACAGCAGGCAAATTCTGATATAGATTCTGAAAAATCTTATCTCGTAGAAGATGATCTTTTCCGTGTAAGTAAAACTAATATAGCGGGACAAAGCGTTATAGGAACAGAATCAAGTAATTATTTTGTATACTTGAATGGGAAACTTATTAATCGAGAAGGCTTGCAAAAGGAACGTGATAATAATCCATTATTTGATCGTGCATTGAAATATTATGATAGTGGTATGCAGTCGTCTGCAGATGCTTTCCTAAAAAATGCTACATATAAAACTTTTATAGCAGGTAAGACAATACTTCGCTTTAATCAACATAAAAATGTGATGTACTTCAGTAGTGAAGTACAAGACAGTGAAGTTCCTTTTGGAACTGATGAGATGAAAAAAGAGTATAAGGAAACAATAGCTACACCGGGTATGAAAAGAAAAAAAATGGCTGGGGATAAGGTTGTTCCTGGTAAAACAATAAGTGTTTATAAATTTAATGATAAAGTTAATAGTGATCAGAGTAACTTTGAATGGATAGGCCTTTTTGCCTCCAACTCATTGCTAAGTAATATGCTAAATGCAAAAGAAGGTGCTTATCAAAATTTAACTGATGAACAGATTCGACAGGCTCAAAAAGAAGAATGCATTAGCGCTCTCTTGTCATTAAGAAATTCAATAAAAAATTTACAACCACCCATGGCTCAAACACTGCTTTATAGCATGTGTAATATGATCGATCAAACAAAAGACCGACCTGATGCGAATCTTGAATTATTAACTGAGCTGTCGAAAACGACCAAAGAATATATTGATGATCCTACTAATACTAAAAAAGCCACTAAATTTTTTGAACTCGCACCAAAAATTGAAAAGGAATATGATGCTTCCGGAAAAAAAATGGCCTATTTAATGGTGGGATTATTTATAACACTCAGTATACTTGCTATTATTTTCACAGGTGGAATAGCAGAGTTACTATTAGTAGCTACTATGGGCGAGCTAGCAGCTGAAGCATTAGTTACAGTCGCAGGCATTTTAATGGGCGTAGGCGCTGTGGCTACTGGCGCGTATACATATGATAAAAACCGTCATATGACACTATTGTATCAAAATTTAATCGACACAAAGTCGATTGAAAAACAAATTGAAGCTGTGCCACAGCAGAAACAGCAAAACAAGAAAAACTAGTAAAATCGGAAGCCATTGAAGTATGAGTATTGAAAAACTACAGCTAATGCTACAATTTTGGGAAAACACAACGTTTCCCCAAAAATATCAACCTGTAGTTGCATATCAAAAAGAACAAATTACTTTGTCGCTTCAGCCTAATCAATTTAATCCAGCAAAGGTCGAAGAGCTTGAGCGTACATATAAATTATTTTTCGATATTTCAACATTAAAAGAAAATAAAGTAGTTGATAACTGTAAAGACTTACTTGTTAAAAAATGTAACGATGCTCCTAGTCTTCCACTTCCACTTCCACTTTTAAAAGAACGTAAATACGATTTTAAAAATTACAAAAACGTTCTTATTGATGGAAGTCTGCAAAAATATAAAAATTCAAAAATACAAGTTCATGAACTGGACTGCGAAAATGATCACTATGCGATGGTTGAAGTTTCTTTAGGTGTTGCAGATATTTCAAATAAATCAGAAAAAATATTTTTATTTTATAAATTAAACCCATATACGATTGAATTACTAAATATAGCATCAGAAAAAAGTGTTGAGTTCACAAAGAGTACTGAACCGTTTATTGGCAGAGTGGAACAATATATAAATATAGATTCACAAAAAGACAACAACCCATCAGACTATGAAGTTGAAATTACAAATGATAGCGCGCCCAATTTAGCTGTAAAACCCAAGGGAACCGTCATCCCTGATCAACGAAGAGCATTAAGTGCAGTGGATTTAAATGGATTGCTTATAGATGATTTTTATAATAAAAAAATCATACAAGCAAACGAGGTATTCGATTCTGAAAAAATAATTGAGCATGAAAAGTCTAAGGTGCCCGATATATTAAAAGAATTCGATTTATACAAAAATGAAAATAGAATTCTTGTGCAAGCCATCAACTTATTAAATCTAAAAGATGCGATTGATTTTATAAGAAACATGCAACTGATGCCATCAGAAGTTATTATTCCAGTTGTAGATAAGAGGGGAATCTTTTCAATATTACATTTAAAATTAGAATATATGGATGAGAAAATTTCTAAATGTGATGCAATGTATTATACGCATGAGAAAGACACAATTAATTTATCAGCAGATTTATCTTCTCAGTTATCTTGTGACATTACATGGGCCAGCGTAGAAAGTATTCCGCAGTTAGATAGCGCATATCGCGTTTATAATGGCATCTGTGCATTATTTAATCGAGGTGAAATTGATGAAGGTAAAGACTTTCTCACTAATGATGAAACTAAGCTACTTCTGATAAAAGCTAAACTTAATGAATATGCTGAGTATCAGTGTGCATATGGTGCGGGTATAGTATACATAGCACTGCTCAATGCAGATGTAAATAATTCTAAAATAAAAGACGCAATTAATGTTTTGTATGAAATTTTATTAAGCGAATCAGTTGAAACCCTACGATCTCTAAATGATTTTATAATGTTAATGGAAGATATAGGTTCTAATAATTATATTGATTGGTTAAATCTATGCTATACCTCAGACTATAAATATCGGGGGAGCATTTATAGAATAGTTTTAAATTTGAGTGATTTCCCCATATCTATGATGGTTGCGAATGAAAATTTTGATGAAAATAAAGTGATTGCGGAAAGAAAAAATAATAAAGCAATCAAGATACATAAAATAACAGTTGATAAAACTAAATATTCTGTTGTTGAGACTCAAGAAAAAAATAAGGCATCTGGTTCTAGATTTGTTATTTATCTATCAGAAAAAACATCTAATTGTATGGTGCCAGCATTTGAAACTATTAAAAATTATTATACTGAATCTAATAAAAATGATATAGCATTGTTATCGCCAGATAGCATTATTAAAGAAAATAAATCGCATCATAAAGATGCAACAGATGATATTCGAAGACTTCTAACCGCTGAGCCTTTGCGACTAATGTTTGATGAAACTTTTGAAGAAAACCCTGGTGTTGTAATCACCAGCAAATATATGTCTGATAAAAGTGTTGCCGCATGGTTTTCTGTGTATGAAAGGAAAGGTAAATTACTACTTTCACCCGTTTGTGTGAAAAAAGATGAGAGGTCAATTTTACTTAAAGTTGCACTTAAAGATGTAAAGAAAAAACTAAGTTTATATGGGCATCCCCAACAAATTATTGTTCCTATCATAGAGAAGAAAAGTGGCTGGACTAGATTTTTATCTGAAGCTCAGCATATTAAAACTTTGCATATCAAAGATATTGTGTATTCCAACAACACTATTATATCTTGGCGTGCTGATTATTATGATTCGAAAGGAAATTTAAATAATAATGTATTTCCATCAGATGAAGTAAATAGTATTGTAACTGGTATCTTTGGCCAGTCGGCTGAAAATGGTTGGAATGATATTAACATTCCATATCAACCTTTATTTAATCGCTCAGACTGTGGTTATTGGGCATATATATGGTGTTGCGCATTATTTAATAATACCAATGTCAACTTGAAAGATCATTTCATTAACGAAAATAAAATGAAGTTGCTGTATATTCATCGAAAAATTAAGGATGAAGTAAACCTAAGTACATCTGATAATATGCAATATATTAATTCAGTCAGTGCATTATTTAATTTATTAGTAAAGGCTTCTGATGGAAATCTTAAGAAATCAGCTGCGATTAATATCTTGTATGAAACTGTTATCTTATCTAAACAAAATCATGCTTCTGTAAATAAAGAAAATTCAGAGGAATCATTTATGTTTAATGAAGATGATGCATCTGAAAGTGAATACGATCTTTATTCAGACAAAAAATATCAGGAGCAATCAAACTTAATCAATAAAACAATAACATTATTTAATGGTACAGCAAGCGCAGCAGAGATTGAGGAATATCTAAATGATGCTGAAAAATATAAAGAAACTTCAGGCATGCAAATATTTGTAGGCTCAATGATAGTGTTAGCTGGTCTTGCGATTCTTGGTTTATGTTTTTTTGCTGATATCTTGACAACTGGAGGTAGCGCTACTGTGTTTACAGGTCCAATCATTGGTGAAGTGTCAGTAAAGTTATTATCAATTATTGGTTGGTATTTCTTTGGTGGTGCGACCACTCTGACAGGTATGTATAATGTTTATAAAGGCTATAGTAACCATAATCAACTAGTAGCTTCATGTGAAGAATTGGCTAATGTGACAACGCCTGCTGCAATGAAAATATAAAACTATCTGCATTTGCTTTTCCTGTTCCCGCTAACTCTAAAGCCGTACCATGATCTACAGATGTTCTGAGAAATGGTAAACCTAAAGTGATATTGGTTGTTTGTCCAAAGCTTGCATATTTAATCACAGGTAAACCTTGGTCGTGATACATACATAAAAATGCATCCGCTGCTTTTAGATTTTTTTCTGAAAACATAGTATCTGCTGATAAAGGGCCATCAATTAGATAACCTTGGGTTCGCATATATTCTAATGCGGGTTTTATCACTGTGATTTCTTCATCGCCTAAATGTCCATTTTCTCCGGCATGTGGATTTAATCCAGCGACAAAAATGTGGGGATGTTGAATATGAAAATGTTGTTTAAGACCATCATTTAAAATGGGTATAATAGATTTTATTTTTTCAGCGGTGATATGAGCACTGACATCTTTTAAAGGTAAATGAGTAGTGACTAGAGCAACCCGTAATTTTGGACTTGCGAGTAGCATCACAACTTGTTTGATATGACAAAGATCTGCTAAAAATTCTGTGTGGCCAGAGAATTTAATGCCGGCTTCGTTAATCACGCCTTTATGCACGGGTCCCGTGACTAGGGCGTTAAAAGTTTTATTTAAACATCCTTGGGTGGCAAGCGTTAAAGAGCGCAACACATAATTAGCATTGTCAGGATTAAGTGTGCCGCAAGTTGCAGGACTGTTTAATTTTTCTGGCATAATAAATAATTGTGAAGGGATATGGGGTGAATATTCGCCTGGTGTAAATGTTTTTAAAGTTAAAGGTAAATTTAATATTTTAGCGCGCGTCATCAATAAATCAGGATCGGCAATGACGACTAATTGACCAGAATAATTTTGTTGCGCTAATTGTACGACTAAATCAGGGCCAACACCTGCAGGTTCGCCAGGTGTGATGGCGATGACAGGAAACATTAGGTCTTCACATCCACATGTGCGCCGTCGCGTAGTTGGGTTATCCAAGCTTGCATGGCTTCTTGTAATTTTTGTTGATATAAATATTCTCTGGCTTGTTGGCGCTGCACGCCTTGTTGTGCACTTTGTAAAACTTGTTGACGTTTTTCTAATAGTTGAATCACATGAAAGCCGCCATTATTGCGAATCGGTTTTGAAATTTCATTGATCTGCATTTGCGGTACTGTGTTGGCAATGAGACTGGGTAATTGTGCGCGTGTGCGCCAGCCTAAATCTGCTTGTTCTAGAACATTGGAACTATCAGAATATTGCAAAGCGACTTGGGTAAAATTTGAAGATTTTTTTAAAGCACTAATGGCATTACTTGCTTTAGTTTGTGCCAATTGCACTTGTTCAGAAGAAGGGTTGTTTGGCAAAGCTATCAAAATATGCCCCACACGGTATTGAGTTTGCGCCGTATCTTTTTGACTCATTTCACCGACCAAGCGATCAATTTCTTCATCGCTGACCATAATGTTATAACCCACACGTTGTTGCTGAACTTGATTAATTAACATGTCTTTGCGAATTTGTTCACGAAATTCAATGTAATCATAACCGTCGGCTTCTAGCAGTGTGCGAAAACCTGCTAAATCAGTTTTATTATTTTCCGCAATGGAAGTAAGTGCTTTATTCAGGGCGCTATCATCGACTTCCATACCCATGACGGTCGCTTGTTGTAAAATTAAACGTTCTTCGACTAAGCGGTTTAATACTTGTTCGGTGAGGGCTTTTTCTTCCGGTGTTTCTACCCCTACGGCACGCAATTGACCTTTAGCGCTCACAATACGTTTATCAAGTTCACTTTGGGTAATAATATCGTCATTAACAGTCGCTCTAATGCGATCGAGGGTGGAGTCTGCAAACACTTGAGTGCTGATGAACAGTAATAGGCTGATGGCAATGGGTTTTAGTTTCATCATCTTCTCTTAAAAATTAGCGCCACTGAATTTATCATTATACCCTGGAATCGTATCAACCAGCAAGCTTGCTGGGCTGGTGCCAAAACCTGCTAAGCCTTTGAAAATAAACTGGAAAAATAGCTGAGAGTTATATTGTCTTTCCGTAATGACTTCATTACTGCCTTCTAAATAACGACGTGCTCCTGCTTGGACTGCCCAACAACAGCTCTCATATTGGATGCCGCCAAATATTTCCATAGTAAATTGATTAGGAATATCATAATACCAGCGACTTTGAATACTCCATTCCCGGTTTATAGGCCAAACTATGCCCGTATCGGTTTGTAATAATTCAGCTTCACTGCTGCCAGGTTCTGCACCCGTAATAATATTGCCAGATTGGTCATACATAAAACCAAAATGTAAAATGCCGTCCATTATCGGCTGATAATGAAATAATAAATGGTAACGGTCCGTGTCAGCGGGGGTAGGGTCAAGACGCAACATCATGGTGCTATACCAATCATAATTAAATTGATAGCGTAAATCACCCACAAAGGGTGAAACTGTACTGTCATTTCCTAAATTTTCGAAATCATTACAGTAGGGATCAATTTCGGTATCACACAAGGTCACATCTCTATCTTGAAAATAAAGAATTTGCCCAATGGAAGCTTCAAAGCGCTCAATGCCGGTTTCTTCTTCGTAATAACGGGTGGTAACTGCAGCGCTAATTTGGTTGGCATCGGCAATCCGATCTAAACCGTTAAACCGATTCGTGCGAAATAATTGATCAAAATTAAAATCATATAAACTGGTATCAAACAAGGGAATATCATTTTGATTATCATAAGGCGTATATAAATAAAATATACGTGGCTCTAAAGTCTGTAAATATGATTTACTCATGAAAGTCGTATCGCGATCAAACATTAAACCACCATCAAGATAAACTGTGGGGAGCGCGCGAGAAATTTGACTATCACTTTCAACAGCTGCATCCATGGGCGAGAGGGATAAATCATATTCGGTATAACGAAATTCAACAGAAGGTAATAGATAGCCATAAGATCTGCGCATCGGCGTTTGTACTAAAGGATTAAGATGTGTGCGCGATCCGATGGTGGGTCTTTCATCATCCAGGGTTGGATCGTCAATATGATCAAAATAGGTAAATTGCGCATTCATTGCCCCGACACTATTTAAAAAAGTAGTATCAGGCATGACATCTAATTCTAAATGCGGCAATATTTGGTAAGGGATCGTGTAAAGATCATTATCAAACGGTTGCAGTATTTGATAATTTTGCACTAATGCACTTGCTGCATAAATATTATCAACATAATTAATTTGTGCGCGTTGTAATAATTCACGTTGATCTCTGTCAAAAATTTCTGTACTTAAATCTTCAAAATAATTATCATCCGAAGCTTTATTGTAATCCAGTAGGGTATCCCAGTTTTGACCATATTCACCGGCATGATCAAATGCCACTAACCAGCGGTTATCATCGACTTCAGTGACTCCAGTTAAACGTGGGTCATTGGGATCCGTATAAATGGGATCAGTTTGTTGTTCACTTTGGAAAGCTGCAAAGTTACGATCATGATTTAAATAGGTGCCATAAAATTGTGTTTGGTGATACACATCTAAATAACGCAATAAGCCGCCGTATTGTAAACCGCGTTCAGTAAAATAAGTGGGATAAAAAGTGGCGTCGTAATTGGGCGCCAAATTAAAATAATAAGGCGTAGTCATAATAAAACCGCTGTCCGTCTGGCTGCCAAATTCTGGGAACAAAAAGCCACTTTTCCTGCGATCGTCAATCGGGAAATTAATATAAGGGCTATAAAAGATCGGGACCTCTTGGACTTTTAAGACACTATGATAAGCTTCGCCTCGGCCAGTTTCCTGATTCAGCTCGACTTCGCTGCCACTTAACTTCCAGACATTGCTGTCTGGACTACAGGTCGTATAATTCGCATGATATAATAAAGTAGGTTCATCTTGCATATATTCGACACGTTGTGCACTACCGCGAGCATGTTGTGGGTAATAACGATATTGCACGTTGTTTAAAGTGGTTTGGCCATGAGGGATGATTTGGGCGTTTTCACTCGCTAGACGAAAGTCAGGTTCTTCGAGTAAGACACTGCCAGGTGAATCGATGGTGCTGATTTCACCGGCTTCATCTCTTGCGAAATAAATTTTTTCGGAATAAATGCGGCGATTTTTTTCATTAAGTAAAACATTGCCGGTTAAAATGGATACACCTGATTCGGTTAGGAAAACTTCGTCAGCATTGATTGAGATTTCATTTTCTGGAAAATTAGGATCAAATGTGGGAGGCAGATATTGTCCTTCACACATAGAAAAATCGGGGGAAGTGGGTTCCCAATCATAAAATAAGCCATCACTATAAGAGATGGCAGGTGGAATGGAATAAGACGTATTTGCATACGCGCAAGGCACAAGACAAATCATTGTCGTCGCGAGCGCAGTAAAGCAATCCTTGTTTATATAACTGTACATCATTTGGCTCAGTATAAGGTTAAGTATCTATGAATTCAACAATCACGCGTAGCAGAGATTTTTTAGATTGGTTGGCTGTACAATTAAAGACCAAAGATGTGTATCTATTGCCGATGACGGGTGATGCTAGCTTTCGATATTATTTTCGCCTGCCAGATTTTACCGGTATGATTGCAGTTGATTCTGCACCAGAATTAGCCAATGATAACCATGGTTTTGTCACAGTCGCAAGGCTTTTAAAAAATGTGAATTTATATGTGCCAGAAGTCTATGCCCATGATTTGGAGCGTGGATTTTTACTCATTTCGGATTTAGGACATACTGTCTATTTAAGCGCACTCAATGATGATACGGCAGATGTTTTATATGGTAGTGCACTGGATAGTTTGGCACAACTGCAAACAATAGAAGCCATAGATAATTTCGCTAAGTTTGATGAACAACGCATGAAAGAAGAGTTGGAAAATTTCCGCATCTGGTTTATTGAAAAATATTTAAATTGTAAATTGGATCCCGTGTGGCAGAAAAAACTGACACATGTATTTGATGTATTGGTTCAATCGGCTGTCGCGCAACCACAAGTATTTATCCACCGTGATTATCATTCGCGAAATTTATTAGTGAATGAAAAAAATCCAGGTATTTTAGATTTTCAAGATGCGATGCTAGGTCCTGTTACTTATGACGCTGTGTCATTATTGCGTGATGCCTATATTGCATGGCCTTCAGAAAAAGTATCAGAATGGGCATCATCATTCTATCAGCGTATTGATGATAGACATGATTTCTCACGAGATCACTTTACGCAAGCATTTGATTTTATGGGCACGCAACGTCATTTAAAAGCCATTTTTATTTTTGCGCGAAAATATTTACGTGATGATGTAGATACTTATTTAGCGGATATTCCACGTACTTTAAACTACATTCGTGCAGTGAGCGCGAAATATCCTTCGTTAAAAGATTTACATGAATTAATTACCGTGCGTTTATTACCTGAATTAAATGCAAAAGGATTAGTGCCATGAAAGCCATGATTTTAGCAGCAGGTCTTGGATTGCGCATGCGCCCACTGACTTTAACTACACCTAAACCCTTAGTAAAAGTACGCGGCCAAGCACTTATTGATTATCATTTATCCGCATTTAAAAAAGCAAATATTTCTGAAGTGGTGATTAACGTGCATCACTTAGGACAGCAAATTATTGATCATGTGGAACAGCAGTGGGGTGCAGAATTTAATTTACATTTTTTTAAAGAACAAGAAATCTTAGGCACCGGCGGCGGTATTTTTCAAGCCTTATCTGTATTTGATAATGACCCGTTTTTAGTGGTGAGCGCTGATATTTTTACGGATTACGATTATGAAAAATTACCACAACATTTGCACGGTCTTGCACATTTGGTGATGATTGATAATCCAGAATTTCACCCCAAAGGAGATTTTTATTTGGATCAAAATGGATTGTTGTCTTTGCAAACAGGCAAGTCTTTAACCTACGCTAATATAGGCGTATTTCACCCCGATTTGTTTAAATCCTCTTTAGGATCAAAATTTGAAATGCGCGATGTACTCCTTCCTGCGATTCGTGATGAAAAAATCAGCGCAGAACATTATCAAGGATTTTGGGAAAATATCGGTACCATTGCACAGCTAGACGCTTTAAATTCATAAATCACATAAAAGGAAAGCATATCATGGACAACAAAAAAATTATTGATTACGGTTTAGTGTCAGGCCTAAACCTAGATGACGTGTATCAAAATGTCATTCCCTTGTTGCAACAAGGCTGGCAACCACTGGGTAATATCACCTTTTATCACCATACGAGTAATGTGTTAAATGAGGGGTTTGTGCAGACCATGGTGAGATATGAATAAAAGTACACACTTGTGCTAGAATCTTATCAACAATCAAGAGGCCAAGATGTCTAATTATATTATTGCTCCGAGTATATTATCTGCCAACTTTGCGCGTCTTGGTGATGAAGTCAATGACGTATTAACAGCCGGCGCTGATTGGATACATTTTGATGTGATGGACAATCATTATGTGCCGAATTTAACCATTGGGCCTATGGTTTGTGCGGCGCTACGCAAAGAGGGTATTAAAGCACCTATCGATGTACATTTAATGGTGGAACCGGTTGATAGTTTGGTGGAACCTTTTGCAAAAGCGGGTGCAAGCTCAATTTCGTTTCATCCCGAAGCGAGCAAACATGTGCACCGCACTATTATGTTGATAAAAGAGCAGGGGTGTAAAGTAGGTTTGGTATTAAATCCAGGTACAGCTCTTTCGGTATTAGATCCTGTATTATCATTATTAGATTTAGTATTAGTGATGTCTGTGGATCCCGGGTTTGGCGGGCAGAGTTTTATTCCGGAATCCATTAATAAAATTAAACAAGTGCGCACTTTAATAGATAACAGTGGTTATGAAATTCGTCTAGAAGTAGATGGCGGCATTACCCCTGCAAATGTGGGTGCAATTGCAAAAGCCGGCGCGGATACTTTTGTCGCAGGTTCTGCGATTTTTTCTGCACAAGATTATACCGATGTGATTGCGGAATTTCGCCGAGCATTGGCTTAAGATAAACATTCAATCGAAGATCACGTGAATAAAATAGAGTAAAATAATTACTACTGTAGTATTTATTACGGTAATCAATACCAAAGTAAAATGATAACATCTCATTATTGAAAAAAGAGATGTATATGCAGACCGAAAGACCAATATCCCCATCTGAATTACTCACCTCCTTAGGTGAATTAATGAATGAGCTAAATGCTAGTTTAGTTAAGCCAAGCATGTATAAAAGAATTGACACCTGGTGTCTAGAAAATTCAACAGCTGTAGCTTTAATGTTTAAGACAAGTGTGTTTTCAGGTCTTTTAATAGGTATGGCATTTTCTATAATTGATTTTATAAGTAATTCCAAAAGTTACTCTAGAATCTATGATGACATGAAAGATTTATGTCTAGCAAGTAATGGAACGATTTCAGATCAGGACTTGTGTAACGGTTACACTGATAAAATGGAAGAGTCTCGTTGGTTAGAGTTAGTCATGTTATGTTGTAATAGCACAGGTGATTTCTGTCACGACGACCTGGAGGATTTAACATCAGATTATTGTAGCATTTATGGTAAGAACGTAACTATAGAACTCTTAGTATTTTTTATGTTTTTTCTTGCGTTAGGAGTTTTGTTCAAGCTGTGTAACCCCAATGTGCAATCGAGATCAAATTATACTTCCATTGCTGATGCGGTAATAAAATATAAACTAAACGATAGACAGCTTGATAAGCTTGCGAAGATTATCTCTCAAATTAAATCACTACTCACAAACTTATCTTCGCAAAATGCTAATCCTTTTGCTGAGCAACTAAGTGTTTTAAGCAAAGCGCTGTGTGTAGAACCTTTGGGTAATGTGATTGACCAGAACAAAATGGAAAATATTCAACAATCACTCAAGAAATTAGTTGATGCGTTACAAGCAGCTACGCATCATACAATTAGCACACAATGGAACATACAAAATCGAATTCGTATTGAAGATCCTGAGCAACAATCCTTGACTTCAGTTAATACTACTTCGAGTTCAGCTTTGGTTAGATATATTAAATCATGCTTCAAAGGGTTCTAATAAATCCCATCTCACGTAATTTATCTATTAATATTTGTTTATTATGACAGTTGAGTTTAAGTTTAATGCTTTCAATATAACTTTCAACTGTTCTACTTGATAGATTGAGTTTATTTGCAATATTTTTATATGAATAACCATATAATAGTAAATTAATACAATCAGTTTCTCTTCGAGAGAAAAGATTATCTAAAGGATTTATAGATTTTTTTTGTGTACTTTGTGAAGGTAAAGTAGGGAATATAGAATCGGTAATATTAAATGCTTCCAATGCAACACCTAAACAGTTTCCATTATGCATAACGGGCCGTTTGCTGATCATGATTACTGTAGTGATCACTTCACCTTTGGTATTGTGTTTTAATAGAATTTCTTTTTCATTGGTAATGTATCTTTGCTTGCTCATGACTTTTTTATCAATATCAGTAATATAGTCTGTGTTATGTCCACCAGGCAGCCAGTTCAAGTCATGGTCATTTAAACCGATCAGCGTTGTGATCGGTAGGTCAGTGAATTCACTTGATTTTTGGTTACCTGTTAAAAATCGCAGTTTCGGGTCTTTAACTAAGAAATAACCAGTAGATTTTTCAGAGAATTGTTCAACATTACTTAGCGTTAAATACTCGTATTGATTAAAGGCCAGCATAAGCACTCCCATTCATAGCTACTTGTAACACACATTATATATTTTGGGATCCGTATATTTTACGGTGAACTTAACATTTAAATAGATTTAGAATTGATTTATCTTGGCATTAAAATATTAATACCGCGTAAGCAATTTTTATATTCTTCATCCCAAGCGCGATTGCAAGTTTCACTTAACCAATATTTTTCTAGATAATCTTTTAAAGGTTCTTCAGTTACTGTATCAGTTGTAGTTGAAGCATGTCGCAACAGGACTTGACCACCTTTATGCACAACAATTCCTTGATGCGAAACATGCATTAATGTACCTATCCATTCCACTAAATCGTAACGCGGACGCACAAATTGTAAAATCGCGCCGCTTGGAATTTCTTGCAATTGTTCTGCAGTATTTGAGTCTGGCGCAAAAATTTCCCATAAAGGTAAATAGGGAATCGAGGCAAATGTATTATTCGCATGTTCATGGCCAGTTTGTTTTAATGTGGCTAAACTTTCTTCGCGAATGTCATTACTTGCGCTGCAATTTGGATATTGGCTGTCATCTTCACCCGCAATGCAAATGCGATCAATGGTTAAATATTCATACCAAGCTTTTTTATCGATATAAGCAGGCAGTGTTTCAGTTTCGCCAAAACGCAGGGCGACTTCATTAGAAATATCTTCAACAAATCCTGCAGTAATATTATTAGGAATCCAATCTGCAGAAGGAAAATGATTGCGGGTGTAAAAAGACACGAATCCATCGTTATAACGAATAGCATTGATATTATTTTGAAAATCTTTAAGCATTATTTTTCTGCTCGGATCTAAAGAAGTCGTAGCCATGGCCAACATAGTTTCAACAAATGTCGTGCAGTCAAATACATCTAATCGATACAATGGTTTTTGATTGTAATCTGCATTACTGCCTTCACCTAACGGCTCGGCGACGTAAGGATTTTTTGTCTCGACAAATTCACGGGTTAAATATTCAATACGACCGGTAACGCTATCAGAGTATGCATGCGCTTTAATAATCAGTTCAACAACATCTTCATCCCATCTATCCTCTGCAAATAATGCATGGGGTAATAAAAGACATAAGCAGATTAGGAATTGTTTCATGGTAGGTACCTCCTTGTATTATCAAGTATACCATTAATATAATGCGGAGAATAAATAGTATATTCTACGCAAAAAAGTCTGATTTTTGCGGAGAATATGCGCTATAATCTCCGCAAGGGGAGTATTATGAGGCATTATATCTATCAATTAGCCAAGTGGCCTTTGTTTAACTGGGACCAAGAGAAGATAGCTAATCAACTTGCTAATATCCATCAACGTCAGGGCCAGTTAATTGGTTTGATGAAAGCCTTAGGCTTTACCATTCAAAAAGAAACTGTATTGCAAATGTTAACACTAGATGTGACGCAATCGAGTCTAATTGAAGGTGAAACACTCAATACTGTTGAAGTGCGATCTTCTATTGCAAGGCGTTTAGGGATTCCATTAGCGCAATATGTAAAATCCAGTCGGCATGTTGAAGGCATTGTTGGGATGATAATGGATGCCACGCAAAATTTTGCTAAACCTTTAACAATCGAGCGAATATTACAATGGCAAATTGATTTATTATCGAGTGATATTAATCATATTTACACGCGGATAGGTGCATGGCGTGATGATGCGCAGGGTCCTATGCAAGTCATTTCTGGCGCAATCAGTCGAGAAAAGATTCATTTTGAAGCGCCGAGTGCAGATGTTCTAGAAAAAGAACTACAAAGTTTTTTTACGTGGACTGAACAAAATAATACCGATTTGGTTTTAAAGGCTGCGATTGCACATTTATGGTTTGTCACATTACATCCCTTTGAAGATGGCAATGGCAGAATAGCGCGTGCGATCAGTGATTATTTTCTTGCAAAAAGTGAACAGAGTTCACAAAGATTTTATAGCATGTCTGCACAAATGCGAGTTGAGCGTAAGGGATATTATGCTATTCTAGAATCGACACAAAAAGGCGATTTAAATATTACACAATATTTAGAATGGTTTTTATCTTGTTTATTGCACGCAATTGAAAATACTGAGCAGATTGTTAAACTGATATTATTTAAAAAGCAATTCTGGGAACAGTATCAAGGTCTTGAAATTAACGTGAGACAAAAGTTAATGCTCAATAAGTTGCTAGATGGTTTTAAAGGAAAATTAACAACAAGTAAATGGAGCAAAATCGCTAAATGCTCACAAGACACTGCGCTTCGTGATATTCAGCAATTAATTCATCTGGGTATTTTAATAAAAGATCCTGCGGGCGGACGTAGTACAAGTTATTCACTGAAAATTTAAGGAGATAAAATCATGCGCATATTTATGTTTGCAGCAGCATTGCGTGCTGAGTCAACCAATAAGAAATTAATTAACATCGCTGCTGATTTAGCAAAAAAAGCTAATCATGAAGTCGATCTTGCATCATTTTCAGAATTTATGTTGCCGCTTTATGATGGTGATATGGAAAAAAATCAAGGCATTCCACAAATTACCAAAGACTTTGTAGCGCGTATGCAAAAATCGCAAGCGCTGGTTATTTCGAGCCCAGAATATAATCATTCAACACCAGGCACGTTAAAAAATTTAATTGATTGGGTTTCACGCATACAGCCATCACCTTGGAAGAATCAATATATTTTATTATTATCAGCGTCGCCTGCGATGGTCGGCGGTAATCGAGGTTTATGGGCAACACGCATTCCATTAGAATGTTGTGGTAGTTTCGTATATCCTGATATGTTTTCGCTTTCGAATGCTTATGCTGCATTTGATCAAAATAACCAATTGCTTGATGAAAAGTTAACGGCACGTTTGGAAGGATTAATTAAAGATTTTGCAGATCATGCAGCGCAGTGCACACGATGAGTGCACTGCTGCATTATTGACTAATGACCTTCTGGCAAATAAGAAGAATGGTGATTGATAATCAGCCATTTGCCATTAATTTTTTCATAGACAAAGGTAAATCGGGCAGGCACATCAATTTTTTTACCCTGGTCATCTAAATATTCAAATGTATATAAACCGGTATTAATGGCTACATCATTAAATACTTGAGTATATAATTTTCCAGTTTGCGCTTTTAAATCTTTTAATTTTGTAAAGGCTACAAAATATTGGCGAATGTCTGAACTGGTAAAATCATAGAGTTCTTGAGAAGTGTTGTTACTGAGTTTGATTTTAATTTCAGGTGATAAAGTAGGTAATAAAACTGCATCAGGTGCATATAATACTGCAACTTCTGTGGCATTACCTTTCGCATTCTCAACTGTTTTGACCCAGTCGGTATAAGCTTGTTTAACCTGCATTGCATCTTCTTCTGGTGTAGTTGCAAAACTTGTAGCTGTCATTAATGCGAATGACAGACAGAATATAAAATGAATCCATTGACGCATAAGTAAACCTCCGATGTATTAAAAAATTAATGTTGATGAGTATCTTGTGTTGTTAAACTCGTTTCTTTATTAAGCATAGCATATGCAGAATGATTATGAATAGATTCAAAATTTTCAGATTCAATCGCGAAATTTAAAATACGTTCATCTTGATTTAAACTGCTCGCCACGTCACGTACTATATCTTCGACAAATTTAGGGTTATTATAAGCTTTTTCTGTGACATATTTTTCGTCAGCGCGTTTTAATACGCTATATAATTCACAAGACGCTTGTGCTTCGCAATATTCGATCATATCTTCAAACCAAATATCCGGTGCAACATGCGCAATCACGGTGATATGTGAGCGTTGATTGTGAGCACCGTATTCAGAAATTTCTTTGGAACAAGGACAAAGGCTGGTGACCGGTACAACCACTTTCATTGTGGTATAAGCTTTGCCATGAAACCATTCGCCAAATAAACTTACTTGATAATCCATGATGCTAGGTGTTTTTGACATCGGCGCATATTTACGCATAAAAAATGGAAATGTCATATCAATAAAACCTTGCTGTGCATTTAAGCGTTCCGTCATGATTTTTATAAACTCATGGAAATTTTTCATATCCACAAATTCAAATGTTTGCAGCACCTCAAGAAAGCGTGACATATGGGTACCGCGCGTAGTGGGTGCAAGGTCTACATACATATCAACGGTTGCCACACTTGCAATTGATTTAGTGTCGCGGCCTGCGACTAAGATAGGATGTTTAATACCTTTTACGCCTACTTTATTAATAGGCATATTGCGATGGTCATGTCTTGCTTGTACATCGGCAATCAATGTTGTATCAGTCATATTGAGTTAAACCTCTTCTTCAGTAAATCGTACGCCGCTATTTTCTGACTCCCATACAGTAACAGCGGACAAATATGCAACATCTTCATTGAGTTGCTTTTTTAATTCATAATAAGCCCAACTGGCAATATTTTCTGCAGTAGGACTCACCTTATCAAACGGTGGAATTTCATTCAGATAACGATGGTCTACTTTATCTAACAAATGTTGCACGGCAGATTTGAGATCGGAAAAATCAAATAAAATACCAATTTCATTTAATGTATTGCCTTTTACTTCTACTTCCATCCTAAAATTATGACCATGTAAACGTGCACAAATACCAGGATGTCCTGGAATGACATGTGCCGCTGAAAAACGGCTAACTGTTTTGATAGTGTAAATCTTTTGTTTCATATGTTGTATACCTTGCAATGCTTTGGAGAATTCCTGTCGAATCTAAACCATAACGTGCCAATAATGCCTCATGGGTATCATGTGGGCTGAATTCATCGGGCAGACCTAAATTTAAAATTCGGCAGGTTAATCCTGCGTTTAGAATGACTTGATTGACGCAACTGCCTGCGCCACCGATAATACTATTTTCTTCAAGTGTCACTAATAATGAATGGCTTTTCGCATATTTTAAAATCATCAGCGTATCTAATGGTTTAATAAATCGCATATCAATCACGGTTGCATTTAATTTTTCGCCAGCCACAAGGGCTGCGGGTAATAAGGTACCAAATGACAATAAAGCTATGTTCTTTCCTTCACGGCAAAGACGTGCTTGTCCAATGGGTAAACTTTTCAATTCTGTAGTTACAGGTTCCCCAATTCCACTGCCACGTGGATAACGAATTGCAGCAGGTCCAGGATAATAAAAACCAGTGGTTAATAAATCACGGCATTCTTGTTCACTACTAGGCGCCATGACAATCATATTTGGAATGCAGCTTAAAAAACTCAGATCAAAACTGCCATTATGGGTGGGGGCATCCGCGCCCACAAGTCCTGCTCTATCAAGCGCAAATAATACATCTAAATCTTGTAAGGCTACATCATGAATTAATTGATCATAAGCACGTTGTAAAAATGTTGAATAAATCGCAACGACTGGTTTTAAACCTTCACAAGCCATACCTGCGGCTAAAGTCACGCTATGTTGTTCAGCAATGCCGACATCGATATAACGTTCGGGAAATTTTTCTGAAAATTGCACCATACCTGAGCCTTCGCACATTGCAGGTGTGATTGCGACTAATTGCGGTGATTGATGAGCCATATCACATAACCAATCGCCAAAGATGTGTGAATAAGTGGGTTTTGCAGTCGTGCTTGATTTTTTTTGTGCATCTAAAAAGCCTGGGGAGACAGCGTGATATTTAATGGGATCAGCTTCCGCCGGTGCAAAGCCTTTGCCTTTTTTAGTGACCACATGTAGTAATTGCGGTCCTTTTAATTCATAAATATTTTGCAGCGTTTTAACAAGTAGTGGTAAATCATGACCATCAATAGGGCCAATATAATTAAAACCTAATTCTTCAAATAAAGTGCCGGGCACCATCATGCCTTTCATATGCAATTCTGCGCGACGCGCAATTTCTTTCATCGTTTTAGGCATAACATTTAATACTTTTTTACTGCCTTCACGCATAGAGATATAAGTTTTGCCTGATAAAATCCGCGCAAAATAATTGGAGAGCGCGCCGACATTGCCAGAAATCGACATATCGTTATCATTTAAAATGACCAGCATATCGGCTCTAATTGCGCCGGCATGATTTAAAGCTTCAAAAGCCATACCTGCAGTCATGGCGCCATCGCCAATAATTGCGGCTACTTTATAATCATGATTAAGTTGTTTGCCAGCAAGTGCCATTCCAAGCGCAGCACTAATGGAGGTACTTGAGTGTCCCACGCCAAAAGCATCATAAATACTTTCACTGCGTTTTGGAAAAGGTGATAAACCTTCGCCTTTACGAATGGTGTGAATTTGATTGCGACGTTCTGTCAGAATTTTATGCGCATAAGCCTGATGACCAACATCCCAGACTAATTTATCGTTAGGTGTGTTAAACACATAATGCATAGCAACAGTGAGTTCAATCGTACCTAAATTAGCCGCAAAATGTCCGCCCGAGATATTGATACTATGCAAAAAAAACGCGCGTAATTCATCAGCAAGCTGTGGCAGATCGTTTTCATCTAGTTCCCGCAACATTTCTGGTGAGGCAATGGAATCTAATAGGGCAAAAGTAGGCGTAGTAATACTCATTATGCTCGGCAATATACCATAAATCGCCTGTAAGATCTTGCCCCCTTTACGAAAGGGGGCCGCCCCTAAGGGCGGGGGGATTTTTCGGCTTTTACAATGACTTGCCATTCTTTCCCAGTCACAGGCGTAATCGACAACCGATTCCCAGTCCTAAGTAAAGGCATGTTTTTTAAAGCATTATTGTCCCGTAACGCAGCTAAAGGGATAATATCATTAAATTTTTCTACTAATTTAACATCCACACCAAACCAACGAGGACTCAAAGGATTAGACTTTGAATCAAAATAATGCGACTCCGGGTCAAAAGCCGTCTCATCAGGCTTCCCGCGACTCGTAATTTCCATAATCCCAACAATCCCAGGAACCTTACAACTAGAATGATAAAAAAACGCCAAATCCCCAGGCTGCATCACATCCCGAATCAAGTTCCGCACCTGATAATTACGAATCCCATCCCAAAACCCCTTTTGCTGCTTGGTCTTAGCCAAATCATCAATACTGTAAGTAGAAGGTTCTGACTTCATCAACCAATAAGCCATTTGCTGCTCCAATATGTTAAGATTAGATTATTAAAAAGCCTCTTAGTATATCTTGCTTTTCATTCAGAGGTGTAGATGGGATTAAGCAGAGCGGCATTAATCACACAATACCAGGACGTATTAGAAAAACAATTAGGTATTACTAAGGATGAGTCTCGCCATCTAATTCCCTTTACCTCATCAGACTTATTAGAACTGGGTCTGTCCATTACTGCAGAAGATATTTTTGATCGCGTCGATGATGTGCCGCCTATTTTGCTTGAAGATAATTTACCTGAAGCATTAAAGCAGTTGCTCTCTTCGGATAGCCAGCGCATCACCACGGATAATCAAAAAATACTCATGCGCACCCCGCTTGCAGACGGCTATTTATTGGGCGTATTGAGTAAAAATGACAAAGGACAATGGTTACTTCATGGTCTTTACACCGATAGTATTGCCTTACATTTTAAATTATTAAATATTCAGGATGAACAATTAACCCCTGGAGAAATTAATGTATACCCGATTTCTACAGATATTTTTACGCAAAGCCATTCAAATAATGTACCTTTGTTTGAAAAAAGAAGCGACAATAAACCATTTTTCACCAATAAAATAAGTGATCGGCAAATAGGAACTGATCTACATCGTAGTCATGTGACAATCGCAGGTGAACACATTCCGGATGCAGCGTCACTTTCTGCGGAAATGATAGAAAATCATTGTCTGAAAGTGTATGACCAAACAATGCTTGGGCCACTTTTTTATGTGTTGATGATGCGCTGGTCTGCAATGCACGAGGGATTGGCGCCTGGCAAAGAGCTTGATTATCAATTTGATCGCGAATCGAAAATAGTTTTTTATCCATTTTCAGAAAACAACACCGGTGTTCGTGCTGTGGTGATTGAAAAATTATACGTTATTGATCGTATTAATAAAAGATATTATCGCATTCCCGGCTATGTTCGCACGGAAATTGTATTTGATGAAGACAACAAACGCTATTTCATAGAAAAATCGGAAGCAACAGACCCTGCAGTGAACACAATATTGCAGAGCCTCGAGCAATTAACAAATCTTGAATCTGTTTTGAAAATATTTGATGCTAAAAAAGCACGATTAAAAACAAAAGCAGAAAAAAACCATGAGGCTTCATTGCAGAAATTAGAAAAACGCATGAACGCAAGAGGGAGTGAAAATCTATCTAAATATATAGCGGTAACTTTACAGGCATTAAAAGAATTTGATTGTTCCCTTTGGGCAGAAAAAGATTTTCTGTTACTTGAAACTATGGTAACGAAAACGATCGCGATTTTAGATAATTGTAGACCGAGCGTGATTGATGAATATCAAGCTTTTTGTTCAGTCCTTAATCATGAAAAATTTCCAGGCCTTGAGACGGCCCTAGAGCATTTACTCAGAAACCAACTCATCATTATTTATACTGAAGCACTTAAAAAATTAAAGCGATCGGACCTCGAAAGTATCGATAATATTTTTCAGCCGCTTTATCAGGCGTTAAAAAAAATAAAAAATATTGATGCTTTTGCCATTAAAGACTTGCAATTTTTAATAAAAATTACCCAAAACAGTGTGGCATTAGCCAATGGATTGAGTGAAATGGTGAGTTCATTTAAATCTTCGCCTGAGCTCATTCAAATGATTGAAGATTATGAACAACTTTCAAATGAAGCGAAAGGTTCTTTCTTTCTTTATCCAGATATGCAGAAAATTTTAGAAAACCAGAAAGAGTTAATGAGTAGGCGAGTAAAAAAAGATTCAGCAAATGATGAAAATATAATAGCCAGCATGCGCAGATGTTCTAAAGATCCATTAACGAAATTAACAAGTTTAGGATATGCACGTATTCAAGAGTTAAATGATGAAGAAGTATACTTAAAAGATGAACCTGATCAAGTGCGTCATGGTAGAGGCGCAGTCACCTATTTGAATAATGTTAGATATTCTCAAAAAGATTTCATGAGTAATCATCATTCTACACATGATGTCATTGGATTTGACACCTCAATCGTGATTAAAAATAAAAATCCTTTAATAAATGTTTCAGGAAATTTTATCCGTATATTTGATGATGAGTCAGATTTTCGTATTGTCGTAGAAGAAGATTTAACCATTAAAGATTCACGCCAAGATGAATGTAATCCAGCTATTATTAAACTTCCTTTTAACATCGTTTATGTTGACAAATGGAATTCCGCAGCCAACCAATGGACACCCATAGGCCGATATGTTCCTGAAGATAAGGTTGATCTTGCAAATAAATTAATAAATGATGTATCCGCAACAGTAGACGCTATATCTAGAACAACATCCAACGCTGTGTCAAAGCCCGTTTTAAAAGAATTGAAAGAAAAAAAAGAATTTGAAAAAGAACTTGAAAAATTAAAGTTACCTATTTTTACAAATCTTAAAGTGACTTTACTTAATGCTGTTTATGCTAAAAATACGCCAGCTGATTATACGTATTTGACCAGAGTGATTATTCAAGCTAATAATTTTGTGATAAAACCCTCGGACTCAAATGTCGTCTATAAGCAAATGATTAAACTCGTTAAGAATAGATTTAAATTTGTAGCGAAAGCCATGGAAGATATTCTTGTGCCACCGCAACCGTTAAAACAGAAAACAGAAAAACAAACATGCTATGATTTTGCATATAAAAATCTATGTTCACACTCTGATTCACTTTTAGAACCTTTAAAAACTGCATTAAATAATCTTGTTCTTAAACCTCGAAGCGATGAAGAGTTTGAATTATTAACAAAAGTTATTACTCGAAGTATAACTGCTGTTACGACTCAAGATACTACAGATTACTTAGAGCTGATTCAAGAAGTTGAAAATAAATTTGCAACAAAAGCTACCCATCCCCTGGTTTATGTTATGTTTGGAATTTTCCTTAGTGCAACCATCACTTGTTGCGTACTGATCGCCCCGTATATAGCGCTTGCTTCTATTTTAGTTTTTTGCGCGTGTTTGTCTGGAACTATCAGTTTAGGTATTTTAAGCGATATAAGAACTAATCATGAATTAAGAACAAAAGAACCCTATTTACCTTTATTTACTGCAATGCAGAATATACATAAAAAAGTAGAACAAAATGCCAATCAAAATATTCACTACAATGCTGATGATATGTTAATTGATAAATATCATTTCCCGAGTCAATTCATGTAAATAAATATCATTAGGCAACGCAGTTTGTAAATGTCCCAAAGCTTCTTGCAATAAAATGGTAAGTAATTGTTTACTTTTATCAACGCCCAGTATTGAGGGATAAGTTGGTTTTTTGCGCGCGGCGTCTTTACCGGTTCTTTTGCCCATGCTTTTTTCATCACTGAGTACATCTAATAAATCATCTTGCACTTGAAAGGCTAAACCTATTTTTTCTGCAAAAAAATGCATTTGTTCCATTTGGTTAGACGTGATATTTAAACTTGCAGCCAGCGCCAAATGTACGCAGGCAATAATCAATGCGCCGGTTTTTAATTCATCAATTTGTTGTAAAGATTTTATATTTATTTTTTGGCCAAGACTCGCTAAATCTAATGCTTGACCGCTCGCCATACCCTGCAATCCACAGGCAGTGCTTAAAATATGCATCATGCGTAATTGTTGCGCGGGTGCTAATTGGGCATTAGGTTTTGATAATTGCTCAAAGGCTAAAGTTTGCAAAGCATCGCCTGCTAAAATTGCGGTCGCTTCATCAAAAGCTTTATGACAAGAAGGCTCGCCACGACGTAGATCATCATCATCCATGGCGGGTAAATCATCATGAACTAAAGAATAAGTATGCATGAGTTCAACTGCGATTGCTTGCGTATCCACATATTCAGGCGGTAAATTAAAACTATGACCGGTGGCATATACAAGTAATGCGCGTAAACGCTTACCACCCGCAAGACTACTGTATTGCATGGCATCACGCAGACGATCACTGGGCGCAGGCAGCGTTGAAAATAAATCTTTTAATCGTTGATTAATACGATTTTGGTAATGTTGTAAAAAAGGCGATAAAATTTTAGTCATCATCTTCTTCATAAAAAGGTTCAGTCTGAAGCTCGCCAGCTGCGTTTTCTACTAGAAGTTCCACTTTTTGTTCAGCCAATGTTAAAGCCCCTTGGCAGAGCACAGAAAGTTTCATACCTTGCTCAAATTGTTGTAAGGATTGCTCCAACGTCAAATCCCCAGTTTCCATGCTTTTAACTATGGTTTCAAGTTCCGCTAATGATTGCTCAAAATGAAAGGCTGGCTTTTTTTTAGGGGGCATGATGACCTCTTATATTCAAAAGGATAGTGTAAAAGGTTTAAGAGGGTAAAGCAATTTTGATATAGTGCGGTATAGCAAAACTTAATAATTTTGATATAGTGCATGATATAAAATGAAAATTTAAACATACTTAAGGTAAATAATATGTCTCCAACAGCACTCGCCACATTCGCCGCTGGTTGTTTTTGGGGTATAGAGGAAACATTTAGCCGTATTCCAGGCGTATTAGCTACAGAGGTGGGATATATCGGCGGACATACGCAACATCCAACTTATCCGCAGGTTTGTAGTGATACTACTGGGCATGCAGAAGCGGTACAGGTCACTTACGATCCAGAACTTGTTAATTATGAAACATTATTAGACGTTTTCTGGCATTGCCATAACCCAACCCTACTTAATCGCCAAGGGCCGGATGTCGGCAGCCAATATCGTTCGGTGATTTTTTATCATAATGAAGCGCAAAAACAATCGGCTGAATCATCTAAGCAAGCTTTAATAGCCTCTAAACAATATCAGAGTCCCATAGTCACTGAAATTGTCCCAGCGGGCATATTTTACCCGGCAGAAGCATATCATCAAAAATATTTGCAAAAGCAGGGGTTGCCTAATTGTCATATACCCCATTGACAGATATGACATATTGTCATAATATTCACAAATGATACTCATTGGAAGAAACAATATTGCTGCGTTTGGAAGACGCCATCCACAGAGCAGGCGCTCATTGTCTGCCTGGGAAATGGCTATTAGACAAACGGACTATTATGGTTTTAACGGATTGAAACTTTCATTTCCCAGTGTGGACTATGTGTATCATCGCTATACTATTTTTGATATTTCAGGGAATAAATATCGCTTGGTAACAGAAATTAATTACGCTGCTAAAGTGGTTAATATCAAACGAATTTGGACACATGCAGAATATAGTATGAAAAAAAGCGAGGACGCCATGAGGAATCATCAATTATGAATATTTCAGTACAGCAAACTATAACACATTGGGGACACGTGACATCCTACACGCATGTTCCACATAATAAAGAAGAATATAAAAAATTATTAAAATTTATGGACAAGCTTATGGTCTTTGCTGCGCAGCATCATGATGAAAGGGCTACAAGTTTATTGCGCTTAGTTGCCCAAAATATCGAAGCTTATGAAAAAGAACATTATAAGTCAAAAAAAGCTTCCGCCATTGATATGTTGAAATTTTTTATGGAAGAACATCATTTAAGCCAAAGTGATTTGCCCGAAATAGGCAGTCAATCATTAGTATCAAAAATCCTCACCGGAGAACGTCAATTAACGGTAGAGCATATTCGACGTCTGGCCAAAAGATTCAATGTATCTCCAGCGGTTTTTTGTTAAATAAAGGATAGGGTAATGTGATGCCTAATCCTTTGCATAAGGCACATATACCTTTTCAATCATAGGATAATGTTTTTGATTTAATGTAGCGAGTTCGGCATGACAAGCAGCAGCACTTGCTGCAATTAATGCGTCTGCTAATCCGACGTTATGGCTTTTGTGATAATCGCGGCGATAAAGGCCGCCTGCTTGTGCTATATTAGGGGAAATATCTATAGTTTCAAACGCGGTTAAAAATTGTTCTAACAATTCTCGTTCTCTACCTTCACGCACACCGGCATATAATTCAGCCACACTGATGCTTGAAATATAACAGGTTCGCGCAGTCGCTTTTTCAATAAATGATAACGCTTTTGCATTACCGCGCAAACAATCAATGAGTATATCTGTATCTAATAAATAACACTTCTTCATCTATCAAGTTCCTCTCTGATAGCGTCAAAATCAGGTAAATCATCCCGTTTTGCCCACATACCCGAAGCTGCGCGTATGGCCATTAATCTATTTTGCTTTTGGGCCAGTTTGTTTTGAAGATAAGCATCAATCGCCTCTCGAATCATCTCACTTTTAGGCACGCCATTTTGCTTAGAGAGGGCATTAAGCTGCTGTTGTTCTTGTTCTGTTAAGTAAACTTGAGTTCTAGTCATATTTCACCTTAAGATGTATAATGCTAATGTATACATCTATTATCGCATATTTTTCAGCTAAATACAATAAGACTAATAAAAATAGCTAATATCCTACAAAAAGATCCTCTATAAGCTCTAATCAAATAGACCTAAGTTAATTTACTATGTGATTAACAAGTTATAGGTGAACGCATGCACAGAGATAAGCAGTACTATGCAGCATTGTTTGAAAAAACTTTATTGCAATTTAAAGTTAATGATCAATATATTCTCCGCGATTTTTATGAACAACTAAATAGAGTAGTTTCATCAACTTTGGGAGCTATCAGTGGGATTGCTAGTTCAAAACTTAGCCCACAAAATGATTTGGTGACAAGCTTATTTTTAGCAGCTTGGCATCTTGTACCAGTTGCTGGTACTTATATCAATAAAGCCCTCACAATGGCTAGTAATCAATATGAAGAAGCTAAAGCACAACGTATTAATAGTGTTTTAACCAATTTTGCACATAAAGATGAAACAGCAGATATATTTTGCTATCAAGCAGTTATTTATCATCATTCTCGAATTTTAAAGAATGAACTTGAACAGGATAATCTAGAAGTACTCAGTGCTGAATTAAAAGCGATTGCATCAGCAGTGATGAATAAATTTTTACCTGAGAAAATTAAATTATCTCGTGCACGTGAAGCATTAATTGAAGAGTTGTTAGTGCAATTGATGGAAGGTTTAAATGCAGCTGTTGATGCTAAAAAAAGTGGGGATTTAGTATCAGAGGAATTAGGTAAATATTTAGCGCAGCGATTAATAGTAGTTAATGAAGCGCCTATAATTAATTTAGCGTTCAGTGGTGAATTTCACCAATTATCTCAAATTGATCGTTATTCTGTTGCCTTAGAAGCTTTACGTTTATCACAATTTGCTTATGAAGATAAAGCATTGATTGAATCCAATATTCAGCAATGGGGCTATAAACTTAAAAAACCCGAATCATTTTTTTATCAATTCGCCAATGGAAATCGTTGTATTCTTTTGGCCAATAATGATAGTGTTATATGTTTATTTCGTGGTTCCTCTAAAAGCTTGGAATTTGCACATCGTGGTTTTGCAAATATTTTAGAAAGCATGTGGGATTGTAAAGTTGGCTTGGGTCATCGATTGTCATACCATGCCAAATTTCCTCCAAAGCGTTTTATTTTTATTGGACACTCTACAGGTGGTGCGCTAGCGTTACTAGCAGCCGCGCGATTTTTTCAACAATTTAAACAACACCAAGATAAATTAACAGTATTTACTTTCGGACAGCCGAGAGCCACTCAGGATTTATCTCAAGAATTTACAAAAAATGTATATCGATTTACACATCCGAATGATCCTATTCCAATGATATTGCCAGAAGGATTAGGTTATGTGCATATCGGTTTTGAATACTCATTGCCTGCTGTTACACAAATATTTAATTGGGAAGATAAGTCTTCTGCTGGCGCTCTTTTAGAGATGAATCAAGCATCACATCAATTATCAGCTTATCAAGAGAGATTAATTGAGCATGCGAGAAGTCACAACAATGCAGCTTTACCTGCTTATATGAACCCTGTGGCTACGACCTTGAATGCATTAGAATCATCAAGGAATAATACCCATGATGAGACTCTCCACACCCAGCCAATAAATCAATTATATTATTTGTATTTTATTTCACAGAAAATAATGCAGGATATTTATGATACAGTTTTGCCTGATTTTTTAAAGATTGGGTCTGGCGTTTCTCACACATTTGAATCTTTGGGAAACATCGTCTTTCGTGAAACTTTTGTTTCACAATCATTGCAATATCAATTAGACACTTTACATGCACTTACACAAAAGATTATTAAAGAACTATATCAAAGCGGGGGAGTCGGGTTTAGTCATCCTATCAAAAATACACTTGCACGTCTTGAAAAACACTTAAAATACTATCAATCCTTAGGGGATACAGGATTGGTAACGGCTGCCGAAAATTTATGTATTTGGCTTAAAGTTGCTGCATGTCAGAAAAAAGATAAAGATGCTTTTAAGGATTTGTTTTCGATGAAGATAGGTGTTAATTATTCAGAAGTATTAAAAAATATTGATGCAATTGTAAAAGATATTTTAGGCGATAGTAATCTTGCGCCATTATTACTGATTGCGGTATTCCAGAAAATTCCCAATTTTTTAAGAGATGCACAAAGTTTACGATGTGCATTATCAGGCCAGCCTTTAACTCATTATTTGGTTCAAATTGCAGTATTGGATTTGTTAGTGTCTATTGCTAAAGAAAAAAATGATATTGAGATAGTGCTGTTGGGACAGAATGATGAGATTGATTTAACTTATTGGCTGCAGAATTTTCCTGAGGTTTTTCCGAGTGATAAAAAATCATATGTTGACGATTATATCAAACAAATACTTATTCAGTTACAGGAAATACAAGATCACCCGATTTTGCGTGCATTAATAAAAGGCTGTCAAGAAAATATTAGACCTAAAAATTTATTATTTTTTGCGTTGGAACAAGTAAGCCGCAATGAAGACTTAATACCTGGTGAACGTCTTCGAGCAATACAGATAAGACATACAGTGAAATTGTTGCCTGAAGTTAAAGCAGCTTTTCAGGGTTTAAAAGATGAAAATAATGTTGCGCAAATTGAGCAACCCAGTGCTTTTCGTGCTTTAACATATCTTGACCATTTAGAATTAGGAGAGGGTGCTTTGTTGGCACGAGCACGAGGCTTGGCTAAAAGTTCTTTTATTACTGCATATTATTTATTAAAATTAATTTTATTAGATTCTAACACAGAGAATAAACTTGAAATCGAAGCTCAATTTACGAAAGTCACCAGCAAAATCATTTCTATGTTGTGGGAAGAATTAAACTCAAAAACTCTTCCATGGGATAAAAGTCTGATCTATCTAGAAATGCTACGTTATGATGAACATAATATAACGGCATTAAATGGGTTATTCGAATTAGGTTTAGGGGATGCTTATCATGATTTTGAAAAGCATTTACCCCATATTGGTACAAAATTAAACTCAGACAATATTGAAAAATACCTTGAGGATAATAATGATGCAGTATTAATACAAACACCATTTAATGGGACATGGATATTAAATAAAACAGCAGTAACAGCATTTGATAAACGTGCGTCTATTCGTAACAGTATACATGCAGTTGCAGAAATAGGGCCATTTTATGTTAAAGAAAACCCTGGCTTAGTTGGTCTTGCATTTGCTGCTTGGGCATTATCACGTTGGATATTCTTAGGTTTATCAGCCACATCTACTGAGTGGGGATTAATTCCAGTACAACCCGCAAAAATATTACGAAAAGATAAACCATCGGTGATTGTACAATTAAGTCCGACAGTGCGTGGTGATAATGTACAAGAATTACTGTCTAAAAATCTTGATCCAGAAGCACTCAAAAAATTATCTCCATTGCATTTTAGTGCCTTGATGATTATAAACATTATGCTGAATATGAGTGATGCTAGGGATGCGAATTTTGTACTTAGTTTAAAGCAGTTATTTAGTATTGATAATGATTGCGTATTTGTAAGAGATGAAATGCAATCTGGTTTATTAGGGCAACAGATGATTGTTAAAAATCTAGTGTTTTGTTTAGCGCAAATGCAAGAAAATATAGATAAACAAATAGCTCAACATTTTACTCAATCTTCTTTTGCTCCATTATCGCGCATTCGCGCTTGGTTATTTAGTGTATGTAAATATAATCAAACGATTAATAACATATTCAGTGAAACTGAGCAAAGACAATTGTTCGAACGATCGAATGAAAATGAACAAGTTGTATTACCTGTTTTTTTTGACTCGTACGGTATACTGCAGCCAGCAACAAAATTATTTATGATATGTGATGTCTTGAAGGCTTCTTCTTCTCAAACTCATCAAACTCTTTTTAAAGCGGTCCGAAAGAATATTGCCCAAGCATATGAGGAGGCATTTAAAAAGAATAATGCCCAAACCTTATCTGGAAGAATGGAGGCTATAGGCGGATTAACGGGACCATCGTTATCCACTACTGGAAAAGTAATAAAGCACAATATTGGTAAAGCTTTGAAAAATCATAATGATTTTATGAGAGTTCAACAGAATCCAAGAGAAGTATTACGTTCATTACCAGCAATTGAAAAAGATTCAAGCTTATTACATTTAGTCTTTCAAGAGATTTTTAAAGGTGATATTGCATCTTTTAGTCGTGAAGTCCAGATACAGGAAGTAGTATTAGAAAATCTAAATGAAAAACATTATAGTCAAAACAGTTTTACTATTACTGTGCATCAAACGTTGATTCAAGCTATTTCTCCAAGTATTACCCGTCTCATATTTAGAGATAATCCCTATTTAACAGATGATGATCTTGTGAAATTATTTGCAAGATTGCCCAATCTTGCGGAGATTAAACTGATAAATTGTCCTAGATTATCGGGGTATATAAAAGGATGGACAGAAGAGTATGATTGGTTGACGGAATTCTCAAAGCGCGGAAATATAAAAATAACTATTTGGGAATGCTTAGGTCTAGAACTTCGATTAATGAATGTTATTCCAAGTGTTTCTAAAATTCCTGGGGTTAGCATTGAGTGGGGTGGTATATTGGTACTATTGCATTTAGTTGCTCAAGGTGAACAAGTTCGGGCTGAAATTTTAATAAAATCAAATCCTCTGCTGTTATTACAACGAGGAGATGTCACCGATTTATCAAAGCGGAAATTTAAAAACATCACCGCTTTGCAATATGCAGTATGGGCCTTAGATTGGCACATGTGGACAATGATTTTAAAATATTTGCCACTTAAAGAAGCTAAAGCGCAAGCTGAGCAATTGAGTATTGGAGACTGGGTTAAAGATCATGGTGAAAAAGTTAGTTGGCAGCCGCTTATTGATGCTTTAAAACAATATAATAAAGAAGTAGTATATAAACGTAAGTATATTTCTATTTTTGAATATATTAACGAGCCACAGTTTCTTCTGCCAGTCCATGTAGTTAATCAGTATTGTAGAACAGACCAATCTTTTGATCCTATTCCAAGTTTTATGGACTCACATTTGCCAAGGACTCGTCAAACTAATGTGGGAGAATGGTTCAAGGTCATTTCAAGATATAATTATGGGATGGTGAGAATGAATAAAGAATATGCTATGGCTGTTAAGAAGTTAGGTGATACTTATAGAGAGGAAGGTTTCGTAGCATATACTCTATCTACATATACTGTTAGCCTACCGAATAAAATAGATGAAGAGGTAATGGAGAAGTTACTTTCTTTTTGTAATGCTCAACATAAGAAACTGATTATTTCCCTACAGCAAAATATGGTTCCTGTAGCCAATATCTGTGCACAATGGAATAATGCTTCAAAACCCCAGGATAGCCAAGTTAATAATCAAGGTATGGCAATAAGTGAGACGTCACAAGTTTCATCCTCAAGCTCAAATAACAATCCTGTTGCCTTTGGGTTCGTAAACTAACTGTATAATTTGCCAAAAAATACCTGTTGACGTCTAGAAAAATTCATGTTACTAATTAAGAACTACGTTTTTTTTTAGAGGCAGCAATGTGTAACGTTTTTTCATCACATCACATCTTATCCGGCTTTGCTGCCCGTCTGTCTATTGCCCAACGAATGCGAATGTCTGCTTAACTTTTAATTTTTTAAGCGGCATTTTTGTATTTGTTATGGGGAATTTATCTTGGAAGAATCACGGCGACAATTGTACGCGCAGCGCGCGGCAAAATATTTAAAATTATTTTCTGGTATTGCAAAAGATAAACAAGAAGAAAATTTTATTCGTCTGGTTGCCCTGCAACGTGTATTAGATGAAAAATTAAAACACTTAGTTGAAGATGCACGCAGAACTGAAGATATTACTGATGAAATTCAAAAAACAAAACTAGAGCTAGCAGAAGTAAATCAAAGAATAAATTTATTAACTGGAAGAGCAGTTAAAGATCAAAGATCAAAATTCGCTCTTTGTTTTGACTATAAAGAAAAATTACAAGAAAAAAACTATATTGCTGCACAAAAAATCATCATAATTTTAAAGCAACGTCAAAGAAAATCCCTTTACGAGCTACTCCTCAAAAAAGCTAATAATGATCAAGCAGAAAAAGATTTTTGGTTAAGCCGTATAGGCAAAACAATGGGCGCAGCTTATACATTTACACAAATTATGATCATGATTTTTTTAGGTGTTTTAGTCCTATCGGCCTTTGGTACAGCGCCATGGTTGTTAGGAATTGTGATTCCTATCATGATTATTGGTTCGTTTTTGACAGGAGTTTCAAATTGGTGGTTATTCCGTGGCTTAACACCCAAAACACTGATTACGCTGCGGAATATGTGGTTGATTAATACCGATGTATCATTAACTTCCACGCAAAAAAGTAAATTATTATTTATGTCATTTTTTTGCATAGTATGCGGGTTTATGGCTTCTTATGCATTTTATATTTTATTAATTGAAATGACGCCGGTCGCATTAGCATTGCTCAATTTAACAGGGCTTGCCGTGTTGGCTGCGGGAGTTCCATGGCTAGTGCCATTTCTCATGATTGTATTTGTGTTACCTATTTTTACAAAAGGCTCGCTTGCAGTAGCTGCATATTTTTTTCGTTCATTGTATGAACCATTAGTAAGAGGCAAAATTTGGGCAGATATTTGTGAATTTTTTTCTGTGATTTTGGAATATGATGAAACTGTAATTGAAGAAAAATTAAAACAATTACGCGACGATGCTTTTAGTCATTATGGACAATATTATGAAGAGGAAGCATTGCAAAATAGAATTAAAGAAGCTGTAGATGAAAGTACCATAGGTGTGATTTTAATAAAAAAACTGGAGCGTTTAAAGCAAGGGAAATCAATTAAATGGCATGGTAGATTGACTTTATTTTTTACAGTAATTTTTATGTTTGGCATGTTATGCGGTATTGTGGTCTCGCAGTTTTTGGGGCGCGCTAATTTATCAGCAGCATTATCTTGGGCACATAGCTTTGCTGAGCTTTTAAGTGGACTTATTTGTGTCATTGCGGGCTTGACTTATATCAATGTGATTATCAGCGGTGGCGCAAAGTGTATCGTGGATCTTGCCTATGGTGTTGAAAAGACTGAAGGTGAAGAAAAAACAGAAGCTGAAAAAATAAAATTTCAAATAGTGCGTGGCGGGAATTCAAGCATGAATACTTTTGAAGCCGCGGCTGCTTTTATTCTAAAAAGTGTAGATAATATCAAAGATTTTGCCTTCGCTGCAGGCGATATTATAAAATCGGGCTGGGATTTAAGTGTTGGTATTTTTTGTACGGTTTCAGCGGGCTTGGCATCATTTTTAACCAATTCAATTCAAGGAAAACCAACGAGTTATGAAGAGGATTGGGAGCATGCACAACAGGAATATAAAAGTGCAGAAAGTTGTTTGAAGAATTGGCAGCAGTTAAGCCCAGAATTGGATAAAGCTCAAACAGAATTAAAACCTATATTAGTGACATATTGGCAAACAAAACAGCAAGAAGAACAAGCTAAACCCCAGGCGACTAATGGCTGGTTTTCGAGTACAATTAATTATTTAACTCCGAGGGTGTTGGGATGGTAGCTATGATACATTTGCAGGGCATTAGTAAAACTTATTTGCACCGCAATAAGGCCCTTAAAGCCTTACATCAAATTGATTTAACCGTACAACAGGGTGAGATTTTTGGCATTATTGGTTTAAGTGGTGCGGGTAAGAGTACTTTGCTGCGAATGGTGAATTTGTTAGAATTACCGACGGAAGGCAAAGTGTTGATTGATGGTATAGAACTTAACGCTAAAAATTCGCAGCAACTTCGTAGCACCCGTCAACAAATTGGCATGATTTTCCAGCATTTTAATTTATTAAATTCTGAATCTGTGTTTGATAATATTGCCTTGCCATTAAAATTTGCACATTGGTCTTCCGATAAAATTGAAAAGCGCGTTATAGAATTATTGGAATTGGTGGGTTTAACGGAAAAACGTTACGCCTATCCTGCGCAATTAAGTGGTGGGCAAAAGCAACGGGTGGCGATTGCGCGTGCGCTCGCACTATCTCCTAAAATTTTATTATGTGATGAAGCAACAAGTGCGCTTGATCCACATACGACCCATAATATTTTAAAATTATTACAAGAAATTAATCGCAAACTTAATTTAACGATTTTACTTATCACTCATGAAATGGATGTGATTAAACATATTTGCCATCAGGTTGCAGTATTAGATCATGGGCATTTGGTTGAGCAAGGCAGTGTGATTGATATTTTTATTCACCCTGAACATGATGTGACACGACGATTTGTTGAAAGCTATATGGGATTAACATTACCTGAAGATATTCAATTAAAATTACAACCCACACCTAATGGTGTTGCATTGCCCGTATTAAAATTAGCATTTCGTGGCGAGAGTGCTTTGAGGCCATTGATTGCTGAATTAATGGCGCATTGTGAAACGGGTGTGAATATTTTATTAGCGAATATGCAAGTGATACAACAAGAGACCATGGGGGTTACGATTTTAATGTTGCAAAATCCTGCGGCCGAGCCAGCAGCATTAACATTTTTACACAGTTTAGGCGTACGCGTGGAGGTATTAGGTTATGTTAACACTGTTTATTAGTGCAACCCTTGAGACTTTGTATATGGTATTTGCTTCGGGCCTAGTGGCCTTATTGCTGGGATTGCCGTGCGCAGTTTTATTGTATATGACGCAGCGCGGACATTTTGCGCAGCATAATATCTTTAATCATTTATTTGGTATATTTATTAATGCCGTGCGATCTATTCCGTTTATTATTTTTATGATTGCATTAATTCCATTAACACGGTTAATTGTAGGCACGCCTATTGGTACTACGGCAACTATTGTACCTTTATCATTAGCTGCTGCAGCATTTTTAGCGCGTGTGCATGAAAGTGCTTTAAATGAAGTGCCGCGAGGCTTAATTGAAGCTGCAACAGCAATGGGTGCAAGCAAATGGCAAATCATTTGGCGCGTATTATTAAAAGAAGCCATGCCAGGATTGGTGCGTGGAATAACGATTACATTAATTGTACTCATTGGTTATTCTGCAATGGCAGGCGTAATTGGTGGCGGTGGTTTAGGCGCACTGGCGTATCAATATGGGTACCAGCGTTTTGATACCAGTGTAATGGTGATTACCGTTATTGAATTAATTGTCATGGTGCAATTGATTCAATGGTTAGGTGATTTTTGGGTAGTAAAAAAATTAAGTCATGGTAAATAAAGAGGATTATATGAAATTAATTAAAAGTGTGTTAGCGATTATTGTGGCAAGTGCGATATTAATCGGTTGTAATAAACCTGAAGAAAAACCCAATGTATTAAAAGTGGGTATAGTTGCAGGTCCTGAAGCAGACTTGATGGCTGTGGCCAAAGATGTTGTAAAAAAATCAGGATTGACAATAGAAATTGTGACCTTTGAAGAATATATTTTACCGAATACTGCCTTAGCAGATGGATTGATTGATGCTAATGCGTTTCAAAGTGAGCATTTTTTTGAAAGTATGTTAAAAGCAACGGGATATGATTTAGCTAGAGCAGGTTATACCTTTATTTATCCCATGGGTGTTTATTCAACACATTACAGCGAAATAAAAGCGCTGCCGCAAGGTGCGCGCATTGCATTGCCTAATGATGCCAGTAATGAAGCACGTGCTTTGCAAGTGTTGGCGCAAGCAGGTTTAATTAAATTAAATAATAAACCTTCTGGCAGTGATTATACTGAGCTTGATATTATTGAAAATCATTTAGGTATTCATATTATTCCCATTGATGCTGCGCAATTGCCGCGTATGTTAGGTGATGTGGATGCGGCTGTGATTAATACTAATTTTGCATTACCCGCAGGATTATTACCCAGCCGTGATGCAATTTTTGTTGAAGAAGTAAATCCTACTTATGCAAATATTATCGCAGTGAAAAAAGGTCATGAAAATGATCCGCGCATAGTGGAATTGGTAAAAGCTTATCAATCCGATGAAGTAGTGGCCAAAGCAGAACAATTATTTGCAGGCCAAGCGATTCCAGCGTGGAAATATTTGCAACAATAGATTTCGCCCCCTTTCTTAAAGGGGGCAAACATGTGGATTATAAAATGATCATTTCAGTCATAGGTGCTGGCGCATTAGGCAAAACCTACGGTGGCTTACTTGCGCTGGCAGGACATGAAGTGCATTTTTTAGCACATTCAGAGTATGAGGCTTTACACACCGCAGGCTCTTTTGATATCAGATTAAAAGAATTAAATACGACGCTTACGGTCAAGTCATTTTTTATTCATAAAAATCCAGAGGATTTGCCACCTTCTGATCTTGTGATCATTGCTTTAAAAACCACTGCTAATCATGCGATAAAATCATTAATTACTCACTGTATAACAGACAGTTCGATCGTATTAATACTACAAAATGGCATAGGTAGTGAAGAATGGATTTCACAATTTACGGGTAAAGCGCCTATTGTGTGTGGAATTTCCTTTATTGGCGCTTATCGTGATGGGATTCATTTAGATATTTCATTTTTGGGTAATTTAAAGCTTGCACCATTTGGGGAGGCAACGATAGAAACCTGTCAATGGATTGTCAATGCATTTCAATTGGCGCCTATACCTTTACAAATAACCTTACATGAAAATTATAAAGAAATACGTTGGCAAAAATTATTGTGGAATATTCCCTTCGGTGCACTTAGTATTATTTTTGATCTATCTACAGATATTTTGGCGCAACAAGAACCTTATCGGACTATGGTTTTTGATCTAATGAATGAGATTTGTGTTGTCGCTAAAGCAGAAGGAATTATATTTGAGAAGCCAGTGCAAGAACAAATGGTTAATTATACAGCGCAAGCAGGAGATTATTTTCCAACGATTCACCGTGATTATCATGAGGGTAAACCGATTGAAAAAGAATATATGTTTGATAATGTGTTAGCGATTGCTAAACAACATGGATGTATTGTGCCGTTTTTGACGTTGGTAGATAAACAATTGCAGACTTTGTTACTTATCCCGCGGACCAGCCGCGGGAAGTAGTGGTTAAAACTTTAACACAATTGTTCAGCAATCCGACTAATTGCGCGACTTTGTAGTGTGCTGGCATTGACACCGCTTGATTCTAATACATGACGTAAAACTACTTTTGCCATGTATAAACGAATTTCACGGGGTAATCTTGCGCCGCGACCGTTACGGTTTTCTTCCCATTCACGAACGCGCGAGTGGGTGTGTGCGGAATCTAAATGTTTATTTAAATCACGTAAGGCATCCGCTAAGGTTTTATGGTTAAATTCTAATTCGACTTCTAGCCAGCTTTGTACCAGTGTTTTGGCTTTCATTTTCATTTGCATACCTCGTTATATTCATCACGCACTTTTCAGGTATGATCCCTCAAGGGTAGGCTGCGTCCTGCAGTGGCTTAGTATACTACACAACTTAGTAGTTCTACTCATGCCGAAACGAGATCATACCGTAAATGTATCGCCAGGTCAAAATTTATTCACTTGCCTTTTTTTTGACAGCCAAAACCTTGACAACTTATTGATTTTCTTGAAATCAATAAATGGTCCACATTTATGCAATGAGTCACTAAAAATGTGAATAAGCTGTGGATAAGATGGTAGCAAGCCGTTAATAAATTATAACATATTGATTTTAATATTATTTATTTTTGTATGACCTAACCGGCAGGTATACTCAATATTATTTTTTCTGGCTGATATCGGCATGCTTGGAAAACTATAGACAGAGTTATGCACAAGACTTAAAATTGACACTCGCTACAGATTATTGACTCTATGGTATTATGGATAATATGTTATCAAAAAATAATTATTTAGACCTTATGGGAATCACAGAGTGGCAACTGCGATCGCTTGCATCACCTGCGGTATTAATACCGCATCATGCGCCTAAGAGGGCGCAATGGTTATTTATTCTTGAAAAACAAGAGGTTATTGAAGAATCACCTTTGTTGCAGGCTATTATTTCGGCCATCAAACACACCATGGATACAGTGGCTATTGCTTATTATGAGCCAAACGCTAATGCAGTGATGGCTGATTTCTCGCATATCAGCTATATAGTGGTCATGGGCGATGAACCATTACCACATTTTCAGGCCAGCGCTTATTTTGCACCAGACATTCCGGTCATTATCAGTGCTAATTTACAGAGTCTTGCTAAAGACATCACCGCTAAGCGAGCATTATGGCAACAACTGAAACAATTTCAGACATAAATATTCGTCCCTTGCAGCTAGAAGATGTGGATGTCATTGCTGCTATTGAAAATAGTGCTTATTTTGCACCTTGGCCACGCGCTGCATTTACAGCCAGCATTGGCATTTATCCCGCGTTTGTCATGGAAAAAAACGCACAGATTATTGGTTATGCCATTTTCTCTGCAGTTAAAGATGAAGCCCATATTCTTAATTTAGTCATTAAGCCGATCCTTCAAGGCCAGGGGTTTGGAAAATTGTTGCTTAAATTTGTGCTCGAGATTTTAGTGCAAAATCATGTAAAACGTATCAGCTTAGAGGTCGCTCAAAATAATGAAGCGGCTATGCGCTTATATCAATCATTGGGTTTTTTGCAAGAAGGGATGCGTAAAGAGTATTATCAGACGCCTCATGGGCGTATTGATGCTTTGATTTTAGTCTATAAACCCAGCTATACTTCTGCACATTGATTTCAACAAAAGGATAAGATCATGCAACAATATTTTAAATGGATGTTAGGTGTTTTCACGTGTTTATTTTTAGTCGCTTGTACTAACCCAAATTCCCCTGAGGGAATTGCCAAGAAATTTTGGGACGGTGTGCTGTCTCAAAACCAAGAAGTTGTGCGTCAATATTCCACGAGTGCCACCCAAAGCGCGGTTGATTTTAGCCAAAATAAAATCGATTGGGAAAATATGCAGCTCAGTTTAGGCTCAACAGAAATTTCTGGTAATACAGCCATGGTACATACGCTGATATTAAATAAAGAAACAGGTGCGAAGTACGCATTTAACACTTCTTTAGTGCAAGAGAATGGCGTATGGCGTGTTGATTATGTCAAAACCCGTAAAGCCAGCATCACCAGTGAAATTTTTGCAGATTTGATCTCAAGCTTGCAAAAATTCAATAAAAGCTTAAATGATAATTTTGATGATACTGTTGCAGGTTTTAGAGAAGCCTCACCTGAAATCAAAAAAGAACTTGATCAATTGACAGCGACTTTAGCCAATCATATGAGAGAAGCATCAATGCAAGGTGATTCTACAGTGCATGATAAAATCCAAGGATTTAAAAATGATGTAATGAATATTTTTGTACACCATACTGATTATCCTACAACTGCTGCGCCAGTGACATCTGCGCCTGCTGCTGCAACACAGCAATAATACTCGCCCCCTTTACCAAAGGGGGCGTATTTTTTTATGCCAACAAAGACGACAACAATGTTGCAATGCCTAAGAAACTAAAAAATCCAGTCACGTCTGTAATCGTTGTTAACACTACTGAAGAAGATTGCGCGGGATCTTGTTTACATGCGCTTAAAACAAGCGGTACTGCAGCACCCGCAATACTGGCAATAAACATCGATAAGATCATAGAAATCCCGATAATGAAAGCAAGCCCAGTCGAGCGACTCCAAATGAAAACACCTAAACTTGTTGTGAGTGCAATTGCAAGGCCGTTAAAAATACCAATACGTGCTTCTTTAAAAAGAATACGTAACCATTGCATGGTATGAATTTCACGCAGTGCAAGACCACGAATAGTGACGGCTAAAGCTTGTGAACCGGTATTGCCTGATTGTCCTGCAACAATGGGTAATAACACAGCTAATACGGTATAGGTGGCAATTGTATTTTCAAATAAACTCACTACACTGGCTGCAAGAAATGCGGTTAATAAATTAATTTGTAGCCAAGGCAGTCGCTTTTTAATTGCAAACCAGGGTGTTGAGAGTGCACGTTCATCTTTGCTCGCGCCAGTCATGGTCACGATATCGAGGGTGGCTTGTTCTTTACTGGTTTCGACCAAAATATCATAAGGAATAATCCCGAGTAACCGACCCTCATAATCAATAACCGGTAGTTCTGTGACTCGATATTTATCTAATGTACTGACCACACGAACTTTTTCATCAGTATCTTGTACAAGCGCATTCACAGGACTCGTGAGTTCAGTTAATTGGGCATCTTTTTTGGCAAGTAATAAAGTTTGTAATTCAATTTTACTTTGTAAATGAAATTCTTCATCGACTATATAAATAACTCTGCCAATTTTATATTCTTTAAGATTGTTTAAATGTTGTATTGCATCTTGAACAGTCAGATTTTCTTGGCAAGCAATAAAATCAGATTCCATCAATGCGCCGGCGCTATCAGTAGGATAACAGAGTGATTTTTCTAAAAAATTTTTATTGTGAAGGGGTAATAAATTTAATATAGATTCACGTTTGAGATCGGACAACCTCGTGAGTATAGCTATCGCATAAAAATTAGATAATTTTTGAACGATGCTTGCGAAGTGATCTTCAGGTAAATGCTGAACTATCATGGTGGCAATATCAGGCGATATTTTTTCAATAATAGGCGCAATAATATCAGGTGAATGTGAAGCAACAATATGGCTTGATTTTTCAATATGCATTTTTTCCAAAATACTTGCAGACTCAGAAGGATGATTTTGTAAATATTTTTCTTGAAGTGCGTTTTCAATAATTGTCATAATTCGCTCAGCTCATTAATAATTTGCTCTGTTGTATGAGAAAACATAAACATAATATGTGCAAGAGAATCAGCTATATTATCTTTATGTTCATCAATCAGGGATTGTTGAATTTCTTTGATGATTTTATTATATTCAAGTACGCCAAGTAGATTTTTGTGTTCATCAATCACAGGCACCATGCTTTGCGTTTGCCAAATTTCATGCATTATTATAGATTGTATGTTTGTATCTGCAGAAAAAACGAGAGGACATTCTTGTATCAAATCGCCAATTATTTGATCGGGTGCAGACAGCATCACATCTTTTAGGCTCACCATACCTTGCAATTCCCCCCGGTTGTCTATGCAAAAAATGAGGGAGTCGATTTCTTCTGAGAAATCTTTGATAATTGCTATGGATTGCGTAACATTATGCGTAATGGGTAAAAATAACACCCGTGTATTCATAAAAGCACCGATTGCATGAGGTGAAAAGTTTAATATATGTTGCAAAGCTATTCTTTGGTTTTTGGGCATCATTTCAATAAATGTAAAGCGCAGTTCTTCATGTATGCGGGGTAATATTTTTTTTAAAGCATTGAATGGCAGGATTTTTATAATTTCTTTACTTTGTTCAATCGATAAATTTTGAAAACATACAGCAGCGATAGAAGGAATTAAGAATGAAATAATATCAGCAGCTTCTTTTTTCTGTAATTGTTTTATAAAGAATAACATATCATCTAGCGAGAAATTTTCAATTTCACGCGCACACTCTTGTGGATGTGTCTTTAGAAATTGATGCACAAGTTCGTTATGCATTTTTTTCAGATTCTAATAAATGGGTAATATTTTCATAGAATATATCACCCGGAACTATGGCTTTGCCATCTTTTGTTTGGAGGATAATGACATGAGTTTTGATATCAATGACTTGTCCTACAATATTATTCACTTCTACCATTTGTCCAATTTTATAATATTGACGAATGTTACGCATGGCCAGCAAATGACTGATGGTATGGCGTGCGCCAAAACCAAATGCGAGTGCGGCACCCAATAAGAAAAATGAGATGATGATTAAAAATAAATTTTTAAACAGCATCATATCAAAACCTAAATATTCTAGAGACATGAGTATGGCAAAACTGACAATAATGAGTTTAGAAATTTTACTTAAAGTGTGTGCATATTTAACTTCTTTAATGCCTTTATAAGAATTAATCATGTAAGCAATTAAATGGCCCACCACATAACCACTCAATAAAATCATTAAGCTACCCAGTAACCGTGGCAAGTAATCATGCAATAACATTAAAAATCCTGGCCAACCCAGGGTGCGCAAAATAGTTCCTAGGGTAAATAAAATCATGATCCAATAGACGGTATTGGCAACAATGCTGGCAATGGCTGGATGGGGTTTTATTTTTTGAAAACCTAATTGCTGGCCTACTGAGACTATAATTTTATGTAAGAAAGTGCCCAATTTTAAAATTAGAAATCGTACGATATGCGCCGCTAGCCAGCCTATAAACAGAAATACCAAGGCACCGATTAAGTTAGGCAAGTAGTCGTGAACAGCGCTCGCGACTTGCATATAACTATCAATGGTTGATTGCATCCATTCAATATACTGTTGCATAAATAATCCTTTATTTACCTGGTTAAAATTTAATTATAGTATAGTTACGTATCCAATATCTTTTTTATTGCGCGCCAATGGGGTAGGAATTTATCCATATGCGCATGAAATTTACGGTTATGATTGCGTTCCAGCAAATGCACTAGTTCGTGAACAATAATATATTCAAGACATTCAATCGGCTTTTTGACCAAGGCAAGATTAAGCCAAATCCGCTTAGCATCAATATTACATGTCCCCCAGCGGGTGGTCATTTTTTTAATCCGCCATTCATTGATGGTGACACCCATAATAGGTTGCCATTTTTCAAACAAGGGATCTGCAAGTAGTTGCAATTGCAATCGATCTCGACGGGTGAATACTAAAGGCGTGGGCAGTAGACTGATGGCTTGTTGTTGCTGTTTAATCCAATTTAACTGTAAACTAATGATTTCCAAAATAGCCTTTTGTGACATCCATCGAGGCGCAGTCATTTTAATATGGCCGTCTGGCGGACAAACTCGCAAATACCAGCTTTTAACAGATTTGCGCGTCACCGTGACAATTAAGCCATTGACATCTAAGGTTGTAATTTTAGCGTTCATATCATGGAATAGAATACATGGAATTTGATGCATCGCAACAAAAAGTTATCATCGAATTTAATCGCTTGCAACAAGATATGCTTGCATATCAAAGTTGGCGAGCTTTTTTTCAAAAGCCACCTAAAGGCATCTATTGTTATGGCCCTGTGGGCCGTGGTAAGACTTTGTTAATGGATATGTTTTTTGCACATTTATCAGGTAAAAAAAAAGAACGCATGCATTTTCATGCTTTCATGCAATTTGTACATGCGCAAATGTTTGCAAAGCCGCATGAAAAAGATCCCCTTATTCAAATTGCTAAAGAATTTTCCCAAAAAACTAAAATATTATGTTTAGATGAAATGATGGTCGATGATGTTGCAGATGCCATGATTTTAGCCAGATTATTTACCGCCTTGCATGCACAAGGCGTAGTATTAGTTTTGACATCAAATACGGCGCCAGAAAATTTATATAGAAATGGCGTGCAAAGACAAAATTTTATTCCCGCGATTAAACTCATACAGCAACACACAGCAGTGATTTCAATAGGAGAAGGCCAAGATTATCGCCTCAAAACTCTCACAGAATCCGGCGTATTCTTCACACCCTTAAATACAGAAAATCATAATAAAATCGAACAAGAATTTAATCGCTTAACTAATAATTTTTTTGAAAAAAATAAAAAAATATTAATTCATGATCGAGAATTTTCGACAGAAGCATTAGCCAGTGACACAGTATGGTTTACCTTTGCGGAGCTTTGCCAAAAACCGCGCGCTTATCCTGATTACTTAGTATTATCACAACAATTTAAAACTATTTTCATTACCGATATGCCTATTTGTCAGGCAAAAGATGATGCGGCCATCAGGCGTTTTGTACATTTAATTGATGTATTATATGATCAGAAAATTATTTTGATCTTAAGCGCAGCAGCGGATGTCTTAGATCTTTATCAAGGAAAAGATTTAAAAACAGAATTCACCCGCACCCAAAGCCGTTTGATAGAAATGCGCACATTAAGCTATTTAACCGATGAATCATTGGACAGGTCGCTCATTGACTATTAATATTAAAGATATTGATAATAAGAATTTTATTTATTTAGGTGAAAACATGAAATCAACTACAAGTCTTATAGGTATTTTATTAATTATTGCTGGGATTTTACTATTCGCTTATGAAGGGTTTACTTACAATAAACCGGAACAAATTGCCCAAATAGGCGATGTGCATGTGATTGAAAACCATGAAAAAACAGTTTATTTTCCACCTATTTATGGCGGTATAGCCATTCTAGCCGGAATTGTTTTGATAGTTGTCGGTCGTAGAAAGTAATATCAACTCATTGGCTTAAACGTTGCAACTCAATGTCGAGTGTTCCTATCGGATCTCCGATAAGATTTTGATATAAGTTAATCTGTTCTTGTTCCATGGGTGAAAAAGAATTATTTACATACCGCCATGCATTATAAATAGGATATTTATAGTTTAATCGTGGATGGTTTAAATCAGAGGAAATTTGTTTTATGCCATCTATGCAGTGGTTTATTTGTGGAAGGCGGACAAGGCAATGAATACAAAATGACAAAAGACAGGTCAGTGAATGCACAGCCATAGCGAATATTTTTAAAATAGTCAGTGCTACTAAATGTTCTATTCGGTGAGGAGAATCAGTGAGTGCGACAGAAATGATGCAGTCATTTAAATATAAATTTAATGAATAAGTACATTCTTTTAGCAGCAAAGGAATACTTTCTGGAATAAGCATTAAGCTGCTATAAGCAAAGCTATTACCCCCTGAGCCAAATAAGGTTCCATCATATTCCTTTTTAAGGCGAGTATAAAATGTAGAGTGCTTATCATAGAAAAGCTCTTCCTCCGAGGTATAGTACAAAGCGCGTAACAAGCTATTTCTAATTGGCATTAATAAAGTATAATATATTAGTCTTAAAGCCAAATTAAGGTTTAATATTTAATGCCTATCAGGTAAAATAGGCGTATGCCTGTAATACACATAAACCAACTCGAATATTCCATCACTCATGTGCCCTTGCTCGATAAGGTCAATTTAACCATTGAACCAGGGGAGCGGGTCGCTTTGATTGGGCGTAATGGGGAAGGGAAATCCACTTTCTTAAAGATTATTGCAGGATTAATAACGCCTACTCGTGGCAGTATTGATAAACAAAGTCATATCGACATTGCAATGTTATCGCAAACTTTATTGCCTGCTGATGATCAAACAGTATATGAAGCTGTCGCTATGGGTTTAAGTGATATTGGTAAAGTATTGAATGAATATCACCAAGTGCTTGAACACATGTCGAGTGGCGAAGATCATGAGGCTGCGTTTAAACGGATGGATATTTTGCAGCAGCAGATTGAAAAAGCCAATGGTTGGTTATTGCAACAACGAATTGAACGCGTAATTACCGATTTGGATTTGCCAAGTGATGCTTTGATGTCAACTTTATCAGGCGGTTGGCGCAGACGGGTTGCGATTGCACAAGTATTAGTGCGCGAGCCGGATTTATTATTATTAGATGAGCCGACCAATCATTTAGATGTGGCGACCATTCAATGGCTGGAAGAAGTATTATTGAATTATCCCAAAGCCATATTATTTATCACTCACGATAGAGCGTTATTGCGCAAAATGGCGACACGTATTATTGAACTTGATCGCGGTAATTTAACCTCATATCCCAATAATTATGCCATGTATTTAGAATTAAAAGAAAAAGCTTTAGAAGATGAGCAGCGTCAGAATGCTTTATTTGATAAAAAATTATCGCAAGAAGAAGTCTGGATTAGACAAGGCGTAAAGGCGAGAAGAACGCGTAATGAAGGTCGGGTGAGAAATTTAGAAGCGCTGCGTGCGGAACGCGCAAAACGACGTGAACAATCAAAAAATCCAGCATTCACTTTAAATACGACTTCAGGTCAAAGCAAAGTGATTATTAAAGCTGAAAATATTAGTTTCGCCTATTCTGCCGATAAACCGATTATTAAACCGTTTTCAATTACGATTCAAAAAGGCGATAAAATTGCCTTAATTGGTCCAAATGGCGCGGGCAAAACAACATTAATCAATATATTAATGGGAAATTTACAACCTAATACGGGCACTGTGACGCAAAGTTCACATAATCAAATTGCTTTTTATGATCAACATCGTTTGCAAATCGATCCGAATAAAACCTTAATTGAAAATGTGGTCGAAGGATCTGACACCATCGAATTAGATGGTGCACGCAAACATGTGATCAGTTATTTGAACGATTTTTTATTTTCACCCGAAAAAGCGCGCAGTCTTGCGAAAGGATTATCGGGCGGAGAATGTAACCGTTTATTATTAGCAAAAATATTTGCCAAACCTGCAAATTTATTAATCTTAGATGAGCCGACCAATGATTTAGATGTCGAATCATTAGAAGTATTAGAAACTTTATTACAAAATTATTCAGGTACTGCGATTATTATTAGCCATGATCGAGAATTCATTGATAATATTGCAACGCACACCATTGCTTTTAAAGGCGATGGTTCACTTAAGACTTATGTCGGTGGTTATAGCGATTGGCTTTGGCAATCAGGCCAAGAAAACGCAGCGCCTGTTAAAAAAACTGAAAGTGCACAAAAAATCCCTAAGAACAATGATGCTAATAAACGTGAGCTGAATTCTTTATTAATCAAAATTAACAAATTAGAAAAACAAATCGCAGATTTAAATGAAAAGATGACCGATCCAAAATTTTATACAGATGATAACTTTAAGCTATTATCACAGTTGCAAGCTGAATTAGAAAAAGATTATGCAAGGTGGCAGGAATTAGAGGGATAAGACAGATCTGTCTACAGAATGACACAATTGTAATGTGGAGAACTTAAATTATGCTAGTAAAAATATTTTTATTATTAATCATTTTGAGCATGTTAGTTACCCTCGGCACTGGCCTCGTGTATTTAATCAAAGACCAAGGACAGAGCGAGCGCACTTTAAAAACTTTAATGATAAGAGCTGGATTTACAGTAATTTTATTAATTATTTTAATAGTGGGAATAGCGACAGGGTTTATTGCATTGCATCCCTTGGGGTATTGAAAAAGTTACCAATCTTTTGGATTTTTATGAAAAATCAAGTCAAAATACTGTCATTGATCCTTTTTGTTTTTTTATTATTTATTTCCACATATTTATTGCTATCCCCTAACGAAAAAATCCCTACGCAAGTGATTCTTGTAGCCGGTTTACAACAACCAGTAGAAATTCTGATGGATAACTTTGGAGTGCCCCATATTTATGCGGCGAATGAGCATGATGTTTTTTTTGCGCAAGGATTTAATATTGCCCGCGATAGACTTTTTCAAATAGATTTTGCACGTCGACGTGGCCTAGGGCAATTATCAGAAATATTCGGTCAATCTTATCTAGCACAAGACAAAGCCACAAGGCTCTTTCTTTATCGCGGTGAAATGCAACAAGAATGGGAGAGTTATCCAGAAAACGCGAAGAATATGACCACACAATTTGTATCAGGAATTAATGCCTATATTGATTTTCTTGCAGAACATCCTTCGCAATTGCCTTTTGAATTTAAAAAATTCAATTATCCTCCTACCAAATGGACTGTTGATGATGTAGTGCGCATTCGTAGTCATGTGCTCACACATAATTTGATAGAAGAAGTTAATCGCGCACATGTCACGTGCAAAGCAAACTTAGAGACAGATTCAATTCGCCTTCAGTTACAACCTGCTTGGAAGACGCAAATACCAGAAGGTCTTGATCCTTGTTTGCCTGAAAATGTGCTGGAAATATTTTTTCTGGCTACCTCATCTGGTGGCAGTAATGCCTGGGTGATTGCGCCTGAAAAATCTACCACCGGTCGCGCAGTGTTAGCGAGCGATCCACATCGCGCTTATTCTGTGCCTAGTTTACGATATATTGCTCATCTTCATACGCCAACATTTAATATGATTGGCGCAGGTGAACCTGGTTTACCCGCTGTTTCTATTGGACATAATGGCCATATTGCATTTGCTTTAACCTATTTTAGTATTGATCAAGAAGATTTATATGTTTATGAATTAAATCCTCAGAATTTACGAGAATATTTTTATAATGGACAATGGCAACCTTTTGAGAAAATTGAAGAAACCATTTTAATCCGTGATGAAAATCCTAATACCGCTGATCTTTTCTTTTCAGAGCATGGTCCAGTCATTTATTTTGATGATAAGAATCATCGTGCTTATGCGGTACGGGCCGCTTGGTTATTACCTGGCATGGCTCCATATTTTGCTTCAATTGGTTATGTTCATGCCAAAAATTTTTCAGATTTTAAAAATACAGCACAACATTGGGGCGCGCCACCTGAGAATTTATTATATGCAGATGTTGACGGCAATATTGGCTGGGTAATAGGGGGTAAAGCACCGATTCGTCCTAATTGGGATGGATTATTGCCGGTTCCTGGTGATGGTCGCTATGAATGGGCTGGCTTTTGGTCTTTTGAAGAACTGCCTTCACTTTATAACCCTACAGAAGGATTTTTTGCATCAGCCAATGAAATGAATATGCCGGCAGACTATCCTTATCAAAAATATAAATTAGGATTTGAATGGATAGATCCATTTCGGTATCAACGCATTCATTCTGTATTACAATCACTTTCAAAAGTATCGATAGAAGATTCCATGAAATTACAAAATGATATTTATTCGATTCCTGCAAAGCGATTGCTTGCCTTATTGCAACCGCTCACAAGTACGGATGTGAACCAACAACAAGCATTGGCACTTTTAAAAAATTGGGATGGTTATTTACATGTAGATTCTGCAGAAGCTGCTTTGCATGAAGTCTGGTTCAGCCGTCACTTGGGATTTGGGTTTAAAAAAGCTATTTTATCTGAAGCTGCCGCTGATACTTTTTCAAAACCCGATATTAACGTGATGCTAAATGCACTTGAAAATCCTGATGCTTGGTTCGGAGCATCTGCTAGGGAAAAACGTGATCATTTATTGCTGCAAAGTTTAGGCGATGCCTATCAAGAATTGATACAACTGCTAGGACAAAATCCTTCGCAATGGCAATGGGGACAATTATTACATAATCAACTTGAACATCCATTGTCGTCTGCGCTTAATACAGATGAACGTGAAACACTCAATATTGGTCCACTTCCCAAAGGCGGTAGCGCTTATACACCTAATATGGCAGCGTATCGTAGCCATGATTTTCGACAAATGTATGGTGCATCAGTTCGCATCATTGTAGATGTTGGAGATTGGAATAATTCCCGCGCCATTAATTTTCCAGGACAATCGGGCGACCCAGAAAGCGATCATTATCGTGATTTAGTTCCTTTATGGCAGAATGGAGAATATTTCCCATTACTTTATACGCGCGAAGCAGTTGAAGCAGAAACTAAAATGAAAATAGAGTTAATGCCCATCAACAACACATCTAAATAATCCCTAAAAAAGGTAATAACAGTGAAAATTTGTGCGGCTCAAATACGACCTATAAAAGGCGACGTCAACAGTAATATTAAGCATCATATAAAACTAATAGAACTGGCGAAGGAATGTTGGTAGAACAATTAGATGATACCAGCGAAGGAATCATTATGGTCAATACGGATACTTTGATTTGCGAAAAATTTTATGATGGAATTTAAAGACTTTAAGATAAGCCCTGACTGTAATAGGCTGAAGGCCTAAGATTGAAAATTTAATTTTATAATGAAGAGTTAGGACTATATACCATTGTATATACGACAGCGTTACTGGTTGCTACAATGTTTGATCTGAAAACGAAATCAAGACTTTGCAGTTCACTTAATATAACGGAGCAAGTTTTAGATAAGTCATCATTTTTATAAACCTCATTTTATTAAAATATATACACAAAAATAAACAATCCAACCCACACGACATCGACAAAATGCCAATACCAAGCCGTTGCTTCAAAGGCAAAGTGATGCTCGGGTGAGAAGTGTCCTTTGAGGCTTCTGAACAATATGACCATCAGCATAATCGTGCCTAATGTGACATGCAGACCATGAAACCCTGTGAGCATAAAGAATGTTGATCCATAAATACCAGAATGTAATGTTAATCCTAAAGCATTATATGCATGTCCAAATTCATAGACTTGAAAGCCTAGGAAGACTATGGCTAATGCAATGGTTAAGAATAAACCAATATTTAAATTTCTGCGGTTTTGTTTTTTCAATGCATAATGTGCCCAAGTCACCGTAACACCACTGGTTAATAATAAAACAGTATTAATTAATGGAATGCCCATGGCTGGAATTGTACCTTCGGGTCCGACAATACTTGGATCAGGGTTATGTAATAATGGCCAATTG
>Ga0206835_1018_pt1:0-55000 | contig 85046 bp, 81 predicted proteins | sample Alteio_BWOrgCont_31_FD_152853 | JGI IMG/M metagenome (GOLD analysis project Ga0206835, IMG submission 152853) | Enriched cells from forest soil in Barre Woods Harvard Forest LTER site, Petersham, Massachusetts, United States -... | ecosystem: Environmental > Terrestrial > Soil > Temperate...
ATTTGTATTTTAGTTTTTATAGGGCGCGGGATCTTGCAAAGCATTATTATTCCATCTATTTATAGCACCCTTTGGGTATTTTCTATTTTTATGTTTGAACCAATGCCTCTAAATAGTATTGGCTTGCTCATGGTGATATGTGTGACGATGATGGTACAAGTCAGAAAAAACCTGATATTAACGAAGACTAACGATTAGTTATCATAAAATACCGTTAGTTGTTTATTTTTTCAGCACTAGATCTATCTTGCTTTGCTTGGTTACATTGTAGTAAATTAATAACATGTAACATATTTGATTAAAAGGTGGACCTATGTCAGTCTTATTAGCCATGTTTTCATTTTCTCTAGCGATGTCTATTACGCCAGGACCTGTGAACATGATTATTTTATCATCAGCGATTAATTATGGTTTCAAGAAAACGATGCCTTATGTTGCGGGCGCAAATATAGGCTTTTTATTGTTGTTACTGGCTGTAGGGTTTGTTTTGGAGCAGTTTATTCAGGCTTACCCCATTTTTTTAAATTATCTGGCTATTGGTGGTTCGTTATATATTGTTTACATGGGTTATAAAATTGCGATCTCAAAGCCCACAATAGAAATTAAAGAGATTAATATCCCTAAATTTCATGAAGGTTTTTTATTGCAATGGTTAAATCCTAAAGCATGGATTGCAGCCGTATCAGGTATTTCAATCTTTGCAAGCGTAGACAGTTATGGACCGCTATTAATATTCATTACTATATATTTTTTTGTGTGTTACGCGAGCCTTTTGATTTGGGCATTCGTAGGCGATAAAGTATCTATTTTATTAAACAATCCTTTTCGCCTACGTATAGTTAATATTGCCATGGGATTATTGTTGATCATAACCGCACTTTATTTATGTTACTCTCACTTTACGTAAGCCATACAATCCAAACACCAAGCCCATCCAAATGATGCCTGATATTGCAATGGGCCACAAAGTATTATTAAAAAATAATCCAGCAATATATAAAGCTAATCCCGCTAATGCCATTTCTAATAGATACAATACGGCGCTTGCGCAACCTACGTGCTGTGTAATTACGCTTAAGCTGCGACTGGATGCATTACTAATAACCAAGGCTAAGCCGAAGGCGCCTGGATAAAAGAATAATTGGATGAGCCACGCTTGCTGTATATTTAACCAGGCAGCAAAACAGATTAATAATACACTGATAACTTTTAATAAAATCCCACTGAATAATAAACGATCAACGCCATAAGTCATGACGTAACGTTGATTAAACAAAGTCCCTAAAACAAAGATAAACACGCTGCTACCAAAATAAATACCGTAATGATGGCTTGGCACATTTAACGTTTGAATATATAAAAATGGTAAATTGCCCATTTCTATCCAGAGCTGCGCTATGGTTAACGCTAATAATAAAGCATTTAATACAAACGCGGGAATTTTAACAATTTCTAGATAGTTTGTTAAAATCGGTTTGATAGAAAATGTTTTTTTACTGCTGGTATATAAAGTTTCTGGCATCGCGTAAAAAAACAACAGCACTAATAATGCACCGCAGACGACTAGAAAACCAAAAGTTGCGCGCCAATCAAAATACATCCCTATATAACCGCCAATAATCGGTGCAATGCCGGGGGATACTGCAATCACCATCCCCATCATTGACATAATTTTAGCTAATTTTTCTGCTTGATATAAATCGCGAATTGCTGCAGTGCCGACAACTAACACTATGCCACCCCCTAGACCTTGCAACAAACGTGCAATGAGTAAAATATCTACAGAAGGCGCAAGGGTGCAAAAAATACCAGCGATTAAAAATAATAACAAACCAGAAAGCAACATGTTACGCCGACCTAAAGTGTCAGATAAAGGTCCCGCTAATAAACCAGCGGTCGCGAGTCCAAATAAATTTACACTTAAAGTTAACTGCAATAGACTTTCGGTGGTGTTAAACTCTCGCATCACCGCCGGTAGATTAGGCAAATACATATCAGTTGCCATTTCAATTAAAGCGATAGACGCAATAATAAAAGCAGGCACGTAATAAAAACGTTGATTATTCATGATAATACACTCCAATAACAGATATTTTAATATATGTTAAATGGCAAAAGGCTTTTGTCATTCAACACAGGGTCAAGCCGAACGTCTGTATTGTGAGTGCACTGTGGTAGGCATAATGGCTCTATTGTAGTTGATGAACTTATTTAAGTCAATGGATCCCCGCCTGCGCGGGGATGACGGCAAGCACCTTATTCACAAACTCTGATTTAGCTTCGGTATATTGTTCGCGATCATATTTATATTTTTTGGCTAAATTTATTTTTAATTCAGCATATTCACGGGCTGTTTCTGGATGTAAAATTAAATAATCTCTAACGTTTATTTTATTTATCCAATGTGGAGAGTTTGGTTCTACTATATGAATATGGTGAGTGCGCTTTGTGCCATAGGGTGGCATGCCTTTTACAAAAAACAAACGCGTGGGATCAGGATTCTCTGCCCAATAAACATATTCATGGGATTTAAGAATATCAATAGCAATGGCTTTGAAAACACTCAGTGCATCTACTGCAATTTGAATATCTATAATGGGCTTTGCAAGCATGCCAGGTATTGCAGTACTGCCGACATGTTGAATATCGATAATATGTGACTTTGGTAAAATTTGAGAAAGTTTTTTAATTTCATGTTCAGCTTGGATGGGCCAATCATCATCATAATCTACAAGAGTCACCAAATCATTGCGATAAATTTCAAAATAATCGACTTGATGGCCGCGATATTCTGTTTTGCCCATATCCATCATGCCGGCTTTTTCTAGTACGCGTCGCGAACGTATGTTTTCAGGAAACACAAATCCCACTAATTTATCATTGGGTAAATTTTCAAAGCCCCAATGGATTAAGGCCCGTGCTAATTCTGTAGCATAACCTCTGCCCCAAAATTTTTTGTGTAAGCGATAAGCGACTTCAATTTCAGATTGTTCTTCATTAAATCCCAAATGAAATAATCCTGCTTGTCCGACAAACTCGCCGGTATTTTTTTCAAATACCGAGCAAAATCCAAAACCATATTTTTTTTGATATTCAATCGAGATTTTTAAAAATCGTTCTACTTCTGGTGCAGGTTGCGGCTGTCCATTATTATTGCCAATAAAGCGCATCACATCCGGATCTGCGCGCAAAGCAATTAAATCCGCTAAATGCGAAGGTTCAGGTTCTTTTAAAATTAAGTGTTCGGTTTCAAGAAAAATAGTCATGATGTGCAGAAGAGTAACACAGACGCGATGACTAAGGTATAGCATCGCGTCTGTGTGATTTTATTTAGAATTATTTACACTGCCGTAATTATTAACCGGAGTTTCAAAAAAAGTACTATCCTCCCCTAAATCGCTACCTTTTTCATGATCGGTGCGAGTAGTTCTTTTCTTTTTGTGTTTAATCACTGACGCATCATCATTTGTATTGCTGCCCCAATTACGAAAACAGCAATTTGAGCTTGAGCTTGAATTTGAATTTGAAGGTGTAGGTGTAGGTGTGGGTGTGGGTGTGGGTGTATCGGAAGAACAATCTGTATTTGCAAGCACACCGCCAGTTATTCCTAAACAACAAAGAACTGCTGGCCAGCCGAAAGCTGCTGATGCAGGCCAACCTAATGCTGTCGCAATCTGACGTCCTATTTCCAGAGTGCAGAATCCGCCAAAACCACAGAAAGTTCCACTGATTATAGCGTCAATTGTTGCTTTTTCTGTTACTCTGGGCATATTATCCTCGCTAAAAAAATTAAATTATATTGTGTACTCTAACTTATTTTTAAATTATAAGTCAAGTACTTATTTAATTTTTGGGAACTACCTCCCGCGGACGAGCCGCGGGAGGTAGGGAAGAACACGCTGGCATAAACCTTAAGTTATTCGGCTGCTGCTTTCATGCTGAGGCGAACACGACCTTGGCGGTCGATTTCTAGGACTTTTACTTTTACTTTTTGGCCTTCTGATAATACATCAGCGACGTTATTGACACGTTCATTGCTGATTTCAGAGACATGGACTAAACCATCGCGGCCGGGAAGGAAGTTTACAAAAGCACCGAAATCTACGATTTTTACGACTGTGCCGTCATAAAGTGCGCCGACTTCTGCTTCTGCAGTTAATTCTTTAATCCGTTGAATTGCGGCTTCACTGGCTTTACCATCTACTGCAGCCACTTTTACTGTGCCATCATCTGCAATATCAATACTAGTGCCGGTTTCTTCGGTTAGGGCACGAATAGTGACGCCGCCTTTACCAATTAAATCACGAATTTTATCGGGATGAATTTTGATAATGGTAATGCGTGGCGCAAATAAAGACACATCTTCACGAGATTGCGTCATGGTTTTTGCCATTTCACCTAAAATATGTAAACGCGCTTGTTTGGCTTGTTCCAAGGCGACATGCATAATTTCACGATTAATACCTTCAATCTTAATATCCATTTGCAAAGCAGTGATACCCTCATGTGTGCCTGCGACTTTAAAGTCCATATCACCTAAATGATCTTCATCACCTAAAATATCAGTGAGCACTTGATAAGCATGAGGTTCTTTAATTAAACCCATGGCAATACCGGCAACAGGTGCTTTAATCGGCACACCGGCATCCATCATGGCTAATGTTGCTGCGCAAACGCTCGCCATTGAACTCGAACCATTGGATTCAGTAATTTCAGATACAACACGCATCACATAAGGAAATTGTTCAATCGTTGGAATAACGGCTTGTACGCCGCGTTTTGCCAAACGACCATGACCAATTTCACGACGTTTTGGCGCGCCAACTTGACCACATTCACCCACAGAATAAGGGGGGAAATTGTAATGAAATATAAAGCGATCGGTTTGGTCACCTATTAATGCATCAATACTTTGTGCATCACGTTCTGTCCCTAAAGTAGCAACCGCTAAAGCTTGAGTTTCACCACGCGTAAATAATGCAGAACCATGAACGCGCGGCAATACACCTACACGGGTGTTAATTGGACGTACTGTTTTAGTATCACGACCATCGATACGTGGCTCTCCACGTAAAATACTGTTACGCACAAGATCACGTTCAATAGTATCAAATAATCCAATCAGTGTTTGTGCATTGGTTTCTTCTGTAACAAAAGCTGATAATACTTTATCACGGCTGGCAGCAATTGCAGCTCTACGCTGTGCTTTTTCTTTAATTTGATAAGCTTGTTGTAATTCAGTTTGTGCTAAATCTTTTACTTTGGTTAATAATGCTTCATCACGAACCGGAGCCTGCCAATTCCAGCGGGTTTTCCCAGCGTCGCGGGCAAATTCAGCAATGGCTTTAATCGCAGTTTGCATTTGATCAAAACCAAACATTACCGCACCTAACATCACATCTTCAGATAATTCTTTAGCTTCAGATTCCACCATTAATACAGCGTGTGCAGTTCCAGCCACCACTAAATCTAATTCTGAGCTCGCTAATTCATCCAAATTTGGGTTTAATAAATATTCACCATTTTTATAACCTACGCGGGCAGCGCCTAATGGTCCATTGAAAGGAATACCAGAAATCGCAAGTGCCGCAGAAGTACCCAGCATTGCAACAATATCAGGATCCACTTCCGGATTAACTGACATCACTGTTGCCACTACTTGCACTTCATTCATAAAGCCATCTGGGAACAGCGGACGAATCGGTCTATCAATTAAACGTGAGGTCAAAGTTTCTTTTTCACTCGGGCGCGCTTCACGACGGAAATAATTGCCTGGCACTCGGCCAGCAGCATAAGTACGTTCCATATAATTCACAGTTAAAGGGAAGAAGTCTGCATTGGGGTTGGCATTTTCCATACCCACAACTGTTACTAAAACAGTCGTACTATCCACATCAATTAACACTGCGCCTGTCGCTTGTCTTGCAATCTCATGCGTTTGCAAGGTAACGTTATTTTTCCCATATTGAAACTTGAGTTCGTTCACACACGTATCCTTAATTTTATTTTTTAAACCAAAAGTATTTAACCGCGGATCCCTAAACGTTCAATCAAAGTGACATAACGTTCATAGCCGGTACGCTTCAAGTATTTTAATAATAACTTGCGCTGACTCACCAGTTTTAATAAACCATGCCGAGAATGTTTATCTTGGCGCTTAATTTTTAAATGATCAGTTAAGCGGCTAATGCGCGCTGACAACAAGGCCACCTGCACTTCCACTGAACCAGTATCATTTTCACCACGTTGGTACTGACCAACCAACTCTGCTTTTTGTATTGCCGTTAAAGACATTAAAATCCTCCTTACAAAATAACCACGCTATTCTACCACTAAACAAAGACCTAAGCCACCAGGGACTTAGCTCGCAATAAACGACTCGGGGCAATTCTACCATCAGGCTGAACTTCACCCATCCCAAAAAACTGGTCATTATAATACATTTGAACCCACTTTTGTTGCCCCAAAACCGTTGGCAAAGAAACTGCTTGTCCCTGCTGCAAATAATGGGCAGCGGTTCTTTGTAAAATCACTATAGGGAAACCTTGTAAAGCTGTGCTTAAATCGATTAAACAGGCGTCTAATTGATCCATCTCTAAATTTTCTAGAGTGGGCAAATCATACATTTTAAGCTCACTTAAGCCCGCAATAGAGCTGCGCCGTAATTGGCTTACATAAGCACCACAGCCAAGCTTATCGCCCAAATCTTCTACTAAGGTACGAATATAAGTGCCTTTACTGCATGAAATGCGCATTTTTAATTCATAATTGGCATAATCCAAAATTTCGAGAACTTCAATAGTGACCTGTCTACTAGGTCTTTCAATCGTAATGCCTTTGCGAGCTAATTTATACAGCACTTGTCCATTGACCTTAAGCGCTGAATACATAGAAGGCACTTGCGAAATAAGACCACGAAATGACATACAGGCTTCATTCAATACATCCATTGAAAATTCAGGCACAGGGTTATCGGCAATAATCTCGCCTTCAGCATCCCCGGTTGTGGTTTTTTGCCCCAAACGTGCAGTAACTTCATAAGTTTTATTCGCTTCTAGCAAAAACTGTGAAAATTTTGTAGTCTGCCCAAAACAAATAGGTAACATGCCACTTGCTAATGGATCTAAACTTCCCGTATGGCCTGCTTTTTCAGCATTAAATAATCGTTTGACGATTTGCAGGGCTGCATTAGAAGTTAACTCAAGTGGTTTATCAAGTAATAAAATACCATTCAATGCACGTCTTGGTTTTTTTTGTAATGACATTAATTTTTTCCCTTCAACAACGAATCAATTCGCAGCGCTTCTAATAGTTTTGTATCATAATGAAAATATAATTTTGGCGTGCGACGTAAATCCACTTCTTGTGCTAATACATAACGTAAATGCTTTTGCGCTTTGTTTAATAATTTGCACAACGTTTTCCCACCATCAAGTTCAGCTTCTTTATTCAAACTGCTCGTAAAATAAACTTTCGCTTCGGATAAATCCGGTGTAACTTGCACATAGGTGATATTAATAAATGCAAGCCTAGGATCGGCAATTTCTTTATGTAAAATCATCGCCAAATGTCTTGCGATGGTTTTATTAATGCGATCCAGACGGCTGAACTCACTTGATTTATGCATTATAACTTCCGCGCCACGCTAATCTTTTCATAGACTTCTATCTGATCGCCCGGTTTAATATCATTATAATTTTTAACGCCGATGCCACATTCTATGCCATGACGTACTTCGTTCACATCATCTTTAAAGCGTCTTAATGAATCTATTTCACCTTCAAAAATCACGACATTATTACGTAATACACGTACGGGTAAATGACGTTTAATGGAACCTTCAATGACCATACAACCTGCAACCGAACCGTATTTGGTTGCGCGGAACACATCACGTACTTGGGCAAGACCGACAATCTGTTCTTTAATTTCAGGACGTAATAATCCGGTTAAACCATTTCTCACTAAATCAATCAGATCGTAAATAATGCTGAAATAATGGATTTCTACGCCTTCATCTTCAGCAACACGTTTGGCTTTTGCATCAGCACGCACATTAAAACCAATCAATAAAGCACGTGAAGCCATGGCCAAAGTCACATCGGTTTCATTAATACCACCGACACCCTGACCTACAATTTTAACTTTCACGTCAGCCGTTGATAGTTTCACTAAAGAATCACAAATGGCTTCTGCAGAACCTTGCATGTCTGCTTTAACGACGATGTTAAGCACCGGCACTTCTTCACGACTCATTTGGGTAAAGATACCTTCTAATGAAGCCGCTTTTTGTTTTGCAAACTTCACTTCTTTGAATTTACCTTGACGGAACAGCGCCACTTCTTTGGCTTTGCGTTCATCATTTAAAATAATAAACTCATCACCCGCACTCGGTGTACCCGATAAACCTAAAATTTCTACGGGCGTTGATGCGGTAGCAGAGTCTTTGGTTTTGCCATTTTCATCAAACATCGCACGAATGCGCCCATATTGCATACCGACTAAGGCAATATCACCTTTTTTCAGAGTGCCTTGCTGTACTAATAAATCAGCAACAGCACCACGACCTTTGTCTAAATGTGATTCGAGTACTACACCTCTTGCGGGTGCATCTTCAATAGCTCTTAATTCTAAAACTTCTGCCTGTACCAAAATAGAATCAAGCAGCGTATCAATACCATCGCCACGTTTAGCAGAAACATATACAAAAATATTTTCGCCGCCCCAATCTTCAGGAATAATACTGTATTGGCCTAATTCTGTGCGCACACGATCTGGATCAGCTTGCGGCTTATCCATTTTATTAACCGCAACAATAATCGGCACATTAGCAGCTCTGGCATGTTGAATCGCTTCTATGGTTTGTGGCATGACACCATCATCAGCAGCCACAACTAATACAACGATATCCGTACAATTTGCACCACGTGCACGCATGGCTGTAAATGCCGCATGTCCGGGTGTATCTAAAAATGTAATGCGACCTTTTTCAGTGGTTACACTATATGCACCAATATGTTGAGTAATCCCACCGGCTTCACCTGCAGTCACGCGTGTTGTACGAATATAATCAAGCAATGAAGTTTTACCATGATCAACATGTCCCATGATGGTCACCACCGGAGGACGTGGTTTTGTATCGCCCGTTGATTCGTTTTTGAAACCTTCTGCCAATACTTCTTCCAGTCCTGTACCTTTCAGCATCACGGGTGTATGACCCATTTCCTCAACCACAATAGCGGCGGTATCTTGATCAATCACCTGATTGATAGTCACCATGGCGCCCATGCCCATCATTACTTTAATGACTTCAGTAGCTTTAACTGCCATTTTTTGTGCTAAATCAGCAACAGAAATGGTTTCTGGAATTTTTACTTCATGCACCATCGGTGCTGTTGGTTTTGCAAATGCATGTTGCCCCGATAAGCTTGCGACTTTTTCTGGCTTTCTTCTTTTACGTCTGCGTGGAGATACTTCTCCATCACGAAAATCACGATCATCATCATTACGTGAAGTAGGACGTCCACCCCCACGATCATTGCGATCCGAACGTTCATTACCGCCACGCTTTTTATTCTCTGGTTTTTCACGCACGACAGGTTTAGGTTTAGGTGCTTCTTCAACAGGTGCTTTTACTACTTCTTCTACAGCAGGTGGAGTAGGCGTTTCTGGCACTTGAAGTTCAGGTTCAGGTGTTACCACTTCTTCTTCAACTTCAGGTTCTGCTTTTTTCGGCATATAAGTGCGTTTTTTCCGCACTTCAACGCTAATGGTTTTAGCACCCACTTTAACAGCTTCAACACGTTTGCGTTTTAAAGTAATTTTTTGCCCAGCACTTTGCTTATTACGATAATCCAAAAATTGCTGAATTTGTTTATTGCTAATCGTTTGGGTTTCAGGATCAACAGGCTTGCCTGCTTCTAATACCCCAGCCTGCTGCAATTCAGTAAGCAACATTTGGATCGATATATTCCGCTCACTTGCAAACTGCTTTAAAGTCACATCTGTCATAACGTATTCTACGCCTCTTCATCAAACCAATGTTTACGTGCAGCCATAATTAATTCCGATGCTTTTTCTTGGCCAATATCAGTAATGTCTAGTAAATCATCTACAGCTAAGTCCGCTAAATCATCACGTGTTTTCACACCGTGCTCAGCGAATAGATTTGCAAGTTCTGGACTCATTCCAGGTAAGCTCAATAAATCTTCTGTAGGTGCACGTGCAATTTCTTCATCCGCTAACGCTTCTGAGAGTAAAACATCTTTAGCACGTGTGCGCAACGCGTTGACAATATCTTCATCAAAGCCTTCGATATTTAACATTTCTTGTATCGGCACATAAGCCACTTCTTCAATGGATGAAAATCCTTCTTCAGCTAAAACAGCTGCCAAATCTTCATCGACTTGTAATTTATCTAAGAATAATTGCACTAAGCGTTCTGTTTCTTCGGCACTTTTCTCAGAAGCTTGTTTTTCACTCATCACATTGAGTTCCCAGCCGGTTAATTCGCTGGCCAAACGCACGTTTTGACCACCGCGGCCAATCGCTTGTGATAATTGTTCTTCTTTAACTGCGATATCCATGGTATGTGCATCTTCATCCATCACAATGGAAACCACTTCTGCAGGTGCCATAGCATTAATCACAAATTGCACAGGATTATCATCCCAAACAACAATATCAATACGCTCACCGCCTAATTCACTAGACACTGCTTGAACGCGCGCGCCTCTCATACCCACGCAAGCACCTACGGGATCGATACGGCCATCATTGGTTTTAACGGCAATTTTTGCACGAATACCGGGATCGCGGGCAACGCTTTTAATTTCAATTAACTCTTCGCCAATTTCAGGTACTTCAATTTTAAATAGTTCACGCAACATATTCGGATGAATACGGCTGGCAAATAATTGTGGACCACGGGCTTGTGGACTGGCTTCATATAAATAAGCACGAACACGATCACCCATACGCACGGCTTCACGCGGTAACATTTCGCTGCGTGTTAATAACACTTCGTTGTTTTGACCAATATCTAAAATGACATGATCGCGTGTGACACGTTTCGCAACACCCGTGATTAATTCGCCGACTCGGCTTTTGTAAGCATCTAATGCTTTTGAGCGCTCTGCTTCACGCACTTTTTGCACGATCACTTGTTTCGCAGTTTGTGCAGCAATACGACCAAACTCTACAGATTCAATTTGTTCTTCAATAATATCGCCCACGACAGCATCAGGATTTTTCTCATGTGCTTGTTCAAGCGTTAATTCCCGATCAGGAAATTCAACACCTGCATCAAATTCATCAAAATCAGGCTCAACTACTGTGAAACAACGAAATGTTTCGTATTCGCCAGTTTTAGTATCAATTGCAACCCGCACGTCCCATTCTGCGCCATGTTTTTTACGCGTAGCCATTGCCAGCGCCGCTTCAATTGCTTCATAAATGACTTCTTTGGGCACATCTTTTTCATGTGATACGGATTCTGCTACTAAAAGAATTTCTTTACTCATGGCTTTTTCCACCTTTTTCCGATGTTAAATACGCGCGTAAATCAGCAATAACATTCGCCCGAAGGACTAAATCCCAAGGACATTCCACTTGTTCTATATCTGGCGGTGCTATTAATAGCTTATCTTCCATCACCGCCTTTAATACACCCTTATACTTTTGTCGACCTAACAACGCTTGTCTTAATTTCACCACTATCACTTGGCCAATGTATCCTTCACATTGCGCCAAAGTAAATAAGCGGCGATTCATTCCTGGAGAAGAGACTTCCAAATGCATTTGGTTAGTATCTACCCCATTCAGGCGCAAACAATCCATCACTTGATGGCTGGCTTGCCCTATTTGTCCAATAGTAATAGGCCCTTCACTGCCTTCTACATACACTTTCACCAAAGGATAATGCTGAGGAATGACCTCAACACCCCATAAACGATAACCCATCGTCTCGAGGATTGGCTCTAAAGCCGTCTGTAATTCATCTGAATGTAGATTCATTTGCCCCTTACATGAAAAACGGGCCTAAAGCCCGTCCTTCTTAATTTCTATGTATTTGAAAAACATAAACAAAAGGGCCTTCCTGGGCCCTATTTACAACTTATCTGGTAGCGGGGGTAGGATTTGAACCTACGACCTTCGGGTTATGAGCCCGACGAGCTGCCAGACTGCTCCACCCCGCAATAGAACAAGCATTGTACAAAATTTGTAACTTAAAAGCAAATGATGGTTTAGGATCTATAATAAAACAATAATTTTTAGTCATCTTCATTTACAAGGTCCGTAAAAATGAAAAAAATTTACCTTTCCAGCACTTTAATAGCATCATTATTAGCCAGCCTGCCATTATATGCTGAAGATGATATCGATGACTTTGGCGTCTATGTGGGTGGCGATCTTACCTGGAGTAATTGGGATTATCGAATGGAGAATAACCTTACGCAAACGATACCCAGTACATTATCTGATAGCGTGGACTTTGGTCTAAGTGATGGTGATTTAAATGGTGAAGGTCGATTAGGTGCGTATATGCGCTGGGAAGACCCACAATTTTTAACTGCAATAGAAATCTTTGCGGCAGGACAAAATGCCCATGATTCTTATTGGGGAATGAGCCTACTTCATCTTAATACCTTAGCGCAAGAAGTCACGACGCAATGGAGTTATGGTGCTGAACTCAAACAAGGGTATTTCATCGATGAATCCTGGCTGGCGTTTGCAAAGTTAGGGATTATTGAAACAGAATTTAAAGTAAATACGCAGTTTGGCGTTCAAGACCCTGCCGGTAATGAACTTTATACTACCCATACAGACGAACCTACTTTAACAGGTGTACGATTTGGCGTCGGCCTTGAAAAGTTTTTAACTGAATATATTAGTATTGCCGGCCAAGTGCTGTATGTCGTCTACGAAGATTATGACAATCAAGTTTCAGCGACTGTTACAGAAGAGAATGCCAATATTACTGATGAAGTAAAGATGGATACTCATGCCATTCAATTTGGTTTGGGGGTTAATATTTATTTCTTATAAAATCCACTTTAATAAAGGAATTTGTTGTATTTTGATACCCTCTACTTCAAATTCCTTTTCTTCCTCATAGGTGATAATAATGCCAGAACTAAGTCCGTAAGCACGGCAGGCTTCGCATAAACCATTAAGTTCTCGTCTTAAAGTTTCATTATCTTCCATGTTATAACAGACTTGTATGGCCATGGTAATATCAAAACCATTTTTGATAATAAAATCACACTCATACTTATCTTTGTGAAAAAATATTTCACCCTCACCACGCATTAACTGATGCAGCACGGCTTGTTCCATCAGTTTACCCATGTCTTTTGAAAACTTTGAGCTTAATGCATTATATAAACCATTATCGATGACATAGACTTTTTTCTCAGATAATTCTTGATGAAGAATAGAATGTGCATATTTTTTAACGACAACCACCATGAAAATAGCTTCACAATAGCCTGAATATTCATACAAGATATCTTTACTTAATTTATATCCAGCTGTTTTTAATTCATTGAATATTTTATGAATGGAAAATTCTTTAGTGGCGCTCGCGAATAAGCGTTTTATAAAATATTTTAACAAGGCTACATTTTTTATCCCAAATCTTTCTACTAGATCGCGATACATCATCACATTAAAATATTCTTGCAAGGTTTTAACTTTAAGAGATTCATCTAATTTTAAAATCTCAGGAAAGCCGCCATATTGCAAAAACTCAGCGAGTGCATTAAAGCGCAATGCTTGACTTTTACGATCATATTGCGTGGTATTGACGTGCTTAACATCACAGTATTCTGCAAAGCTAAGTGGTAATACAGTATAAGATAAAGAACGCCCACGTAAGTGGGTTGCTATTTCTGTACTCAGTAATTTTGCATTAGAACCTGTTAAAAAAATATGCTTGCTGACCGAATCATTCAGGCGGCGAATAAATCTATCCCACTTCTCAAATAATTGGATTTCATCAAAGAAAAAATAACAATCTGATAAATTAATATCCGGATGTAACTCCTGATATGCTTTTAGCAAAGCATCTAGTTCTTCGACGCTGTGACTAAACCGCTCATCCTCACAGTTAATATACAAAATATGCGCAGGGCTAACGCCCTCTGCCAATAACGATTTAATCGTATTATAAAGTTCAAAGGTCTTGCCTGCCCGCCTAGGGCCAATTAAAGTAATAATTTTATCAATATCAATGGGAATATTTTCGGCGCGCGGATATACTGTACCTAATTGATATTCTTGAGAATTCTGTATAATCTCTTTTAGCTTTTCTTTATTCATAGGAAGATTATACCATAATCCTTCCTTTTTTCAAGGAAGGATTGCCTGCTTGGCCGCAAAGCCTGCCACTTCACGAACTAACCGCGGTACCAGATATCCTGGCAGCTGGGCAGCCATTTGTTGATGTAGGTTTATTGCAGTTTTATCATCTACAGCAAAATGTGCTGTGCCTGTGACTTGATCTAATTGATGTAAATAATAGGGCATCACATCATGGGCAAATAATTTTTCACTGAGTGAACGTAGCGTATCGGCATCATCATTCACACCATGCAGCAATACACTTTGATTGAGTACATGAGTATGTTGTGCTAATTTTTTTAAGGCCGAACCGACACTCGCATCAATTTCTTGCGGATGATTACAGTGAACAACTACAACGGGTTTTAAGCGAGTGCTGATTAATGTATGAATAAGTTCATCAGTAATACGTTCTGGAATCATAATCGGCATACGCGTGTGTATGCGTAAAATTTTAACATGCAGAATGGAATTGATATGCTGCATGAAAAAATTTAGATAATCATCATCTAATGTAAACGGATCGCCACCACTTAAAATGACTTCATGAATAGTATTGTCTCTAGCAATATAATCAAAGGCTTGCTGCCATTTATCACGGCCTGGATTATTTTCACTATACGAAAAAGTACGACGAAAACAATAGCGACAATGTACAGGGCAAGCACTTGTCACTGTAAGTAACACGCGTCCTTTAAATTTGTGTAATAAACCTGGAATGGGATTTTGCTCACGCTCTTTCAGAGGATCGTCAGTAAACCCTTGAACCTCATGGTATTCTTCTTCTAAAGGTAATACTTGTCGTAATAAGGGGTCATGCGGGTCACCTTTATGCATGCGTGTGACGAAGCTTTCTGACACGCGTAGTGGAAACAATTGTCCGGCCTTTTCTGCCATGGGCAAATAAGTGTCATCTAAATTTAAACGTTCAAGTAAAACTTTGGGGTCGCGAATCACATTTTTTAATGCAATTTGCCAAGCATGAGGCTGACATTTTTTTTCAATTTTCGGTATCATAAGCGGAATATTTTAACAAATTTGCGGCAAAAAGGGTGAACATTATGGCAAGTTATACAACTAATCAGTTTAAAAGTGGTTTAAAAGTGATGTTAGATGGTGACCCTTATAGCATCATCGAAAATGAATTTGTGAAGCCAGGCAAGGGTCAGGCCTTTAACCGCGTCAAACTACGTCATCTAAAATCCGGACGCGTGATTGAACGTACGTTTAAATCCGGTGACAGCGTAGAAGGCGCTGATGTCATTGAACGTGAAATGCAATATTTGTATAACGATGGTAATGAATGGCATTTTATGATGATGGATACCTTTGAACAATATGTTGCCAATGCACCTATTGTTGGAGATGCCGCAAAATGGTTAAAAGAAGAAGCCATTTGTATTGTAGTGTTATATAACGATGCACCTTTATCTGTAGAACCCCCAGCTTTTGTAGAACTTAAAATTATTGAAACTGATCCTGGTTTAAAAGGTGACACCAGTGGCGGTGGCGGCAAACCCGCAACGCTCGAAACAGGCGCTGTAGTGCGTGTACCTTTATTTGTACAACAAGGTGAAGTGATTAAAGTGAATACCCAAACCGGTGAATACGCCTCACGCGTCAAATAAGGTCGCTGCACATGTTTTTTGAAATGTATCAGCGCGACATTAACAAAAAACTAATTGTTTATTTGTCCAAAATCAGCGCCGCCTCACCTGAACAATATGATGCGGAAGAAGTAACTGACCTCATCAATGCAATAAAAAAAGGGGGTTGTCATGGTTATGCAGTTCTCATTTCCGCAGCCTTGTGGATTTCAAAAACCAGCACCTCTGAAAAAAAATTCAGGCATAATTTTGCGTGGTGCAAAAACACCATTAATCTTTTAAAAAACTGGGATGAAAATTTATCCTCCCTATCTGCCGAAAATAAAAGAAATATAGATGATTTTTTATCGTTGTTGAATTTAATTCAAAATGAATCTGCTCATGACTTTCTAAATGAATTTCCTTTGGAGCGGCCAATCAGCCTCCTTGAAATTAGCACTCATTCATCAGCGAAAGATAGTGGAATTCTATACCGTACAAACACATATATATTAACCGCAGTTTTCACCCAAGAGAATTTTGCAAAGGTTTTGAATGAACTCAACCCTATGGACGATATTTTTACTATATCCTGTAAAATAAATAATAGTACCGATGCATATCATGCCATAAGTTTTCTTAAAATAAATGATGATTATTTTTTTGTGGACGGTAATACAGGAATAAAAATCACAAACACTCTAAATGAACTAGCAGAATTTATTTTAGAATATTATGTGCACAATAGTATGCCCTGGGACGTATTTGATATTATCATTGAAGCTTCCAGCTTTATTGAAGAACCTAGAAACATCTATCCAAACAAAAAAACTATATTAGAAAAATATGCTGAAAAAAAATATGGCTTAAATACAGCAGCTTGGTTTAACTGCTTAGAAACCATTGAATTCTTATTGGAAAATAAACAAGCAGATATCAATAAAATTACCCCCAGGGGGTTTCTCACTCCATTAGCTGCTGCTGCTGGTTACGGACACATAGAAGTCGTTAAACGTTTCTTGGCCATGGAAAACATTGAATACAATAAAGCTGGAAAACTAGGCCAAACACCCTTAATGATCGCTTGTGAATACAATCAGATAGAAATTGTAAAACTTCTGTTAGCAAAAACGGGCATTCTTTACAATCAAGCAATGCACTCAGGTGAAACCGCATTATATCTAGCGTGCGAAAATGGTAACGCGGAAATTGTAAAACTACTTTTAATGCAAAAAGATATCGATTTTAATAAAAGTGCCAAAGGGATAACCCCTTTATATATTGCTTATTTCAATGAACATATAGATATAGTCAAGCTCCTCTTGGAAATAAACAATAATGTAGAAAAAATAACTTTTGATCAATTTATTGAGCAGATCAATTATGTTAATAACCCGTTTTCAAAAGCTTCCATTAAAGAGGAATTTATTAAAAATATAAAGTATCTTTCTTTAAATGATTTAGCTGAGCTATCAAAAATAATGCGTACCATTCAAGAAGAAAATATAACGTTAGAGCGATCGGCACAAACAAATCTACCTAAAAATCTTGTGGTTCTTCGGCAAGAAAGAGGAATTTTTCAAATTACAGGTGCTTATGGGAATACCAACACTTGGCAGGCAGTTATGAGCGCACTTAAAGAACAAATTAAAATCCAATTACAAATAACACTTATTTCTAAGGAAAAACAAATGTCTACTTCTCAAGAAACTACCCATCTTGATTTTTTAAAATTCCAGCATGAACGCAGCGCCATGACTGCCTCAACAGAAAATCAAGAATGGATTGATATGACTTATAAACCAGTTGCTTCAAAACTGCTTGTGTGTTGAGAATATCATATGACACAAGCACGCAAACGTTTTGGACAAAATTTTTTACACGATGGGCAAGTAATTGCGGATATTATTGCGAGCTTTGCGCCAAGAGAAAATGATGAATGTATAGAAATTGGTCCCGGTCTTGGCGCACTCACTATTCCATTATTAAAAAAAATAAAATATTTACAAGCAGTTGAAATAGACCGGGATCTGATTCCCCTATTATTACAAAGCAGTAAAAATATAGGCCATCTGATTATTCATCAAGGTGATGTCTTAAGTTTTGACTTTCATCCCTTAGTTAAAAATAATAAAAAATTAAGAATCATAGGTAATTTACCCTATAATATTTCAACGCCACTGATTTTTCATTTATTAACTCAGCTGGATATTATAGAAGATATGGTATTCATGCTGCAACAAGAAGTGGTCGATCGCATGGCCGCACCACCTAATAATAAACAATATGGCCGCCTAAGTGTCATGGTCCAATATCATTGCCAAGTTGAAAGTTTATTTGTGATTCCGCCCAGCGCTTTTACACCACAGCCGAAAGTGTATTCTAAACTGGTGCATTTAATTCCGCATCTTCAAAAACCTTTTATTGCAAAAGACGAAAAATTATTTGCAGATATTGTGAGAGAAGCTTTTGGTCAGCGCCGCAAAACTATTCGTAATAGTTTAAAAGATTTAGTCAGTGATGATATATTTAAACAATTAAATATATCACCTTTATCGCGCGCTGAAAATTTATCAGTTGCGGATTATGTAAACTTAAGCAATCAATTAACACTATAAAATCCCTGCTGACCATTAATCTTGAAATCATTAATTAAAGTGCGGGTTTTCTCTTGTAATAACCAATTAATAAACTCAGCAGCTTCAGGTGATAATTGGGCCGTTTCTTTTAACTGGATGACGCTATATACGTTCATTCCATCATCTTTTCCCTGATATAAAAGTTTAAGTGGACTACGCGGCTCATAGGCAAGCCATGTGCCTTGATCAGCAATAGTATAAGCACCTAATTCACTGGCCATATTAATGGTGGGGCCCATGTCTTGGCCGGATTGAATATAACAGGGACATTGCCGTTCTTTTTCTATCAAATGTAATTTTTCCCAAATATTTAATTCAAATAAATGTGTGCCGCTATTATCGCCACGGCTGATAAACTTACTTTTATGTGTATACATCTGTGTCAGTGCTTGTGCAAATGAAGTGGCTTTAGCAACTGCAGCGGGGTCATCTTTAGGGCCTATGACTATAAAATAATTATACATAAAGGGCTGACGTTTACCGGATGGATATTTTACAAGCAAAGTTTGTTCAAGCTGCTCTTGATGAGTAATGGCGATCTCTACATCATTATTTTCCAGTTGTTTTAAAATAAATCCACTGCCACCCGTGACGACTTTAACTTTCTGATTGGTTTGTTGCTCATAATGTGAAAGCAAATAATCCATTAAACCAGAATTCGTAGTCGTTGACGTTGCGCCTAAAGTAAATCCAGCACAAACAATTGGGCTCATCAAACATAGTAATAAAAATCTTAACATCATTAACTCCTATATAATTGTGCATCTTGCAAGTGCAGAATATCTGTTGCGATACGCTGCACTTGGCTCATGTCATGTGAAGCACAGAATATTTTTTTACCCTGTGCAGATAAATCTATTAATAATTGCTCTATCTTCATAGTCGCTGCTGTATCCAGATGAGCGGTGGGTTCATCTAGTAAAATAATATCGGGTTGCAAGGCAAGCGCTCGCGCAATTTCCAGCTTTTGTTGCTCCCCACCTGATAAACTACGGGCTGATTGATCTGCCAAATGTTCTAAATTTAATAGTTTTAAATATTCAAATGGGTCTGCATGATTCTTTTGTATATTTAATGCAAATTGTATATTGGCTAATACACTGCGACGCAACATCAATGGCTTTTGAAACACCATGGCAATTTTAGGGTGTTGAATCTCTCCCTCCCATTGGACATAACCACGATTGGGCTTGATGATACCGTGCATTAATTGTAACAAGGTTGATTTACCGCTGCCATTACAACCCGTGATACAGGTTATGCCGTCGCTTTTAAGATCCAAATTAATATTATTTAACAGAATGCGATCTGGATAAGCAAAATACAGATTATTTATTATTAAATTAATCATGCCGATACCTCAAGGCTATGGTTAAATTTAATAATATTGCAAAGGTCATCAGCAAAAGACCCAAACTTAAGGCCAGTACCAATTCTCCCTTGGAAGTCTCTAATACAATAGCAGTTGTCATCACCCGTGTATAATTAGCAATATTACCACCCACAATCATAACGGCGCCTACTTCTGATAAAGATCGACCAAGACCCGCTAGTAAAATACCAACTAATGCAACGCGCGCTTCAATCACGATTTGTAATATTTGTTGCAAAGGTGATAATTGAAATGAATGCCAATGACTGCGATATTCTAGCCACATCTGTTCTATTAAATTAGCAGTGAGCGCGGCGACTATAGGTATAATTAAAATACTTTGGGCAATGATCATCGCAGTGGGTGTATATAATAAATTTAAAAAACCCATAGGCCCGCTTTGACTAAGCAATAAATATAAAACTAAACCCACTACTACCGGTGGCAATCCCATAAAAGCATGTAATAAACCCAAATAAAGTTGTCGACCAGGAAAACGAAATATTGCGGGAATCATACCCAAAAAAACACCCAAACTGCCACCGATCAATAAAGCAAAAAAAGTCATTTTCACAGTGACTGCAATGATCTGAATTAACATAGGATCAACATCAACAATCAGTTGCAAAGCCTGCAAAAAAATATTATTTAATGTTGACATAGTGCATGCCCTTGGACCCATTCACTATTGCCATCAACATAATGTTCCTGTTTCCAAATTGGACTTTGATGTTTAATACCTTCAATCAAAAAGCGACTGGCTTTAAACGCTTCATCCCTATGCACCGCGCTCACACCAATAATGATACTAATATCATTGACGTTTAAACGACCCGAAGCATGGGTAATATAAATTTTTAAATGCTCACCCCATTGTTCTATGGCCTCAAAACTTAAATCAGTAAAATTTTTAATTGCTAAAGGTTCAAAAACATCATAACTCACGCCAATGACTTCTTTACCAAAATTAAAATTACGCACGGTACCTTGGAAAACACTAGTGCCCCCATGACCGGGGTCGGCAATAAATTCATAAGCAGATACAATATTTAATGCGGGAGCTTGAATTGCGGTATAAATATTCGAATGCATCACTTTAACCTCCGCTAATCGGCGGTAATATCACTAATTCATGCGACTTTTCTAAAATCTCAGCTTCAGATAAAATATTATTCTCATTGGCAAAAACAGATTGCTTTAATAGTAACGCATTAAAATCTGGACAATGTTCTTGTAAAACTTTTTCAAAGGCTATGCGAAGTTCTGCAACTGTACATGAACTCTCAAACTGCAATTCAATTTTATCTTTGTTTTCGAAATATTTTGAAAAATTTCGAAACGCACCAAATAAATGAATTTTAATGCTCAGCATGATGGGCTTTTCCTATAATGGATTTTATCGCATGTGATAAGACTAATTGCAATATAGTTATGCCTTCTATAGCCGCCTTGGGCTTACCCGGTAAGGTAATAATTAAACTATTATTTCTCATCCCTACTATGCTGCGACTAAGCCACGCATGTTCTGTATATTTCGAGCCTTCCAAACGTAATAATTCACTTAAGCCTGGAATTTGTCGACTGCATATTTGCGTAATACTATCGGGTGTAGTATCACGAGTTGATAATCCTGTGCCACCTAAAGTAAATACCAAATGTGGCGCGTGCTGTTCTATATGAGATATTAAATATTGCTGAATTTGTTCGGGCTCATTAGGTAAAATTTTAGTTGCTATCACTTGCATGCCCAAATCAGTTAATTTTTTTTCAACACCTGAAATAAGTTCATCCGTATCTGAATATAAACCTTGTGACGCCCGATCACTGGTTTTGATGATACTGGCTTTGATTCCAGTATATTCTGGAATCTTTGTAGTGGGCATTAAATGATTGATTTCTTCTGGTATGCCATCTGAGTGAAACCAAAGACCATGTTTACCGCCTTGTTTGACTAAAAGACGAATGTCTTTAATTGTTAAAGCAGGTTCCACCATTTTAGTTAAATCATAGATGCATAATAAAGCTGCATTAACGCCTGCTAAAGCCTCCATTTCAACACCGGTTTTTGCATAGGCGCTGACACGACAATATACTTTTATGATTGAGTTTTTTTGATCTAAGGCAGTAGATATTTGCACTTGATCTAGATTTAAAGGATGACAGAGTGGAATTAATTGCGGTGTCATTTTCGCACCTTGTATGCCAGCCATTTCCGCCAGAATTAATACATCACCTTTAGGTAGTGTGCGTTGCGCAATTAAATCAAAAGCACTCTCACCGACGTATATTGACCCTTCTGCGATAGCAACACGTTGCGTCGCTGCCTTATTGGCAATATCAATCATCTGAAAATGTGTGTCCAAATTTAGCCTCCAATAGCTGCAAAATTATGATTCATGCCGGGATTGCCCTGCAATAAATAATGTGTCTCATGTTTATACGGTAATTTACTGATAATAAATTCTATTAATTCTGATTGTTGCTGATCGCTTTGCAGTAGATGACGTAGCGAATAACCCACACTGTCAAATAAGCAAAGACAGAGCTCGCCTTTAGCGGTCACGCGTAAGCGATTACAAGTCGCACAAAATCCTTTCCCATAAGGAGCAATGATACCGATTTTACCCAAATAGTCTGGATGTTGATATTCTACTGCGGGACCGGCATCTATTTCTCGCTCTACTATTTGCCAACCCTGACTGTGTAATTTTTCACGCACACAATCTGAGCTAATATGATGCTGACGAAAATAATCGATATTAGATCCGGTTTGCATGAGCTCAATAAAACGCATACTGATGTTTTGATTTCTTGTAAATTCAACAAAAGAATCTATCTCATCAGTATTAATATGATTTAATAAAACTGCATTTATTTTTACAGCATTAAAATTTAATTGCTGGGCGCTATTAATGCCGGCCAAAATATCTTCTAAACAGTTATGTTGAGTGATGTTATGAAATTTTTCAGGAATTAAACTATCGATACTTACGGTAATATTATCAATGCCTGCGTCTTTGTATTCTAAAATGTTTTTATATAAATGATAACCATTGGTAGTTAATGCCAGTTTTTTCACGCCCGATATTTGAGATAAAGTTTTAGCAATTGCACAAAAATCTTTGCGGATAGTAGGCTCACCGCCGGTAAGACGAATTTTTTGCACACCCAGTTCAACAAAAGCCATTACCAGACGTCGTATCTCATCCATACTCAAAAAATCTCGTTCTTTTTTTTGGTAGCCATCTGGCAAGCAATAACCACAATAAAAATTACACATGTCGGTAATCGACAAGCGCAAATAATAAAATTGCCGTCCGTAGTTATCTTGCAGACTTGCCATGTAAAATAATATCCATAAAAAACAATGATTATACCCCGCATTGCTGCAGTATAGTTATTTCCTATATGATTTTATTAAGTAATATTCCAGCGTCATGATTTTCTTGATAATGTTTCCAATCGTTATCAAATTGTTCTATTTGTTTCTTGACCAGTGGATCAACAGCTAATAATTCAGTTAAAATAGCATCAGGTAGTGTGACGGAGGGTATACCAGATCCCATTACTTTTTGTGCAGTTGCTGCATCAGCAAAGGCTGCGCCCATGAGTTTAACTGACCATTTGTGTTTTTGAGCAATTGCAAGCATATCATCGATTTCGCTTGCAATATTTTTCCCTGCATTTTGCATATGTGATAAATACAACGCTGCATAATCAGCGCCGGCTGCTGCTGCGCAAACAAATTGACTAAGAGAACTAATTGCCGTGGCTAAAACGGGTACTTTGTGTTTTTTCAATTGACTCATTGCGGCAAAACCGATAGGTGTTGCAGGAATCTTTATCACAATACGTGAACTTAATGCAGATAATTGACGTGCTTGTTCAACCATTTCATTAACATTACCTGGACGTGTCACTTGCAATGCTACGACTCCTGGTTGGCTATTGAGTAAATCTTCAATCAATTCTTTTGCGGAGCGTTTTTCTCGTGCAAAAATACTAGGGTTTGTGGTTACCCCATATATAATACCTAATTCATTTGCTTTTTTAATGGCGGCGATGTCCGCGGTGTCTAACCATAATTCCATGATGTACTCCTTTGTTAAGTATTCGAATAATACCATATAGCCATATGATCAGTAAGCTTAGGGGATTTTATCCCCTATGGTTAAAACCCCATGATTTATGATATATTTATCATATGACTACTTTTATATTAATACATGGCGCATGGCAAGGTGGATGGTGTTGGGAAGGCCTTGCAAAACTTTTGCGCGAGCAAGGACATCAGGTTTTTACTCCTGATCTTCCAGGACATGGAAAAAATCCTTATCCCTTATCAGAAGTTACCTATGAGGTCTATTACAAAAGTCTTGAGCAAGAATTATTAGAACACACAGAACCAGTTGTCCTTGTCGCCCACTCTATGTCAGGAATGATGGCAGCGCCTCTTTTAGACAATTACCCTGAAAAGATTGCACATTTGTATTTAATCGCGGCTATAGTCGCGCAAGATGGAGAGTCTCTTTTTGATGTGGTTACAAAAGGTGGTCCGTCAGTCATCCCCGATATCTTGATAGATAATCCTGAAGATAAAACTCAAAGTCTTGACCTCAATAAAGTAAAAAAGGCATTTTATTATGACTGCCCTTCTGATATCGCCGATTGGGCTATTAAACAGTTACAACCGCAGCCTGTTGCTCCTTTTGCAACGCCTATTTATTGGAAAGATTCTGGTAGGACTCTTCACAAAAGAACTTATATTTTATGTGAAAATGATCGTGATGTGCATCCGCAGACGCAAATGAATGTGATTGAACGTTATCCTTGTAAAGTTCAGAAAATAGCAGCATGTCATTTTCCGTTTCTTTCAACACCCCATAAATTGATAGAAATTATTGCACAAAGGGATGTGCTTATCGAGGTTCCATGTTGAAAGAACGTGCTATTCCTCCCATGAAAGATGAACACTGCGACAGACAACAAAATGCTCAAGCTCAACATGCCTTTGACCGTTGTTACGGCTTAACAATCTGTAAAAAATATGCCCTTTAATCACAGAATTGATTCTATAGATTTTTTACGTGGCCTATCCATTATTGCGGTTATTTTGCTGCATATTAATCTTATCATCCCTTTTGATAAAAGCGCTATCGGACAACTATTTGCGCCAGCGTTATATAAAATTGTTTTTTGGAGCGGGTACTATGGCGTTATCATATTTTTTGTCATCTCAGGATTTCTGATTACTACGTCTTCTATCAAACGCTGGGGTAGTTTAAATAATGTTAAATACGATCAATTTTATTTAATTCGCTTTGCTCGCATTATGCCCTGCCTCATTGGACTATTAATTATTTTAAGTATTCTAGATCGAACCGGAGTTGAAGGATTTGTCATAGACCCGGAGCAAACTTCCTTGGGTCAAGCTATATTTTCAGCGCTTACATTTAACCTTAATTGGCTTGAAGCAAAAACGGGCTATCTGCCTGCGGCTTGGAATGTATTATGGTCACTTTCTGTAGAAGAAATGTTTTATTTGTTTTTCCCGCTGATTTGTAGATGGGTAAAAAATGATCTTAATTTTATTTTACTCATGCTTGTATTTGTAATACTCGGGCCACTAGCGCGTACTGTTTTTACCAGTAATGACATATGGACCGATCATTCTTATTTATCATGCATGGATGGAATCGCATTAGGCTGCCTTGCTGGATTGGCAGCAAGTAAAATAAAATTCTCCAAACTACATTTGCAAATTTTACAGTACAGCGGCATAACACTTACATTATTAATAGTTGTATTCAGAAAACAAGTATATGATTTAGGTTTAACGCATATTGGAGTAAATGTGACTATTCTTGAAATAGGCATGGCACTTCTAATTATAGCTTTATATCAAAAATCCATGACAACTGCCCCTCATAAAAATTGGTTAGCTATGCCCTTTCAATGGTTTGGCCGCAATAGTTATGAAATATATTTAACCCATGTATTTTTTGTAATTATTTTCACAAGTATTTTTTCTGCCACAAACCAATCGTTTGATATGGTGGTTTTATGGTATATGGGTATTATTGTTGCATCTGGAATAGGTGGACAATTAATCTCCAGCTATTATTCTAGGCCGATAAATAGAACAATGAGATTAAAATTTATTAATAGACATTATCAAGAAGAAAAGATCATCGACCAAATTTCCTAACTTTAGAGGCAGTTACAATACCCTGCTTTTCTTCTGGTTCTCTAAGACTCGCAATCAGTGGAGATTCATGTGTCAGAGTTTTTATTTCTTCTATTTTTTTCTTTAACTCATCTTTTGTGCCAATACCTTGAAATGTCATTTCACCATATACATCTGAATTATCAAGCTGTATGCCTTGTTCTTTTAAAAATGATCGTAGATTTTCTATCACTTCGTATTGAGGAGCATCACGACCGAGAACATTTTCCACGTAAAGATTGAATGTACACTGTCTAGAATCGGTCACTTCCAATATAGGAGAATATTTCAGCATCTTATCCAGTAAATCCAAGGCACTTGCTGGACATATTCCAGTTAAATCTGCTAAGCGCTTTGCTTGCGCAGCAATAATAATACTTTGCTTTTCTATTGTTTCTTTAAGGCTAGCAATCACTTCAGATTCATAATTCGGCACAAATGCAAGTGTTTGTTGTGTTTCAAGTTCACGAGCCAGTGCATGCATTTTTTTACGTAATTTTTCTGGACCGATCGCTGAGAATTCAATCTGCCAATTATTATTTACTCTAGCTTTTATACCATTCTCTTTAAAAACATTACACAATTTTCTTGCTGTGTCAGGATTCAAATCCTGATCTGAATCATCAAGATTAACATGGCTAAAACCGGACTCGCTGTCCATCGGATCCCATCCCGTCAATCTATCTGATGCTAAAATGGCATAAATCATTTTTGCAGCTTGTTGTGGCGTCAAACTCAGCGCTAAACTAGTCCAAGTACCCATAGAACGACGCGCAATCCCATATAGACTTAACATGAAGATTTTCCTAAAATAAAAAATAATCACAAATTATATAACGACTATAAAATTTACTCTAGGGGAGATAAACCCCTAGTTCTTCTCCATTGTGATCTTATCCTGACATAATCCATCCTCACAATAGTAGTCACTCACCACATCTATTGCTTGCAAAAAGTCCTGATCATGAGAAATCACTATAATAGCACCCGGATAAACTTTTAAAACTTGTATCACATGTTCACGTGTTTCTAGATCTAGATTATTAGTCATTTCATCCAGGATTAATAATTTTGGCGTTTTTGCAGCAATTTGCGCAAGACTAAGCCTTGCTTTTTCACCACCTGAAAGTATCGAAATTTTTGCATTGACTTCTTCATTAGTACGAAATAGAAAATCATTTAAATGACGTCGTGCTTCAATATGCGTCCAAGTGGGTACGCAGGCTTCTATACATTCAAGTACGGATTGCTGCGCATTGAGTGTCCCATAGTGTTGGTCAAGATAGCCTATATCTTGGGATTTTGGCGCGTTCCAATCTCCTGTTTTAACCATTTGGCTTTCATCTAATATCGCTTTAATTAAAGTAGACTTGCCGCTGCCATTATCTCCTAATATAGCAACACGCTCACCATTAAAAATAGAAAAATTAATATGGCTCAATACATATTGACCTGAAACATAAGCGATACTGCCATCACGAATAGACACTAACATTTTACTGCCCATATCTGCTGCCTGGAATGAAAATTTTGGAATGATTGTTTCAGGCAAAGACAACTCTGATAATTTTTCTTGCAGAGCTGTTTTTTTATCATAAATTGCAGATTTTTTACGTCCAGATGTTTCACTCGCCTGCAAGGCTTTGGCTTTACTCACAACGGTTGGCCACTTGCGTTGGTCAATACTTTTCTCACCCTTGTCCCTACTTTTAGCTGCTCGAATTTGCTCTTGCATCAGCGATTGATGCATATCTTTTTTTTGCCGTGCAAGACGTGATAATTCTTGCTCAATTGATGTACGTTTAATATTTATTTCACGTATATAATTATCGTAAAACCCAGTGAAAATATAAATTTTTTCATGATCAATATGCCACAATGTATCAATGCAACTACGCAATAATTCTAAGTCATGAGATACAACCATCAATGTCCCGTGATATGCTTTCAACATCCGCATCAGCGAACGCCGATTACTCAAATCTAAATGATTGGTCGGCTCATCTAATAATAATAGATCAGGGTCAATACTCAATGCCTGTGTCAGCACCGCATTAAAACGCTGCCCTCCACTTAACGATTCAAAATCTTCAACAATTTGCGGCACATATCCTACGCGAATATCTTGTGGGACTATTTCGAGCAACATTTTAAGCAGACTTGATTTTCCACTACCATTACGGCCAATAATGACGATGCGACTTCCATATGGAACTTCAGCGCTAAAATCTGTAAAACAAACTTTATGTGAAAATGTTAGGTTGATATTTTTAAGTTGAATGGATTTATGCATGATAGATCTCTCTTAAGTATTACAAAAGGTAATTGGGCTTAAGCAGATATTTTCATGATTCCACCTTGTTTGAAATTGGGATGTTTTTAAACTTTATATGATTTTTTAAAAAAAATCAATATCTTCTATAAAATGTTACCTTAAAATATATTAGCCAAACCACGCTCAATGGCTTGCAAAACTAATTCAGATCGTGACTGACAATTTAATTTTATTTTTACTGTATCTAAATAATGTTCTACGGTTTTAGGAGATAATCCCAACGCTAATGCAATTTGTTTAAATGTTAAACCCATCGCAAGATGTTTTAAACAAGCCGTTTGTTGTTTCGTCAATGGAATAAGACTTTTTGCTTGAATAGGAATTGACACACCAAAAATACCCAGTACTTTTCCATGACATCCTAAAAAAGGAGATTTAAAACTGCGGCACCATTGAAAATTTCCTTTATACAAACCCGATTCTAAAAAAATCTGAGTTGTACCATTTTTTATTATCTGCGCATCATTTTCCATCATACTTGTTGCATAATTTGACCAAGGCAGATCGCGATCTTTTTGCCCCAACAAATCACCTACACTTGATATTTGTGCATGAACTAGAAATGCGGGATTGACGAATAAATAATTCCCTTGCGTGTCTTTGCTATAACAAACCATTGCTGCATCAGGTAGATGTGAAAACATACTCATCCCAGGATTAAAAAATACTTAGTCATTCTACCAAAAATATTTTGATGTTTCAATGCCTTCAGTGCATATTGCCACAAAGCTAACCGCTTGATATTATATCTAAAATTGCACGTAAAGCTTCTTGAGTTTTCTTTAGGACATATGAGCAAGTATGATTTATAAACCTTTCAATTTAAAAGTAGATGAAGAACATATTTCTTGCGCCATTATTTCACAAAATGATACTGCAATTCTCCCTCGATTTATATTTCTACATGGTGCAGGTACCGGTAACAAAGAGAAAGTACATAGTATCGCAGCACCCATTCTTGAAAATAATACCAACATACTGACACTTGATTTTAGTGGACATGGCGAAAGTAGCGGTGAATTAAAAAGGGGAAGCTTAAAAAAACGTGTAAAAGAAGCTGAATCAGTTATTCATAAATTTGCTTCGCATGAACCACTCACTATTTGCGGTGTAAGCATGGGTGGATTTATTGCCATTAAAATGCTTGATTTATTCCAGGTTGATACACTTATTCTTTTTTGTCCGGCATTATATGACGGTGCTGCCTATGATGCTCAATTTGATCAAGGTTTCACTGAAATTATCAGACAAACAGAAAGCTGGCAACGAACAGATGCGCTGCATACATTGAATAATTTCACAGGGCAATTATTAATTGTAATGGGAGAAAACGATGAGGTTATTCCATCAGGGGTGATAGCGCTCATCAATGCAAATACACAGAATGCCAGCAAGAAAGAACTTTATATTATTCCAGACTGCCCTCATAGAATAACTACTTGGATTTTAAATTATCCAGATGAGGCTCAACGATTACATCAAAAAATAAGCGAATACATAAAACCCCGATAAAAATCTTGACTTGTTGAGCTAACACCATGATAATTTTGACATGAACGATGAAGCACTTTTACGATACAGCAAACATATCATGCTACCGGGCATCGATTTTGATGGGCAAAATAAATTATTAAACAGTACCGTGTTAATTGTCGGTTTAGGTGGATTAGGCTGTGCGGTGAGTCAATATTTAGCTGCAAGTGGCATTGGAAATTTAATATTAGTTGATCACGATAAGATCGAACTCAGTAATCTGGCTCGGCAAATATTATATACCCAAGAGCAAGTGGGCGAATTCAAAGTAAATATGGCTGCAAAACAGTTAGCCACTATCAATCCTACTATAGTGATCAAAACATATACTGAAGCCATCGAAAAAATTAATTTAGATTGGTCAACTATAGATATCATCGTTGATGCAACGGATAATTTCGAAACCCGATTTTGGTTAAATGCTAAAGCATGTAAAGAAAAAATTCCATTAGTCATGGGCGCATGCATAGGATATACAGGACAGCTCGGTGTATTTAAAGGCTATTTACCGAATGAACCTTGCTATCAATGTGTTTATCCAATCCATGCCGAAGATACTCAGCAAACCTGTGCAGAGCAAGGCGTGATATCACCTTTACCTGGAATAATAGGTACCATGCAAGCAGCGGAAGTGATAAAACTATTGACTGGTAATGGCAGCGTATTATTGTCAAAATTATTGATTATTGATTTATATCAAACGCATTATCGTACTGTGCAAGTGCAGCGTGAACCTAGATGTTCTATTTGTAAAACCATATGATTACTTATTCTGATGCATTAACTTTATTACTCTCTAATGTTCCATTAGTTCATACTGAGATCATTCATCTAAATGAAGTTTTGGGTCGTGTATGTGCGCAAACTATTTATTCTCATGAAGCAATGCCTGCTTTTATAAATTCGGCTATGGATGGTTTTGCAGTTCAAACTGAAAATCTTAAAGAATGTTCACCTACAAACCCGGTATATTTATCTGTAATAGGCTCAGTGGCTGCAGGTGATGCACCCATATCTATATCTACACATATTAATCCTGCTTGTGAAATTATGACGGGCGCTGTTGTTCCAGAAGGTTTTGATGCGGTGATTCCTATTGAAACAGTTACAGTTATCGATCATGAAAAAATCATGGTTCAGCAAACGCTCGAGCCTGGACAAAATATTCGCTACCCCGGTGAGGATATTCAAATCAATGATTTAATTTTAAGTCAAGGCACAATTATTGAACCTCAACATATCATGATATTAGCTAGCTTGGGTTTAACCCAAATAGAAGTATATCGAAAAATAAAGATCGTGATTTTGTCGACAGGTAATGAATTAGTGAATATCGAAACAAAAAATCTTGCAACGGGACAAATTAGAAATTCTAATGGCATATATCTTGCGCATGCTTTACAAACACCCAATATTCAAGCAGAATTTTTAGGCAGTTTTTCTGATGATTTAAATACTGTTAAAAACATCATTATGCAATTGCAAAATGGACAACCTGCGCCAGATTTGATCATCACAACTGGCGCTGTCTCTGCAGGTAAATGGGATTTTATCCCTACTTTATTAAGTGAAATAAATGCTGATATTTTATTTCATAAAGTAGCAATAAGACCTGGGAAACCTATTTTAGCGGCAAGATTATCAGAACAAACTTATTTTTTTGGCTTGCCAGGTAATCCTATTTCCACAGCTGTGGGCTTAAGATTTTTTGTTAATCCCCTACTGCGTAGTATCCAAGGACAAGCACTTGAAAAACCTCTGCACGCAAAGTTAAAAGATCCTATCAATAAAAAACACAGCTTGCATACTTTTTATAAAGCACATAGTCAAATAAGTCCATCGGGCGAATTAATCGTCGATATTTTATCAGGACAAGAATCTTTTAAAATGAAACCCCTATTAACAGCCAATTGTTGGGCTGCATTAAGTGAAGCTAAAGAATATCAACAACATGAATTAATCGAGATTTATCAGGATATATAAATGAAATTACGCATTGATCCGACTCAAATACGCTTTCGATTATCTGAGCAGGAAGCTGAAAAATTATTGGCTGAGCAAATGATTACTGAAACTTTGCATTTGCCTTTGGGACAAAAAATAAATTATTTAATTAAAATCGCTGATGATATCAATTTAAATTATGCAGATAATATTTTAACTTTGACTGTGCCTAGCGAGCAATTGGAATATCTTATTAAAAACCCTAGCAAAAAAGGCTTATCTAGCACTTACCAAGAACAGAATAAAAACATTATATTTTTACTCCAGATTGACCTGGCGTGTGACCTCAACTGTTAATTCTTTAAATATGGGCTGTTCACTTTGAGTACTAAAGTCGCCTATCGGCGCAAGTACATTTAACTCTGGCATATAACCGCCTGTACAACCTACAGGAATATCATAATCTATAGCTCGATAACCTGATACTTTTCTTCTGGTACCATCTCTTGCTAGGCTGGTAATATCTATTAAATCTAGATGTGCTATGCCGCGATCTTGCATATCTTTTTTATTCATCAATAAAATCGTGCGAATGTTTTTTACACCGCGATATCTATCATTGTCTGCGTAGATAGTCGTATTAAATTGATCGTGAGATCTCATGGTCATCAATTTTAGATAACCTTCTTTGGGCACAACATCAGGTAATGATGCTAGGGAAAATTCTGCTCGTTCTGATGGTGTGTTGAATATCAATTCACGCGCGGGTTGTCTTAAACGAAAACCTAAAGGTTGACGTACACGACGATTAAATTCTTCAAATCCGTCTAAAGCTTGAGACATGGTTTCGCGAATATTATCGTAATTTTTAACGTAATCATCCCAAGGTGTTTTGGACTTAGGCAAACTGGCTTTGGCTATGCCAGAAACAATAGCAACTTCAGATAATAAATTTTTAGAAGCTGGCGATTTCATGCCTTTTGATGGATGCACCATGGCCATTGAATCTTCAACAGTTACAAATTGTGCCCCACTTTCTTGAATATCAATTTCTGTACGTCCAAGACAGGGTAAAATCAGCGCTTGTTTACCGTGAACAACATGACTGCGATTTAATTTTGTGGTAATTTGCACAGTCATATCGCATTTTTGTACGGCTTTTTCAGTATATTCTGGATCAGGTACCGATTTTACAAAATTACCACCTAGGCCAATAAATACTTTCAAATCGCCTCTCATCATAGCTTCAATAGTCGCTACCGTGCCATATCCATGTTCCCGTGGCGAGGTAATGCCACAAGCTTCATCGATTTTTTGCAAGAAATCTTCTGTGGGGCGATTATTGATGCCGCAAGTTCTATTACCTTGCACATTACTATGACCACGCACAGGACTTGGACCTGCACCTTCACGACCTAAATTTCCGCGTAATAATAATATATTGATAATTTCACGCACGGTATCGACACCATGTTCGTGCTGGGTAAGGCCTAAACACCAACCAAAAATACAGGCGCGAGATGCTTTATACATTTTTGCCATTTCACGCATAGTACTTTCGAGAACACCCGATTGATGTTCTAAATGCTGCCAATTTTCAGCTTTACAGACAGCCACATATTTTTCAAAATCATGGGTATGATTGTGAATAAATTCTCTATCAATAGCATGAGGTTCGTTTTCGGCATCTTCTAATAAAGCTTTTGCCATACCCCGTAATAATGCAAAATCGCCACCAATTCTAGGTTGTACATCCAAGGCACTTGCTTTGGTGGCACGCAATAGAGCCATATCCATAAATTCATGCGGAGTGATGGCTTTACGCGCCGCGCCTTCTATTAATGGATTAATATGAACTACTTTAGTTTGATGATCTTTCACATCATTAGTAAGCGCAGTTAACATCCGTGGGGTATTTGAAGCGGCATTAATACCCATTAAAAATATCAGATCCGCTTTTTGCCAATCGATTAAATCTACTGTGCCTTTTCCTGTAGCTAAAGCTGCAGTAAGCGCGCGACCCGAAGCTTCATGACACATATTAGAACAATCAGGTTGATTATTGGTACCTAATTCTCGGCTTAATAATTGATATAAAAAACTACCTTCGTTTGAAAGTCGACCTGAAGTATAATAAGCAGCTTGATGAGGCGATTCTAAACTTTGTATTTTATCGCCTATCATTTTGAAAGCATCATCCCAAGAAATGGGAATATAATGATCAGTCTTAGGATCATAAACCATAGGTTCGGTAAGTCGGCCTACGTGTTCTAATTGATAACCCGACCAGGTTCTTAATTCTGTGACAGTATGTTTTGCAAAAAATTCGGGATCACACCGTTTAGGTGTCATTTCTGAAGTTGAATGTTTAATACCATTTTCGCAAATATCCATGTGCAGGCCTTTGCGATCATCAGGCCACGCACAACCGGGGCAATCAAAGCCGCCATTTTCATGATTCATACGAAAAATGGCGCGGGTCCCATTTATTGGCGCGCCATTTTCAATCAATACTTTGGCAACGCTAAAAGACGCACCCCAAGATCCCGTGATATGGGTATAGGGCGCTTGGCTAGGTTTTTTACCTTCATTAGGCCCTTCGCCCTGCGCCTTTACATCTACAACTAAATTATCTTTATTTTCCATAATGTTAAAATAATAGCATATTATAAACTGTGTGATATGCTTGCCTAATCATGCATACAAAAACAGCACAATATCATTGCCTGCGACAAGAAAAACAAAATCATGTTTATCAACAAGAATTATTAGTCGTCGAACGCGCCCTGCAAATTATGGTCAATTTCAAAGAATTTTCCATTACCATGCAAACTCCGGGTGATGAACGTTATTTAGTGCGCGGCTTATTACATGCAGAAGGATTTAATCATTCAGAATTCAAAAGTTACACCCAAAAAGAAGAAACTTTTGGCACCATAGTCAGTGTTGAAGTCGCTTGTAAAAAACCCATCCTCAATATTAGAACTTTAAGTTCTACTTCTTCTTGCGGTCTTTGCGGTAAAAAAAGTCTTAATAATTTATTTGATTCTATAGTCCCTGTGCAAACTGATCATTTTATCAATGCAGAAATGATTGCAGATCAATATCAATCTATTGCAAAATTACAAGACATATTTTCCAAAACCGGTGGCTGTCATGCCGCTTCTGCTTTAAATACAGAAGGCGAAGTATTGTGTGTATTTGAAGATATTGGCAGACATAATGCCGTTGATAAAGTCATAGGTTATCTTCTGGAAAATGATTTATTAACACAAGCCAAGGTATTAACTGTCAGTGGCCGAGTTTCATTTGAAATTATTCAAAAATGCGCAAGAGCGCAAATCCCTATTTTAACCGCTATTTCTGCGCCAAGCTCTTTGGCAATTGAAATGGCTGAAAAAGCGAATATTACCTTAGCTGCATTTTGTCGTGATAAACGTGCTACATTTTATAGTGGACTTCATCGGGTGGATTATGTGCTATAGACAGACCTTGAGAGTTCCTCAAGTAATTGCTGGGTTTGCAATATCAATTGATCATTTCTCAGCTGGTTTTGAAGAAATATCCGCCTTATATTATGATATACCTGCTGCATTTTTTCTCTAAACTCATTTGAGTCATCCTCTAAAGTTTTATTGAGAATATCAAATTTTGTGGTTTCGATAAACGCATATAAGTCAAGAACGCTCACATTAAATTGATTACTTTCTTTTAAATAATGTGCACGTCGTATGGATTGCTGGGTCACTATCTGAAATAATTCATTTAAATGAACCATAATTTTCTCTTGTAAATCAAAATAGAATTTACGAGATAGATTAACTTTTCTAAAGACTAAATAATCAAATATGATACAAATTGCAAATGCCGATAAAGTAAATAATAGATACTCGAATAAAAAATTAACTACTGAATTATTGCTACTTTTATAAAAATCTGAACCTAATACACTTAAAGCCACAATAAAAGCGGATAAATACATAAAGCTTCTACCCACGAAAAAGAAAGTCATAAAAACGAGGATGGGCACAATAAAAATAATAAAGCGATAATCAATTTGACCGAGTAACCAAATAAAATAACCCACAAATAGGCCAAAAATCACTCCAAAAACCCTTTCTTTGTTTCGACGTAGGCTGGCACCTTTATCAAATCCAGCATATATCAGCATGACAGTAAAACCTATCCATGCTACATGAGGATTTGTAGTGAGCAATTGGATGAATATGGCCACAGAGAAAACTATACAAATCTGAAATGCACGTGCCTCACGATATGACCTTTTGCGTAATCCAACAAACAGTATGCCAATGACATTTTCATGCTCATCAAAGATAGGATCATATTTCGTGATATATTCTACGCCAAAAAGATTTACAGTATCGGCAAAGCTTTCACCATTTTGAATTTTTGCATAAGCAGGATTAGAATGATCTAATAAGGTGCCTACCGCCGTCGTTCCATCACGCTGGCGCAAAGTGGTGGCAATTCGAACGAACTCATCTTTGGATTTTACAAATACTGTAGCAATACAGTTATGTTTTTTTGAAAATGATTCAACCATCTGAGTATCGAATGTAGCATCATCAACAATGTCATGGCCTGCACACTGCTCTGCAAACTGATCTGACAAGTTTTCAATATCTGCTTCAGACGTTCTCCTCCACCATTTCATACTAATTCTTCTCCATCTTTAATACATAATTCCAAGAATGAATGATTTTATCTAACTCCATGAAAGAAGTGTTCTTGAGTTCACAAGGTCTTTCTTGTTCAACAGCAGCTTTGAACGTCGTTAACTCTTCGATCAGCACATTAATCTTTTGCTCATCGAATATCAGTTCGTCATATTCAGGAACACATATCTTTAAATGCAGATCATTGAGCAAGCAACTTATTTTCAATATTGAATAAGTAGGAAAATCACGCGGTAACATATTCGCATAACGAAATAAGCGCGTGGTATGACCTTTTACAGGGTCAAATATAATTTCCTTATGTTGCAATATGATGGATGCATGTTCAATGATTTGCTGGGTTAGCAATAATACTGCTCTTAACCACAATCGATAATAATAACTCAGCGGAAAACATAAAAGCGCCCCAAAAATAACTGCCATGGCCAATAAAAGGGTTAACGTATTATTCGCAATATAATAAAAGTTGGTATTAGATTCTTCATATAATAACGAATAAGCACCCATGGCTAATGAAATAGGTACAATAGAGACTACATAGACTTGTTTATTGATCACAGAATAATATAGTATAAGTGAATAAAAAAATACCAGTACAAAAATAAACCAATAAGCTGCAAAGTAATCAAAAACGAAAACAGTGATAATAGAAAAAATCATACAATGAAAAAAGTTTCGATATTTTTCTGCTATCGTTTGCCCCGCAATCTCGGCTATCATACTAAAAACAGGCGCAAAGAAAAAATAAAAATAGGGATTAGGTATAGGCAGCGCGAAGTTGACTGCAAACAATATCATGACGATATAAACTACTTTGATCCCATTAAGGCGTTGTTCACCATAAGGATCATAAGCCTCTATACGTTCATTGAGTGCTGATATACACATAGGCACTAGCCCCAGGATTGAAGGGGTAATCTGGATCAGGATCTAATATTTCTATTTGGATAGGGAAACGCTGTGGTTCTAATAACCATTGATTAGTCTGAGAGATTTTTTGTTGTTGAGTACGTGGATCAGTAATTTTTCGATCCGCAGCCCACATCGTATTGACAACGACGCCATGAAATATTTTATCAAAATAGTAAGTGCGCAGCATAATAGTAGCCTTATCTCCCACCCTCACATTGCGTAAGTCCGTTTCGTTAAAATTCGCTTGAACCCACCATTTGGAAGTATCAATAAATGAAAATAAAGGCTCACGGATTTTTACGGGTGTGCCTACGCCAATATATAAATTATCAATAACGCCATCGGATGGTGCTTTGACTACAGTTAAATCTAAATTTACTTTTGCATTATCCATGTCTGCTTTTAATACTTGAATCAATTTCTTTTGCTGAACAATTTGTTGATCTTCCACAGCAATTTGTCTTTTAAATGAGTCCATAGTATTTTCTAAAGCTTGTAAATTATAATGCAGTTCTTTGACTTCAAGCTTTGATAAAGCTTGCGCTACACTTTGCGCATTTTTTAAATCATATTCATATTGGGCGCGCTCGTATTCAAATTTAGCGACATTAAGCAAGGCTCTGGTTTTATCTGTTTGCCGCTCAATCACTTTTACATGTTCAATGGCTTCTTCATATTTTGCTTTAGCACTTTCATAGGCCAATTGATAAGGCGGTTGATACACCATAAATAATGGGTCGCCCTCTTTGACCATACTGCCATTTTCCACATAAATTTCGGTAATAAATCCCGATACATCAGCAGCAATCGGTGTGACATTAGTCACTAAAAACGCATGTCCAGTAAAGGGGATCAAATAAGAAAAGATATAATAAATGAAAATAATCACACTGGTGACAATGACAACTATGGGTAAATTTATTTTATCTTTTGCTACTTTAAATATCTTCAACATCGCTATCCTCTAGTCCTTCAGAATCAGGTGTATAATTGTAACCCACAGCTAAATCTTGATAAAGATTTACTATCGTCATGAATTGATCTAATTTAAATTGGTTCACTTCGATCGCCAATTCATGGAGTAAAATTCTCTCCTCAATCAGCGCCAGATAACTAATAACACCTCTTTGGTATAAATCATTATTAAAATTAAATACCTTCTGCGTATGTTGCTCAGCTGTTAACAAATAATCCAAGCGCTTAGTGTATAAGTCATGGGCTGATAAATCATTATTCACATCTCGCAGTACTCTAAGCAAGGTATCAGTATAGCGATAATAAGACGCTTTATTTAAACCTTTGTTTTTTGCAATTTCTCCATAAACCGAGGCCTTAAGCACAGGAACCTCTAACAAAAATTCATTAAAAGCGAAAAACTGGCCTAAATCCCAACCTTTGGACGTCTTTGCAATATCACCATACGCGCCTCTTAATTCAATTGTGGGTAATAAATGTGAAAATGCAATACCTATGTCTTCATTAGAAGCGGCTAATTCTTGTGCGGCAACTTGCATATCCGGTCTATTTTCAATGACATTAAAGGGTAATGTGCCAACAATCATATGTTCGCCATTTAATTGGTTAAACGTGCGCGCTGGTGTCAGCTCCCCCGGAGCTTCATTGATTAAATAATGCAGCGCATTTTGGCTAATAATAATATTTTGTTGAACTACTTTTTCACGGGCTTTGATACGTTGCAACGCAGCATGTGCCCTTTCGACTTCTATTTGTGCGTATAAACCGCCTTCATGCATATTTTGCGCAATATCCACCAATTGCGCAAAATCCTTTTCTAGTCTTGTTAATAAAGCCAATTGCTCTATTTGACTTACATAATTAAAATAGCTCCCTGCTACTTGGCCAATCACCGCCAAACGTACCCCATCTCGCATGGATTCACTGGCTTCTAATTCATAGCCCGCTTTATTTTGTTCTTTAATTTGTTTAAAAATATTGATAGCGTATCGAGGTACAATGGCAAATACAACACCGGGGAATCCCGTATCTGGCCATGAGGAATAACCCCCTATCGCATCGGCTTCCGGAATCCATTGCAATTGCACACGTTTTAATTCACCTTCCGCAGCTTCAACATTGGCCATGGCGACTTGAATATCATTGTTATACAGCAAAGCTTTATCGACAAGTTCATTCAGAGTAGGATCATCAAATTGCTGCCACCAAGGCAGATTCACCAAATCTTCGTCGGCATTGATATAGTTATCATCACTGGCATGCCATGCGTTGGGAACATCTAGCACGACATCATCTGGCGTATATTGGCTGCAAGATACCAGCAAAAAACTAAATATGAATATGATGATGAAAACTTTTTTCATCAATTGAGTGTAGCAGAGTTCATTAATATTTTAATTGGATAAGTTAAAGCGATAACCGTCAATAAGCCACTGATCCATAAAACAATAAACCACAGCCATTGGCGAATTTTGGGATGCTGCATCAGCCATTGTTTAATACGTATGTTCATGATCGCTCTTCCCACGAAAGGTATAATAACTATATGCTGTGTACCCTAAGATAAGTGGTAATAATGGGACAATACCAACCAACAATAAAGACAAACTAGGACCCGCGGCTGCAGCGTCAGTTATCGTATAATGAAATGGAACTATCCAAGGATAAATACTCAAACCAAATCCTAAATATCCCATAGCAAAAATCGTTAGCGTTAAAAGAAATGGTCGAGATTCTTTGTGAGCACCATATAAATCATGCCACAATAATAAAAATAATAGTAATGTAATAATGGGAATGGGCAATAAATAATAAAAATTCGGTAAGCTAAACCAAAAATGTCGAATATGTTCATGTATTAATGGCATGCAAATACTCACTAATATCATCGAAATACCCACAAAAGTTAATACATAAGCAGCAACCTTGCGTGCCCATGCTTGAGTAATGTCTTCTGTTTTCATAATAAGCCAAGTTGCACCTAATAAAGCATAACCAAATACAACAGCAATACCGGTCATCATGCTAAAACCTGTGGCCCAATCAAAAGGACCGCCAACAAAATTACGACCATCTACTGCTACACCTTGAACAAATGAGCCTAAAATCACGCCTTGCATAAACGCTGCACCTAACGATCCAAAATGAAAAGCATAATCCCATAAAAAACGCCCCAAGCCTTCTGATTTAAAACGAAATTCAAAGGCAACACCACGCATGATCAAGCACAATAACATTATAATAATAGGCATATAAAATGCGGGCATTAAGATAGCATATGCCAATGGAAAAGCGGCTAGCATGCCACCCCCACCTAATACTAACCAAGTTTCATTACCATCCCAAAACGGTACTACTGAATTCATCATTCGATTGCGACATTTATCACTGGGTGCAAAAGGAAAGATAATGCCTACACCTAAATCAAAACCATCTAATAACACATATAAGAATACCGCTAAAGCGATCAGGCCACCCCAGATCAAAGGTAAATCTATCATGGTAGAAAAATCAAACATGTTGATCTCCTTCTGGGATCCCTTTAAAAATTAACTTTAAAATATAATAAGTGCCAGCGCCGAATACCAAAGTATACATGACAACAAAAGCCAATAATGACCAAAGTACTTGTGGACCTAATATTGCAGGAGACACAGATTCAACTGTGCGGATAACACCATAAGCAGTATAAGGCTGACGGCCAATTTCAGTGACAAACCAACCGGCAAGTAGCGCAATAAAACCAGATGGCATCATTAACATCCACCAAGCCTGCAGTGGCCGTGAGTCAAATAATTTTCCACGAAAATAATATATCGTAGAAACTATTCCAATCAATATCATTAAAAAACCTATCCCAACCATGACTCTAAAAGAAAAAAACACCCAAGCCACCGGCGGCCTGTCTTCTTTAGGCCATTCTTTTAAGCCTTTTATTTCACCATCCCATGTGTGAGTTAAAATTAAACTCGCTAAATGTGGAATGATAATTTCATAATGATTCGTTTCAGTTTCTTGATCGGGCCAAGCAAATAAACGTAAGCCTGCATTAGTTTCAGTATCCCAAATCCCTTCCATTGCCGCGACTTTTGCAGGCTGATGTTCCAGTGTATTTAAACCATGTAAATCACCGATAAATACTTGTAAAGGCGCAACCAATATCGCCATCATAGTCGCCATGCCTAACATAATTTTGGCCTGCGGCATATGACGTTTATTCCACAAATAAAACGCACCCACACCACCAATCACAAACGCGGAAGTTAAATAAGCGGCTGTAACCATATGTGCAAATCGATAAGGAAAAGACGGATTGAAAACAATCTCTAACCAACTGGTTGGATATAAGCGACCATCTGCGCCCATCTCAAAACCTTGCGGGGTTTGCATCCAACTATTGGCAGCTAAAATCCAAAAAGCAGAAATGATGGTGCCAATAGCCACAATAATCGTTGCCACAAAATGCATGCGCGGACTCACGCGCCCCCAGCCAAATAACATAATCCCTAAAAAAGACGCTTCTAAGAAAAATGCTGTTAATACTTCAAAACCCATTAAAGGTCCAATCACATTTCCGACTCTGTCAGAAAACACCGACCAATTCGTCCCAAATTGGTAAGACATAACCACACCTGAAACTACGCCCATACCAAAGGCTACTGCAAAAATTTTAATCCAAAATTTATAAATTTGATAATAATTGGAATTACCCGTCTTTAGCCAAAGACCTTCAATGACGACTAAAAAACTCGCAAGCCCTATGGTGAGGGCTGGAAATACGATATGAAAACTTATTGTAAAAGCAAATTGAATTCTGGCTAAGAGTATGGGGTCAAGATCAAACATATCAATTACTTCCCTGCGCGAATTAAACCACCTAAACCCGATTCTTCAAGCGCCTTTTCTAAATGTGTGCGGATCGCTTTTGAATGATGCATGAGTAATACTTCTTGTAATAATTCTTGCGCGCGGCTTAAATTAAAATTACGTATCACCCATTTCACCCGCGGAAGACTTGCAGAACTCATACTGAGTGAATCAAAGCCCATCGCCAGTAAAAGAATAGCACAAGTGGGGTCACCGGCCATCTCCCCACATAAACTTACTTTTTTATCTTGTGCATGCGCGGCTCTGACTATATGCAATAAGGCATTGATAATTGCAGGATGTAAACCTTCATACAAATTTGCAACTCTAAAATTATTACGATCGACAGCCAAAATATATTGAATTAAATCATTGCTACCGACAGAGAGAAAATCCACTTGCTGCGCAATTAATTCTGCTTGATATACCGCAGAAGGCACTTCAATCATGGCACCAATTTTCGGCATGACCACATCATGACCTTCTTCACGTAATTCTTCATATGCTCGAGTAATGAGGACTTTAGCATCAATCACTTCATGCAAACTCGTAATCATCGGCAACATGATCTGTAAATTATTACAATCTTTACTGGCATGAATCATGGCCCGCACTTGCACCAAAAAAATCTCCGGATGATCCAGGGTAATACGAATGCCACGCCATCCTAAAAATGGATTCGGTTCTTCTATTGGAAAATAAGGCAAAACTTTATCGCCACCAATATCCAGTGTACGCATGGTCACAGGACGCGGAGTAAATGCTTCTAATAATTGCCGATAAATAATGCGTTGTTCTTCTTCTGAAGGAAAACGATCGCGTACCATAAAAGGCACTTCCGTACGATATAAACCTACACCTTCTGCGCCAACACTTAAGGATGCTTGAATATCACCCACTAATCCTGTATTCACATATAAGGGAATGCGATAACCATCGGGTGTTTGCGCAGGCACGCCATGCAATTTTTCAAGGCTACGTGAAAGTTCTTTTTCTTCGGCTTCAAGACGAGCAAATTCTTCGAGTAAGGTTTTAGACGGATCAATATAAACCACACCATGATAAGCATCAACTATGACCGGTTTGTTTTCAAGATCACTTAGCAATAATCCTTCTGCACCAATAATAGTAGGAATACCCATCGCGCGTGCAATGATGACTACATGGGAATTAATGGATCCTTTTGCAGTCACAATCGCAACGACTTTTTCGCGGGGCGCTTCTGCTAACCGTGCAGGCGTGATTTCATCCCCCATTAATACCGCTCTTTCTGGGTAAATAATTTTTTCTCGTGCATCAGCTTGCAAATAGGATAAAACGCGCCTGCCAATATCACGTAAATCAGCGCCTCTTTCGCGTAAATATGCATCATCCATTTCTTCATACAAACGAGAGTGATGCGCAATGACTTGTTTTAAAGCGCCTTGTGCCCACTGACCTTGTTTAATCACCGCAATCACTTCAATGCCTAAACTTTCATTATCAAGAATACGTAAATAAGCATCAAATAAATCTTGTTCCTCAAGCGGTAAATGATGTGATAAGCGCTCGCTTAACATTTTTATTTCTTCGCGGGTACGCACCAGTGCTTTGTTGAATATATCGATTTCTACTGCAATATCTTTTACTTTTCTATCAGGTACCGCATCAAGAGAAGCCAGCGGATAAGCAATAACAGCCGTGCCTATTGCAACACCAGAGACACCAGGAATACCAACAATACGTTTATCAGTTTGATTCGTGCTTCGCGATAAAACTCCAGCTGATTGTGCATGAGCGATTAAATCCGAAAGCTGCGTGGAAATTGTCACCAAAAAAGCTTCTTCATCTGCGCCAAAAATTCGGGCTTTTGTTTGCTGCGCCACCAACACACCCAATACACGTCGTTGATGAATAATGGGCACACCTAAAAAAGCTTTATATTTTTCCTCACCTGTGCGAGGAATATAATGGTAATTGGGATGAACTGAGGCATTATTTAAATTAATGGGCTCTTCGCGTTGTCCTACTAAACCCACTAAACCTTGATCTTCAGCCAAACTAATCACACCATTAACGCCCTCTCTAAAGCCACGTGATGCTATGAGCATATAACGATGGGTAGACCGATCTAATACAAAAATAGAACAAGCCTCCACACCAATGGCTTCACATACTCTTTCAACAACAATATGTAATGCCTCTTGCGCACTGTGTGCGGCATTTACTTCTTGGATAATGCGTTGCATCATTTTTAGCATGTTGCCTCGGGTTCCTCTCGTGTTACAAATAAGTGCGCAGCAACTCTAAAGCCTGCTGATAAACATGTTTTTTAAAAGCCACTATATGCGCAATGGGATAATCGTAATCCACCCAGCGCCAGGCATCAAACTCAGGTAAATCACCTTTATTCAAGCAAATTTTAGATTCTGCAGCCAATAAGCGTAACAAAAACCATTTTTGCTTTTGCCCAATATATTTCTCTCCTTGTGATGTCAGTTTAGTATTTTCAAATTCATATGCGAGCCAATCGTGAGTCTCACCTAGTAATTGAACATCATCTGGTATCAAACCGACTTCTTCATATAATTCACGGTACATGGCTTGCAAAGGTTGTTCATTGTGTTGAATGCCACCTTGTGGAAATTGCCATGCCCTATCATCTTGTGCTAATCGATGCGCCCATAGTACTTGATTGTCCTTATTGCAAAGGACAATTCCAACATTGGCACGATAACCTTGCTTATCTATCATAATAGGCCCCTTGTGCAAATTGTATCATAATGCGCTTTAAAAATTGAGAATGAATAAGACAACTCACCCCCAATGCACGTAATCCTAAAAAGGGTTGCTGATTTTTTGTCAATAATTTTATGGCTTGCAACATCAAAGTATTTGACATCCTTCTTTTACGTTCATAGGGGCGCAATTGTGCACAATCACCGATATCACGATTTTTTTCTTTTGCATCTTTGATACATTGCGCTAAACACGCAACATCCATTAATCCCAAATTGGCACCTTGTCCTGCTAATGGATGAAGGGTATGAATGGTATCGCCAATCAAGGCAACACGCTCTGAAATATAACGGGATGCATGTCGCATGACTAAAGGATAACAGGCGCGCTTGGAAATTATTTCCACTGTACCGAGTTCATGCAACATATTAGTTGCAACTTCAAGCGCAAATGCCTCATCACTCAAACCCGATAAATAATCAATATGCGAAGGCGTGCTTGACCACACAATTGAACAATGATGTTGATTGTGTAAGGGTAAATATGCAAGCGGGCCCGAGGTTAAAAAACGTTGATACGCCATCTCCTCATGTGAATGTTGCGTAGCAATATGGGCGACCAACGCAGTTTGTCCATAATTTTTTTGAGCTTGAGCAATTCCACAATGCTCAAGCAGACTAGAATGCGCGCCTTCTGCCCCTATCACTAATGGCGCACTTAATACACCCATTTTCGACAAATATGCTAGCGCTGCAGTTTTATTAATTACAAATTTTTCTGCTGTCACTGCAAAATAGCAATTTACACCCGATTGTTTTTGCAATATATCTTGCATTAAATTCACTAAAACATTATTTTCAATAATACTTCCGAGATAAGGCAGCCTTAACAGAGATGCAGAAAAATCTAAGTGCTGCGCGCTATTTTCTTGCAATATTTTAATATGTTTAAAAAGACCTCGTCTGTTTTCTGGGAATACAACACCCAAAGTATTTAAAAATTGTTCAGAAACCAAGTTAATATTACTCACCCGTAAATTCATTTCTGCCGTGATGGGACTTGGCTGTTGTTTATCTATTAAAGCAACTCGCAAGCCCTGTTTGGCGAGCGCTAAGGCCATCGCACTGCCAGCGATACCTGCGCCAATAATAATGACATCATGCGTGTGTTGCATTAATACCCCAATAAATGTTCAAACAAACGTCGTTTGGCAAAAGGTAAACAATTCAAACTGCCTAATCCGAAACTACGTAAGTGCTTTGCATATTTCATAGAAGATAAATTCACCAACGTATCAGTGAAACGTAACATGTTCTTTTGATCTTGTATTCTTTTTTCTTGATAACGTTCTAAAGAAGACTCATTTAATAAACACTCAATATCACGCAATGTTAAATTGAATCCCTGCGCTGCAATTGGATTCAAGGTATGCGCTGCATTACCCATTAATAACAAGCGATTATCATAAGCTTTTTCAACAAATACGGCTTTTAATGGATAAGACTGTCGTGGGCCTACATCGTAAGCTGTACCTAATTGAAAACCGATAAACGATTGTATTTTTTCTAAAAATTCATTGTCCGCCCAGTCATGATATTGATCCTTTTTTACGGTCCATACAACGGTAAAACGTTTATCATTTAAAGGTAATAATGCGATTGTCCCCTGCGGAGTAAAACGTTGATACGCAATACCTGTAGGCGCGTGACTTAAACTGATATTAGCCACCATGGCTATTTGTTCATAATCACGCGACTTAGTTGCAAATGATAATTGTGTACGCGTCAATGAATCTACACCTTCGGCAATGACTAATAAAGCAGCTGAAATAGCGGTATGATTATTTAACTTTGCTATTATTTTTTGCTGCTCTTGACTGATACCTTCAAGTATGGCCGGACAAAACCAAGTAATATTTTTCTGGGCTTCGCATAAGCTTAACAATGTTTCACCTAACTGATGCGCACGCATCACATAACCTAATGCATCAAGATTTTGCTCTTTTGCAGTTAAATATAATTTCCCAAAGCCACCTTGCTCTGAAACCTGAACTTCATTAATAGGCACAGCTTGCAAATGCTGCCAAATGTTGAAACGCTCTAATATTTGTTTTGATGCAGATGATAAGGCAAGTGCTCGCGAATCTATTTCATGTTGGTGTTTTTTTTCACGCTTTTCTTTAGCTTCAATAAGTGCAACACGTTTATGTTTCTGTGAAAATGCAAAAGCTAAAGTTAAACCTACAAATCCTGCGCCTACAATGATAATGTCATAATCATCTGTCATCGCATCAACTGCTCAATATCTTCAGGTAAAATCGGTGAGTCTTTACTTAGCACTTCATGGCCTTGCTCTGTAATAAGAATATCATCTTCAATTCGAATCCCTATCTGCCAATCATTAATATACAAGCCTGGCTCTAAAGTTAATACCATTCCGGGTTTAAATATTGTTGGCTTTTCATCTATTTTGTAAGGGCCAGCATCATGCACATCAAGTCCCAACCAATGCCCTGGGCCATGCATAAAATATTCAGATAATTCACCCGGTAATTTTAAATCGCGTAACCCAAGTTTCAGACTTTCATCAACTGCGCTGCGTACAAAAGTCCAGTCACTGCCCGGTTTCATTTTTTCAAGTCCCGCAAGATAAGCATTGAGCACCGCATTATATACTGCACGCTGTGTATCGGTAAATCGACCATTAACAGGAAAGGTACGACTAATATCTGCACAATAATATTGATACTCACAACCCGCATCGACTAATACTAAATCACCATCACGTAACACATCATTATTTGCAATATAATGTAATATGCAGGCATTTTTACCACCGCCCACTATCGGTAAATAAGCAATATCACGTGCGCCATGTTGTGTAAACTGGTGAATATATTCACCAGCGAGTTGATACTCCATCATGCCAGGCTTAATAAATTGCATCGCATGATTATGCGCATGTGCAGAAATACGCGCCGATTCTTTTAATAACTCAATTTCTTCCGGACTTTTAATTAAGCGCATGGTTTCAATTAATTTTTGCAACGCAGTTAAATCAGGCCAAGGCATGTAACGTGTATTTTGCATGGCTTGTTTTATCCATTTTGACATGCGCTCGCGAATACTGTTTTCCCCCCATGGGAAATAAATCAATTTTTTATTGGCTAATAATGCTGGAAGTTTTTCATCAATTTGATCGATAGAAAATGCTGCATCTACGCCATAATGGTTCACTGCATCTTGTTGTCCTATGCGTGGACCTGTCCATTGCTCCATTTTAGGATCGGGTGCTTGATTGAATAAGGTCACGGGCGTAGAGGTTCCTGGGCTTAATATCAGCACTGCATGTGCTTCACAAAAACCCGTCAAATAATAAAAATCACTATTTTGTCGATATGCATATTCACTATCACGACTGCGATACGTTGGCGGTGCGCTAAAAATAATAGCCACTGTATCCGCGCCCATTTGTTGCATCAATTGATGACGCCTGTTAATGTACGGCAATTGGTCCACCTTGATTCCCCGTGTTTTCTAAAAAGTTTTGGTGTATTGTCAACACCGCTATACGCACAAATTCAACAATCTCCATGTAAGATTGCTCTTCTTCTTCGCACTCGATAATGCCAAAATCTATCTCACCGATCTTAGTGATATCTGCCAATGCTTGTGCACCATCTCCTGTCAGTAACGTATGTTGATAACGTTGATTGTGTAAACCATAAACAAATCCTTCACACCAATCATTGAGCGCATCTGCTCGCAGCTGCAAAGTGACCTCATCATCTGGCAACAATAACCAAAAACCAAAATCAAACGTACTTAAACCCACAATGGTTTGTTCTGCCAATTGTAATAATAGGGCTTGTGCTTTTTGGCTTAATGTTGGCCATACATCAGTTGCATCCCAGGCTAAATCAACCCAGTCTTGTGGCTTACAATATTGTTCGCCCGCAATCAGACCACACCATAAGCCATGTAAATAGGCAGGACCAACCGGAGGCTCAAAAGGCTCAAGTAGCTGATAGATTGTTTCAAACGATAGTTGACTTTCCATAACGTACATTATACTGTAATCATCTCGCGCTGTAATGCAAGGAATGCTATGAGCCTCAAAGAACGACTTTCAAAAATTGAAAAATACCTAATCCAATTGCAGCAGGAAAACCGAGTACTGCAAGAAAAAAACACACTCGCCAAGAAAAAAATAGAGCAAATACTGGGTCAATTAACTAAAGTGGAAGTGCCTCATGAATGATAAGCTAGATATTATGATTTTAGGAAAACCATTGCGAGTTACTGCAACAAGCAATGAAGAGCTGAATAACTTACATAAGGCTGCTCGCACCCTTGATCAAAAAATGCACGCAATCCAAGCTCAAAACCCCAGTGCAACTATAGAGAAAATCGCTATTTTAGTCGCACTCAATTCTACCCATGAACTACTGTCATTACAAAATGATTTAGAAACTCATTTAAATAAAATCGAACAATTGGTGATAGGCTGAACTATCACTAATGCACTTAACATACCACTTATATTATGGTATATTTAAATTGTAAGCATAGGCTACCAAGTACGATAGGAAATTGTGTTTTAGAACTATATTTTTCTTATCTTAAGGTGTTCGAGAATAGTGTTTGTGGTGTGCAAGCCCAGCTTGACTGGGAAGCCTAAAGCGAACCTCGAGAATACCACTTGAACCAAAAGGTTCAAAACACCTCTTACCGCTTGGGGGCCGTGCTTTTATCATCATGAATAATAGTAAAAATAAAATTCGTCAACATATTCGCGCAGAGCGCTGCGCATTATCTTTAGTGCAGCAAAACAATGCTGCAAATCAAGTATATGAACAGGTTATACATTTACCTCGTTATCGTTTTAGTCAACATATTGCATTTTACTTAAGTGCACAAAATGAACTTAATCCAGAACGAATACTGTTAGAAGCACACAACGCAGGTAAGAAATGTTATCTACCCGTATTGCACTCACAAAAAATTGGCACATTGTGTTTTTTACCTTATGCTCCTGGCGATCACTTGGTTGCTAATCGTTTTGGTATTCTAGAACCTGTAATAGATGATGTTAAAAATCATATTCCTATTTGGCAATTAGATCTTGTATTTGTGCCACTTGTTGCGTTTGATGAACGCCTCAATCGTTTAGGTATGGGTAAAGGTTATTATGATAGGACTTTTGCATTTTTAAAACATTCTTCAACACACAAACCTTATTTGGTAGGACTTGCATATCATTTTCAACAAGTGGATCAATTAAGCCTTGAGGCACATGACATTCCGTTAGATGTCATTGTGACCGAAAGGAGAATGCTGTCATCTTAATTGTAAATGTTTATTTTCAAAATAATTTTCTTGCGATTTCTTCACTAAACTTGCCAATAAAATAATTGAAATCAAATTGGGGATCGCCATACACACATTCGCAATATCTGCAAAATTCCATGCTAAATGTAACGGACTTAAGGCGCCAAACACAGTAAATAAAATAAAAACAAGTCGGAAAGGTAATACCGCTTTGGCACCCATTAAAAACTGTATTGCGCGATCGCCATAATAGGCCCATGCGATAATCGTGGTATAAGCAAAAAATACTAAGCCCAGCCCAACTGTCCAAGCACCTACTGTCCCTGCAAGTTCACCAAATAATTTGGTTAAGCCATTTTCAAAAGCATAAGCAGATAAACCCGCACCAATTAAACCTTCAGTCCCTGCGACATTCCAAGCACCAGTAATAATAATCACGAGACCCGTCATGGTACAAATAATCATCGTATCAATCCAAGGGCCAATCATACCTAATAATCCTGCATGTACAGAGTAATTGGTTTTTGCAGCAGCAAGTCCAATCGGTGCGGTGCCAAGCCCTGCTTCACTTGCAAATAAAGCACGTAATACGCCATATTGAATTGCCAAGCCTAAAGCTGCACCGCCTGCTGCACTTGGACTTAAAGCATAATGAAAAATAATTCCAAATGCTTTGGGAATTTCAGTAACGTGAGTGGATAAAATCAAAAGTCCTGCGCCGCAATAAGCTATTGCCATAAACGGTACGACAATAGAAGCAATCCGAGCAATGCGTTTAACGCCGCCTAAAATAACCACACCTACAAAAATAGCAATTACGACACCAAATAATAATTTATAATCGCTTGCCTGCGGCATCACATAAATAAGTCCATCAACAACCGAGTGTGTTTGTACCATTGCGCCGGTAGTAAATGCTGCAAGTAAAGTAAACACCGCAAATGCCCCGCCTAAAATCGGCATATTTAAGCCATATTTCAGGGTATACATAGGTCCGCCGGCAATTTCACCTGTTTCATCAACACGACGAAAATGATGACCCAGTAAACAACAGGCAAATTTAATCGCCATACCCAATAATGCAGTAACCCACATCCAAAACAAAGCACCAGGACCACCTAATGTGATTGCAGTGGCAACCCCGGCAATATTACCCGTGCCTATAGTGCCTGATAATACTGTAGCAACCGCTTCGAAATTAGATACTTCACCACGACCACCTTCTTCTGCATCTTTTTTTCCAAGCATAATTTTAAATGCATAACGTGATTCGCGAAATTGAATTCCGCGCAAACGTACGGTTAAATAAATACCTGTACCCAACAATAAAATAATAAAAGGATAGCTGCGGGCAATACCTGCCAAATAATCCGTGTAAAGAATTAGAGATTCCATATTTACTCACATAGTTTAGGGAAATGGGGGTATGGTGGGTTCAACACCTTCAATATTAACTTCTTTGTGATGTTTTTTAATGACCTTGGAAATTTCTTCGACGCGTTCAAAAGGCACATCAACCAACATGAGTACTTGGCCCTTTTCTATGGCAACCTGAAATTCTTTGAGCCGGCGATTAGGTACATCAACCGCAATTAAAGTACTGGCAAGTGCACCCATCCCAGCGCCAGCAATAGTTGTTCCTGTTAATATCACCCAACCGGCTAATACTGCATTCATCCCTGGAATAGATACAGCGACTAATCCTGCTAATAGACCAGTAGCACCACCTAATAAAGCACCACGTTCTAGGGCGGGTATAAAATCAGATTTTTGTAAAAAAGAAGCTTCAGGTAAACTATCAAGTTCAACATCTTCACGGGCAATCAGGGCGATATGCTTTTCATCAATACGTGATAATAATAACTCGTTTACAATCCCTTTTGCATGATGAATATCAGGTAATAAAAAATAAAGCCGACGTCTCATTGTTAATCCTTAAATTTTAATATCAAAGCCATGGTAACCTAAAAATATAGCTAATAATAAACAAATTGCGCCGCTAATACGATAAGCCAGCAAGTTACTCATTTGCTCCATCATATGTTGTGCTATTTTGGGACATACTACATGGACTATACCCTTAATGAAAGTAAGCCAAACTAGCAAAGTCACTAACAGACGCCAGTCATATACCCAGATAGAATGAATTAAAATTAAAACAACACCTAAAATTAAGGCAATAATCCCACCCAATAGCATTGCTGCATCGTCTTTCATATAGGCTTTTGCACGATGTCTAAACGAATCGGTGCAGAATAATAGAGGTATGCTAATAATTAAAAAATAAATAGCAAAAAACTGTGCTAAAAATATTGAAGTTTGCATGATATTTTCCCTTGTATTTAGGTAAGTATATCAGCAAATCCACTATATATTATTGAAAAATAATATAGCAAAAAACCCGTTGCTAAATAACAACGGGTTCTCTTTGGAGGGTGCCTAGCAGTGACCTACTTTCACATGGGAAACCCCACACTATCATTGGCGCTAAGTAGTTTCACTTCTGAGTTCGGGATGGGATCAGGTGGTACCTACTCGCTATGGCCGCCAGGCATAAACTTTTATGTAAAAAAACATAATAACATACGTTTTTAACACTTTAGAATAAAACCGTCTTGATGAATAAAATTCAAATAAACTTAAGTGATATATGGTCAAGCCACACGGTTAATTAGTACAAGTTAGCTCAACATATTACTATGCTTACACACCTTGCCTATCAACGTCGTAATCTTCAACGAACCTTTAGGGGGTCAAGCCCCGGGAAATCTCATCTTGAGGTGGGCTTCCCGCTTAGATGCTTTCAGCGGTTATCCCGTCCGTACATAGCTACCCGGCAATGCCACTGGCGTGACAACCGGAACACCAGAGGTACGTCCACTCCGGTCCTCTCGTACTAGGAGCAGCTCCTCTCAAATTTCCAACGTCTGCGGCAGATAGGGACCGAACTGTCTCACGACGTTCTGAACCCAGCTCGCGTACCACTTTAAATGGCGAACAGCCATACCCTTGGGACCGGCTACAGCCCCAGGATGTGATGAGCCGACATCGAGGTGCCAAACACCGCCGTCGATATGAACTCTTGGGCGGTATCAGCCTGTTATCCCCGGCGTACCTTTTATCCGTTGAGCGATGGCCCTTCCATTCAGAACCACCGGATCACTAAGACCTACTTTCGTACCTGCTTGAATTGTCACTCTCACAGTCAAGCACCCTTATGCCTTTGCACTCATTGCGCGATTTCCGACCGCGCTGAGGGTACCTTCGCGCTCCTCCGTTACTCTTTAGGAGGAGACCGCCCCAGTCAAACTACCCACCATACACTGTCCCCACTCCAGATAATGGAGTCAGGTTAGAACCTCAAATAGGCCAGGGTGGTATTTCAAGGTTGGCTCCACGAGAACTGGCGTCCTCGCTTCAAAGCCTCCCACCTATCCTACACAAACCTATTCAAAGTCCAGTGTAAAGCTATAGTAAAGGTGCACGGGGTCTTTCCGTCTTGCCGCAGATACACTGCATCTTAACAGCGATTTCAATTTCACTGAGTCTCGGGTGGAGACAGCATGGCCATCGTTACGCCATTCGTGCAGGTCGGAACTTACCCGACAAGGAATTTCGCTACCTTAGGACCGTTATAGTTACGGCCGCCGTTTACCGGGGCTTCGATCAAGAGCTTCGCTTACGCTAACCCCCTCAATTAACCTTCCGGCACCGGGCAGGCGTCACACCTTATACATCCTCTTACGAGTTAGCAAAGTGCTGTGTTTTTGATAAACAGTCGCAGCCATCTGGTCACTTCAACCCCTTTCTGCTCCGGCAGCAAGTGCCTTCACATACTTGGGGCGTACCTTCTCCCGAAGTTACGGTACTATTTTGCCTAGTTCCTTCACCCGAGTTCTCTCAAGCGCCTGAGTATTCTCTACTTGTCCACCTGTGTCGGTTTACGGTACGGGTACATAGCCCTTATGCTTAGAAGCTTTTCTTGGAAGCATGGCATCAATCACTTCGTCTCCAAGGAGACTCGCATTCACGTCTCAGAATTATTCATCCGGATTTACCTAGACAAACTCCCTACACGCTTAGACTCGCACAACCAATCGCGAGATGACCTAGCCTTCTCCGTCCCTCCATCGCAGAACTATGTAGTACAGGAATATTAACCTGTTTTCCATCGATTACGCCTTTCGACCTCACCTTAGGACCCGACTCACCCTGCTCTGATTAGCATGGCGCAGGAAACCTTAGACTTTCGGCGTGCGGGTTTTTCACCCGCATTATCGTTACTTATGTCAGCATTCGCACTTCTGATACCTCCAGCATGCTTCTCAACACACCTTCATTGGCTTACAGAACGCTCCTCTACCGCGCTAGATAAAAATCTAGCACCCGCAGCTTCGGTAAACAGTTTAGCCCCGTTAAATCTTCCGCGCAGGCCGACTCGACCAGTGAGCTATTACGCTTTCTTTAAAAGATGGCTGCTTCTAAGCCAACCTCCTGGCTGTCTATGCCTTCCCACTACGTTT